>Ga0302323_100000012_pt1 | contig 111870 bp, 84 predicted proteins | sample Fen_T0_3_FD_201950 | JGI IMG/M metagenome (GOLD analysis project Ga0302323, IMG submission 201950) | Peat permafrost microbial communities from Stordalen Mire near Abisko, Sweden - Fen_T0_3 | ecosystem: Environmental > Terrestrial > Soil > Wetlands > Permafrost | place: Sweden: Abisko...
TGTGCCCGTGAGGGCTCAGAATCGGCAGCTTGCGCACATGCCCATAGAGCGCCCGTGCAATCTTGCGCGCCCCCGGCTCGGCCGGAAACAAGCGATCTTCATCAATCAGCATGACAGAAACTCTTCCTCTTCTCTGCAGATCATCGAGGTCTGACCACACAAGAGGTCAGACCACAGTATACACAGATCCAAGAAACCGGCAAGCCGCCGTTTAAATATTTGCGAGTCAGAGATGGGGTTCCAGTGCTAATCTCATCTTGTTCAACATTTGTACTTACTCCAGCAGGTCAGAGCCGCATATGACTCGTAGCAAGCAGAACCTCCCGGATGCCCATCGAACCATGCAGGTGGTCGACCATATTAAGGCCCTCATTGAGAGTGGTTCACTGAAGCCGGGCGACAAGATTCCTCCCGAACGCGATCTGGCGCGCTCGCTGAATATGAGCCGTGCCAGCCTTCGTACCGGCATAGGCTATCTGGCGGCAATGGGGGTGATGAAGGTACGGCACGGCGTCGGAGCCTTCGTCGCCGATGGACCAGCCGAATTCAGCAAAGTCTCCATGGGACTGATGGGCGCGCTGCACGGCGTTCAGTCCTGGCAAATGTTCGAAGCCCGCTTGATTCTTGAGAGCAGTCTTGCTGCACTCGCCGCTGAACGCAGCAAAGAAGAGCATCACACGGCCCTTGCCGAAGAAGTCGCTGAAATCTTCGCGTCCATGGACAGCCCAACGGAGTTTCTGATCCACGACGTGCTTTTCCATCGGATTGTCGCGCAGGCCGCAGGCAATCCTATTCTGTCCGCGCTGATGGAGACGATCACCTCGTCAATGTACGACAAGCGCCGCAAGACTGTGGAGCGTTCAATTGACCTGCGCGAATCGGCCGAGATGCATCGAAAGATCTTTCGCGCTATCCGTTCGCGAGATGCTGCAGAGGCGCGAAAACTGATGGAGCAGCACCTGCGTCTGGCTCAAATCGCGCAAGGCATGGAGAGTCCCACGGGGTGGAAGGCAGCCAAGGGTCTCGTCCACTCGAAGAACACCCCGCCGAGCGTCGAATCGGCCGTCTCTTAACGCGATTGTCTGCCAAGTTCGGATGGCCGGATCGAACTTGTTTGATTGCACTGCGGATCGCCGGCAGAACATGAATGCATTAGGCACGGTGAAGTTGTTTGAGAGGCGCTTCTCTAAGCGCGCGCTCTTGTCGTCTTCAGTTCGATCCGCACAGAAGTGCAATTCTAAAAATGTGTTCTGTACTGCCCGTTTCGCCAAGGTTGCATACTGAAAACTACCCAGCATCTATCGAGGTCTGACCAGATGCACCACGGACCGCTCGGCCTCAATCTTTACATCTAGTTGATTAAATTAAGATTAATCGAAAGTTTAACGTTTCCACATTTCTCTCTTGACACGCCGCATTCCCCTGCAGGACACTATATATCGTTTAACAAGAGGTCTGACCTCTGTTGGTTTTTGTTCTACGATAACCAATCGGGCGGCCACACGACAAGGGAATCACCAATACTTCGGAGGCTTGAATGAAAGGGATGACCATGAAAGTGCAGTTGAATTTGAATAGGACGATGAGGAGCCTGAAGCATAGGTTTCTGCATAGTCCAGGATGCGGTTTGTTTGTGCTTCTGGTCATTGCCATCGCAATGCCGCTCGTTGGAATGGCACAGCTCTCCGGAAAAGGCGCCCTCACAGGCACCGTAACTGAAAAAACCGGAGCCGTGATTCCGGGCGCTGTGGTTACCGCCACCAACAATGCCACCGGCATTGCAACCACAACCACCACAACGGGGACAGGCAACTATACCTTCTCCAACCTTGATCCGGGCATCTATACCGTCACCACATCCTCGAAAGGCTTTCAAAAGCAGATCCAGCAAGACCTCCATGTGAATGCGATGGAGTCGCTGACATATAGTCCCGTGCTTACGGTAGGCGGTGTCGACGTCGAAATCACCGTGACCGCCGCTCCTCCACAGTTGGAAACCAGCAACGCAACACTCGGCGCCACGATGGAGAACGAGACCTACTCGGAACTCCCCATCGAAATGGGCGCATTTGGCAACGCCGACCAGCGCCGCGCCACTGACTTCGTCTACCTCATGCCCGGCGTGCAGGGCAACGTCACCAACGGCAACGCCACCACGAACGTTGGCGTGGTCAACGGCTCCGGCAGTCGTGGAGCCGCTTCCGCAGTTTATGTCGACGGCGTTGTGTTCGTTCGCGCCGGCGGCAATGGCGACCCGCGCTATGTCTGGACCGCAATCTCCGTCGACGCCATCGACCAATTCCAGGTGCAGACCAACGGCTACTCGGCTGTCTACGAGGGCCAGGGCGTCATGAACTACACCGTCAAGCAGGGCGGCGCCAAGCAGCGCGTATCTGCTTATGAGTTCTTCCGCAACACCGCTCTGGATACATGGGGCTTCTTCGGCAAAGCCGTGAATCCTACCATCGGCCACGCAGTCAAACCCGTCGAGCACAGCAACGAGTACGGCATCAACCTCGGCGGTCCTCTGCTTCCCTTCGGCAGTTGGAAGAACAAGGTCTTCTACTTCGGCAACTACAACGGCTTCCGCTATACCAGCGCGACCCCAACACCGATGACCTTCCCGACAGACGCGCAGAAGGGCGGCGATTTCAGCGCAGCAGGCACTACAATCTATGATCCCTTGTCTCAGGCCGCCTGCACCGCGAACAGCACGGACGGCTTCTGCCGCTACGCGTACGGCTTTGGTCCAGGCGCAACAAAAGGTCCGGCAGGCAATCCGAAAGCTCTAACTGGCCAAGCACCCAATATCATCCCCAACGGAACCAACGGCGCTCAACGCTGGGACGGGTCCACCACAAGCGAATTCTCCGCCATTGCGACGAAATTGCAGGCACTCCTTCCGTCCATCCCCACCGCGTCAGCGGTGTCAAACAACTACATCGCTCCTAACGCCACGGGACTGGTCAACTGGTCCACGACGGAGCGCATCGACTACCTCATCAATTCAAGAGATACGCTCTCGTTTATCGCAGCCATCGGCCGCCAAGCCAGTTCGGTTCCTGTCGGTCAGACCACGTCGGGCCGCAATGTTGGGCCGGTTCCATACAACTATGGCCAGGCCTATGCCCCCAAGACCGCGGTAGGCATCATTGAAGAAACGCACGTCTTCACGCCGCACGTCATCAACCAGGCCAAGTGGGGCTACGCGCGCTACAATGGCCCGACCTTCAATCCCAACCAGGCTCCGGCATACGCCGCGACGGCCATGGGCTTGTCTGGACTGCCTGCAGGCCAGGCCAGTGAGACATTCCCCATCGTGACCTTCGCCGGCACGAATGCCCCGACCAACTGGGGCGGCACAACCGCCAATATCGTCATCGCGGAAAACTATACTGCGATGGATAACCTGCAGTGGACCGTTGGCAAGCATTCGTTTACCTTTGGCGGGCAAGTTGCCTGGATGTTGTACAACACGGTCAGCGCCACAGGCGGCACGACCCCACTCACCCTTGCCAATGCGGTAACTGAAACCGCAGGCATCTCCAAGGGCTCCTATACCGCCGCTTCCGGTACTGGCAACTCCTACGCCAGCTTCCTGATTGGCCAGATCGACAAGGGCAGCTTCACCGATTATTCTCTGCATCAGGGATATGGCGCGCGCTTCCGTGCCATTTCGCCCTATGTTCAAGACAACTGGAAGATCTCGTCGAAGCTGACTCTCGATCTCGGATTGCGTTGGGATTACTTCCCAAGCGTCAGGGAAGTCAATAACGCTGGAAGCTTCTTTGACCCCACGCTCACGAACCCCGTAACGGGCCTCAATGGAGCCCTGAACTACACGGGAAAAGGCGCTGGCACCTGCAACTGTGATACTCCGGTCAAAGACACCTTCATGAAGAACTTTGGGCCGCGCGTTGGCGCTGCCTATCAGCTTGATTCAAAGACGGTCCTTCGCGCCAGCTACGGCGTCATGTTTACGCATGGAGATGCAGTGGGAGGCCTTGCCTCCACGCTTGGCACTTTGGGCTTTGCCGCTTCGCCGTCCTTCTCGTCGTCCAATGATGTAACCACCATGCCTCAGCTTCTGGCGGGCGGCACAGGTGCAATTCCCACTTACACTGCGGCGACTGGCGTGGCATCGGGACCGCAATACGGAACAGGCTACTCCACGAACCTGATCGCCGGGAATGCGACCAAGTACAACGGAACGCCTTCTACGATGAATTATGACGACAAGTACCTTGGCAGCCGCGCGCCGGAGTACATCAATTGGAGCATTGGCTTCCAGCGTCAGGTCACCAACGCGTTAGCAATCACCGCAACCTATGTTGGTTCTGAAGGCCACTTCCTTCAGACCGATAGTCTCACTGGTCGTGGTCCTCAGTCCAACAACCTTGATCCGAAGTATCTGTCTCTTGGAGCCGCCCTTTCTCATACGGGTACAACTGCTACAACCGTCACACAGGATTGCGCTACTTACGGCCTTGATTGCGCTAGCAAGGGCTTAAGTCAGCTCGTAACATCTCAACCGTTGAGCACTCTCTTGAAGCCTTTTCCGTTCCAGACAGTCAATGACTCCTTCGGATACATTGGCAATGCAAACTACCACGGCCTGCAATTCACAGCGAACATGCGCGCATGGCACGGTCTGACCTTCAATGCCAACTACACCTGGTCGCGCGCCATCGATGATGGCGGCACATTCCGCACCGGCTACGCAATTCCTGCCGGTACCCTCGCGAATCATCCGACTCTCACCTTCAAGGCGGATGCCATCGAACGTACCGTCTCCACCTCCAACCAGCCGCAGCATCTCGTGGTGACCGGGGTCTGGGATTGGCCTCTGGGCAAGACGGTTCTCAACAGCAGCACCATGGAACGGGCGATCCTCGGCGGCTTCAAGTTCTCCGGGATCTACCAGGCCTACTCCGGTTCGCCACTCGCGATCACCGCCACTTCTTGCCAGACAAACCCGGCACTTGCCCAGAGTTCAAGCTCGTGCGCGCCGACCATGAACCCTAACTTCAGCGGTCACGCTCGCCAGGGCGGGAAGAAGTGGGGAAAAGGCGTATCCTCGAACAGCAATGACCCGAACTATTTCGCGAAGGTCAGCTTCATCGTACCCAGCACGGGTGGCAAGAATAAGACCACTGGTGCGATTGTCACTCCTGCAGATGGGCCGTTCATCTCTCCTGTTGCTCCCTCATCTCCAGCAAACCAGGTCTCGTTGCTTTCGTACATACCCGCGGTACCGTCCTCGTACGACTTCACCTTCGGCGATGCACCGCGCACGGCACCCTACAACCTCATCGGACCCGGCAACTACCAGCTTGACCTCGCCATGGTGCGCAGCTTCCGTCTGCACATCACCGAGGCCTCCAAGTTGAACTTCCGGGCTGAGTGGTACAACGTCACCAACCACACCATGTTTGCTGTTGCCAGCACGGTGCTCGGTAACTCGAGCTTCGGAACGGTAACGCAGAGCCCCTCCTACAACCGCAAGGCTGCACAGTTCTCGGCACGTATCGAGTTCTAAGCTGCACTTGTCTTCATCAAAAAAGGCTGCCGGTTTTACGGCAGCCTTTTTTGCGCCCGCCTTGCCGGCAAACTGGCTTGGTATAACCTAAGTGGGCTGAATCGATCAATCAACCTATTAAACAGTTATCCAGAATATTTTTGGAGACCCGATGAAAAACCTGCTTCGCACTCTAGGCTTGATCCTGCTCTTTGGAGTTACTGCAAATGAACCCCTTGCCGCACATGCCCAGGAGCGGCCCTGGTCAGAGCGCGCGGCCAATGCGACGATGGAACGCTGGCCCGATGGGCATTTTGCGCCTGCCGGACAGCGCTGGGCATGGAACTATGAGCTGGGCACGCTGCTCGAAGGCATGGATGCGGTGTGGTTGAATACCGCCGATCCTCGCTACTATAACTACATCAAGGCATCGGTCGATCAGTTTGTCGGTCCCGATGGATCCATTCCGACCTGGAAGCTTGACGAGTATCAGCTCGATAACATCCTGCTCGGACGCCAGTTGCTGCTGCTCTATGGCGTGACCCAGGACCAGCGCTACGCCAAGGCCGCCACGTTGCTCTATGAGCAGTTGGCTCATCAGCCGCGCACCGCTTCAGGCGGCTTCTGGCACAAGCAAAAATACCCCAATCAGATGTGGCTCGACGGGCTTTACATGGCAGAACCCTTCTATGCCGAATATGCTTCCACCTTCCATCATCCCGAAGCATTCAAAGACATCACCCACCAGTTTGTGCTGCTGGACGAACACGCCCGCGATGCAAAGACCGGATTGCTTTATCACGGGTGGGATGAATCGAAACAAGAGCGCTGGGCCAGCAAGCAAACCGGCCTGTCTTCGCAGTTCTGGGGGAGGGCCATGGGCTGGCACATGATGGCGCTCGTCGATACGCTGTCGTACTATCCCAAGGAAGATGCCGGTCGGAAACAGTTGATCGCTGAACTGGAGCGGGATGCGGCTGCAATTGCTCGGTACCAGGATGGCACCACCGGCCTCTGGTATCAGGTGCTCGATAAAGCAGGAGAGAAAGGAAACTACCTGGAATCGTCCGCCGCCGGCATGTTCGTCTACGCCCTGGCCAAGGGAGTGCGGCAAGGCTATCTTCCGCCGAGCTATCGCGCCAATGCCGAGCGTGGTTATCAAGGCATTCTGAAGCATTTCATTCAGGCCGGCCCAGGGAACGATGTATCGCTTAGCGCAACGGTAAAGGCCGCTGGCCTTGGCGGCGATCCTTACCGAGACGGAAGCTACGCATACTACATCGCAGAAAAGACGATCACCAACGATCCAAAAGGCGCGGGCGCCTTTTTGCTCGCCAGTGCAGAAATCGAGAACACACAGAATGCAACACTGGGTCGTGGCAAGACAGTTCTGCTCGATGCCTGGTTCAACAGTCAGCAGCGGCCAGACGCATTCGGCCAGCCAGTCTCCTTTCACTACAAATGGAATGACCTAAGCAACAGCGGCTACTCGCTCTTCGGCCACATCTTTCGCAACTTCGGCGCAGAGACCTCCACTCTCTACACTGCACCCACGCGTGCAGAGCTCGACCAGGCGCAGGTCTACATCCTTGTCTCGCCCGACATTCCGGTAAAGAATCCTAACCCTCATTACATGCAGCCGGAAGACGTCGCGCAAATCGCGGAATGGGTCAAGGCGGGCGGCGTTCTTGTCATCATGGAAAACGATCCGGCGAATGCCGATCTGGACCATTTGAACCTGCTGGCTGAGCGTTTCGGAATCCATTACAACAACGTGCTTCGCAATCAGGTGACCGCCAATCACTTCGAGATGGGCAAGATTGCCATCACTCCCGATGGACCCATCTTCCACGCGCCACACACCATCTATATGAAAGAGATCTGCACCATCTCGGCCAAGTCCCCCGCGATCCCGGTGCTTCGCGATCACGGAGACATCCTGATAGCCACCGCCAAGTACGGCAAAGGAACCGTCCTTGCCACAGTCGATCCCTGGCTCTACAACGAATATACCGACGGCCGAAAGCTACCCGCCGAGTACGACAACTACGCCGCAGGCAAGGAGCTTGCCCGGTGGATACTAGCTCAGATTCCGCGAACTTCTGCGAGCCATGTAAAGAAGTAGAGTGATGTTTTGGGCTTATCGATTATTTTATTTCGGTGAGCCCTTCACGTCTGGCCCTAGCTCCACGCAGACTTTTGCCAGGCCGTCTGCCACCATGCGCCCGAAGACGGCCGAACCGGCTGCGTTCAGATGCGTGCGGTCAGGGCCTTTGCCAATGGCGTCGGAATGAGCTTCCGCATCAAATCCGTCAGCAGACTCTTGGTTCATCGTTTCGAGCAGCTTCACGCTCTCCGCATTCAGGTCGATCAACGGAATATTTTCCTCGATGGCAACGCGCTTCGCAGCGACGGCGTAGGTCTTCAAATCGAGAACCAGCTTGCCATCTTGATAGTTGCGCCGTGATAGCGAGGTGACAATCACCGGCGTTTCTCCTTCGGCGCGCGCCTGTTTGATATACCGTCGCATGTTAGCCGCATAAGTGGTATCCGGATCGGTCTCGCGCGCAGGCCCTTTGCCGAGCATATCGTTATGCCCAAACTGAATCAGAATGTAGTCGCCGTGCTGGGCCAGTGCGCTTTGCCAGAACCCCTCGTCGTAGTAGCTCTTGGAACTGCGGCCGTTCTTGGCAAGGTTAACGCACTCGACGTTGGGCGTCATCAAAGCACAAAAACCGGCCCCCCATCCTCCACTATTGTTCACTGTCGAGTCGCCTACAAGCACGATGCGCACTGGCGCACCATGCAGGATAGCCATCTTGCGTTTGCCATCAGGTGGCAAGACCGCGGGATGCTTCCTGATGTAATTCGCCAGAGCGGGCACCGCCTTGGATAAATCCACGGAGACCATGCGCCCAAACACATAGGAACCCTCGTAGTTCAGGTGTGTCTTATCTGGCACCGTATTGCCCTGAGAGTCCTTCTTCGTGGTGCCAAGCGTACTTCCTTGGTTTTCAGTAAGAGTGTTCAGGTAAGCAATGCTGTCCGCTTGAAGATCGATGAGAGGAGTGTGCTCCTCCTGCGCTATCTTCTTCATCGCAGCCGCATGAGCCAGCAAATCAGAGTGTATCTTTCCGTCCGCGCCATAGTAGCGACGGCTTAGGGGCGTCACCAGAACTGGGATGATGCCGTGGGCGCGTGCCTCGTCAACATATCGCTTCAGATTGGCAGGGTACTCGGTCTGCAGATTCGTCTCGCGCGCCAGATGCTCTTGAGAATCCTCATCGTTGTGGCCAAACTGGATCAGCATATAGTCCGGCTTATCTGCCAGCGCTTTTTCCCAGTAGCCCTCCTGCAAATAAGTCTTTGTGCTCGCGCCGCCCTTCGCATCATTGATGCACACCGCGCCCTCAGTGAGATTGGCGCAAAAGCCAAGTCCATAGCCGGCGGCTTCTGTCATCGTAGAATCGCCCACCAGCGCAATCCTGATCTTAGCTGTTGAGTGCGGCGCATTCCGCTTCAGCATTTGACTGTTGCTCGTGCAGCAGAAGGTAAGAAGGCAGCAAAGAATGACGGGCGAAATCTTTCTCACGGCTTGCTCCAGAATTGGTGTGACCTGTTTCGCATGTTCATCTGTTCTGGGAATTCTATACCTCAAGAGGTCTGACCGCAACACTTTCTGATGTGCAAATTCAAACGCAGATACGCATTGGATGTCAAAAATCAAATAATTCAAATATATTGTTTAATTACTTACACTTACATGACTCTATCGCACAAGGAATCAGAAATGGGCTCAAATGCCTTGACGATGGGTAGTTGTTCTCTTATAGAGTTTAGGTTAGTAGTGGTCAGTCCTCTTGAGTGACCAGCAGTTTCATCCAGATGCGGTCCCACGCCGCGCTGATTGGAGTTTCAGATGCGCTCCCTTCACGTTCCTTCGCTGTTCCCGGCGTTTTTGCTGTGCGTGACCGCAACTTTGCCAGCTCAGGACGCCCGTAAGGTCACTGAACCACATATTCCCGCTGCCTGTGTCGTTCTGAAGGCCGAGATTTCGGCGCCGAAGGGAACAATCGCAGACAAAGACGAGCGGCGGCTTGATACCGAGCGGATTCAACACGCAATCGATGACTGTGCAGCGGGCAAGGCTGTCGTATTGCGCGCCGACAGCACAAAAAATGTATTCCTTACCGGACCGCTTGCATTGCGCAGCGGTGTAACTCTGGTCGTCGATGCGAATACCACAATTGTGGGCTCGCGCGATCCTCGCATCTACGATCTCACCCCTGGCAGTTGCGGCATCCTGAGCGATCGAGGTCATGGATGCAAACCGCTGATCAAAGGAGAAGGCGCGAAGGATAGCGGCATCATGGGAGAAGGCTCCATCGATGGCCGTGGAGGAGCGAAGCTGCTGGGGCAGGATCTGACCTGGTGGGATCTCGCACACGAGGCGAAGGTCAACGACAGAATGCAGAGCGTTCCCACACTCATTAGTCTCCGCCACGCAGATCGCTTCACGATGTACAAGATCACATTGCGCAACTCTCCCAACTTCCATGTTGGAGTGAACGAAACAGATGGCTTCACCGCGTGGGGCGTAAGGATCATGACGCCCAAAACCGCCCGCAACACGGACGGCATCGATCCTGGCTCATCGCGCAATGTGACGATCACGCACTGCTTCATTCACACCGGCGACGACAACGTTGCCATCAAGTCCAGCAAGGCGGGACCATCTTCGAATATCTCCATCCTGCATAGCCATTTCTATACCGGTCACGGAATGTCGATCGGCAGCGGAACGAGTGGCGGCGTCGATCACATCCTAGTGGACGATCTGACGATTGACGGTGCGGACAACGGCATCCGAATCAAGTCAGATAGCAGCCGGGGCGGTCTCGTGCATGACGTTCTCTACAGCAACGTCTGCATTCGCGATGTCAAGAATCCGCTTGTCTTCACGCCGCTCTACACCACATTCACCGGAGACCAACTCCCGGTTTACCGCGACATTTCGCTGCAAAACGTACATGTGCTGACAGCGGGAAGTTATGTGTTTCAGGGACTGGACTCTGAGCACAAGCTCGGCCTTAAGCTCGATAGCGTCTTTGCCGATGAGCAGCAGCAATCCAAGATGCTGGTCAAGGATGCGGAGATTGTCATCGGAAGCAAGCGTGGCAATCTGGAACCAAGTGGAGAGGGCGCATCGACAACACAGACACCTGGTTCCGAAGCCGGAGAGCCTCTGGCCTGCAATGCCCGCTTCGTTCCCTTCCCTGCTCTGCCCACAGCCCCGGAAATGGCTGGCAAAATCCCTGCAGAGGACGAGACCCTGTATGTTGCCGCCGATGGAACTGGCGATTTCTTCTCTATCCAGCGCGCTCTCGATGCAGCGCCCAACGACGGCGCCCTCGTGCTTGTAGCTCCCGGCACGTACCGCGAAGTGCTGAGCATCGACAAGCCCAATATCCGCCTGCGCAGCGCCAACAGCGATGCCGCTAAGACGATCGTTGTGAATAATCGAAGCTCGGGCGCAAATGGCGGCACGCTTCATTCAGCGACGGTAAATGTGACCGGCGATAATTTCTTCGCCGAGAACATCACCTTTGAAAACGACTTCAACCGCACCCACGAGCAGCTCCCAGCCGGTTCTCAGGCCTTGGCTCTGCTGGTAAAAGGCGACCGCGCGATCTTCCACAATGTGCGCCTGCTCGGCAATCAGGATACGGTCTACGCAGGCAGCCGCAACTGCACGCCGGACGGAGCAAGTTGCATTCCCGCACGGCAGTATTTTTCTGACTGCTATATCGCTGGCAATGTCGATTTCATCTTCGGCGACGGCAAAACGGTCTTCGATCACTGCGAGATTCATAGCACCGCCCATGACGGCGGATTCCTCACCGCGCAGTCCAAACACTACCCTGCCGAGGACTCCGGCTATGTCCTCAACCATTGCAAACTCGTCGCCGATGCCGGCTTGATCGGAAAGGTCTATCTCGGCCGTCCATGGAGGCCCTATGCCTCTGTGGTCTTTCTCGATACCGAGATGGGCGATCACATCGACCCGGCTGGCTGGCGCGAGTGGCACCCCGGCGAAACGCATTCACTCGACACAGCGTTCTACGCTGAATACAACTCCACCGGACCCGGCGCGCATCCGGGCGAGCGCGATTCGCACACGCATTTTCTCACTCCGGAGCAGGCAAGCCAATATGCACCGTCCATCTTTCTTCGCGGCAATGACAACTGGAATCCGCAGCAGATCCTCAAGAAGTAGAATGAAACTGTATCGGTTCAGATTCTGGCTCGCAATGAACGATACCTTTAAAGCCGAATGATCGGCGGAACAATGAAATGGGAGAAACAATGAAGACAGTGATGATGGCCGACCCTGTACGGTACCCGCGGATGACAACCAAGGAACTCCGCGACAGTTTCCTGCTGAATGAGCTCTGCAAGCCAGGAGAGCTGAATGTGAATTACGTTGACCTTGACCGTGCGGTGATTGGCATGGCGGCTCCAACGGACGAGCCCCTCGCGCTTCCCACGTATCCCGAGTTGCGGGCGGCGTACTTCACTGAACGTCGTGAGCTCGGCGTTCTGAACATTGGCGGCAGCGGAGTGGTTCGCGTCGAAGGAAAGTCCTTTGAGATGGAAAACCTCGACGTGCTCTATGTTGGCCGCGGCAACGCCAAGGTGAGTTTTGAGTCCAAGGATAAGTCCCTTCCTGCCGTATTTTATCTGCTGAGTTATCCCGCTCATGCGACGTATCCGGTAACTCTCGTGCGCAAAGAGGGAGCCAATCCCACTGAGTTGGGAAGCGCCGAGACCTGCAACCTGCGCACCATCTGCAAGTACATTCACCTCGGCGGGGCGCGCAGTTGCCAACTAGTCATGGGCGTAACTCACCTGCATCCAGGCAGCGCATGGAACACTCTGCCTCCGCACACCCACAATCGCCGCTCAGAGGTCTATATGTACTTCAATGTCGCCGAAGGCGCACGGGTCTTTCATCTGATGGGACCACCAGACGAGACGCGGCACATCGTAATGGAGAACCGGGACGTTGTCGTCTCTCCCGGATGGTCGATCCATGCCGGCGTTGGCACACGCGCTTATAGCTTCTGCTGGGGCATGGGAGGCGAGAACCAGGACTACGCCGATATGGACCCGGCTCCGGTCGAGAAGATTCGCTGAAGCAACCTCAGGATCAGCAAGCGCTCTCGTCATTTTTGGAAGGTGGCTTCTTCTTTGGAAGGAGCCACTTGAGTTGATCGGCTTTGAATCGAGCGGCCTCAATTTCGCAGGAATAGGAGAACGTCATGATGAAGATTGCGATAGCAATACTAGCGTCCTTATCGCTGGCTGCAGCTGCGGCGACATTGACCGGCGACAAGGCGGAAGTGATTCCCGCAGCCGATCTTCAGGCTCAACTGGCTCAGTTGGCGCCGCAAGCCAAGACCGCAGGCAGCAGCGGATCGACACTGGCGAGTTATAAAAATCTTGCTTTGAAGCTATCCGTGAGAACGGCAAGCGGCGGCGCGGAAATTCATGCGCACTACGACGACCTCATGATCGTCCAGCAAGGCAGCGCAACGCTGATCACCGGCGGAACGATCGTCGATGCAAAAGCCGACAAAGACGGCGAAACAAAGGGAACCAGAATCGAGGGCGGAAAAACGCAGACGATTGCGCCTGGGGATGTGATTATCGTTCCGGCCGGCTTGCCGCACCAGTTGCTGATTCCGCCGGGCACTCTCTACAGTGCAATGGTAGCCAAAATCAAAGAGTAGCCGCGACGATGCCGCGAGCAATCTGATCCGAGTTGACTTGAGCTTCCAATACATCTTTGTGCTCAAGCTGCCGAAGTTGCGCACGTTGATCCAGCCAGGCATAGGCATCTTATTCGTCGCGTTCGAAGGCTGCCCTGGCGGCTCCTGCACCGCCAGGGCAAGAGGAAGCGCGACGGCCATGCAGCCAATTGCATTTTGAAGAAAGTCTCTGCGGATCAATGCGTTCTCCCATGCTTACGAGTTCTGCAACTCAGCTTCGCGTCAGCCAAGATGCAGTTGCTGATTGGGGTGAATGGTGATGCGCTGGGCGGGATGCAAGCCCAGCCGGAGCGAAACTGTTTCGACTGTTTCGCTGATGCCGGCGAGCAGCTTTGGACGTCCTTGCTTGTCGGTGATCAGGCGCGCAGTTCCCGATTCAATGCGGCCAATGTGCTTGCCGTCGAGTTGCAGTTCTGCGCCTTTCTTGTCGTAAACCATGCCAGCAGTGCGGTTCCGGTCAAAGTGCATTGAAAAGTGCGCGGCCTCGGAAACTGCACATCGCGGACGCACATTCCACTCGAGTCGATTCTCTGTCTCGCGCACGCCGGCCAGCCGCCAGGTGAAATCCACCATAACCAGCGCAGCGGGCGAGTAACTGGGAAGATCGGCCTGCGTAAACTCGCCGGTTAATGGGTCCATCTGCTGGCGGAATGCCATGTCGCGCAATATCGCGTCGCACCAGCGGCCCATCAAGAACGATAGCTCGGCCGCCTTGCCATAATGTTCAAACCAGCGCGGGGTACGCAGAGCTGTGAGCGCCTGGGTTGCTCCGCCCCAACTGTTGCGCGGAATCGGCCGCACGAACGCAGGGTCGTCGAGCGCTATCGAAGGCAGTGGATACGCGGCCCAGAAGGCTTTTGGATTGTGGATCTGCCGTTCCCAGAGAGAGTCGAAGGTTTTCTGATCGACCACATGTTCACTGCAAACGCGGCTGAGCACATCGGAACGAATGCGAACGAAATGGCCTTGAGCGTCGAGATCGTAGAAGGCCGCATCTTCTGGGACGTAGAGCTTCGTGAGAATGAGCTTGCGAATCTGCTCCGCGCCTTCCATCCATCGATCCGCATCGGCATCTTTGCCCAGAGTCCTGGCCATGGCGGCCAGAGCCACGCGGCCCCCATACACCGTGGCGGAGAGATCGGGACAGAGGCGCGGCATCCCAGGCATCTGTGGACTGATCTTCGCATCCCTGTCGGGACACCGGTTGGGCACGCCAGCCCAACGCGGGCTATTGTCGTGGCCGGTGTCATAGGTACAGAAGCCCTCGATCAGTCCGGTAGCGCGGGTATTGCGATAACGCATCAGCCAGCCATCCCAGCGTGCGCAGCTTTCATAGGCCGTTCGCAGCAACTCATCGTCAGCCGTTCGCTGAGCCAGTTCCCAGGCGGTTGCCGCGATCGGCACAACCATTTGAATCTGTCCGAAGCCCGTCTCGGTGCGCTTGTTGCATGCCGGAAGCTGGCCGTCCTCTTTTTGCAAGGCAAAGAGAGTCATGTGGCTGTTGCGCGCCACATCGGCCCGGAACGGACTGTAGACCAGCGACTCGTGCGGACCGCACTCCTGCCAGATGCCCGCATAGCTCGCGCCCTCGATGAGCACAGGAGAGTCGAAGTGGGGCAGCACTTGCACATTGCCGGCCAGTACCTCAAGCGCTCTATCGTAAGCCTGCTGCCACTTGTGATTGGCTGTCAAAAAGACCGGCGCACCGCTGTTGGCCTCAGCTCTTGAGAGCCGTGTCGAACCCGCAATCATCAGCGCCGCAGCAGAGGCGCGCAAAAACTGGCGTCGTTCCATACTGCTTATCATCATCTCTCAGGAGATGCACTCGTCAAGTCAAACGCATTCGTCCTGAAGATGTGAGGAATCCCTCCACACAAGCGCAATGGCTGTCTTGAAGATGGAAACCTCGCAGCACCTCACAAGCCTATTTGCTCAGAAACTCGACAGCCTTCGGAGCAATCTGATCGGAGCACTGCATCGGTGCAAGATGACCGCAGCCGGAAATGACTTCGAATTGAGATTGCGGGACGAGACGGTGCATCTTCTCGCCTTGATTGAGCGGCATGATGCGATCTTCCGCGCCCCATACGATCAGCACTGGCATCTTGAGTCTTGGCAATAATTCGTCTGATGTGTTGTTGCCAGCGAGCATTGATGCCACGGCGCGGCGAATGACCCATCCGTTCTGATCGGTGATTCGCAAGATGTCGCGAGCAACAAATCCCGGCACCGGAAATGGATGGGGATAAAGCAGTGAATTGAGCTTCCTGACGTCCGCATTCGTCATGGGTGTAAACAGGCGGGTATCCCACGATGGCTGCTCGCGAATCCCCGCGCTGTCGAAGAGTATCAGCCTCCGCACACGGTCGGGATGTTCGCTGGCAACGACCTGCACAATCCACCCGCCCATTGAAATGCCGCCGAGGTCAACCTGCTTCAACCCTACTGCATCAAGGAAACCCACCACAACGGCGGCCTCATCGGGTACAGAATAAGAAAACTCCGCCGGTTTTTCGCTGCTGCCGTAGCCGGGCAAATCGAGCAAATAGACGCTATAGCCTGCCTTGACTAGATCATGCGAAAAATCAAGCCACTCTTCGGCACGCCCACCGAGCCCGTGCACCAGTACGACCGGCGGCCCTGAGGCTGGTCCCAGCACATCGTAGTGAACTTGATAACCAGCAACGGTTACCGTGCGACTGTCAGCACCTGCCAAATAAAGTCGCATGGGAATCACTCCTTTGAAGTAGAGGCCGCTGATCGGGCGCTCCCATATTCCGAGAGCTGCAAGAAATACCAACACCCCGCCAATGCTCCAAAGGAGTTTCTTCCCCTTCATCGTCTTCCTTCCGTCTCGCCAGATAGGCATCATGGTCTGTCGGCAATAAGCTGGTCAGCACATCTCAGAGAAATCCGCTGTGACCGTATGGATTCGTTCAGCATAACGCACTCACTGCCGAATCTTCGTGATGTGAACGTTAAAGCCGGTCTTGGGAAGCAAGGCCGTCAACTCAAAAACGCGGAACCCATCGCCGGTAATATCGGTACGCCGATAGACACCGGGCTCGGTCTCCACAACTTCGCGTCCTCCCGCCAAGACGCTCATGTAGAGTTCCGCCTCGTGAAGATCGGCCGCCGCGCCGTTGCTTGCAGAGGTCATCGCCTCCGCAACGTAGCTGCGCATCAGCTTCGGCCAGTACTTCGAGAGTAACTCCGTACTGGCAAAAACATCCGCCCAAAGAACACGGCCATTCACCGCGACCACCACTCCAACCGCGCCTTGGGCGTGCAATTCGCGCAGAATCGCCTGTTCGCTCTCGGCGCCGCCGTATGCGGAGACCATCTTTGCGACTGGTGCACTGGCGAAGACTTTGGCGTATGAACTTGTGCCCACAACCGAAGCGGAATCGGCGCTGCTCAGGTTCTTTGCCATCTTCGCGTTCGAGGCGCGTACATTCTCCCAAACTTGATTCTGATCGCGCTCAGCCATCGCCGGCGTGCGGACGCTAGGCTGAGCCATCTGTGCGCCCATCGAGCCGAAGTTGGCGCTCGACGCCACCCAGCGCCCCGGCTCTACGCAAAAGACTCCGAGATCGATCGGTCCTGTCTTCGGCGGCACGATGCGGTCCGAACCAATGACGCGATCCTGCTTGCCGCCTGTCACAACTTCTCCTGCCAGCAAGAGCAGTGGGTGACTGGAGTTGTTGTAGAGCACCAGACGATTGACTTCAGCGCCTTCCTGCCGCCGCGGCATTGCCTGGCCAGGCCGGATCAGGCCCCGCTCGTTCCCCGCTTCCGTCACTGTAACCTGGCCCGAGCGAACCCCCTCATCGAGCGTAAGCAGTTGTGAGGTATCGTTGGAGCGATTGGATACCACAGGAAAGATCGCGAGATTGCCACGCACAATTGCCGACAATACCTTGTACCCGCTTTGATCAATCAGGCCTCCCGCCGATGCTGGAACGGCCAGCATAAGACCACAAAAAGCCGCGGCGAACATCTTTATGCAACCGCGCAAACTCTGACTCAACAGATTCAAACTCGCCACCATCTCATCCTCCTTGCAAAGCTCATTTCTGCCCATTTACAGAAGAAGAACGCGGAGATTTCTGTTTCTTGCAGAGAATTTGCTACCATCTGTAACAATGCTTCCCGAGCCTTCAATCCCGGCTGAAGAACCTGCTTTGGGGAGCGCCGTTTCGTTTGCCATCGCGCAACGCTATGGCGAATCTTGGGCGGAACGCTACGGAATCACCCCGGAGCGGTTCCAGAAAATTGTAGCCGCAGTGGTGATTCGCTACGCGGCGGATGCAAGCGAGGCCGAGCGATTGGAGATCGTGGCGACGCTGCGCGTTGGGGATCTGGTTCTTGCACGCGCCTGCTCAATCGGGAACGAGCACGCATGGGATGTGTTTCTTGTCCGCTTTCGTGCATTTCTCTATGAAACAGCCTATCGTATCGCCAAGGATGAAGCGCCTGGCCGGGAACTGGCGGACGGGCTCTATGCCGAACTCTACGGAATTCCCAACCGCGAAGGCCGCCGCATTTCAAAGCTCGACTATTACATGGGGCGCGGCACTCTCGAAGGCTGGCTTCGCACCGTGCTTGCACAGCAGCACGTAAACCGTTTCCGTTCGCACGCCAAAGGCGTGAGTCTCGACGAGCAGGTGGAAGCTGGTGTCAGTTTTGCTGCGAGTACTGCGACGGCTGCTCCAGTTACGGACGAACGAGTAGCGCAGGCCGTCGTGCAAACTCTCGCCGAAGTAGGCGATGAAGAACGGTTTTTGCTCGCATCCTATTATCTCGATCAGCGAACGCTGGCTAACATTGGCCGCCAGTTATGTGTGCATGAATCGACCATCAGCAGAAAACTGGAGAAGCTGACGAAAGAATTGCGAAAGCGGATCAGGAAGCGGTTGCAGGCAGCTGGAATCAACTCGCGGCGCTGCGACGAACTTCTTCTGGAACTCGATGTGCGCGACCTCAATGTGAATGTCGCAGAAAATCTGCGGCAAGAAAGACCAATCGAAACGTTCTAAGTAAGGGAAGCCAAGTGAAGTGAAGCAACCAGAGTCCAATCCGCTGCGGCAAGCGCTGGCACGAGACCGGCAGGGAGAACCTCATCCCGATGCAGACGTACTTACGGCACTTTCAGAAGGTGCGCTTCAGCAGAGTGAGCGTGATCATGTGCTGAAGCACGTAGCTGCTTGCGCTGACTGCCGCGACGTGCTCAGTATTGCCGCTGCCGCTGCAATCGATGCGGCGGGCGATCTTGAGCCCGTTGTCGTCGCTCGCCCAACGCATATGCAGCGACGCGCCTTTCTGCCCTGGGCAAGCATCGCGGCAGGCCTGCTGGTTGTTTGTTCGGCAGTGTTGTTCTATCAGCAGAGACTAGCGCCAACAAAGAACACAACCGTCGTGACGAATGAGGCTGCGAAACTTCCCGCTCCGACGATTCAGCAGTCTCAGGAAATAGCTGCGGTGAAACAAACGGAGACATTGGCCAAGACGCTAGATCGTCCGCGTCAACAGCAGTTGCAGGCGCCTGTGCTTACCCAGGGAATGACAGCTGCAGATGCGATCCAAGGCGATCAGAGCGAATCGGTAAAGCAGTCCGAATCGGATCAGGCGATCACCTACCCATCCAGTACACCCACTGCAGAAATGGCTGCGCCTAATGCTGCAATGAAGAAGGCGGCGGCTCCATCTGTCCCGGCATTCATGAACAACGTAACAGAACGCGCACTGTCAGCAGCATCAGTCACAGCCGCTGCGCGTCCTCACTGGCGCATCAACAGCATAGGCCGCGCCGAGCGCTCTTACGGAGATGGAGCCTGGCAGCCGGTGCTGCCTCACGAGCAAGCGAAGATGCGCGTCGTATCGGTTTTCGATAGCGAGGTCTGGATTGGCGGCGATCACTCGCGGCTCTATCATTCCACTGACAACGGCACGATATGGAATCTCATTGTCTTGCCCGACAAAAATGGCCGGGAACATTCCATCGCTCACATCCACTTTCAAACCGCGCAATTCGGCACGATTGAGGCTGAGGATGGGACAGCCTGGACGACCTCAGACGGCGGCAGTACGTGGAAGTGATAGTTCTATTATTGAGAGCTGCCGCTACTTCCCCCCACTGGTAACCTCATACTCGACATGGAACTTAGTTAGTGACTTATCTTTTAAATGATCCAGTGCGATCACTTCATTAATTTGCTGAAGGCGCTCTGCGGGCAGCGGGTGCGAACGGAAGTAGCCAGTCAGGCCGTCGATTGCTACCTGGCTCAATTCATCCGCGGGCGTCGCAGCGTGCATAACATATTCGCGACGCAGCTTGGTCAGTCTCTGCGTCAAGTTCACCGCACCCCGAGGCGAATAACCAGCGGCCACGGAGATGCGAAGGCCCTCGCGATCCGCCTCAAACTCCTGATCCTTGCTATAACCTGCCTGCCACAAAGACATTGGAATATCCGCAATCGCAGCGACAACGTCGAGGCTCGCGCTCTTTAACCTTGCTTCAATCTGTACGCGCTCGACGGCATGATAATGATCGATGTGCTCAAGCTCATGCCCAAGCACAAAGGCAAGTTCATCTTCACTCGTTATCTGATCCATAAGCCCCTGGCCAATGAAGATGTGCCCGCCCGGCAGAGCAAAGGCATTGATCAAGTTAGCGTCGGCGATGAGATGAAAGCGATAGTTGAGCCTGCGCTTCGCGTGCAATGCCACTCTCTTTCCTACTTCATCGACATATTGCCCGGTCGCCCGAGTCTCTGCACTCTGTTCAGGTTGCACTAACACATACCGTCGAGCAAGCTCGTCGCCGATTTGCGTCTCCTGTTCATCGGAGATGCGCGTGAATTGCATGGGCACGCGCGTCACATCACGCTGCCAATCCGCCGCCATATCCACGACGGCATTGGCATTCACTGCATCCTGGCGTTTCTTGTGCTGAGCAAAATAAAGAGCGCTGCCGGTAACAAGCAACACTGCAACAAGCGCAAGAACGTGCTTCATAGCAACCGCCTGACGGTCTCGCGATACCTCCCATATAGGATGGGAACCGAGACCATGGCCGCTCCCACCACAATGAAAGTAATGTAACGGTCAGTTTCACTCAGACGCCAGAAATCAAAGCAGGCAATTTTACCGACACAGATCAATAAGAGCAAAAGTCCTGTAATGCGATAGCTTCGCTGGCTCACCAGAAATCCCAAGGCAATCATCAGGACTCCTTCGACGCCCCATGAGAGTGTCACCATTCCCGCGTTCATCTTGACTGCGATCATCAGAGTGATCAGCACTGCCGGCGCAAAGAAAAACCACTGCTCGGTGTGCGTCAAAGCCAGGCAGCGACCGAGCCTCGATTCGATTGGATGCTCGGCGAAGCGCTTTCGCATTCGGAATATGATTGGCAGTGCAACCAGCAAAAGCGCGGATGCGATCGACAGTACAGCGAAGTTACCACGCCAACCATCGACGGAAAAATAACTCCCGCCAAAGATGTTATGAGTGACTCCTCGCCCAACGACTCCCAACACAAGAAGAACCGCCTGTTGCAGGAAAACTTCTTTATTAAGCGCCCACGCCGCAATGACCAACACAAGTGCAAGAGCAGCCCAGGCACCGACGATCCGCTCGACAGGCATTTGGAAATAAAGCACCGCAACGATGCACGCAGTCCCGAAGTAGGCGATCAGATCGCGCGGGGACCAGCTTCCAATCTCAGGCTTCGCCTTGTCTGATTGCAACTGCGCCCATATGAAAAAGAAGATCAGCGCAATTGGAAGGACCGTGTAAATGCGCGGACTGATCAATTCGCCGGGCAGCACTGCAGCCGTCAGATTCACAAAGAAGATGCGGGCAAAGGCCGCTGTCAGTGCCGTGTAGGCCTGAAAGCGAATCTGCCTCTGCTGCCACCATGTGCCCAACTCGAAGAGCACGAGCCCAAAAAGCGCCAAGCCAATCGCCACACTGATGGGCTGCAACTCGCTCCACATCAGCCACGCGGCAAGCACCGAAGCAACCCATGTATACGCATGACGCGCATGAATGGATTCAGGCATTCGAACCCAACGCGCCAATGCGTAAAGAACAGCGACTAGGATCGAAACTGTAATCAGTCTCAGGTCAACGCCGCGCCATTGATCTTGTGTGTACAGATTCAGCGTGACCGCCCGCAGCACGGCCAACAGAGCGAGAGTGTGTGCCTGGAAGGGAAATTCTTCTACATCGAAGATGCGGTCAATGACAGCAAGGGACAGCGCAAAGGCTGCCCAGATCGCCGTCAGCCAAAGCTGCGGCGACTCCTTCCAAGCGAGCGCTGCGATCAATGCTGTCGCAGCCCAAGTATGCAACCAAGCCGCTGGGCGCCGGTACGCGGCATCCTGTAGGGTGCAAAAGCGCGAGATGGCATAGAGGGCCGCCGCGCAGCCGAAGAACGGTAGATAACGTTCCGGCGTGTTTTGCGCGTAGAGATTCACGGCAAAGAGCTGGACCGCAACACCAACAACAAGTACATGGCTTTGATACGCCAGGTCCTGTTGTTTGATCGAGCGCGCAACGAGACTGAATGCAACGGCAAGAGCCATCCAAACAAGCGCGACCCACGCCGGTGCCACCTCAAACCATGCGAGCAGCGCAAACAGAGAGACCGCGGCCCATAGGGCAAGGCTGCGAAGACTCTGGCGTAGTTGATCCGCTGCGGTGAGTGCCCAGGCCGAGACATAGAATAGAATCGCGATGATCGGAAGCGTGATCAAACGCATTGTGATGTGGTGCGGATAGGCATCGGAGAGGTGACCATTCACTGCCACAGCGCTGAACCACACCGTGAAAAATAACGCGCAGGCCTGCGCCAAGAGATGACGATCATCAAGATACCGCTTGCCGAGGATTGCACCCAGCATCAGTGCAGCCCAAGCGATCGCTGTCCAGTCCCCGGTGAAGATGCTCCAGAGGCCGAGGAAGGCCGTGGCGCAACCGATGTAGCTGTGAATCGTGACGGTCGTGCCGTCAAATCCCACAAAGAGCAGCTTCCATTTACGTCGAATGAAGAGTGCGTTCAAATAAAACAGCGCACCACACGTGAGCAACAGGATTCCGTCCTGAATGCGTGGCAGATCCGAGTGCTGGCGTAAGACGACGATATCCCAGGCTTCATAAAGCACCAGCAGTCCAGTTGCGAGGCCGGCAAGCAGTCCTAGTCTGCGAAAAACGACCTCCGCCTGAACGATTCCAGCAACCAGCAGCGCTTCGGCCGTGATCATCCAGAACAATGCAATGCTATTGCCGCTAAATTTGAAAGGCACTGAAGCAAAGATAAGCAGTGTACCGATTACTGTAAGCAAAACGAATGCCGGTCGGCGACGGCGAGTGATCGGCATTTGTCCGAAGATGAACTCTGCCACGCCGATCGCGAGTATCGCATAAAAAGCAAGCTCGGGGCGCGTGGACTGGAATTTCATAACCGCGCCGAGCAGCATGGTATTCAACAAGGCCGCAATGGTGGAGATCTTTTCGTCACGTGGCGCGCTGATCCGGCGCGCGACATAAGAGACGCGAAAGATAGCCCAGTAGAAGATCAGAATGATCGCGCTTGGCCAGAACTGCGGGAATGCATGACCGGCCACGCCGCCGGGAAATTGTTTGTAGAGCCAGTAGAAATGATTGCCAAAGCTGGCCAGGATTCCAAAGACCTCAAGCTCGTACCAGCCCATTCGAAGAGCGATCGCTACGATGCCTGCCGCCAGAATCACACCTGCTGCGAGTGCGTAGACACTATCCTGGCTGAGAGCAATAGTAAAGAAAGCGAGCAAGAAAGCGAGTCCTGTAACCAACTGCGATTTGTAACGCAAGGTGTGCGCTACCATTGCAATCGCCACAGCGAACATCAGGATGCAGTCGAGCGGATTGGAGCTGATGACCGTCAAGGCCCGAACATTGTGCATGGCGTAAGTAGCAAAGAAGAGCGTTGCCCAGCCTCCACCGATTCCACCGTGCCCAATAATTTTGTATCTTTCTCGGCCTTCAAGCCAGATTCCGCCGCCAAGCAGGATGCCTCCAGCCGCATAGAGCAACGCGACTCTTGCTCCCGGCCCCATCGAAATGATCGCCGTCTTGGCCCAATACGCCAACCCCAGTACGATCAGAATGATCCCAATCTTGGCGAAGAGATTTCCGCCAAGCAACTCTTCAAGCGGTAAGGTACCACGCAATCGCTCGGCGAAACTCTTGCGCGGCGGAGTTGAGTCAGGCGCAGCAGTGCTACGAGAAGTACTCCAACCAGAGGTCTTCAAGGCCTCGTCCGCCAAACTCGGTATCCGCTCTGCCGTGCCGCCGGGCATCGATGTCGATGCTGTAGGTTGCGGCGGATTCATAGCAGGCTCCATCAGCTTCTTCGCTTGAGGCTCAGGTTTCACTTCAGATACGGGCGAAGCAACAGGAGCAGCGATTGGCATCAAGTGATCGGTATTTACCAAAGGCTTGGGCGACGAAGGCGGCTGATTCTGCCCGCTTTGCTTCAGGAAGACGCTTGGCGCTGGAGCCGAGACTTCAGCTTGCAGATTGACCGGAGGATGAACCGCGAACGCCGGTGGCGCAGATTCCTTGTGAGGTACAGGCAGCGGTATCGCTGATTGAAGAGAAGCGGCAGCGGCCACTGTGGCTGCTTTAGGCTCTTCCTTTGGCAGTGGAGCAGGCGAAGCGGCTATGCCTTGCTGATCCAGCCGAAGCGAAAGCTCTGCAAGCTGCCGCTTCAGATGGGCAACTTCACCCGTCAGATCGGTCAACCTATCGCGAAACTGCTGTGAGTTGTAATCGAAGAGCTTGCGAAGATTACCGGTCCGAATCAGTGCCATAAGAGCAGCAATTGGGACCGTAACCAGCACGCCTCCAACCAGCGCGACAATGAGTTCCATGCTTACGTCCTTTTCTCTGGCAGAAAAGTGAATGACTATTGAAAGAACGGAAGCAGCAGCATCCCTTGCAACAAATTCCGCAAGAATATGCAGAACTTCCGTTCTAACAGTGTGAGATCTCAGGTCCGTTTGTCGGTGACACGGCAGTATAACCAATCGGAGTCGATTCAGGCTATAATCGACCTCACCCAACTGAGCAACCAAAAAATGACTGATACCGATTCACATCGAAATGCCGAAGTTCTATCTGTGGAGCCTGAGTCCACGCGCAGCGAGCGCGGCTTTTGGGCATTGATCGTTACGCAGTTTCAGGGCGCCTATAGCGACAACATCCTGCGCAACCTGTTGCTGGCAATGATCTTTGGCCTTAGCATGTCCAAAGATCAACGCGTTACATTTGAGTCCATTGTTACGGTTCTGTTTGCCATGCCCTTCGTGCTTTTCAGCATGACAGGCGGCTGGCTTGCGAACCGTTTCAGCAAACGAACGGTCACACTCTGGACTAAAGTGATGGAAATCGTTGCCATGACCATGGCGACGACCGGTTTGGCCATTCATTCACAAGTGATTCCACTGGTCGCCCTTGGATGTGTTGCAACACAGGCCGCACTGTTTGGGCCGTCGAAATATAGCTTGTTGCCTGAGTTGTTGCCTGCCAAGCGACTCTCCTGGGGCAATGGCGTTATTGAGCTTGGGACTTTTCTCGCGATCATCATAGGCACTATAACTGGAGCGACCTTGGCGGAACGGCTCCATGGGCGCGAGGTTATTGGCGGATATTTCCTTATCGCTCTTGCAGTCGTCGGATTTTTCACCAGCCTGGGCATTGACCGCGTCCCAGCCACTGCCAAGGAAAAGAAATTCCGCGTCAACTTCCTTGGCGATCTTTGGCAGCAGATCGTATTGATGCGCCGTGACAAGCCTTTGTTTCTTGCGGTGATGGGAAATACCTATTTCTGGTTTCTTGGGTCCGTTCTTTTTCTGAATGTGCTTGTCTTCGGCGCGGATGTTCTGCACATTGGGCAGGCAGAGACGGGGTATCTGAATGCGGGTCTGGCAATTGGAATTGGCATAGGCAGCATGGCCGCTGGCCTATTGAGCGGCAACAAGATCGAGTATGGACTCATTCCGCTGGGTTCAATAGGAATGACCTGTACTGGGTTTGCGCTTGGTGGAATACATTTTGGCGTTATTGGTTCAGGAGTCATGCTGGGCCTGCTCGGCTTTTGGGCTGGACTGTTTGCCGTTCCAGTTAACGCTCTCATTCAGCACCGACCGGACGAGAAGAACAAGGGCGGTATCATTGCCGCAGCCAACCTCCTTTCGTTTGTTGGGATCGCGCTTTCAGCGGGAGTGTACTACATTCTGGCGGCTCTCCTCCATCTTGATCCGCTCAACGTGATGATTGTGGCTGCTGTCATCACCGGCTTGGGAACTGTGTACGTGCTGATGCTGCTGCCGGAGTGGTTCGGACGCCTCATCCTTTTCTTCCTGACTCATACCCTCTATCGCGTGAAGGTGTTGGGGCGTGACAACTTCCCCGATAAGACCGGCGCACTGCTGGTCTGCAATCACATGTCGTTTGTGGATGTCCTGCTGCTGATTGCATCAACAGATAGGCCGATCCGCTTCCTGATGTTCAAGGGAATCTATGACAACAAGTTCATCAAGCCCTTCGCCAAAGCGATGAAGGCAATTCCCATCTCCAGTGAGCAGCGTCCCCGTGAGATGATTCGCTCGCTGCGCACGGCCAGCGACGCTTTGCGGGATAACGAGATCGTGTGCATCTTTGCCGAAGGACAGATCACGCGTACCGGGCAGTTACTTCCCTTCCGCCGCGGCCTTGAGCGGATCATGAAGGGCGTAGAAGTACCGATCATTCCCGTGAATCTTGACGGAGTGTGGGGCAGCATCTTCAGCTTTGCGCGTGGGCGCTTTCTGTGGAAGATTCCGCGGCACATTCCGTATCCAGTTACGGTCAGTTTCGGCCAGCCCATGCCGTCAGACTCAACTGCAATCGCGGTCCGTCGCGCAGTGCAGGAGTTGCAGGCCGATGCCTTCGAGCAGCGCAAGCGGCGCATGAAGACGCTCGATTGCGCCTTCGTTCGCACGGCACGGCGCTACCCATTGCGCTTCATGATGGCCGATGGAAAGACACCCAGAGTGAGCTTCGGCTCGGCGCTTGTCAAGACCATTTACATCGCACGCAGGCTGCGTTCACAAGTCGGCGAGCAGCAGATGATCGGCCTCCTGCTGCCTCCATCCGTCGGCGGAGCACTCGCGAACTATGCGTTGATGATGCTTGGCCGCATCCCAGTGAATTTGAATTACACCGCATCGAGCGAGGTCATTGCATCCTGCGCCAGCCAGTGCGGTGTGGATGTGGTGATCACGTCAAAGGCATTTGTCGAACGCTTCCCGAAGTTGGAGATTCCAGGGCGAACGCTCTTCCTTGAAGACGCCTTGCAGGCTCCAAGCATTCTTGAAAAGCTATCCTCACTCGTCCTCGCATGGCTTACGCCTCAGTGGGTGCTCTACAAAACAATCGGCGCAAGACGCAACACACCCGGGGCCGCTATCGACGACCTGGCAACCGTGATCTTTTCGAGTGGCAGCACCGGCGACCCAAAGGGAGTCATGCTGACGCACTTCAACATCGCATCCAACATTCAACAGGTTTCGCAGGTCTTCATGCTCGGCGGTCGAGACAAGATCCTCGGCATCCTGCCTTTCTTCCACTCATTTGGATTCATGGCTGGGCTATGGATGCCTGCAGTGAACGGCGTCGGCGTTGTCTATCATCCCAACCCGCTGGATTCGAAGGTGATCAGCGAATTGGTCGGCAGATACAAGGTCACCTTCCTCATTGCAACACCAACTTTCCTGCAAGCCTATATGAAACGTTGCTCGCCGGAGAGCTTCGGCAGCCTGCAATTTGTACTCGTCGGCGCGGAAAAACTGCCGGAGCGTGTTGCGCTGGCCTTTGAAGACATCTTTGGCATTCGCCCTCTCGAGGGTTACGGCTGCACCGAGTGTTCGCCTGTCGTCACTGTGAATGGCCGCGATTTTCGCGCACCTGGTTTCAGGCAGGTAGGTGCACGGCGCGGCAAGATTGGCCATCCCCTGCCGGGCGTCACGGTTAAAGTGATCGATCTTGACAGCGGCGAACCAGTCGCCCCAGGCACACCGGGAATGCTGCTCGTCAAAGGCCCGAATGTGATGAAGGGTTATCTCGGCGAACCCGAGAAAACCGCTGAGGTGCTGCGCGACGGATGGTACACGACTGGAGATGTCGCGGTCTTGGAAGAGGACGGATTTCTTACCATCACCGACCGACTCTCACGCTTCAGCAAGATCGGCGGCGAGATGGTGCCGCATATCAAGATTGAAGACAAGCTGCACGAGCTGGCCGACGTCACGGAGCAGGTCTTTGCGGTGACCGCTCTGCCCGACGAGAAAAAAGGAGAGCGCCTTGTGGTCGTCTATACGCTGCCAGAGACCAAACTTGCACCCGTATTGGAGAAGCTCGCACAATGCGATCTGCCAGCCCTATGGAAGCCAAAGCCAAATCAGTTCTTCCATGTCGATGCTCTGCCGATCCTCGGCACTGGCAAGATTGACCTCCGCGGCGTGAAGGCACTTGCGGTCGGATTGGCCTAACTGAACCCACCTTAACTTCCTTTAACAGCTCATAATCCTCCCGACAATCCCATCGGGAAGCGCCCGTTCGCACCCCCATGCCTGCGGACTGCTTGCCTGGTAATAGTGTTGCATCCAGACACAGATCAGAGAGCCTCTACAAATGTGAAAATAATACTGAACTAAAGTACTCCTATTACGACTAAACATATGGTTACCTGTGACGATTCTACCTACATACTGAGATTACCTCAGTAGGTTTCTCTTGGTTACGAATCGAGTAGACCCTATGAGACTGGCAACATTTGCAATCGCTTTCGGCTTCATGGCATTGGGTTTTACATCCCAACCATCCTTGGCAGCAACTTCCAGTGCCTCTTTTGGTGTCTCCGCTACAGTTCAATCTACCTGCCAGGCCTCAACCCCCGCCTCAGCCTTCGGAGGCTACTCTACCCCCGCCTCAGCCTTCGGAGGCTACTCTACCGTAAGGACTTCGCCTGTCGCAGTCAGTTGCACCTACCTCACACCCTACGATGTGAGCCTCAGTGCCGCACTACCAGCCAGCGAGATCGCAAATGTAATAGATCCGTCTAAGACATTGTTAATAAATCCATTACGCCTGACTCCTGCGCGGACCTCCCGTCGCGTTCAGTTCACCGGCTCGGATGCTATGACCAGAACCGACAACCGCTCTACCGCTTTACACAGCGGTTATGCCTTGGCATTGGGTACTCGGTCTGTTGCGTCCGGCGCATTCGCCGATGCCATCACGATCACTGTAACCTATTGATTTTTATAATCATATAAGAAGCAAACAGGAAATTACTCAAGAGTCACAAACTGTCATTACCCCTTGGTCTACCTACTCCTGTCCTCCCTGCCAACCTTGAAAGTTACTGGCTATTTCACTTCGATCCTTTTCGCGAGAATCATGGTAACCATCTGAAAATGCGCCGGTAATCTTTCGCGAGACTAAAGACAGGGTATTGATTAGATTCTGAGTAGGAAAACCTCTTGCAAATGACCTTGAATCGGTCATAATGAGTCCACATTACCAGATTTTGTTGTTCCAGGAGTTTTCTCACATGAAGTTCTCAAAGACTACCTTGTCTACCCTGTCCGCCACAGTTCTGGGATTCCTGGCGCTGGGCATCGCATCCACACCGGCGAGTGCGGCAAACACTTCAACCACCTTCACAGTGTCCGCGACCGTTCAGGCCACCTGTGTAATCGCTGCCGGCAACCTGGCATTCGGAACTTACACCGGCGCTGCATTGCCCGCAACATCGACCATTACCGTCACCTGCACCAACACCACGCCCTACAATGTCCTCCTTAATCCCGGAGCGACGACGGGCGCATTGGTGACCACCCGGCAGATGAAGAATGGCGCCAACCTGTTGAACTACTCCTTGTTCTCGAACGCGGGTCTGACCGCCAACTGGGGCCAGACAATCGGCACCGACACGGTTGCCGGAACCGGCTCCGGAGCAACCCAGACCCTCACGGTCTACGGCAATGTTCCAGCCTCGCAGTACGTCGTACCCGGCTCGTACACCGATACGGTCACTGCCACCATCTCCTACTAACTGATTGCACTGTTAATAACTAGGCCCTCATGATCTCGTGGAACTCATGTCGAAATGCGGCGGCGGCCAAAGTGGTTGCCGCCACATTTTTCCTTCTTCTGATCTGCCCGGCGACCTTCGGACAGGCGTTGTCGGTTCTACCCGTCAACATCTTTCTTGCACCGGGACAGAAGGCCACAAGCCTGACAGTGACCAATCAGGGAACCACCGAGACCGCAATTCAGATTCGCGCCTTTGCCTGGAGCCAGAAGGACAATGACGATCCGCTCACGCCCTCCAGCGATGTTGTGTTGAGCCCGCCGCTCTTCAAAATCGCTCCCGGAGCTTCGCAGGTTGTCCGGCTTATTCTGCGCGAACCGCCGCAGGGCCGAGAGTCCACCTATCGAATTCTTGTTGATCAGGTTCCACCTCCGGCCGAGCCAGGAGTTGTGCATCTGGTCTTGCGCCTGTCGATTCCGATCTTTGCCAAGCCCACGATCCGAGCGTTTCCTGATGTCCAGTTTCACCTAGAGCGGGACGCTGACGAAATCTATCTTGTAGCTTTCAATGCGGGACTTCTCCATGAAGCCATTCGCGATATTGTGCTTACAACCAGCGACGGCCGCAAATTGAAGCCGGACACAAGTGCCTCGCCGTATGTTCTCTCCGGCGCCACCCGGCGCTGGCACATTGCCGCGCAGGATCACCTGCCGTTGACAAGCGAAACCTTGCAGTTGACGGCCCGTTCAGACGCCGGCGCCGTCGACCAGCAGGTTCGATTTGTCGCCGCGCATTGATCGTGGCTGGTTGGTAGCCCGACGTCTCCGTTATGCGGGGATGCTCTTCCTGTTGACGCTCATCTTGCCGCTACTGGCCGCTGCCAGCGAGGCAGCCACCAAATCCACAACTGACGCGGCCGTGGAATCGGTCACCGAAGAAGCCTTTGAAGCCGCCGCTGACCCGAATGCCGACCAGAAACTGCTCCTGGAGGTCTGGGTCAATGGCCGTTCGATTGGAAAGATCGGCGAATTCACCCTGCGCCGCGGCAAGTTGATGGCGCGGCCCGATGAACTGCACGATCTTGGCTTTCGCGTTCCCGATGCATTCGCTTCGCGGCCCGGCACGCTGGTCGCATTGTCTGATCTGCACGGGCTGACCTGGACAATCGATCAGAAAAGGCAGCTCTTGCTCGTCTCAGCCATCGACAGCGCGCTGCTTCCTACCCTCTTGCAGCCGATGGGAAGAGAAGATACCACTGGTCACCGAACGATCGAGAGCAGCGCCGGTTTGACGCTGAACAATGACATCGTCGGCACCTTCGTTGACGGAAAGGCTGGCGCCAGCGGATCGGTGGACCTGCGGGCCTTCTCGCCGTGGGGTGTTGCAAGCTCCGGATGGCTCGGCTATGCAGGCACCTCTACAGGCGGCAACGGCGCAACCAGAGCGATTCGCCTCGATTCTGCTTATACGTTTGCCGACGTAAACTCGCTCCGCCGCTATACTCTGGGCGACTTCATCACCAGCGGCCTGTCGTGGAACCGTCCGTTTCACATTGGAGGCGCGCAGATCCGTTCGGACTTCAGCATGCGCCCCGATCTGATCACCTTTCCGCTTCCTACGCTTACCGGCTCAGCCGCTGTTCCCTCCACCGTCGATGTGCTGGTGAACGGGAACCTTGTGGCCTCAAACCAGGTCGATCCCGGCCCCTTTGAGGTTCAGCAGCTTCCGGTGATTACCGGCGCAGGCACGATCACCATGACCATGACCAACGCCATGGGCCAGCAGGTGAGCGTCACGCAGCCCTTCTACGGCGGCTCCACGCTTCTGGCCCCGGGGCTGCAAACCTTCTCAGGACAAGTCGGCCTGGTGCGGCGCAACTGGAGTGCGGACAGCGACAACTACGGCAAGATAGCGGGGACTGCCTACTATCGCCGTGGCCTCACCCAGAAGTTCACCGTCGAGGCCGCTGCCGAGGGAACCCCCGGCGCATTCATGGCCGGCGGCGGCGGAGCCATGGTGTTGGGAAGATTCGGCGCGGTCAACTTTGATCTGGCTGCCAGTCGAGGATCGGGAAAGCTCGGCGGGTTGTTTTCTGTTGGCGCGCAGCATATTGGAACCCGATTCAACCTGGGCGGCACCGCCATCTTCGCCAACCGAGACTATCGGGATGTGGCGTCGATGAACGACACGGGAATTCCACGCAAGCAACTCAGCGCATTCACCGGCCTCAATCTTCGCCACTTCGGCTCGGCTGGCGTGGCCTATGCAGGGGTGGACCAGGACGCTTCCCCGTCGCAGGCGCCGGGCACGCCCTCCGAGCATTCCCATATTGTCACGGCAAATTATTCCACGCAGTTTCACCACATCTCGTTCTATGCTACAGAGTTCAAGAGCCTGGACTCAGGCGGAAGCAGCGGCTTCCAGGCAGGATTTACGATCCCGCTCGGCAGGCGGCGCTCGGCGTCGTTCAGTGGTTCATCGACGGGCAACGGACAGGCGCAGGTGCAGCAATCTGCAGTGCGGGTCGGCGACCTGGGCTATCAAGGCTACATCTCCGCAGGCGACTCCACCCATGAATTTGGCCAGGTGCAATACAAGTCGCCCGTTGGCCTCTTCTCTGCCGGGGTTGACCACACCGCCGAGCAGACCACCGTTCGTCTGGAATCCCAAGGTGCCGTTTCGCTCGTCGACAAGGGCCTCTTCCCGTCCAACACCATCTACGATAGCTTCGCCGTCGTAGATACCAGCCCCATCCGTCATGTCCGTGTCTACCAGGAAAACCGCGACGTAGGCACCACGGACAAATCCGGACATCTGCTTGTGCCGGATATGCGCGCCTTCGACGTGAACCACCTCGGAATCGAGCCAAACGACGTGCCCGCGGATGCGACGCTGACCTTGGACAAGAAAGTGGTTCGGCCCCAGGATCGCTCTGGCGTTGTTGTCCGGTTCCCTATCCAGTTCAGCCATGCGGCATTGCTGCAACTGGTCGATGCGGCCGGGCTTCCGCTGCCTCTCGGTGCCACGGCCACCCTGCGCACCACCGGCGCCGTCGTCCCAGTCGGTTACGACGGCAACGCATATATCGAAGGTCTCGGCGCCCACAACGAACTGTCCATCGAAGCGCCGGATGGGCGGCGATGCATAGTCGTCTTTGATTACAAGCCCCTTCCCGGTGATATTCCGGCAATCGGGCCACTGCGCTGCGTGGAGAAGAAGCCATGATGCGACGGCTGGCACTCATCGCGTTTTTCATCGTTGCCTGCGCCACACAGTGGGCTGCGGCGCAGTCATGTTCGCTAACGGTCACGACTCTGAACTTCGGGACGTACGCCGGCACTGCGCTCAGTGGCACCGCCACTGCAAAGGTAACTTGCGCCGGCGGATGGAATATTCCCATGTACACCGGGACCGGGGTGGGCGCGACCGAAACTACCCGCTACATGACCGGACCAAACGGCGCCGAGCTCGGCTACAAGCTCTATACGGATGCCGCGCACACCACCAACTGGGACAACACCAGCTTAGTCTCCGGAACCGGAAACGCAACGGTCACCGTCTATGGCGTAGTCACTGCTGGGCAGGTTGTCGCACCCGGAACGTATACCGACACCATGTCGACGGCCACCACCACCTTCACCGTCACCGTAGTCATTACCGCCAGTTGCACGATTTCTGCCAGCACTCTCAGCTTTGGCAACTACACCGGAGCGCTGCTGAACGCGACCTCCGCCATTTCCGTCAATTGCACGAATCTGGCGCCCTTCAACGTCGGCCTGAGTGTGGGAAGCGGCAGCGGTGCGACCATCACCTTAAGAAGAATGACCGGCCCAAGTTCGACCACGCTCAACTATTCATTGTTCAGAGACTCCGGGCGTACTCTGAATTGGGGCAATACCGTAGGCACCGATACGCTTTCGGCAACCGGCACCGGTAGCGCCGTACAGTACACCGTCTACGGCCGGATACCGGCGGGGCAGTTTCCCCGGCCTGGTGCGTACACCGACACCATCATTGCCACAGCAACATATTGACGATTTGATTACGATACTGCCTGCGGAAAGGGCCACAATGCGAAGACTGACATTGGTTCTTCTTATCCTGTTGATTGGCGGCCTAAGGCTCACTGCCCAAGGCAGTTGCAGGATATCGAACACCCAGGCGATCTTCTTCCAAAACTACAGTTCCGCAACGATACAGGCCACCGGTCAGGTCCAGTTCAAGTGCACCAGTGGAACGGCCTATGCCATCGGCCTGAGCGCAGGAACGACCGCTGGCGCTACCGTGACAAACCGGATGATCTACAGAAACTCCGATGGTGCGACGCTGGGTTATCAGCTATTCAGCAACGCGTCCTACACAACAAACTGGGGAAACTCCGCAGCGACCAGTTGGGTAACCGGGATCGGCACAGGCAATGACCAAAACGTGACAGTCTATGCCCAGATCCCAGGAGCCGAGGCATTTTTTACGAACTCCAACGGAACGAACTTCAGCGATATGATCACGGCAACCATCTCCGGAAACTTCACGACCGATGCGCGCACCCTCCAGGTCACCCTGCAGCAGGTATCCCCCGGTTGCGGGATCGGAGCCAATTCGCTGGACTTCGGAGTCTATTCCGGCGCAGTGCTCACTGCCACCACGACGCTGCAGGTTGCCTGCACGACAGGCACCACTTACAACGTAGGCCTCAATGCCGGCACCGCCTCCGGGGCAACGGTGACCACACGGAAGATGAATGGGCCCGCAGGAGCCACGCTCAACTATCAGCTTTTCAAAAACTTCGGACGCACTGTCAACTGGGGCAACACCGTGGGCACCGACACTATGCTTGGAATTGGCAACAATGCCATCCAGAATCTTACCGTCTATGGCCAGATTCCGGCCGCGCAATCGGCCGCAATCGGCAGTTATACCGATACGATTGTCGCAACCCTGACTTATTGATCGTCTTTTGGCATTCCAACCGCCTCAATCGATTCCCTTTCTGCGCTTTCGACACCTCCGAAGCCGCCTTTGCCTCCGGCTGACCATAAATACGTGACGCTCATCACCTCAAACAACCCTCCGGCAGTGAAACCATGAATGGAAGGCCGACAAATTCGTTTTTCGTCCGTGCATTCCCCGTTTTCTTTCATGGAGGCCCCAATGAAACTCGATTCATCTGCATTCGTCGCCGATCCGGAGCTGATCCTGGCCCTTGAAAAGCATTCCACGGCGATCACCTGCGGGGAGGATCGCGTTCTCTTCAACCAGGGCGATCACCCCCAAGGCCTGTTCATCATCGACCAGGGCGAGATTACCCTCACAATGGATTCGCCAAACGGCCAGAACGTCATGAAAATCCAGGCATATGCCGGCTCATTGCTTGGCCTGCCGGGTCTGATCGGCGACGGGGCGTATACGCTCTCAGCCATCGCCCGCAACGGCGCCCGGCTCAGCTTTATTCCCCGCGATCAGTTCACCGGCCTCATGCAGGCCGACCCGCGCCTTTCGCTCAAGATTCTTCAAGTTCTTGCCGCCGAACTTCGCTCCGCCCGCCAGGCCCTGTCGAACCCCTAACCTGCTAAACTCTCTTTCGTCATGGTCTTCGCAATCCTGTTTATCGCGGTCGCAGCGTATCTGCTCGGCTCGGTCCCCGCTGGGTACCTGCTGGTCCGCATCTTCCGCCATCAGGACATCCGTCAGGCTGGCAGTGGCAACATCGGAGCCACCAACGTCCTGCGCTCCGGCGGCAAGACGCTGGGCGCGGCCACCTTTCTGCTCGACGTGCTCAAAGGCTGCTCCGCCGTCTGGCTCGGCGTACTGCTCGGCGCGCTGCTCGCCCCCGCTGCTTCGCCGCTCAATATGAAGGCTCTGGCCGCGCTCTTTGCCGTTCTTGGACATGTCTTCCCTGTCTGGCTGCGCTTCCGCGGCGGCAAGGGAGTGGCCACCGGCTTTGGAGTTTTTCTGGTCGCCTCTCCCTGGGCCGCACTGGCTGCCATCTCCATCTTTATCGTGGTCCTGGCGATCAGCCGCTACGTCTCGCTGGCCTCTGTTCTGGGTGCGGCCAGCTTTCCTGTCCTTGCCTGGCATTTCGCCCTCGGCTACCAGCCGCCGTTCTTCATCGCCGTGCAAGTTGCAGTCGCCCTGCTCATCATCGCCAAGCATCACCAAAACATCCGCCGCCTTTTCAAGGGCACGGAGTCCCGCATCGGAAGCAAATCACAAGTGAGGAAGTCCGCATGAGCCGCATCATCGTCCTGGGTTCCGGCGCATGGGGAACAGCCCTCGCCCTCTCGCTCCACCGCCGCGGAGGCCACCAGATCTCCCTGTGGGCGCATAGCCCCGAGTTTGCCCAGCAGATCAATGAGGACGGCGAAAACACGCTCTTTCTCCCCGGTTTTCCCCTTCCGGCCGGAATCACCGTCACGGGAGACAACTCTGCCGTCGCCGACGCCGAGATCGTGCTTTCCGTCGTACCGTCGGAGTTTCTCCGCTCGACGCTTGCCCGCCTCGGTCCGCATCTTCGCTCGGGCCAAATCGTCGTCAGCGCCACCAAGGGCGTCGAGAACCATACCTTCCTCCGCATGACCCAGGTCATCTCCGCCTGCGTCGCGGAGAGCAGCCCGTCAGAAGTTGCGCGCACTCTTCCCATCGGCGCGCTCTCCGGCCCCAGTTTTGCGTTGGAAGTCGCACAGGGCCAGCCGACAGCCCTGACCGTTGCCTTTGACGATGCAGCTCCCGGGGTCCCCGGCGACAGGTCTTCGTCGCCGGGGTGGCCAGTCGCCGCGCGCATCCAGAACGAGTTCTCCTCCGAGAGCCTCCGTCTCTACACCTCGACAGACATCACCGGCGTCGAGCTGGGCGGAGCGCTCAAGAACGTCATCGCTATCGCCGCCGGAGTCGCTGCCGGAGTCGGCCTCGGCCACAATTCCGCCGCAGCCCTCATCACCCGCGGCATCGCGGAGATCACCCGTCTCGCCGTAGCGTGTGGCGGCCGACGCGAGACCCTCGCTGGCCTCTCTGGCGTAGGCGATCTGGTTCTTACCTGCACCGGATCGCTCTCGCGCAACCGCACCGTCGGCCAGGAGTTGGGCCTTGGCCGCAAGCTGCCGGAGATTCTCGCGGGACTGGGCGGGAAGGTCGCCGAAGGCGTCTCAACCACCCGCGCGGCCCTGGGATTGGCGCGCCAGCAAGGGATCGAGATGCCGATCGCCGAACAGATGGAGCTGATCCTCAACGAAGGAAAAGACCCTCGTGAAGCGATCAAAACTCTGATGCTGCGGCCCGGCAAAGACGAGCTTTAGGGAGTCCACAGTTTCACTAGACTCGCAGCGACATCCTTTTTTACAGTAGTGAAACTGTGACGGGGAACTCGTTGTTTTACTTTAAGTTAGCGGATGATTCACCGTAATACGTATTTTGTGTTCTGGTGAGACTGTGAGGCTGGTTTCCGGAAAGCATTGATTATTTTGCGCTTGCTTGATGCTTCACCGTTTCACTGAGAAAATTTGCCATCTACGCTCGGGCGGATGCCGGTGGAAACGCTGGGAGGTTTCCCCCAGGACTCCACAGAGTGGACGCCCAGTTATGATTCTCTGCCTTGGGTGGATATTTTCCGCAAAAGCGAGTCGGAAGAGATGGGGCTTAGGCAGTTGGTCTCAGGGTTTCAAAATAGCCACGCCCCCGGTCCCCAAAAGCGAGGGACCGGAGGGCACCCTCATCCGAGGTTGGGAATTTCACCGAGATCAGGGACACCCGCCCCCATGGAGATTCATCGGCGTTGATCAACGGGCCGCCTTACGCGAATATTCCTCAAATTGATCAATGTTGAGCAGCCATTGCTTTCGCGGTCATTCACACTCCACTTGAATTCGCTGCTGCTGTAGCTAAATCCCTGTCTGCCTGCTACGGCGATCGATGCAAAGGAGAACCAGATGGATATCCTCACGAAGATCCTGCTCCTCATTGGCGCTCTCGTCCTGATCGTTTGCATCGCCGCTGCACTGAGGGCGATCTTCCGGCTTCATAGGGAAGAAACGGCGCCCTTCCGCGGTTATTTTGGCCCCGAGTACGAGCGCGACCTGCTCGAGCAGAGCGCGCTGAGCGAGAGCGAAGAGTGGCGGGCCGAGAGCCGCCCGAGCTTTACGCCATTTCGCCTGCGGCAGCCGGGATCGAGCGAGCGAAGATAGTCAGCCTATTGAATCCACAGTCTGAGCCATCCTTCCCGACTCTTGAAGGCATAGGTCAGATTTTTTGTCGCGTCGGTCAATTTTGAACAGTATTCCCCCAGCGGCTCGCGCAAGATGAAATGCATAAGGGCCTCCCCTCTCCACCCTTTGAGCGAAACTACGATCTCCATGTTCCCAAATGCATGGGAGGTGTCGATCTCTTCAGGAGATCAGGACTCTCAGAGCAATGGCCCAAGGCCCGCCAATCGTGGTTTCGCTCGAACTGTCGCTAAGAGGTAAAAGAGAACGGCATCAACCTCCCGCAATCGCCCCAATCACCAGCAGCGGCTCTTTTCCTTCTACGACGGCGCCTGGAAGTTCTTTATCGAGCGGCTCGTTTGACCAATCTTCTTCACAAACAAAGAAGCGCAGGAAGGCTCGGCGCTGGCCGGTCTCGTATTCGCGGATCGTACCCAACAGCATGGGGTACGCCGCTTCGAGCGCGTCAAGCAGGCGGCGCATCGTGACCGGCTCGGCAACATCGAGCGCGACCTCTGTGCCCACATGCGCGAGATTGCGCAGATGGTAGGGGAGAACAACGCGCACACTGCTCATGCCAGCGTCTGCACCTCAACGGAGAGGACTCCGGGCAGGTCGCGGACGATGGGCTGCCAGTTGTCTCCGGCGTCGGAGGATGCGTAGACCTGGCCGCCGGTGGTGCCGAAGTAGACGCCACACTCATCGAGCGAGTCGACGGCCATGGCATCGCGCAGCACATTCACATAACAATCCTGCTGTGGCAGGCCTTTGGCCAGCGGCTCCCACTCGTTGCCGCCCGTACGGCTGCGATAGACGCGGAGCTTGCCCTCGGGCGGGTAATGCAGCGAGTCGCTGGTGATGGGCACAACGTAGAGCGTCTCCGGCTCGTGCGCATGCACGTCGATCACAAAGCCGAAGTCGGTGGGCAGGTTGCCACTGACCTCGCGCCAGTTTTCTCCGGCGTCGTCTGAACGCATCACATCCCAGTGCTTCTGCATGAAAAGCACGTTGGGGCGCGCGGGATTCATGGCAACGTGGTGAACGCAGTGGCCGATCTCGGCGTTGGGATCGGGGATCATGTTCGAGACGAGGCCCTTGTTGATGGGCTTCCAGGTGGCTCCTCCGTCGTCCGTTCGGAAGGCTCCGGCGGCGGAGATGGCAATGTAAATTCGATTGGGATCGGCGGGGTCGAGGATGATCGTGTGCAGGCACATGCCGCCGGCTCCGGGCTGCCACTTGGGCCCAGTCCCGTGCCCGCGCAGGCCGGCGAGTTCGTGCCAGTTTTTGCCGCCGTCGGTCGAGCGGAAGAGTGCCGCATCTTCGACACCGGCATAGACGGTCTCGGCATCGGTGAGCGAGGGCTCAAGATGCCAGACACGCTTGAACTCCCATGGATGCTGCGTGCCGTCGTACCACTGATGCGTGGTGAGCGGCTTGCCGGTTTCAGCGGAGACGTCATAGAGGAAGCGATTGCTCTTGGCTGGAGGCCAGGAGGGCGTGGCGTCCTCAGGCTTCACGCCGGGCTGCTCCCAGGTGTTGCCGCCGTCGACCGAGCACTGCAGCAACTGGCCAAACCACGCGTTGGTCTGCGAGGCGTAGATGCGGTTGGGGTCCACGGGTGAACCCTTCATGTGATAGATCTCCCAGCCCGCAAAGTGGGGGCCGCTGACCTGCCAGTCTTTCCGCTTGCCGTCCGAGGTCAGGATGAATGCGCCTTTGCGCGTGCCTACAAGGACACGTACTGAGCTCATGGCTCTCCTTTTCTCCCCGCGCCAGCTTTTAGGGCCGGAGTGCCGCAAGGTCCGTTTTGAGATTTTTGCCCAGGGAGCAGGCAGATTGCAACCAGAATCTACGCCCGCCGCGAGGCCGTCCTTGATCTCGCGCAGGGAAATCGATGCTCTAAACTGAAAGCTGGGACCCACTTATGATGAAGTTTTTTGGCGGCAAGAAAAACGCGGCAGAAGCGACTCCCTCGACGGGGCACGAGGCAGGCGCGGAAGAAGCGGCTAAGCCGGGCTTTTTCAGCCGCATGAAGCAGGCCGTCTCGCGGACCCGCGAGTCGCTCTCGACAAAGATTGAAGAGATTGTCGCGCTGACTCGCACGGTGGACGAGAAGACTCTCGAAAGCCTCGAAGCCGTGCTGCTGACGAGCGACCTGGGCGTCGAGACGACGGGGACGATTCTTGCTGCGCTGAGAGAACGAGCCAAGAGGCAGGCGATCGAGGGCGGGGATGAACTGCGCGAGCTACTCAAAGAGCAGATTCGGGCAATTCTCGAAGCGCCGATTGCGAAGAGGCCGAGCACGGTGGCGCCAGCCGATGGGCCGACGGTGACTTTTTTGGTTGGCGTGAATGGGACGGGCAAGACGACTTCGGCGGGCAAACTGGCCGCATGGTATCGGACGAAAAATCGCACGGTGCTGCTGTGCGCGGCGGATACCTTTCGCGCGGCGGCGATTGAGCAACTTGAAGTCTGGGCCTCGCGCAGCGGCGTGGAGATGATCAAGACGCGGCATGGCGGCGATCCGGCAGCGGTGCTTTATGACGCGTGCAGTTCAGCAAAGTCACACAAGATCGACGAGTTGATTGTGGATACAGCGGGGCGGCTGCACACCAAGGCCGGCTTGATGGATGAGTTGGACAAGATGCGGCGGACGGCGGCCAAGCTGATTCCCGGAGCGCCGCATGAAGTGCTGCTGGTGATGGATGCAACGACCGGGCAGAATGGATTGCAGCAGGCGCGGCAGTTCACGCAATCGGCTGGGGTGACGGGGATCATTTTGACCAAGCTCGATGGCACGGCGAAGGGCGGCATCGCTGTGGCGATTGCGCAGGAGATGGGCCTGCCTGTGCTCTTCGCGGGTGTAGGCGAGCAGATGAATGATTTGCTGGAGTTTTCGCCGGCGGAGTTTGTGGAGTCACTGTTGGGGTAAGAGGCACGCAATGAATGGTTTCATGAGTGAGATAGCCGCCCTGCTCCTCGCATTCGCTATCTACATCGTTCTTCCCGCCACTGTCATCTGGGGATGGGTGCGATGGGCGACGCACGGTAAGCAATGGATTTTCTTCCCAATTGTCTCTCTCATCGGATTTGTGTTCGCTACGATGTCGGGCCTCTTCGCGATTTGGTCGATTCATTATGCGCATACCATCGGTGGATTCCCGTTTTACGACCCTTTACTTTTGAGATTTTATCGTTGGGGCGCGCTACTCTCCGCCACGGGGTTTCTTTTCGCAATCATCGGGGTTTGGAAGCCTAGTTCGCTGCGTTGGCATTCACTTGTTTCTGCTGCTGGAACGTTCATATTCTGGGTTGCGGCAGCCGCCGGTGAGTAGATGCAGCTTTTCCGACCCGAGGAGGTAGGTTGCATTCAACGAGACCTTGGTAATGATGAATTGATAAACATTTCAGATCAAGACCGAGTATCGCGGCGAAGATGCCTTTGTCACGCTCGTGCGCCCCTTCTTAGGAGTTAGCCTGATCCAGGCAATCCGCTGCCCGGCATTTCAGCCCCAATCTGGGGACTGGCCTCTGGCAAATGCCGATAGGCCGAGGCCTCGACTTTGATGTAGTGCAGCACGACCGGCGCAAGAATCATGCCGGGAATCCCCATCAATCTCTCTCCCACCAGCAAACCAATCAGGGTGAGCCACATCGGGCTGTTGATCCGTTTGCCGATGATCTTGCTGTTGAGAAAATACTCGAGCTTGTGAATCAAAACCAGAAAAATCAGCGCGATGATCCCGGTTCTTGGCGACATGGTGAAGCCCACGCCAACGATCACGATGTTGCTCATCAGATTGCCGACAATGGGCAACAAGCCGCACAAAAAAACCAGGATGACCAGCAACGCTGCATAGGGATAGGCGTTGCAGGCGAGAAAGACCGCGGTCAGAACTGTATTGATCGCAGAAATGATAATCTGCGCGCCAATTACTCTGGCGAAGCTCTGATAGAGCGTGCTGAAGCGGATGGTAAGCTGTCGCGTAACTTCTGAATAAAAATTTCCGGTCATTTCCGGCGCGGATTTTTTCGCCGTCCAGGAAGGATTGAGGAAGATGCTGACGGGAACCACCAACCCGGCCAGCAAGAGTACGAGACGGAAGGATGCGAGCTTGGCATACTGTCCAATGGTGGCGAAGCCATCGGCGGCCTCCTGCTGGGCTGTGTTTTTCAGACTTGCATAGTCTGTGAATGGCAATTGAATCCCATTCTTTTCAGCAAAGCCCACCATCGCCGGAATCGACGTCTCGGCAACCTTTGGCAAGGTGCGATAAGCAAGACTGGAGAAGTAGATCAGACCAGCTCCAAGAACGGTGACGGCGATGAGATAGAGCGCCACGCTCAGCATCTTGCTGCGCCCAAAGCTGAACGCTCGCAACGCCAGATAGCCAAATAAGGCCGTAAGAAGAAACGTGCCAAGATTGAGCCATGCGATGAGCGCCATCAGGATGACGAGAATTACATACGAGATGCGGACGGTTCGGGTCATGGTGATTTTGAATAGACCCCACGAGTCTTCCACACGCTGCCGTGGTAGTCAATGCCTGTGTGCGAACGGCGGCCATAAGTTGAAAAGGTGCATTTGAAAATCGTCCACATCAGAACTTCCCTGCCGCCGTCTACACTGAATATTGAGAATCACTCTCTGACCCAACGATGACCACACAACTGGAACTCGATCGGCAATGGATGCAGCAAGCGCTGGAACTGGCGAGGCGCGGGATTGGCGTGACTTCGCCGAACCCGGCTGTGGGCTGCGTGATTCTGGATCGTTCGGGGCAGGTGGCTGGCGAGGGCTGGCATGAGTATGACCTGCTCGACCACGCCGAGGTCGCCGCACTCAAGGTCGCGCAGCAGCACGCCGGTGAACGTCTGCGCGGCGGCACAGCCTACGTGACGCTGGAGCCCTGCAACCATACGGGACGCACGGGGCCTTGCACGGAAGCGCTGATTGCGGCCGGGCTTGCGCGTGTGGTCGCCGCGACAATCGATCCGAATCCCGCTGTAGCCGGTCATGGGATGGAACGTTTGCGCGCGGCGGGCATTGAAACAGTCGTCGGAGCCGGACAGGCCGAAGCGCGGCGGTTGAATGAGGGCTTTGCCCGATGGAGCCAGCATCACCGTCCTCTCGTTCTAATGAAAGTTGCCATGACCCTCGACGGCCGAATCGCACCGCCGGCTGGGCAGCAGACGCCGCATCAGCCCTATTGGATTACAAGCGAAGCTTCGCGCGCGGCAGTGCAGCCGCTGCGCTGGCAGGCTGATGCAGCGCTCACCGGCGTGGATACGGTGCTGGCCGACGATCCCCTGCTCACCGACCGCAGCGGTCTGCGCCGCCGCAGGCCTCTCTTGCGCGTAGTGCTGGACTCGGCTCTGAGAATGCCGCTCGACTGCAAGATGGTTGCGACGGCGCATGAGGACGTAGCAGTTTTTACGGTCTCAAAAGACGAGGCACGCGTGAATGCGTTGCGCGAGCGTGGTGTTCGCGTCGAAGTGCTGCCTGCTGAAGCTGGTCGCGTGCCGCTGGGCAAGGTACTGGAAAAGCTGGGCGAAGAAGGCATTCTCACGCTGCTCACCGAGACCGGCACGCGGCTGAACACGGCCCTCTTGGCCGGCGATCTGGTGGATCGCGTTCATCTGTTTGTCTCACCGCAGATCATGGGCTCTGACGCCGTTCCCGCCTTTCGCGGCATGGCGCACGCGATCCGCATGGCGGAGGTCGAGGTCGAGCGCTACGACAACGATCTGGGGCTATGTTCGCTGCTCAGAGATCCCTGGTCGGCTGCGTAAGCCAACTTTATTGATCCGGCAAGAAGAGAGTGACATTCTTTCCCACCCATTCCCGCAAAAATGCGCGGGAATGGATGGGGCACCCACACAGTATTGAGTTGCCAGATCAATAATCTCCACAAATTCTCCGTCGATTTTCCGCTGTTCTCTCGTATTCCGGATGGTCTATATTGAATCCACGCGAATCGGGAGAGCCCGATTACGCACTGACCGTTCCCCGGCCCTGAAGTGAAGATGTTCATTTGAACTGACAATCGAAGCCGTTCCGCACGGATCGAGTGGCAGCATTTATGCGCATCAGTTATCACTGAATGGGGTTGAATGCCGGCTAATTGAAGCTGGAGCGAGGTGGATTCGACGATGATTACCGACACAATCGCATTGGTACTCGAAAACAAAGATGTACGGACTGTGCTGTCGATTGCACCCGAGCGCTCGGTCTATGAGGCTCTGGAGATGATGGCCGAGCACGATGTCGGCGCGTTGCTTGTGATCTCCGATGGCCATGTGACCGGCATCCTCTCGGAGCGCGACTACGCGCGCAGATGCATTCTGACGGGCCACCCTTCCAAGACCACAAAGGTCGAGGAGATCATGACCAGCCCGGTCTTCAGCGTAAGCCCGCAGCAGACGGTGGATGAGTGCATGACGATCATGACTCAGCATCATTTCCGCCATCTTCCGGTGTTGCAGGGGGATGACGTGGTGGGAGTGGTGTCGATCGGCGACCTGGTGAAGTGGGTGATCTCAGGCCAGGCGCAGCACATCGAGGCGCTCGAAGGATACATCGCCGGAGCATATCCGGGATAGCGCACTGTCCCCAGTTCCGATTCTTTCACCGGCACTGGGAAGCGGGATATAGTTTCTCCATGCCAAGAGGCTGGAAGACGCGCCAGTGCCCAAAGGGCTCAGCTCTTTCGGCTCAGGCTTCGCAAGGAGTAACCCTTCTGCCCTCGCCTTCGCACAACTTCGCACTGATCTTCGTCGAGTTGGGGATGGCCACCTTTGGCCTTGCGGTGCTCGCGCGCATGGCCAGCCGCTGGGGCTTCTCCTCGATTCCCCTCTACCTGCTTGCAGGGCTAGCCTTCGGCAACGGCGGCATTGCGCCGCTGAATCTCTCGAAAGAGTTCATCGAGATCGGCGCGGAGATCGGCGTTCTGCTGCTGCTCTTCATGCTGGGCCTGGAATACTCCGGCGAGCAACTCAAGCAGAACCTGCGCAGCAGCTTACCCGGCGCAGCGATCGACCTGCTGCTTAATTTTCCAATTGGCTTCGTTGCCGGACTGCTGCTTGGATGGGGCCCACTGCCATCTGTGCTGCTCGGCGGCGTCACGTACGTTTCATCGTCAGGCATCATTGCCCGGGTACTCTCAGAACTGGGCCGCCTCAAAGCTGTCGAGACACCGGCCGTGCTCTCAATCCTGGTTCTCGAAGATCTGGTGATGGCTGTCTATCTTCCTTTGGTGGCCGTTCTGCTGGCCGGCGGCGGAGCAGCCAAGATCCTCGTGTCGGTTGCGATTGCCAGCGCGGCCGTACTGGCCGTTCTCTTCGTCGCCATTCGCTTTGGGAACTCGCTCAGCGCCCTGGTCGCCCATCAATCCGACGAGGTCATTCTCCTGACGACATTCGGCACGGTGCTGCTGGTGGCGGGTCTGGCTCAACGCCTGCAAGTCTCGGCGGCCATCGGAGCGTTCCTGGTCGGCATCGCCGTCTCCGGGCCCATCGCCGAGCAATCCCACCGCCTCTTCTCTCCGCTGCGCGATCTTTTTGCCGCCACCTTCTTCTTCTTCTTTGGCCTGGAGATTGATCCACGGAGCCTGCCGCCGGTGCTTCTGGTCGCACTCGCGCTCGCCGCAACGACCACTTTCACCAAAGCGCTCACCGGCTTCTGGGCCACTCGCGGCTTGAGTCTCGGTTCAAGGGCCCGTCTGCGAGCTGGTCTGACGCTGGCAGCACATGGAGAGTTTTCGATTGTGATCGCCGGCCTTGGTGTCGCCATCGAGCCGCGACTGGGCCCGTTGTCGGCGGCCTACGTCCTTCTGATGGCAATCTTCGGTCCGATTGCGCCTCGTCTCGCAGGCCGGGAGAATTCGCTTGCAAAACAAAGGTCGGACAAATTGCAGGATGTTGCCTGAGAGCGAGCTGCGGAGGCACTCTTCGAGTACAGAAGTGGCCTGCCTTGCCTGTCCGCTATCCGTTTGAAGATTGCAAGGGATTATTGTGGATTCCAGGCGGTGAGAAAGCTCTTCATTTCCCTGACGTCGTAGCCGCCGCCCCTGTTTTCCAGTGGGGAAGTATCCTTTGCCCCTAGCACTTTGCCGTCCGCATCCAGGATGAAGAAGTAGGGGTATCCGGGAATCTTGGGAAAGCGGCTGAGAAATGCGATGTTTTCGTTGCGCGGCCCCATGTAGACCTTGAGGAGTACAAAGTTGGCCTCGCGCTGTTGGCGCAGGTCGGCGTGGTCGGTGAAGAATGTGTCAAGAATCTTGCACCACGAACACCATTCTCCGCCCACTTCCACGAGGATGCGCTTGTGGTCCCTGGCGGCCGCAGCCTCGGCCATGGCCAGGTCCTTCTCCGGGTCGCGTTTAGAGTCGTAGGCACTGGAATAATCCTCTGGCGCTGTGACCACTGGTGCGGGCTTCGGGCGTGCATAGGATGGCACGAAGGGCTTGCCGTCGAGGACATAGTAGATAGTCATACTGACCTCCACTGGCTCTCCATCCACCAGATAGGGCTTGAACTTCCACTTACCGACGGCATCGGAGAGCGCATCGTAAAGGATGTTACCCCCGCGGATCGGTAAGGAAACGGCTTTGACACTGCCATCCTTATGAAGGATGACGGGGACCGAAGCAGTGCCACGATAGGGTACATTGTCAGGCCTGAATGGGATGGACGCCGCAACCTCGTAGATGGATTCCGGCAGCGGCATACCTGGTTCGATGTGGTAGGGCTCCGGCACGGCACTTTTGTCCGGCTTGAGGAGGTCGGCATTCGCCTCGCTCCACGGCTCCAACAGCGTAACCTTCATGGTGGCGATGAGGTTGTCTTTTTCAGTGATCTTGATGTCGCGAGCGACGGCACACTTCTGGAAGAGTTGAATATCGTCGAACTGTACCACGGTCTTCGAGCTATCGGTGAGCCGGAGATGCATTTCGCTGTCAAAACACATGACAGGGAAGAGCCAGTCGGGGTTAGTCTCGGGAGCATAGCGGGAAGGCTCGATAACCGAGGCGCAGACCAGGTTCAGGCTACCGTTCGGGACGCGGGCAACTTCCATCTCATAGTCGGGATGGATATTGGCAGCCTGGTAGAGAGGATTGATAATCGGCCGGGCGATACGCAGGTTGAGCAGCGAATAACTGAAAAACACTTTACTCGAATCGCTCATGTAATGCTCGGTCTTGGTGACGCTCCACTCGCTTCCGTTCAGGTGCTCAGAGGGGCTGGAGTAAGTGCGCCGCCACTGATAGGGGCCTTTATACCACTCCTCCATGGTGCCGCCGACGGACTTTGAGGCCCCAGGCAGCAGTATCTGAAAGTCGACCTTCATATGCCATGGTTGCAGATCGCTGCCATTCAGGGCATTGGCTTTCAAACCGGATTCCATCACATGGTGGGCCATAGCATTGATCTTGGCGGAGACAAGCGGCTGATGCTCAGAGATCGGCGAGGGCCGCGCATCCTGTGCTGGAATAGCGATCGCGAACGAAACGGCGATCAGAGAAGAAAACAAAAAGAGACTCTTGCAACGTTGCACAGCTTTTGGTCCAAAAACAGAGAACATATCGAACAGCCTCGAATGAATTGCACCCATCTTACACAAAGCGGCGCCAAATGAGGTGAATCGGAGGCTTCAAGTCCTGCGTGCAAGGGTGCATTGTGCATTCCCTCCCATTTGCCTCGGGGCCGGTTTGGCTGGGAAAGCCAGCCTTGCCGTCCCGTTAAAATGAAAACATGTTTACTGGGATCATCGAACAGACGGGAACGCTGGTGGGGTTGGAGAGCCGAGGCGGAGTGCGGCGGATTACGGTTGAGGCTTCAGGTCTGGCGGGCAGGCTGCGCGAGGGCGATTCGCTGGGAGTCTCCGGCGTTTGCCTGACGGCGCTGGATGTTGACCCTAAGCTCTTCCACGCGGACCTGGCTCAGGAGACGCTGGACAAGACTTCGCTGGGCGCGCTGGCGGCAGGTTCGAAGGTCAACCTGGAGCTGCCAACCGCAGCGGGAAGCCCGCTGGGCGGACACATTGTGCAGGGGCATGTGGATGGCTGCGGACGGTTGACCGCGCTTGATCCGGTGATCTCGCAGGACGATCCGGCCTTCGACAAAGAGACAACGGACTGGACGCTGAAGGTGGCGGTACCAGAGAATGTTCGGCCTTGGATGGTGCATAAAGGCTCGGTGGCTGTCGAGGGCATCAGCTTGACGATTGCCGACTTTGACGGCGAGACAATCAGCATTGCGATTTTGCCGCTGACCTATTGGCGGACGAATCTGCATACGCTGGCGGTGGGCGCTCCGGTCAACGTGGAGGCCGATGTGCTGGTGAAGCTGGCTCATGCGCAGATGCTGGCCGAGAGGAAACCTGGGCTGGATCTGACTGAGGCTTGGCTTGTGGCTAGCGGGTATTGAGGGGCTTCCGCCCGGTATGGGATTCGTGGAATCCCCGGTCTGAAAATCCAGACCGGGGGCACCCGAACTCCCCGGCGGGGTGATTCGCGTCTAATTCTTATGGAGTGATGCGTGCGCCGTGCTGTCGCTTGCTTCGTGCAATCCCGTATGCTGTTGAATCAGGAGGCCATCATGTTTCCAGTGTGCCTGTCTTTCCCTGCTCACCGCCGGTTTTCTCCGGCGTTGCTGATTCTGGCTCTTCTTTTCCTGGCTTCCATCACGGTAGTTGGGGCTCAGACGCCCACGCCGGCCGGTCAGCAACCGCCGCAGCCGGACCAGGCTACGCCCGACTCAGGCGGCCCCACCGGCGACACGGGAGTGATGGCTATCCCAAAGAAGAAGGAGAACCAGGACAACACGCCTCCGCCGGCGCCGGCCGCTCCCAAGATCAAGAATCCCGAGGGGATGCCCAACTTCTCCCTGCGCGTCGAGGTTCCCGAGGTCTCAGTCGATGTGGGCGTGCTTCTCGAAAAAACTGGCCAGTTTGTGCCCAATTTAAAGCCAGGAAACTTCCGCGTATATGAAGATGGAGTTGAGCAGAAAGTGGCCGGTTTCAAGCGCACCGAGGCGCCGATTACGGCTCTCATGCTCTGCGAGTTTGCCGCCAACGGATACTGGTGGATCAAGGGCCAGGACATGCTCAATGCGGCGTATGCCTTTGCCAATCAGCTGCGCCCCAACGACTACGTAGCTTTGATGACCTATGACATGCACACCCAGATCGTGACCGACTTCACGCAGGACAAACACCAGATCCAGGAAGCCATCGGCACGATGCGCATGCCCGGCTTCCAGGAGACCAACCTCTTCGATGCCCTCTATGAGGCTGAAGACCGTCTGAGCCGCATCGAGGGACGCAAGTACATTGTTTTGATCGCCACAGGCCGGGACACGTTTTCCAAGCTGACCTTCGACAAGATCCTGCAGAAGGTGAAAAACACGCCCGACATCACCATCTTTGCCGTCTCCACCGGCGGCGCTCTGCGAGCCATGACCGAAGGCCGCGGCGGCATGATGGGAAGCATGCGCGACCTGGACAATTTGCAGGCCGACAACGAGATGAAGACCTTTGCCAGCCTGACCGGCGGCAGGTGGTTCGCTCCGCGCTTTGCCGGGGAGATGCCCGAGATCTTCCAGGAGATCAACAAAAACATCCGCTCAAAGTATCAGTTGGTCTATCACCCCACCAACTCCAAGCAAGACGGAAAATATCGCAAGCTGCGCGTAGTTTTAGTGGACGACGAAGGCCAGCCCCTGCGCATGGAAGACGAAAAGCACAAGCCGCTCAAGTACGACATCATCGCTCGCGACGGCTATCGCGCAAGACAGGAAGTGGAGTAATTGCTAGAGATACAAAGCGGCTGGCGGAATCGCCTGGATGCCGCCAGCCGGCGAATGTATGCATCAGCGGCCTATTTGAACTGGGCGACAATATCCCAGATGTAGTAAGCAGCCACGAGCGTTGTCCATCCCGCAACCAGCCAGATGGAGACTCGCAGCAAGGGCTCGATCTTTTCCACCCTGGCCACGATGGCCTCCTGGGCGGACCTCTCATGCTGGAAGGCATCGTCCAGATAGATCTGGTCTTCTTCATCGCGGGTCAAGCTGGAGCGATAAAGATAAAGAGCGGCCGCTGCTACGGCCAGGACTCCCCAAACTCCCCACATCACCGGTACTAGCGTCATACTCCACCTCCCGAGATTCCAGCCCCGGCTACCGGAGGATCGGAAACGACTCAGGTCCTGTTCGGCAGTGGAGCTGCCTCGGTGAACATCATACCCCCGAATCGGTGACGCTGGAGCGAGAATATTCACAGGGACTCCATAGAATCATCGCCGGACGGCGGGTCATGGCGCTTCTGCGACTTTCCTGTTACGGAATGCATCCAATTGGTGGGAAGGGGAGAGCTTGATTCCTCCTCGACTGAGCCGTAAAATTGCCTTTACGGCACGCAAAACCTAGATTGGGAGAGATCATGGCCACAACCACCGCTGCACCCGCTCAGGAAACCGTCAAGAAGGCGCCCCTCATTCTGACCCCACAGGCCATTGCCAAGGTGCGCGAGATCATGGCTACCCAGGATCCCTTGCCTGCAGGACTGCGCATTGGCGTGGTAGGCGGCGGCTGCTCGGGCTTCCAGTACTCGATGGCCTTTGAGAACCAGGCCGGCATGATGGACAAGGTCTTCCCGTTTGAAGATCTGAAGGTCTTTGTTGATGCCACCTCGCTGATGTACCTCAACGGCTGCACGGTGGATTACGTCGAGACACTTGAGGCGGCAGGCTTCAAGTTCGACAACCCGCAAGTGAAGTCAACCTGCGGCTGCGGCTCGTCTTTCAGCGTGTAACAGCGCGGCTTTCGGATTAAAAAGATTGCCAAAAGGCCCGCCCTCTTGCAGGGGCGGGCCTTTTGTGTCTTTGCGTGGGTGGGTTGCTGGCTACGGCGTGGTCGTCGTCGGGAGGGGTGTCGTCTACTTGGTGGTGGACTGGTTGAGGCCTGGCGAGCCATTAAGCTGCACGCCTCCCTGGGCGCCGCCTTGCGCCTGCATCTGGTCGGCCCGTGGGTCGTAGACAAACTCCCACTCGTTGTAGTGGGTCTTCTTTTTATAGACCATGATGGACTGCTTGGAGCTGTTGGGCGAGAAGCCCATGATGCCGGCTCCGCCAAAGGTCTGGCCGGACTGGCCAAAAGCCGATGTAGAAGAAGCCGCGCCATTATTGGCGGCGTTGGGGTCGGTGGGATTGGTCGCACTGGTGTCAGTTGAAGACGTCGTGCTCGATGACAGGCCAGCTCCCACGCAGTTTGAATTGGCGTCGGTCGAAGAACCGGAGGTAGAACTCGTGGCGAGCGGGTTGGCGACGCAACCTCCGACGCCACCAAGCGGCTGTCCAAAGAAGCCCATGGCCGTTGGAGCCTTGTTCATGCCGACCTGAACCGGCTTCCAATCCGGCTTGCCGGTGGTTGGATCGGCGTACTTCTTGCGCAGAAAGCGGATATTGTTGGTGGGCTTGACCAGCGCTTCGACGTTGGGCGGGTAGGTTCCGAATTTCTTGTAATACATCTTGACGGCTCGCGCATACTGCTTGCCGCGCTGCATGGTCTCGAGTTCGCGATCGCGCTGAATCTCTTTGGTGACTTTGGGCAGGGCGAGGGCCAGCGAGATGGTCAGCAGCGCCACCAGGAAGATGACCGCAAGCAGTGCAAACCCCTGCTCGGAGGAGCTGACGGGACGGCGGGATGGAGTTGACCTTTGCATTTGGCTTCTAGCTGCTAGCTGCATTTCAATTCGGCTGGAAGGGCAACGTTTGCGTGTTGTTGTAGCCCAGGTCGGTGACCTGCACGCTGGTGGGCAGGATGTTGCCCACCTTGTACCGGTGATCGACGATCTCGCCGCTGTGTGCGGCAAAAACATCGCCCCCATGCACAAAGAATGCCTGCACTGACTTGTCCTTGTTCTGGGTGTATCCGAAGTAGCGCAGATCGATGGCCGGTGGCTTGGGGATCACAGGCGCCGGCGGAGCCATGTTGACGGCCTGGTCGTTGCGCGCGCTCTTGAGCGGCGGCTCGATGACCGGCTGCGCGGACTCGGCTGAGAAGATATTCCTTCCCGTTCCCTCATACTCCAGCTCTTCGCTGAGCAGTAGCTTCTCCATGTGCAGAGCCGGGTCGATGCCGGCGTTGGAGAGCTTTTGTGCATCCGGCCCGGCTGAGGCTGGCGTCGCGGCCGTGCGGCTCTTGGCCGCTTCTGGCGGGACGCTTGCCAGACGGGGCGCCGTCACGGCAACTGCAGGCGTGGACGGTCCCATAAAAGTGCTTTTGATGAAGTATGCTGCCGCGCAGGCCAGGAGCACACCGAGGGCGATGAGGATGTAGACCTGCTTCTTGTTTTCAGTTCCCAGAGGTATGGCCATGGCTATTCACCCTCCTTTCCCTGGAGAGTGCTTTGCCCGGCGGTGTTCGCGGCAGCGTGGCCGGCTTCAGGTGCGGGTGGCAATCCGGTGGGCACGTCGCTTGGCCGCAGCCAGGTGGAGACCTGCAGGCGCAGATTGACGAGCCCGCCCTGCTGGCCGGTCAGCGTAAGGCCGCGAACGACAAAGAAGATGTGGTCGCGTTCAAGGTCATTGGCAAAGTGCATGATCTGCGGGTAGTCGCCAGTGATGGCGGCATCCATGGATATCTCCGTCAGATCGGGGCCGGGCTTGCCCTGCGTGTATTGCACGCGGGAGAGCCGGACGCCAGATTTGACGCCGAGCTCGCCCAGCCGGCGGTCGATCGAGGAGTAATTCGGCGGGATACGCTCGGCATAAAAAGCCTGCATCTGGGCTCGCGAGTCCGCAACGCGCTTGTCGAGGCCGCGCAAAGGAGCGGTTTCAAGATCAAGGACTCTCATCTGAACCGTTTTAGCGGCTAGCGCGTCGGCGGAGCTGCCGCTGGTGGCGGCCCAGTCCAGAGCGAAACGGACGGAGAGGCCGATGACCGCAATCAGAAGGACGGCAAAGGCCAGGTAGTGCCAGGTGAGCGGGGAGGCCAGGCGCTCACGCCACAGGACAGGCGTACGGCTGCTGCTGCTCATCGCGGGCCTCCTGTATTCGTGTTGGGATTAGGAATCGAATTTCGATTCGGATTGCGATTGAAAACGGGATTGGCGTTCGGCTGCGGCCGATTCGGAGGCATGAAGCCCGGCCTGACCAGTCCTGGGCCAGGCGCGGCGGATGGTCCTGGGGGACGCACCGCGCGGAGCGGCGGAGCACTCTGGCGAAGACTTTCGCCTTCGGCGCTCGGCTTTGCAGCCTTGCCGTGCGCATGGTGTTCCAGCGGCACAGCGGCGTTGTAGTCGGCCAGCAGCTCAAAGGTGAAGCGGTTCGAGGCGCTGACCGGTTCAAGCCGCTCATTGGGGCCGCCGTTTGACTCCGTGCTTTCGCTGACGATGTGGGGTGAAAGGAAGTACCTTGAGTGCTCGAGGTTCTGCACCAGGTCATCAGCCTTGTTGCGCGGCCCGACGACTCGCAGCTTGAGAGTGATCTTGCCCGTCTTCGTATCGCGTTCAGGATCGATGGCGGTGACTTGAACTCCACCGGGGAGAACGGTTTCAAGGTCTTCCATGGCCAGCGTCCAGGAGAAGGTCTTTTCGTCAAAGAGCTGGTTGAGTTCACCGGCCTGGGTCAGCAGTTGCTTGTTGGCCGGCTGTTGCATCAGGCTCTGGTAACCTATGCGTTCGCGGTTGATGGCGTCGATCCTGCTCTGAACTTTCTGCTCCGTGGCGCGAGCCAACTCGGCCTTCTGGTGGAAGGCGCGCAGGCCGAAGCCAAGGCCGATGGCGACGACTGCCAGCACGGCCATGGCGATGCGCAGGCGCTTGAGGGCCGGCCGGATGTCGTTGTACGGACGGGTGGCGAGATTGAGCGTAACTTTCATTTAGGCTGCTCCCGCCAGCGCGCCGACCACGCCGGCCAGGCTTACAAGGTTGCGAAGCGGTGTAGCGGCGCCGGTTTCCGGCCGCGGCGCCAGTTCGGTGACTGTAAGTTCAGGGTCGTCAATCCAGCGTGCGAAATCCTCAGCCGCGCTGTGGCTGCCTGCACCGGCTCGGACACCGGCGAAATGCAGCAGATGCGGTCGCGAGCCCAGCTTGTCTTCAAAGTACGCGGCGGATACGGCGATCCCGCGCCGCACCTCCTGAAGGCGAAGGTTGGCGTCCAAAGGAAGGTCAAGGGTGCGATAGAGCAGTAGGTCGTGGCCTTGAGTGATGCATGTGGTGAGCGCCATCTCGCTCAGATTCGCGGCCAGAACAGGCTCTTCGGAGTCGATCGCCGCCAGAGCTGCAAGACTTGCCGGGAGCACGGATCCAGGTTCGAAACCAGCCTGACGAATCGCCTCTTCGTACTCCTGCAAGATGAAGCCGGGCAGAACGGCTGCCAGTACCTTGCATTCGTTCTTGTTCTCGACCAGCACCTGATAGCTCAGTCCCGCGTGCTCCACATCAAAGGGAACCATCTTGCGCAGGCGAAAGCGAAGAACGGGAATTGCCTCATCGTGGCGGGTGGGCAGCGAATCGAAGTCCAGGACAAAGACGCGGACGACGGTGTCGGGCAGCACGACCGTCACAGAACGTGTTCGCGGGGCGACCTGCCCAAGAGCGGTTCGAATGGCGGCAGAGACCACCTCGGGCGAGCGCAGATTGGGCTCGGCGATCTCGGCAACGAGCGCGCCGGCCGGCAGCGGCTCGAAGGCATAGACGTTCGGCTGGCCCTGGCCCGGCGAAGCGGCAGCCAGAACGCCCTGGGAGGAGAGTTCCACGGCCACCGGCGGACGGCCGCCGAGCTGAGAACCGGTCTTGCTCAAAATTGATTTCACTATCGTGACGCCTCGATGAACGTAACCTTGTTGATCTCCTTGATCGTGGTCAACCCGCGGCGAACGCGGTCGATCGCCGACTCGCGCAGAAAGCTCATTCCCTCTTTCTGAGCCAGTTTACGCACTTCCGACGTTGGCTTCTTTGCTAAAATCAACTCCCGGATCGGATCGGTCAGGTCGAGCAGCTCGTGAATCGCCGTTCGGCCACGATAACCGGTGCCGCCGCACTCCATGCACCCCTGGCCCTCGCGGAAGGCAAAGCCGACCCAATCGGCCGGGTCAAGGCCGCTGCTCCTGAGAAAATCGTCGCCGTAAGTGATGGGGCGCGCGCAGTGTTCGCAGATGGTGCGCACCAACCGCTGGGCCAGAATGCAGTTGAGCGCGGAGACGAAGTTGTAGACCTCTACGCCCATGTTGACGAAGCGGCCAAGAACATCGACCACGTTGTTGGCGTGGACGGTCGTGAAAACCAGGTGGCCCGTGAGTGCCGAGTTGATGGCAATCTGCGCCGTCTCGTTGTCGCGGATCTCGCCGACGAGGATCTTGTCGGGATCGTGACGCAAGATCGAGCGAAGGCCGCGGGCAAAGGTCAGGCCTTTTTTCTCGTTGACGGGAATCTGCGTGATGCCGCGAATCTGGTATTCGACCGGGTCCTCGATAGTGATGATCTTGTCTTCGTCGCTCTTGATCTCGTTAAGCGCGGCGTAAAGGGTAGTCGTCTTGCCCGAGCCTGTGGGGCCGGTGACCAGCACCATGCCATACGGCTCGCGGATATAGCCACGGAAGCGCTTCAGATCTTCATCGGCAAAGCCAACCACGTCGAGGGTGAGATTGTGGAACTTCTCACTCATCGACTCCTTATCGAGTACGCGAAGCACGGCATTTTCGCCGTGGATTGTCGGCATGATGGAGACACGGAAGTCGATCAGCCGGCCCTTGTACCTGACTCTGAAACGCCCGTCCTGAGGCACGCGCCGCTCGGCGATGTCGAGTTCGCTCATGATCTTGATGCGCGAGAGGATGGTGGTGTGATGCTCGCGGGCGATGGGAGCCATGGCCTCCTGCAGCACGCCGTCGATGCGGTATTTGACATGCAGGGAATCGTCGTAGGTCTCGATGTGAATATCGGAGGCTCGGCGTTCAAGAGCGGTGAAGATGGTCGTATCCACCAGACGAATAATAGGGCTGATATCTTCTTCGCTGGTCAGCTTCTCGATCGAGATATTCTCTTCGGAATTGTCGTCGCCAGTGAGCACATCGAAGGTGAGGCCCTCGCTGGCTTCGTCGAGAACGCGCTGCGATTGTTCGGTCTTTTTGAGCAGATCGGTGATTTGCGAGAGCGTGGCCACGCGCGGAATGATGCGCTGCGCCAGCAGTCCGGCGATCTCATCGAGGATCATCAACTGCGATGGATCGCTAACGGCGATCACCAGCGCGTCGAGTTGCTGCTCGATGGGCACGAAGTTGTAGCGGAACATCAGCTCGACGGGAACCGTGCGCAGCAGATCGTGCTGAATCCTGAAGTTCTTCAGATCGACGAACTCGGCGTGATAGCGCGCGGCAAGCAGTTCAGCCTGAGCCTGTTCATCTACGCCGGCGGGAAGCGGAATAGCAAGGATCGTGGAATCTGCCATGAATTACCCCTGACCTCCGCCCGCCTGCCCAAGGGAGAAGATTGGCAGATAGAGCGAAATGAGAATGAAGACGACCACAACGCCCATCACGATTAAGATAGCCGGCTCAATGAGCGCGAGAGACGCGGCCAATGCGGTTGCCACGTCCTCCTCAAAGAATTCAGAGACGGAGTTGAGCATCTGAGGCAATGCGCCGGTCTGCTCGCCCACTGAGATCATTTCTGAAGCCAGATCGGGAAAGACCTCGGTCTGGTTGAGCGCTTCGGCCAGACTTTTGCCTTCGCGGACCGTGGTGATCGAAGTCATCACCGCCTTTGCCACGCGGCGCGAAGAGATCGAGCGCGCCGCTGTCTCAAGCGAAGGCACCAGCGACAGGCCGCCAGTGAGCAGCGTGGAGAGCGTACGGGCAAACAGAGCCACCTGATACTTGAGCCAGATCTTGCCAAAGACAGGAAGCCCGATGCGAAAGCCATCGATGAAGTCGCGGCCTTTTTCGGTGATCGAAAAGCGGTAGATGCCATAGCCCGCGGCGACCATCGCCAGCAGAATCCAGACAATGTTGTGCTGCAGGAATGCGCCGAAGGCAAGCAGGTTCGTCGTCATCGCGGGCAGTTTGTTGCCCATCTGGTCATAGAGCTTGCCAAACTGCGGCACGACGACAACAAGCATGAAAGCCATTAGTCCGCAAACCAGCGTGAGCAGCACGCCGGGATAGATGAGCGAAGCCACCAGCTTCTTGCGGAAGGTGAGCGAAACGCGCTGGAAGCTGACGTAACGCTCGAGCACCTCCTGCAGATTGCCGGAACGCTCACCGGCCAGCAGCGTTGTGGTGTACATGATGGGAAAGCCGCTCTGCGCCTCGAAGGCCGAAGAGAGCGAATCGCCATTCTTGACACGGCTGCAAACGTCGTCCAGTTGCGCGGCAAAGCGAGCGTTCTTCTGGTTCTTGGCCAGCATCTGGATTGAGCCGAGAATCGGCAGTCCGGCGCGGACCAGCGTTAGAAACTGCTGATTGAAGATGAGGAAGGGTTCGAGCTTGACCTTGCCCTTTTTGATGCCGCCAAAACCGGAGTGCGCTTTGACGGAAAAGACATGGTAGCCGGCATGGACAAAGCGGGCGCGCAACTCCTCGGCGGTGGCAGCCGACTGCACCTGCTCCTGCACGCGGCCGCGCTCGTCGGCCAATTTGATTACGAACTCTGCCATGTTTCGTACCGCCCGGTCAGGTGACCCGGCTTCCCCTGGGGAATCTGTTCAGATTTCAGCGTATCAGCTTCAGCCCGCTGCTCTGGTAAGGGATAGACGCGAAAGGCGGAAAGAGCGCTCGGTCATGGATTGTGTGGGAACTCATGCATTTAAGTCTCTGGGAGATTCGACCTTTGTCCTTTGAGGAAGGTCAAATTACACGAAATCTTCACGCACGGATCGATTGATGCACCAGAACTGGTGAAATCCACAGGTTTCGTCTCTTTTTGCACTTGTATCCACAGATTGAACCAGCCTAATCTCCATCCAGTTGGTGACCTTGCAAGGGATTGGAAACGCAGTTCCGGGCAGGCAGGACGATGCAGGATTGAATTGAAGACGGCAATCTGAAACCGCAGTCGGCTGCGGCAGAAGAAAACCGCATGAGATTGAGAAAGCATCCAGAGCCGAGCAGGAACGTGCAAGACCCGATTGGACATGAAGATTCATCCGCGGCCTAGGACCGAGGATGCAAAGTTCGAGTCGAGTCGGGGAGTCATCGTCGGCCCAGCCGTAGACGCAGGATTCGGAGCGCTCCGAAGACGCAGAAGCGGTACCGCTGGAGGGTGCGAGATTCGGGGAAACCCGGAGATCCATTTGAAGGCGCCGCCGAGGGATAAGGCACCGGGGAAACCTGGAGGCTCATCCCGAGGCAGGCCGGAGGGTGCAGGAATCGGGGCAACCCGGAGTCTGAGCCCGAGGCTAGCCGGAAGGTCGAAGTTCGGGGAAACCCGGAGGCCGGCCGTAGGCAAACCGGAAGATGCAGGAGTCGGGGCAACCCGGAGCCTCATCGAAAGGCGGAACTGGAGAAGCAAAGAGACGGGGCAACCCGGAGCTTGGCTTACAGAGCCGCCGAAGGATGCGAGAATCGGGGCAACTCGAGGCTCCATCGCCGGCCCAGTCGGAAGATGCAGGATTCGGGGCAACCTGGAACCTGGTCAGAAGGCTGAATGGGACGATCGATGGTTCAAGGACGTGTAGGATCACCGCCATTGAGACGCCAGGGACTTCGGTCTCTGGCGTCTTCGTTTTTGGGCGATGTCTTCGATTGTTGCTCGTGAGCCGACCAGGCAGGCAAAGTGCAGCTCTTCACATTCCTCGTTTTGCAAAGAGGCTCTCGAAGCAAGCAAGGCGATCAACTGAACTTGTAGAGGAAGCCCGAGGGGGTACCCCAGAGGTTGCGGCTCCGGTCCTCGTAGAAGATGCTGAGTTCGATGCCGGCAATGTCGTAATCGAACAACGGCACGCGATCGAAGGTATAGTCACCGTGCATCGAATACTCGTCGCCACCGCAGTCAATCATCAGTGTGTCTTCTACCGAGAGCCTTTCTGGATGCGTCAGCAGAATGCAGCCGACGGCAAAGACTCCCGCGCCAAACTCGTTGCCCACCATCCTGGCGCGGGCGCGCCGTGCCGAGCAGCCGCGGTGCCTCATGCCGGCCTGAGCGGCCACGACAAGAATGTCGTTTCCCGGCTGTTGATCGATCAGGATCTTTGCAGCGAGTTTGGATCGCTCGGACTGGCGCAGGAAGGTTGGGCCCAGCCGGCCGGCGATCCGGTTTTGAAACTTGCGTTTCTTCCCGAGGGCCTGCAGCATGATCTCGACGGCCTCGTTATAGGTGGGAGCCAGCGCCTGCCAGCGCGGAACCGCGAACCAGGCCTCGGCGCCATCGAGCAGCGGTTTGCGCGCCAGCTTCTCCATACAACTGCCGAGCGAGGGGAAATACTTTCGCAACTCGGTGACCTGGGCCTCGATCGGCCTGACTTGATAGGACGGCGGATAGACACGATTGGAGCCAACTTCCTCGTCCAGGTACTTGTTACTGATTGTGTTCCGCTGGATGATGTCGATAACGGATTCGGCAACCTCGGACTGCAGCTTCTTGCTCCGCTCCAGCACGATCTGCGCGCTTTGCCGGTCCAATTGCTCGATGGCCGCAAGGTAGGCAGCATGAGCGGCTTCCCCGAGAAACCCCTGAAGCTGGGCATTCTGCTGCTCTGTCGTATTGCCCGACAGATGCAACGGAGTAATGAGGGATGTGGTCGCCATAGTCACCGCTTGCCGCGCACTCTGGCGCGGCGGATTCTATGGATTTCATCGGCGGAGAAGACCACTCCTGTAGTCCAAAAACACAAAAAGTTGCTCTTTTATAGAACAGGCGCGAAGCCTTGGCGACGGCGGGCGTGCACGTGAAAAGGGCCGGCAGGTTCGCCGGCCCCTCTATGCAATTGCCTTGAACTGCCCTACACAGAGACGCCGACGACATCCTCGACTGGAACCGGCAGAGTGTCAATATGCGTGTCAGTTTTCGTATCGGTTTGTGCCTTGAGCAGGGGCAACGCCACGGCCAGCACATCCTCGATGCGGCTTGCGTAGTGGATCGTGACGCCCTCGGTCAGCTCAGGGGTCAGATCCTCTTCGACATCCTGACGGTTTTCCGCCGGCAGGATGATGGTTTGAATCCCGGCTCGGCGCGCAGCCAGGAATTTCTCTTTGATGCCGCCCACAGGCAGCACATTGCCGCTGAGGGTGATCTCGCCGGTCATCGCGGTCAACGGTAGCACCGGCATATCGGTCAGCAGCGAAACCAGAACCGTTGCCATGGTCACACCGGCCGATGGGCCGTCCTTGGGGATCGCGCCGGCCGGAACGTGAATGTGCAGGTCGATCTCCTTGGTAAAGTCCTCGGCCAGGCCGAGCGAGGTCGCATTGGACCGAACCCAGGTCAGCGCGGCCTGCATCGACTCCTGCATCACCTCGCCGATCTGGCCCGTCATGGCGAAGTTTCCCTTGCCCTTCATCTTGTTGGCCTCGATGAAGAGGATGTCGCCGCCGGCCGGTGTCCATGCCAGTCCCACGGCCACGCCAGGGCGCTTGACGCGCTCGGCGACCTCGGTGTCCACGCGGACTTGAATCCCACCCAAAAACTCCTTTACGACCTCGCGGGTGACTATGAGCTTTTCCGTCCTGCCCTCGACGACGCGCCGGGCCAGCTTGCGGCAGACCGTGCCCAGCGTCTGCTCTAGCTTGCGCACGCCGGCTTCGCGCGTGTAGTGGCGGATGATATAGCGCACCGCATCCTCGGGAAACTCGATCTGCTCGGCGGTGATGCCGTTCTCCTTGATCTGCCGGGGTATGAGATAGCGGAAGGCGATGTGCTTCTTCTCGTCTTCGCTGTAGCCTTGCAGGAAGATCAGTTCCATGCGGTCAAGCAGGGGCGGAGGGACCGTGTCCAGCATATTCGCCGTGCAGATGAACAAGGTCTTCGACAGATCGAAAGGCACATCGAGATAGTGATCGCGGAAGGTGTTGTTCTGCTCCGGGTCAAGCGTTTCCAACAACGCAGACGCCGGGTCGCCGCGGAAGTCTCTGCCCAGCTTGTCGATCTCGTCGAGCATGATGACCGGATCATTGGTCTCAGCTCTCTTGATGCTCTGGATGATCTGCCCAGGCAGCGCGCCGATGTAGGTGCGGCGATGGCCGCGAATCTCCGCCTCGTCGTGCATGCCGCCGAGCGAGATGCGCTGGAATTTGCGTCCCAGCGCGCGCGCGATCGAGCGTCCAAGGCTGGTTTTGCCAACGCCCGGAGGCCCCACAAAGCAGAGGATCGGCCCCTTCATGTCGGGCTTGAGCTCGAGAACGCTCAGGTAGTCGAGGATGCGATCCTTGACCTTTTTCAGCTCGTAGTGATCCTCGTCCAGAATCTCCTTTGCTTTGCCAATATCGACCTTGGAGCCTGAACTCTTGGCCCAGGGCAACAGCGCCAGCCACTCGATATAGTTGCGGGTAAGCGAGTAGTCGGCGGCCATCGGAGACATGCGCGAGAGGCGCGCCAGCTCCTTCAACGCCTCCTTCTTCACATCCTCGGGCATTCCGGCGGCGTCGATCTTCTGGCGCAACTCATCGCTTTCGCGCTGCCCCTCGTCCTGCTCGCCGAGTTCCTTCTGGATGGCCTTGAGCTGCTCGCGCAGATAGTAGTCGCGCTGCGACTGCTGCACCTGGTCCTGCACTTCGCTCTGGATCTTGGTGCGCAGTTGCTGCACCTCGATCTCCTTGGCCAGATGCTGGTTGAGCAGCTCCAGCCGTGTCGCGATGCTCGGGGTCTGAAGCAGTGCCTGCTTGTCATCAGTGGTCAGGAAGGGCAGCGACGAGGCGACGAAATCCACCAGGCGGCTCGGCTCCTCGATGTTGGCGGCAATCGTCCGCAGCTCATCAGAGAGCGTCGGGGACTCGGCGACGATCTGCTGGAATTGGCCGATCACGTTGCGCACCAGGGCTTCGGCGCCAGGCGTGTCCGGTGCTTCAGTGTCCTCCAGAACCTCTACCTCGGCAATCATGAAGGGCTCGGTCTGCACATAGCGCACGAGGCGCACCCGCTCGACGCCCTCGGTGAAGACGAACCGGCTCTGATTGGGCATGCGTACGATCTTGTGCACGGTGGCCAGGGTTCCGACGGCGTGCAGGTCCCCTGGCTTGGGAGTATCCAGTCGCGGGTCCAGCTGAGCGGCCACGACGATGGCCCGTTCCTCGCCGAGCGACTCGATCAGCTGGATCGAGCTCTCCCGGCCTACAGTCAGGGGCAAGACAGCGTGCGGGAACAGGACGGTATCCCGAACCGGGAGCACGGCGATCCGGCGAACAGTGGGGGTACTGCTTTCGGGAGTGTTTTTCGGGGAGGGCTGGATCTGAGACGGATTCGACATTGAGTGTCCTCGTATCAACTTTTCTTCATTAGACCACGCAGGATTCGAAAAGGTTGCAGGAAATCTTCTTCGGCCCTGATCTGGTCTTAATTTCAAGCACTCCGAAAGTACGGTTCGGGGCTGGGTGCGGTTCCTCAGCCACGAGTTGCGGCTGGGACCGTCTCTACGCGATCTCTTTGATTCTTCAAAGCCTGCCACCGGAAGGCCCGGAAAGGACAACAGAAGACAGATAGCCCGTGGCCTCCTCAAAGCAAGGCTTGGATGCATCGCTACTGGAAGGGTTTATCGGCCAGAGCACGGTTAAATTGAGGGCCGCAAAATTGTCCGGAGGTGCGCAAGGCCCAAGTTGACATGAATCCAGGCGGGGCGGACTCCGCAGCATCTTCGGTCATCGCCGCTCTTCCTGGCTGGGGAGTGCACGCAGCACCTCGCGCAGTTTGAGCCGCGCCTTGTGCAGTTGCGACTTGATGTTGCCGGTTGAGCACTCGAGCATCGAGGCGATCTCATGGTGGTCGTATCCTTCGATGTCGTGCAGGACGAAGGCGAGCCGGTAGCCGGGAGGCAGATCGCTCACAGCGCGCTCCAGAGCCAACCGGTCGACGGAGCCGGACAAGGTGAGGTCAGGAGCGCCGAAGTTCCGGTCTGGGCTTCCCTCAGGGGTGGGCTCCTGCGCGCCATCCATGGAGATCAGAGAGAGGCCCTTCTTCCTGAGGTGCATCAACACGAGATTGATAGCCAGCCGATGCAGCCAGGTGGAAAACGCTGAGTCTCCGCGGAAGGTGCAAATTTTGCGGTGCAGTTGAAGAAAGGTCTCCTGCGTCAGGTCCTCGGCTTCGGCCGCGTTGCTCACCATGCGCATACACAACGAAAAAACATGTTTTTTGTGCAATGAATAGAGCTGGGCGAAAGCGGATGCGTCTCCTGTTTTGGCCTGGGCAATCAGTTGAGTCTCGCAGGATGGGGGCGCAACCGTTGGGGCCGCACCAGGCGCACTGGTTCCTGACGCAGTGCCGTTGTCTGGTTGCAGCGATTGCGTGCTGTGCCGGGGATCGGGCATGCACTTCCTTGGGGAGATCGGACCCCAACCCGGCACTGCTGCACCGGGCGCTCTTCCTCGTTAGTATAAAGGAAGATGGATTCAGGCTCAGAGCCGGAAGACGGGAAATTGCTGTCGGCGATCGGCACACACGGATGGGCGACGGTTGAAGCTTGATTTCAGATCTCTGATTCATGGTGGGAGAAACAGTCTTGAGGGAAATGCCGGGGTCTCCAGCGACTGCTGTTCGCCGCTGGAGTAGAAAGCCGGGGTGGCAAGCTGGCAAGCGGTCCGGGCACGGCATCTTCCTGGCCTGCCTGCTTGTCTTTGGAGCCTCCGGCGAGATGGCCGGCTGGAGCCAGTGCCGCATCGCGAGCGATGACGTCACTGGCGGGGAGAGCGATGCCACGGCCCAACCGTCGTTCGATCCCATCGCCCAGTGGGATGGCAAGACGGTACGGCGCATCTCGTTCGAAGGAGTCTCGACCGAGCGCCTTCTCCATCTGTCGGGCCAACTGGCGCAGGCCGAGGGCGTCCCGCTGAATCGAGAAGCACTGAAGAGCACCCTGCGCCAGCTTTATTCGACCGGCCTGTTTGAGACAATCTCAGTTGAGGGGATGCGCGAAGGTGATGGCGTTGCGCTGGTCTTTCGCGGGACAGCTCGAAGCTTCATCGGCACGATAAGCGTGGACGGCGCTAAAGGATCATCGCTGAATACGCAACTGAACCGGGCCAGCCAGCTCGCTGCCGGCACCCGCTTCACCCAGGCCAAACTCGATCAGGCTCTGGAACAGATGAGAGCCGCGCTTGCGCTGAACGGATTCCATGAGCCGGTGATCACCAATACGCTTACGCCGAACCCGGAAGAGCAATTGATCAACATTGCCTTTCATGTGGTCAGCGGGCCGCAGGCGCGCATAGGCACTGTTGCCGTGACGGGCAATCCGGGAATGAGCGTGACCGATTTTCGCCGTCATGCGCATTTGAGCGCCGGGTCGCGCGTGGACAGCGAGACCGTCAACCGAGCTTTGGCGGGCGTGTTGAAGGTTTACCAGCGCGAACAGCGGCTGGAAGCTGAGATCAAGCTGGAATCTCAGGAGTACGATCCTCATAACCAGACGGCCAACTTCCGGTTTACCTCCAGCCGGGGACCGATCGTCAGGTTGAAGGTTGAAGGAGCAGGCATCAGTCAGGAGCGTCTCAAGCGGCTGATCCCCATCTTCGAGGAGGGCAGCGTCGACGAGGATCTGCTCAATGAGGGCAATCGCCGAATACGAAATTATTACCAGAGACTCGGCTACTTTGACGTGAAGGTGGACCATGATCGGCAGACTTCCACTGCCGAAGAGGTCGTCATTCTCTACAAGGTGCAACTGGCGGCACGGCGGCGCGTGGAGCGGGTTTCGCTGACGGGCAACCACTACTTCGGAGCGGCCACGCTCACGCAACTGCTCAACGTGCACGCCGCCGATACACTCGATCGCCACGGCGCCTTCTCGCAGGCCCTGGTCTCGAACGACATCAACGCGCTGCAGAACGTCTATCAGAATAACGGCTTCTCAAAGATCAAGGTGACTTCCGAGACCAACTCGGGAGAGACTGCATCGAGCGCCTTTGGAGCGATGGACGTCCCTGGCGCTACAGTATCGCATCGAGTCTCGAAGACGACTCCGCTGATGGTGGTGTACAAAATCGAGGAAGGCGAGCAGCAGCGTGTCGACTCAGTGCGCCTGGAGGGCAACGAGCATGTGGATGCGGCAAAACTTACGCCGCTGCTGAACACTGTCTCAGGGCAGTTGCTCTCACCGGCCAACCTAGCCGGAGACCGGGACGCGCTGTTGACCGACTATCTGAGCCGGGGCTTCGATCAGGTCAAGGTGGCCGTGAGCCCGCAGCCGCAACAGGCCGATTCGAGCAAGGTGGACGTGGTCTTCCACATCACCGAGGGAAAACAGATCTTTGTGCGCAAGGTGCTGCTGACCGGCTTGCACTTTACCCGCCCGGAGACTGTGGCCAAGGCCATCACGCTGCATCCCGGCGACCCGCTCAATGAGGCGGCCCTGCAGGAGACGCAGCGGAATCTCTACAACTTCGCCCTCTTCAGCGAGATCGATACCGCCATCGAGAACCCCTCGGGGGGAGAGATGTATAAGACCATTCTGCTGCAGGCATCGGAGGCGCGGCGCTGGGCTCTGACCCTCGGCTTCGGCCTGGAAGCTCAGACAGGAAAGCCGCAGAATAACTGCGCCAGCGCTATCGAAGGCGGAGTGCCCTGCAACCCGAACGGCAAGACGGGAGTCAGCCCCCGAATTCTTGGCGACGTCACGCGCAACAATCTCTTCGGGCGCGAGGAGTCGATCTCACTGCGCGGCAACTATGGGCTGCTGGAACAGAAGATCAACCTGATCTATCAGAACCCGCACTTCGAGGGCAATCAGAACTTCGGCCTGACCTTCTCCGGGGGCTATGCCAACAGCCTGGACGTTTCCACCTATGTCGCGTCCAAACTGGAAGGCGGAGTGCGGCTGACCGAGCACTTCGATGGGCCGAAATTGCTCCTTTCCAAGGCAAACACCCTGGTTTACGAATTCAACTTCCGCCGCGTCAAGGTGGAGGCAAGCAGCCTTCAACTGTCGCCGGGCGAGATTGCGCAGGCCTCTACGGCGGTGCGTGTTGCGGGTCCGGCCATCACATGGATTCGGGATACACGGGACTCGCCGCTCGATGCGCACCGGGGCACATACACGAGCTTCCAGAGCTTTCTCTCTGCAAACGCCTTTGGCGCGCAGACGCAATTCAGCCGCCTCGATCTGTCGAATTCGAGTTACTACCAGTTCGACAAGGGGCGCTTTGTGCTCGCACGCAACACGCGCTACGGCCAGGAACGCGCCTTCGGCAATCCCTCAGACCGGCTGATTCCCCTCCCTGAGCGGCTCTACTCGGGCGGTGCGGCCTCTCTGCGGGGCTTTGGCGAGAACTCGGCTGGACCGCGCGATCCCGAGACGGGCTTTCCCATTGGCGGAGCCGGAGCGCTTGTCAATTCCACCGAGTTGCGCCTGCCACCGCCCACGCTTCCCTGGCTGGGCAACACCGTCAGCTTCGTGCTCTTCCACGACATGGGCAATGTCTTCACCAACGCCGGGGATGCCTGGGCCAGCGCACTGAGGGTTCACCAGCCGGAGCGCGAAACATGTAAGACGGTGGCCAAGGTTGGCGACCCCACAACGTACATCCCTGCCGGTCCAACAACCGCTACAGGCCAACAGGGGATCTGCAGCTTCAATTACTTCTCACACACCCCCGGAGTGGGTCTGCGCTACCATACGCCAGTAGGGCCAATTCGCGTGGACTTCAGCTATAACCTGAATCCGCCCATCTACCCGGTAAATATCGACTACTCGCTTTCATTCCCAAAATCTGCCCCGCATGTGGGCGAGGGCAGTCACTTCAACTTCTTCTTCAGTCTGGGACAGACCTTCTGATGAATCACCGCACCCGAATTCGGCTTGACAGCATGTCTAGAAAAACCTGGCGGCGCACGATGGCGCACTGTCTGGCCATAGCTGCTGCGGTCACGGGAGTGGCTCAAAGCCCTGTTCAGAAGGCAGCCCCCGAGGCACCGCCGGCCAATTCGGCCGTGCTTGACCGTGTGGTGGCCGTGGTGAACAACCGCGCCATTCTGGCCAGCGATGTGGAGGACGAGATGCGGCTTGCGGTGCTCGACCCGGCCCACGTCGAAAAGAGCGTCTTCACTCCCAAGCTCGCCCTCGAACAACTGATCAGCCGCGCACTGATCGAGCAGCAGATTCGCCAGGAGGATGCGCAGTCCACAGAGCCGCCGCAGGCCGTCGTCGATGCCCGGCTGGCTGAGATCCGAAAGGAACTGCCCGCCTGCGTTCGCCTCAACTGCGCCTCGGATGAGGGCTGGAAGGCTTTCCTGTCCGCTCACCAACTGACGCCGGAGCGCGTAGAGGCCTATCTGCGCTACCGGCTTCAGATCCTGCGCTTCATTGAACTGCGTTTCCGGCAGGGGATTCGCATCGCTCCAGAGGAGATCGATGCCTACTACCGCAAGGAACTCGTGCCCCAGTATGCAGCAGGCGAGGCAGTTCCAACGCTCGACAAGGTCTCCCCGCGCATCGAGGAGATTCTGCTCGAGCGGCAGGTGAACGTACTCTTCGACGACTGGCTCAAGAACCTGCGTAAGCAGGGGGATGTGGAAGTGCTGGACCCGGCCTTCGGAGCCATTGAAAGCAAGAGCGGGACGGAACGAGGAGGCGCATGAGCGAAGACGAATCCACGCCTCCTGTTCAATCGGAGAATCCTGAGTCAGGTGAAACGGAGCCGGTCGAGAGAGCGCAAGTTCCTCGGCCACGCCGCCTGCGCCGTTTCTTTCTGCGTCATCTGCCTTTATCCGTGGCCGCCGCGCTGGCTCTGCTGGCGATCACCGCAGTCGGACTTTATTTTTGGGCAAGTTCTGCCAGCTTCGAGAACATGGTCCGCAGGCGTTTGGTCAGCAGCATCGAAGCGGTCACCGGCGGACGGGTCGAAATCGCTTCTTTCCATTGGAGGCTTCCTAACCTGGAGGCCGAGGCCGGCGGGCTGGTCATCCACGGCCTTGAAGCCCCCGGCGAGGCACCCTACGCGCAGGCAGAACGCGTTCGCGTGGAGGTGAACATACTGGGGTTCTGGAGCCCCAGCATTCGACTGCGCGGATTGGAGATCCTTCGGCCCCAACTGCACCTGATCGTCTATCCCGACGGCTCGACAAATCAGCCGCAGCCCCGCACAGTGAGGAAGCCCGGCAAGTCCGCGATCGATACGTTCTTCGATCTCAAGGCCGGGCATATCGCGGTGGAGCAGGGCGTTCTGGACTACGAGAATCGCGCAGCCAACTTTGATTTCCAAGACCGGCACATCCCGCTCGACTTCACAGCGAACGATCTCTCCCTGCGCATGGCCTACGACCCAGGGACGGCGAGCGTCCGGGAGAACTATCAGATCGAAGCCGGCGCTCGCGATCTGAGCCTGATGCGCGGCGATCCATCCAAGCCGGGCAAGGCGCAGCCGGTGCAGGGCTATGTCCAGGCCTCTCTGATGGTGACGCGCAATGGGGCAACCATGAACTCGCTGCGCATCACGGCGCGCAGCCACGACATCAAGGACCGGACCCTGAATATTTCCGGCTCGCTTTATAATTTTGCCAACCCTCATTGGCAGGCAAAGGCCGTGGGAGATCTGGACATGCGCCTGCTCGAACCGATCACGGGCTACCCGTTTGCACCCGAGGGTCTCGCTCATCTGGACCTCACCGGGGCTGGACAGGCAGGGCAATTCCGCGGCGATGGCACAATTCACGTCGACGGAGGCTCGTACATCGGAACGGGCGTTGTGGCCACGGGCGTGGGGCTCGATGCGCATCTACACGCCGACCCGGAGCAGTTGCTGATTTCTTCGGCCGTCGCCCGTCTGCGCCAGGGCGGCCAGATCGGTTTTGGCATCTCGCTGGACCACTGGCTGCCCGCGCTTCCGGGAGCGGATACGGTTGGCCCGGCCACACGGAACTCCCGCGGCGCGAGAGTGAAGCCGGCTAAATCACCGAGCGACATCACGCTGCCGGTCAACGGCCAGGTAACGACGGATTTCAAGGGCGTGGCCCTCGACACGCTGCTCGATATGGTCTGCGAGCGGCCCTTTCAGCATTTAGGTTTCGATACACGCATCAACGGTCCTGCCAAGGCACTCTGGACCGGCGGCAACGTCCGCACCCTTGCTGTCGACGGCCTGCTGAACCTGATTCCTCCCGCAGAGGCCGAGAAGGGCAAAGTCCTTGCCAGCGGCATCATCGACGGAACCTATACCCAGCGCGACGGCGCGGTCGATCTGCGCAAGCTGGAGTTTCACACTCCGGCCAGCCAGTTGGAGGCTCACGGCCACCTGGGCGCCTATCCGCTCAACAGCCCCACAGCAATCGCCGTCAACTTCAATTCAGAGAACCTCGGCGAGTTCGACACGGTTCTGCGCGATCTCGGGCTGAGCTACAACGGAAGATCAGGCGTGGCGGCCTTGCCGGTCTCCCTTACCGGGCAGGTGGATCTTCTCCATGGCTCCTGGGCCGGCTCACTGCGCGATCCGCGGATCTCCGGCAGCCTGAAGGCCACGCAACTTGCCCTGGAACTGCCTGCACGATCCGGGGTCAACCCCGGCCAGCCGCAATTTGTTCACATCGATTCAGTTGATGCTTCCGGCACCTACACAGCAGCCCGCATCGACATTTCGCAAGCCTTGCTCCAGAGCGGCAAGGCGGAGCTCAGCTTCAACGGCAGCCTGGCCGCGGCTACCGCATCAGGCACGCACGGTCAGGCCCACATTCCCTCTTTCGACGCGAATTCCCTGCTACATCTGCGCCTTCACGCCGGCCAGGTAGGCGTGAACCATATCGAACCCTTCATCGGGCGCAAGCTGCCCATCGAAGGCGCGCTTGATGCGCAGCTTCAAGTCGACGGCCCCCTGCACGCGTTGAATGGCTCAGGATGGGTCGAACTGGGCAAAGGCAAGATCCTTGGCGAACCGGTTTCGCATCTCCGCGCACAAGGCAACATCGCCAACCAGATCGTCAACCTGACCTCGTTGACGGTAAGCGACGATACCGGCAAGGTAACGGCGACGGGCAAATACGATCTTCAATCCCGGCATTTTCAGGTGAACGCCAGAGGCTCGGGAATCGACCTGGCCCGTGTCGAAGCTCTGCGGAGCAAGGGCCTGGCGGTGACCGGCAAACTTGGATTCACGGTCGAAGGCTCGGGAACGCCGGAGGATCCGCGCCTTGAAGTTCACGCCAGCCTGCCAACCCTCTCGCTCAGCGGAGAATCAATGGGCGGCCTCGAAGTGGAGGCGCACACCGCCAACCGCACCGTGACTTACGATCTGACGACCCGACTAGAGACTGCAGAGCTCACCGCGCACGGCCAGACGGCGCTCTCCGGCGACTACGCCACCCAGGCCAAGGTCAATTTCTCGCGTTTCAACATCGACGCGCTGCTCAAGCTGGCTCACGTGCAAGGCCTCAACGGCGAGTCCGCACTGGCTGGAACGGTCACTCTGGAAGGACCTCTGGCGCGACCCTCGGAATTGCGTGGCGAGGCCCGCTTGCAGGAGCTTGCAGTAACGGTCTCCGGCGTTCACCTGAAGAGCGACGGCGGCGTCCACGCAACGCTTGACCACGCTCTGATCCATCTCGATCCACTGCATATCACCGGCGAGGAAACCGACCTGCACGCGCAGGGAACGCTCTCTCTCAAGGACAAGCGGCAACTGGACTTTTCCGCCGGAGGAGCCATCAACCTCAAAGTGGCGGAGACGCTGGACCCCGACCTGACGGCCAAGGGAAACACTACCTTCCTGGTGGAGGCGCACGGGCCGCTGATGAATCCCGGGTTGAGAGGCAGAATCGACTTCGAGAACGCGGCGCTCTCTCTTGAGGATGTGCCGAACGGCCTGAGCCAGTTGCACGGCACGCTGGAGTTCAATCAGAACCGGCTGGAGGTCAAGAACCTTACCGCCATGACCGGCGGCGGACTGCTTAGCCTTGCCGGCTACCTGGCCTATCAGAACGGGCTCTATGCCGACCTGACCGCCTCTGGGAATGGCATTCGCATCCGTTACCCGCAAGGAGTCAGTTCCCTGGCCGACGCCTCGCTTCACTTGCAGGGATCGCGGAACAACCTGCTGCTCTCAGGCAACGTGCTGATCACCCGCTTCACCGTAAGCCCTGATCTGGACATTGCGGCGCTGGCCGCGCAGACCAGCGCCGTTGAGTCCATTGTCCCCGCGGATGCGCCTTCCAACCACATCCGCCTCGACGTGCACATCGCCTCATCGCCACAGTTGAACTTTCAGAATGCCTACGCCAAGTTGGCAGGCAACGTCGATCTCCGGCTGCGCGGCACCATGGCATCGCCTTCACTGCTGGGCCGCGTCTCGATCACCGAGGGCAGCGGCATCATCGCCGGAACTCGTTACGAGTTGCAGCGCGGCGACATCTACTTCACCAACCCGGTGCGCATTCAACCCAATATCGATCTGAACGCCACGGCTCGCGTGGAGGACTACGACATTACCCTGGGCCTGCATGGCACGCCGGATAAGATGGCAGTCAGCTACCGCTCCGATCCTCCGCTGCCCGAGGCCGATGTGGTCGCGCTGCTTGCTCTGGGCCGCACCGGAAACCAGCAGCGGCTTTACACCCAGCAGCAGGAGGCGGCCGGCGCCAACCCCACCACCGACGCCCTGCTCGGCGGCGCTCTCAATGCCACCGTCAGTTCGCGCGTTCAGAGGCTCTTTGGCGCGGGAAGCGTCAAGCTGGACCCCAACTACCTCGGCGCGCTGGGCAACTCCACCTCGCGCATCATCGTCGAGGAGCAGTTGGGCCGCAACCTGACCCTGACCTATGCCACCAACGTCAACACCACAAGCCAGCAGTTGATACAGGCGGAAATCGCCATCAATCGCCACGTCTCGCTGCAGTTGGCCCGCGACGAATCTGGCGTCTTTTCGATCGTGGTCAAGACGACGCGCCGCTATCGTTGAGTGCTCCGCGATCTCTCCCCCCCGCGATTGCTTCGAATCCGCAACCTTTCTCAAGAATCTATGTCTATGTCTGTGTGCGGCAAGTTGGCATGCCATCTTTTTAATGGCTCATGCACCTCGCACCGCAGCAACAGGAGGTATTCAAAATGAATTTCACAATGTGCACTCCCCGCGCCGCGTTCCTGGCGGCAACACTCGCTGGCATTCTGCTGAGCCTTCCCCAGGCTTCGCAGGCGGCCCAACCCGTTAGTCCACTCTCCGGCTCGGCAGCATTGGCACAAGCGGACAATCCGGTATCCACCGAGGCGGCGGCCAAGCTGAACAAGAAACAATATCGCGATGTGAAGGTAAGCGTGGAGAATGGCATTGCCACGCTGACTGGAACCGTGGATCTCTACGAGTACAAGGCCGACGCCGAGAAGCGTGTTCACAAGGTCAAAGGCGTCGTTGCAGTACGCAACCTGATCGAGGTCGCCGGCCCCAGCATCTCCGACAAGGAACTGCAGGCCAAGCTGGCCGAAAAGCTGACCTATGACCGCGTGGGTTACGGCAATACCTTCAACGCCATCTCCGTCCAAGTTGAAAACGGCATGGCGATTGTCGGCGGCCACGCCCGCACCGATGTGGACAAAGACTCGGCGCTGGCTTTGGTTAGCACTTATCCAGGCGTGAAGGATGTGATGGATGAAATCGAGGTCGATCCGGTCTCCATCATGGATGACCAGACCCGGTTCGCGGTTGCCCGCGCAGTTTATGGCTTCGCGACGCTGAACAAGTATGCCATCGATCCAGCCAAGCCGATCCGCATCTCGGTGCAGAACGGCCATGTGGAGTTGTATGGAATGGTGGACTCACAGGCCGACAAGGACACTGCCAACATTCGCGCCAACGGCGTCCCCGGCGTCTTCAGCGTGAAGAACTATCTGCAGGTCGCCGGCCAGCCGACTGAAGCGCGGAAGTAAATGCTTCCTCGTTAATCAAAAAAACACAGGTACCCGAGGTCTGGATTTTCAGACCTCGGATACCACGAACCTCAATCAGCGCCCAGCTAGAACTTGACCGCAGGAGCCGTGCGCGCAGCGGAGCTGGCTTCGAAGAAAGCGTTGTTCACCTGGAATCCAGCGATGCCGGCCCAGATGCTGTTGGGGAACTGGCGCACAAAGGTGTTGTAGTCGCGCAGTGAGTCGTTGTAGCGCTTGCGAGATACGCCGATACGGTTCTCGGTTCCCGCCAACTCATCCTGCAAACGCATGAATTGCTCGCTCGACCGCAGTTGCGGATAATTTTCCGTCAGCAGCAGCAGGCGGCCCAACGCCGAGTCCAGCTTACCGTTGGCTTCGATCTTGCCCGCCGGCCCTTGCGCATTCAACATGCCAGCGCGCGCGTTGGCGATATCGCCGAAGACCGTGCTCTCCTCCTTGGTAAAGCCCTTCACGGTCTCCACCAGGTTGGGAATCAGGTCCAGCCGCCGCTGCAACTGAACGTCAACATCCGACCATGCGGCCTTCACAACTTCATCCTTGGCGACCATTGTGTTTTTGGCGCCCACGTAGCTGCCAAAGACCATCAGCAGAGCCAGAATGAAAACGCCAACCACTCCAAGTGTGATCCACAGTCCCTTGCTCATAGAGTCCTTTTCTCCTCCGGCCTGCCCTCAGGCAAGCCCCTTTGTTCAAACTGAAAACTTACCAGTCGCCACCGGCGCCGCCGCCACCAAAGCCTCCACCGCCGAAGCCGCCAAAACCACCGCCACCGGAATCTCCGCCGCCGCCACCTCCGCCTCCGCCAAAGCCACCGCCGCCACCCGACCACCCACCGCCGCCAAGGCCGCTAAAGAGGCCAAAGCCGAGCAGAAATCGAAATAGGTGGAATCCGCCAAAAAAGACCAGCAGTATGACGAGCAAAATCAATTTGCCCATCGCCGAACTATGATGCGCTGGCCGATTCGCTTGTACGGGCCCTTCGTCCGTTAGCGTCACTTTGGCATCGGCGGCGATCACCTGCGCTACATTGCCCACGGCCCCGGTAATCGCGCCGTCAAAGTCGTTGGCGCGGAGATTGGGAACCATCTCCCGGCCGATGTCGCCGAGTTTGGCGTCGTTCAGGATGCCTTCCAGACCGTAACCGACTTCGATGCGGCGCTTGTGGTCGTTGACGGCGAGAAAGACCAGCACGCCGCGGTCCGAGCCCTTTTTGCCCATCTTCCACTTGTCTTCAAGGGCGTTGGCAAACTCGGCGGGGTCAGCGCCATCCAGCGTGTGAATGGTGACCACCGCCACCTGCGCATTGGCAACCGAGTGGTCGAGCTGCTCGCAGATGCGGTCCAGCCGCGCAACCGCTTCAGGCGAAAGCACATGGGCAAAGTCGCTGACGTAATCGGTAGGCTTGGGCAGGTCTTCGACCCGCTCAGCCAGGGCGGAAATGCCGGAAATGCAAATGGAAGCTGCCAACAGCAGCCGGAGAAGCGCGGAATGTGTGCGGCGAAAGCCCTTCATCGCTCTCTATTGTACGGTTCCGGCCGGGGAAAGGTTCCAATTGCAGCCAGTTCCGCCCCCAAGCACTAAACTGGTGAAGACATGAGCCAGAATCCGCTTCCCACGCCCCCCATCGCCCGCAAGCAACACAAAGAGACCGCTTTGCACGGCGCAATCCTCGTCGACGACTACGCTTGGCTGCGCGACAAAGAGAAGCCCGAGGTCACCGCCTACCTCGATGCCGAAAACGAATACGCCGCAGCGGTGATGGCTCCTCTCGATGGCCTGCGCGAAGACCTCTACCAGGAGATGCTCTCGCACATGAAGCAGACCGACGTCTCGGTTCCCTTCCGCGACGGCGACTGGTGGTACTACACGCGTACAGAAGAGGGCCTGCAATACGCGATCCACTGCCGCACGCATGGATCGCCAAATGCAACGGAGGACACGCCGGAGCAGGTGATTCTGGATGGCAACAAACTCGCCGAGGGCCACGTGTTCTTTGCCTTTGGCGCGACAGATGTGACGAGCGACGGCCGCTGGCTGGCCTACACCACAGACACAACCGGCTTCCGCCAGTACACGCTGCACATCAAAGATTTGCAGACCGGTGAGACGCTGCCCGATGAGGTCGAGCGCGTCGGCTCCGTCGTCTGGGCTGCTGATAACCGCACACTCTTTTATACCGTTGAAGACGAGGAGCAGAAACGCCAATACCAACTCTTCCGCCATGCCTGCGGCACGCAGCCTTCAGAAGATGTCTTGGTATTCCAAGAGAACGACGAGCGCTTCAATCTGGGCGCGGGACGTACGCGCGATGGCAAGTTTCTCGTTATGGAGTCGGCCAGCCACATCACCACCGAGTCGTGGGTGCTGCCGGCCAGCGAGCCCGAGGGTCAGTTCACCGTCATCAGCCCCCGCCAGGACGAGCACGAGTACTCGATCGACCATCGCAACGGCTTGTGGTTCATTCGCACCAACGATCGTGGGCGTAACTTCCGCCTGGTCACTGCGCCGGTTGCAACGCCGGGCCGCGAACACTGGACCGAATTGATTCCCCATCGCGACGGCGTGATGATCGAGGAGATCGATCTGTTTGCCGGCTTCTTTATCGCCTGCGAACGCGAAGACGGATTGCCGCGCTTGCGCCTCTGGAGTTTTGCCGGCGACGGGCCAAAAGCTGAAAAGTCAGGCGAGATCAGTTTTCCGGAACCAGCCTACAGCGCACATCCGCACATGAACCGAGTCTTTGACACGCAGACATTTCGTTACGGTTATCAATCTCTGGTCACGCCGAGTTCGGTCTATGAATATGACGTGGCGAGCGGCGCATCGATGCTGCTCAAGCAGTTGGAGGTGCCCGGCGGCTTCGACCGCACGCTCTACGCCAGCGAGCGCGTTCACGCCACGGCGGCCGACGGCGTGAAGGTGCCGTTGTCGTTGGTCTATCGAAAGGACAAGCGCGCGCCCGGCGAGAATCCCCTCTACGTGTACGGTTACGGATCGTATGGATATTCTTTGCCGATTGGCTTCAGCTCAAACCGGCTGAGCCTGCTCGATCGCGGCGTGGTGATGGCTTACGCGCACATCCGCGGCGGCGGCGACCTGGGCGAACCCTGGCACGACGCCGGCAAGATGCTCGTCAAGCGCAACACCTTCACCGACTTCATCGCCGCCGTCGAGCATCTCACCGCAGCAAAGTATGGCGACCCCGCGCGCGTAGCCATCGAGGGCGGGTCGGCAGGTGGGTTATTGATGGGCGCGGTCGTCAACATGCGTCCCGATCTCTTCCGTGCGGTTCTGTCTCACGTGCCGTTTGTGGACGTGATGAACACCATGCTCGACGCATCGCTGCCCCTCACGGTTCCTGAGTACGAAGAGTGGGGCAATCCGAACGAAGAGACTTACTTCAAATACATGTTGAGTTACTCACCCTATGACAATCTGAAGTCGGCGAGTTATCCGGCGATGTTAGTGAAGACTTCACTCAACGACAGTCAGGTCATGTACTGGGAGCCAGCCAAGTACGTAGCCAAGCTGCGGACGCTCAAGACGGACAACAATCCCCTGCTGCTGGTGACCAACATGGAAGCCGGCCACGGCGGCGCGAGTGGCCGCTACGACTACCTGAAAGAGATCGCGCTGGACTACGCGTTTCTGCTCCGCGAGTTAGGAATAGTGTGATAGAGTTCCTTGCAGATTCCCAGGAGAGAGTGATGCGAACTCTATCTTTGATTGCCCTGGCGCTTGTTCTTGTGTCAGCGATTGCGCACCCACAACAAGCTACCCCACCCGCCGAAGCACCATTGCCCTTCGACAAGTGGCAAAAGAATGGGATAAACCCTCCAAAGGTGCTCAATAGCGTTGCCGCTGAGTTCAGCGACGAAGCTCGGCGTAAGGGTGTCAGCGGCATTTGCGTGGTTTCGCTGGAGGTGGACGCCGCAGGTATGCCACAAAACATCCAAATCGTCCGTTGCACCGATCCTTCTTTTGAAGAAAACAGTCTGAAAGCGGTGGCGCAATACAAGTTCAGGCCAGCAACTACGCAAGAAGGTCAACCCATTGCGGTGACAATTCACGTCGAGGTCAGTTTCCGCCTCTACGGGTTTCGTGGCGAGAAACATCAGGCCATGCCAATTCGCTTTGAATTCAGCGCACCGCCGGGGAGTACATCCTCTGAGCCAGACGCGGGCGGCGTCTATCCGCTAAGCAAGTCAGCAACTCCGCCTTCCGTGGTTAAATTCTCCGACAAGGAGTATGGAGATGCGGCCTTTGCATTCTCTGGAAAGAGCGCTTGCGATATGTTGATCACGATCAGTACGAAAGGGAAGGCTTCCGACCCACAAGTGATCCACTGCGAAAGTCCGGCGCTAGAAAGGGCCGCTATTGACTCGTTGCTGAGGACCAAGTACCTGCCTGGCAGTCTGAACGGAAAAGCTGTGCCGATGAGGGCATCCATCCATCTTGAATATGGTGATGTTCCTCCCAAGCCCTAAATCATCACGCAGGCACCGACAGCCAGCCCTCGCATCGCGCCCATCCACGTGCCCTTTCGGCCGCTCTTCGCCGCTCTCGCAACACCTCCGACAGCGGCCGCTGCGCAAGAAACTCTAGCCGGATCACGAAATCTTCGTTAAAATAAAGACTTCAGCATAGTCCCAGGCGCGGCCGGGTCTGCTCCGATCGTCCTCTTTGTGCTCTACAGGGCGGTTTCCTTCAACGGAAACGCACAGCATATGTGTCTTCCGTGCAAGCAGTTGCATCCGGCGCCAAACAATATTATCGGGAAGGTTGCCATGGATACTTCAGATTGTCGTCTCCGCATACCTGAGCCACAGGGGCTCTATCATCCACGGAACGAGCGCGACGCCTGCGGAATGGGCCTGGTCGCCAGCATCCGCGGCGAAAAGAGCCATGCCATCATCCGCAAGGGCCTTGAAGTGCTCATCAATCTCACGCATCGCGGCGCGGCTGGCTGCGATCCTGAGACCGGCGACGGCGCGGGCATTCTGATTCAGATTCCACATGTCTTTTTTGCGCGCGAGTGTGGTGAGTTGGGAATGCGCCTGCCTGAACCCGGCGCCTATGGCGTGGCCATGTGCTTTCTCCCGGTTGACAAGCACGACCGCCTGCAATGCGAAGGCGTGATTGAGCGCATCGCCAAAGAAGAAGGGCTCACCCTGCTCGGCTGGCGTGACACGCCTGTGAACGGCATCGCCATCGGCCGCGAGGCGCGCGCGTCGCAACCGTATATCGAGCAGCTGTTCCTGGCCAAGCCGGAGCACTTGAAGCCGGATGACGACGCCTTCGAACGCCTGCTCTACCGCGTTCGCCGCCGGATCGAAAACGAGATGGCCGCCTCAGACATCGAGGGCAAGGAGTTCTTTTACATTCCCTCGCTCTCTTGCCGCACCATCGTATACAAAGGCCTGATGCTGGCCCCGCAGATCGAGAAGTTCTACTTTGAACTAGCCAACCCGCTGGTCACGAGCGCCCTCTGCCTGGTACACCAGCGCTTCTCCACCAACACGTTTCCTAGCTGGAAGCTGGCGCACCCTTACCGCTACGCGGCGCACAACGGCGAAATCAACACGATCAAGGGCAACGTCAGTTGGATGAACGCCCGCCAGTCTGTGCTTGAGAGCTCGCTCTACGACGGCAGGATCGACGACCTCTACCCGGTCATCATGCCCGAAGGCAGTGACTCGGCCTCCTTTGACAACGCCGTCGAGTTTCTCTACCAGTCGGGCCGTTCCCTGCCTCACGTGATGGCCATGCTGATTCCCGAAGCCTGGTCGGGCAACCCCGACATGGACGAGGACAAACGCGCCTTTTACGAGTACCACGCCTCACTGATGGAGCCGTGGGATGGCCCAGCGGCCATGGCATTCACCGATGGCCGCGTGATTGGTGCCACGCTCGACCGCAACGGATTACGCCCCGGCCGCTACGTCGTCACCAAGGACGACATGGTTGTGCTGGCCTCCGAGGCCGGCGTACTCGACATCCCCGCCAAGGACGTGCGCAAGAAGGGCCGCCTGCGCCCCGGCCGCATGTTTCTCGTCGATACCGTTCAAAAGCGCATCATCTCAGATAACGAGATCAAGAAGCAGTTGGCCGGCCGCCAGCCTTATGCGCAATGGCTCAAGGAGCAGCAGGTCAACCTCGATCAGTTGCCGGAGCCGGCGCGCGTGATCGCCTCGAACCCCGAGACGTTGCTGCGTCGCCAGCGCACCTATGGCTATAGTGAAGAGGACTTGAAAATTCTGCTGGGGCCGATGGGCACTACAGCCATGGAGCCGATCGGTTCGATGGGCACGGATGTGCCGCTCGCGTGTCTTTCCGACCGTCCGCAATCGCTCTTCAGCTACTTCAAGCAGTTATTCGCGCAGGTCACGAATCCACCCATCGATCCCATCCGCGAAGAACTGGTCATGTCACTGATCAGCTACATCGGCACCGAACGCAACATTCTGGACGAATCGCCGGAAAACTGCCACACGCTCAAGTTGCCGCATCCGATCCTGACCAATCGCGATTTGGAAAAGCTGCGCCGTGTCTCTTCGGGCGATTTGCTGGCCACTACGCTTCCAACGCTATTCCGCGCCGCCGATGGCGAGCGTGGCCTCAGGCACTCGCTCGAGGATCTCAGCAATCGCGCCGCACATGCCGTCGAATCCGGATACACGCTGCTGATCCTCTCCGACCGCGGTGTCGACGCGACCTATGCGCCGATTCCCAGCCTGCTGGCCATGGCCGCTGTGCACAACCGGCTGGTCAAGGACAAGACCCGCACGCAGGTCGCTCTCATCATCGAGAGTGGCGAGCCGCGCGAGGTGATGCACTTTGCGTTGCTGATCGGCTACGGCGCAAGCGCTATCAATCCTTATCTAGCCTTCGAAACTCTGCACGATCTAAAGCGCCTAGGGCTACTGTCCGACAAGGTCACTGGCCCCCATGCCGAGAAGAACTTCATCAAGGCCATCAACAAGGGCCTGCTCAAGACCTTCTCGAAGATGGGCATCAGCACGCTGCAAAGCTATCGCGGCGCGCAGGTCTTCGAAGCTGTGGGCTTGAACAAATCGTTGGTGGACGCCTACTTCTCCGGCACCGCATCGCGCATCGAGGGCGTCGGACTCGACGTTCTGGCCCGCGAGGCGCAGATGAAGCACGACTTCGCCTTCCAGCCTTTGACAGAATCTGAGACCGAGTTGGTCGTCGGCGGCCACTATCAGTTCCGCCAGGGCGGCGAGTATCACCTGCTGAATCCTGAGACCATCAGTAAACTGCAGCATGCCGTACGGCAGAATAACCCGGCCACCTTCCAGGAGTACACCGATCTCTTGGACGACCAGAACCGCCATCTCTGCACGCTGCGCGGACTGCTCCAGCTCAAGTATGCCGCCAATCCGATACCGATCGAAGAAGTCGAGCCGGCCAAGGAGATCGTCAAGCGCTTCACCACTGGCGCCATGAGCTACGGGTCCATCAGTAAGGAAGCGCACGAGACGCTGGCCATCGCCATGAACCGGCTGGGTGGCATGTCCAACACTGGCGAGGGTGGCGAAGAGGAAGAACGCTTCAAGCCCGATGCGAACGGCGACTCGCGCCGGTCTGCGGTTAAGCAAGTTGCCAGCGGCCGCTTTGGCGTGACCACAAATTATCTCGTCAATGCCGATGAGTTGCAGATCAAGATGGCCCAGGGGGCAAAGCCTGGCGAGGGCGGACAGTTGCCCGGCCACAAGGTAGATGAGATTATCGCCCGCACGCGCCACTCGATCGCCGGCGTGGGACTGATTTCGCCACCGCCGCATCATGACATTTATTCGATCGAAGATCTGGCACAGTTGATCTACGATCTGAAGAACGTCAATCCTCAAGCGCGTATCGCCGTCAAGCTAGTCTCTGAGGTGGGCGTCGGAACGGTTGCCGCGGGCGTGGCCAAGGCACATGCCGATGTCGTGCTCATCTCCGGCGACAACGGCGGCACCGGCGCTTCGCCGCTCAGCTCCATCAAGCACGCGGGACTTCCCTGGGAACTCGGACTCGCCGAAACTCAGCAAGTGCTGCTGCTCAACGATTTGCGCGGACGCATCAAGGTCCAGACTGACGGCAAGCTCCAAACCGGTCGCGACGTGGTCATCGCAGCATTGCTCGGCGCAGAAGAGTTCGGCTTCGCCACCATGCCGCTGATCACCATGGGCTGCATTATGATGCGCAAGTGCCACCTGAACACCTGTTCGGTGGGCATCGCCACTCAGGATCCGGTGTTGCGCGCGCGCTTCCAGGGCCAGCCCGAGCACGTCGTCAACTTCTTCTTCTTTATCGCAGAGCAGGTTCGCCAGCACATGGCAAAGCTCGGCTTCCGCACCGTCGATGAGATGGTCGGCCGCGTCGATAAGATCGATGCCGCTGTCGCCGACGCACACTGGAAGGCCAAGGGCATCGATCTTTCGACGATCCTCTATGTGCCCACTCTGCCCTCGCGCGTTGCGCGTCGCAAGATACAGGCTCAGGACCACGGCCTCGACAAGGCACTCGATCACAAACTGATCGAGGCCGCCGCGCCTGCTCTTGAATCCAAGACTCCAGTCACTGCCAGTTTCGCCATCCGCAACGTGCATCGCACGGTGGGCGCCATGCTCGGCGGCGAGATTGCCCGGCGATACGGATCGGCAGGACTGCCGGAAGGAACCATTCACTTCAAGTTCTCGGGCTCGGCCGGCCAGAGTTTCGGCGCATTCGTTCCCAAGGGCGTGACCCTTGAGTTGGAAGGCGACGCCAACGATTACCTCGGCAAGGGACTCTCTGGCGGAGACATCATCGCTTATCCGCCCAAGACCTCCAGCTTCTTGCCTGAAGAGAGCATTCTCGTTGGCAACGTCGTGCTCTATGGCGCAACCAGCGGCGATGTCTTCCTGAACGGCATCGCGGGCGAGCGCTTCGCTGTCCGCAACTCCGGCGCCATTGCAGTCGTTGAGGGCGTAGGCGACCACGGCTGCGAATACATGACCAACGGTACCGTCGTCGTGATCGGAAAGACCGGGCGCAACTTCGCCGCAGGCATGAGCGGCGGGCGCGCTTTCGTCTACGACGACCGCGGCGACTTCACCGCGCGCCGCTGCAACAAGACAAGCGTCGATCTTGAGCCACTGATTCTTGAAGCCGACGTGGCTGAGGTGCAGGGCCTGCTCGCACGCCACCGCGACCTGACCGGCAGCCCGCGCGCGGCTTGGATTCTTGAAAACTGGGCTGACGCGCAACCGCGATTCATCAAGATCTTCCCGCACGAGTACAAGCGGGTCCTTGGCGTTCCACGTGTCGAAGAGTTCTATTCTCCTCAAACAAAATCGTCGCCTCTGGTGACGGCTACGACAGAGGTGCAGCATGGGTAAGGTAACTGGATTCCTGGAAATTGAGCGCGAACAACCCACCCGCCGCAAGGTCGAGGATAGGGTCAAGGACTGGTTCGAAATCTACGAGCCCTTCCCTGAAGAGAAGCAGCGCGAGCAGGGCGCACGCTGCATGGACTGCGGCGTTCCCTTCTGCCACACGGGCTGTCCGGTCAACAACTTGATTCCCGATTGGAATGACCTGGCCTACAACGGACGCTGGGAGGCCGCCATTCGCCGCCTTCACGCCACCAATAACTTCCCGGAGTTCACTGGCCGCATTTGCCCGGCGCCTTGCGAGGCCGCCTGTGTTCTAGGCATCAGCGAACCGGCTGTCTCGATTAAGCTCATGGAACGTAGCATCGTCGAGCGTGCCTGGGACCAGGGCTGGATTCATCCCGAGCCGCCCGAGCAGAACACCGGCAAGAGAGTCGCCGTCGTCGGCAGCGGACCGGCAGGTCTTGCAGCCGCGCAGCAGTTGCGCCGCGCCGGCCACTCCGTGACTGTTTATGAAAAGGCCGACCGCATCGGCGGCCTGCTGCGCTATGGCATTCCCAACTTCAAGCTAGAGAAGCACGTCATCGACCGCCGCGTCCAGCAGATGCGCGCCGAGGGCGTCACCTTTGTGACCAACGCGCATGTCGGCGTCAATGTTCCTGTGGAGGCGCTCACCGAGCACTATGACGCCATCCTGCTCTCAGGCGGCTCCGAGCAGCCACGCGACCTGAAGATCCCCGGCCGCGAACTCAAGGGCATCCACTTTGCCATGGAGTTCCTCCCCCAGCAAAACCACCGCTGCGAAGGCGATGTTGTCGATCCTTCACTGGCCATCCTCGCCGAAGGCAAGCGCGTGGTCATCATCGGCGGCGGCGATACGGGCGCCGATTGCCTGGGTACCAGCCTGCGCCAGCACCCGTTGAGCGTTCATCAGTTCGAGATCATGCCCAAGCCGCCGGCCCAGCGCGCCGCATCCACGCCCTGGCCGATGTGGCCCCTGCAACTACGCACCGAGAGCGCGCACGAAGAGGGCGGCACCCGCGACTGGAGCATCAACAGCATCAAGTTCACTGGCGACGAAAACGGCAACGTCAAGCAGTTGCATGGCGTCCGCGTCGGGCCGCCCCCGAGCTTTGAACCCGTCGAGGGCTCCGAGTTCACCCTCGACGTCGATCTGGTTCTGCTCGCCATGGGCTTCCTTGGCCCGGTTCGCAACGGGATGATCGAGCAGTTCGGCGTGGCTCTGGACAAGCGCGGAAATGTCGCAACCAATGGCGAGTATCAGACCTCGGTCGAGAACATCTTCGCCGCCGGCGATATGCGTCGTGGACAATCCCTCGTGGTCTGGGCTATTAGTGAAGGCCGCAAGGCTGCTGCGGCAGTCGATCGCTATCTAGCCACGATCGAAGAGCCTGCGCCGCAGCACCGTCACGCGATAGCTTAAGAGATTCGGGGAACTTTCGCAGGTGGGAGTTGCAGTTCACGGCACGCAGTTCGGGTCGAGATCGCATGCTCCCACTAGCCGCTACTTCTTCGGATCAGGCGCGCGAATGACTGTCAGATCCTCCGGTACTTCACCGTTGAGGAATGCCTCACGATGATCAGGGTCGCCGAGATCCATCTTGAAGTGGTGCCAGGTACCGTCCTGAAACACGCCCATATTCCACGGCCCTGAAACTGAGTCGGAAAACTGCCAGACGATGTGGTAGCCCTCTTCGTTGGTAAAGCCCTCTGCGTCAGCCTGGATGATCGCTTCTCCGCGTTCCCAAAGAGTAGAACGCAGCGCATGGAGAGCGTTGCTGCCCTCCTCTGTCTCCACCCCTTGCAGGTGCTGGAAAACATAGACCGTCTTAACCTCTTCGAGATACTCCGTCAGCCATTCGACGCCGCTTTCTGGCTTGCACTCCCGAAGATCCTCGACGAAGTCAGCGATCTCGTCCTGGCCTATGGAGCCGTCGAAGACCGCGTTGCGTTCCAGAAGCGCGACCTCGACCTCGTCATCGCTGGAGAGAAGCAGCGTCTCCCACTCCTCTTCGCTTCCCTCTTCAATGGTCAGCTTGTAGCCGGGGTGTTCGGCAGAGATCCACTCGGCGAGTTCCTCAATGGAGGGGAACTCTTCATCTTTCGACAGGACCCGCGTGGTATATCCCATTTGCCATTCTCCTTTCTGGATGCTCGATGCTTCGGAGAAGAAGAAGCCCCGCATCCGGCGTAAAAGCTACGCTGAATGCGGGGCTAACTGTTCCCTGATCGCTGTGCTACTTGTCTGTCAGGGCTTCGACGCCAGGAAGCTTCTTGCCTTCGAGGAATTCGAGGCTAGCGCCGCCGCCCGTTGAGATGTGCGTAACCTGGTCGGCATAGCCGGCCTTGTTGATGGCGCTGACCGAGTCGCCGCCGCCGATGATCGAAGTGGCCGCCTTGTTCGAGGCAACGGCCTTGGCGATTGCATTGGTGCCCACGGCAAAGCGCGGAAATTCAAAAACTCCCGCTGGCCCGTTCCAGACGATGGTGCGGGCGGTCGAGACGACTTCTTCAATTGCCGCGATCGACTTGGGACCGATGTCCAGGCCCTGCCAGTCGGCTGGGAAGTTTACCGACGTATCCCACGGTTGGGTCTTGGCGTCGGCAGCGAAGCTGTCGGCCAGGATGTTATCGACAGGCAGCAGAAGCTTGACGCCCTTGGCCTTGGCCTTATCGAGAGCAGCCTTGGCCATCTCGATCTTGTCCTCTTCAACGAGCGACTTGCCGGTGGTCACGCCCAGCGCGCGCTGGAAGGTGTACGCCATGCCGCCGACGATCACCAGTGTATCGACCTTGTCGAGCAGGTTGTCGATCACGTCAATCTTGCCCGAGATCTTGGAGCCGCCGATGATGGCGACGAAGGGCTTTTCGGGAGCTTCGAGAGCTTTGCCGAGGTAGGTGATCTCCTTTTCCATCAGCAGACCGGCAACTGCGGGCTTGAGGAAGTGCGTGATGCCCTCGGTGGAGGCGTGTGCGCGATGCGCGGAGCCGAAGGCGTCGTTGACATAGACGTCTGCCAGCGAAGCCAGCGCCTTTGAGAAGGCCGGATCGTTGGCCTCTTCCTCGGCGTGGTAGCGCAGGTTTTCAAGCAGCAGCACCTGACCGGACTCAAGCTGGCGCGCCAGCTCGCTGGCCACTTCGCCGATGCAATCCGGCGCAAAGGCCACATTGACGCTCTCGCCCAGTTCTTTATCGAGCAGCTCACGCAAGCGGTCAACGACCGGGCGCAGTGAATACTTGGGATTGACTTTGCCTTTGGGGCGGCCCAGATGCGAGGCCAGAATCACCTTGGCCTTGTGTTTGAGGGCGTAAACGATGGTGGGCAGCGTGGCCACGATGCGCGTGTCGTCGGTGATCGTAGAGCCGTCTTCGGTGAGCGGCACATTGAAATCGACACGGATGAACAACTTCTTATTCGTAAGATCGATGTCGCGAATGGAGAGCTTGGGCATGAGATTTGGCCTTCCTTGAAGTGGAGTGAACGGGCTTATTTCTTGCAACAATCGGAGCCGGGAATGACGGCTTCCATCTCGATTTCAACACACCATTTTGGATTGAGCAGCGCGGCGACGACCATCGTGCTCGCGGGACGAATTGTGCCGAAGAACTCGCCATGAACGCGGCCTACGGCTTCCCAATCCTCGGCATGAGCGAGGAACATTCGCGTGCGGACCACATCCTCGAAGCTGGCGCCAGCCTCGGCAAGAGCTGCGGCAGCTAATTCAAAGACTCGGCGAGTCTGACCAGTTGCGTCCAGATCATCTGCACCAGCAGGGCCAGTTCCAGAGAGATGAACGACGTTGCCGATACGGACGGCGCGGGAGAAACCGATGATGGGCTCGTAGGGAGAGGTACCACTGATATTTTTGCGCATAATTTTTGAGGAACCAGAGACTTGTGGTCAGCGATCAAGAAACTGATCGCTGACCACTGTTCACTGTCTGCTATTTACAGGCCCTTCTTCACCAGGAAGCCGATCAGGTCGACGACGCGGTTGGAGTAGCCCCACTCGTTGTCGTACCAGCTGAGCACCTTGACCGAGTTTCCGACAACCTTGGTCAGCGGCGCGTCCACGATGGACGACAGCGGGTTGCCCTTGAAGTCGGAGCTGACCAGCAGGTTCTCGTCGTAGCCGAGAATGCCCTTCAGTTCGCCTTCTGCGGCGGCCTTGAGAGCGGCGTTGACGGCCTTGGCGTCTGTCACCTTCTCGCTGATGAAGGTCAGGTCGACGATGGAGACGTTGGGTGTGGGAACGCGGATGGCGAAACCGTCCAGCTTGCCTGCGGTCTCAGGAATGACCAGCTTCAGAGCCTTGGCGGCGCCGGTCGAACTGGGAATCATGCTCAGGGCAGCGGCGCGGGCGCGGCGCAGATCCTTGTGCGGCGTGTCCAGGATGACCTGATCGTTGGTGTAGCTGTGGATGGTGGTCATGATGCCGCTGACGATGCCGCAGTGAGCCAGGAGAACCTTGACGACCGGGGCGAGGCAGTTGGTGGTGCAACTGGCATTCGAGATCACGTTGTGCTTGGAGGCATCATATGTGCTGTCGTTGACGCCGAGCACGAGCGTTGCGTCTTCGTTGGTGGCCGGAGCCGAGATGATGACCTTCTTGACGGTCGTGCCCAAGTGAGCCTTCGCCTTGAGCCCGTCGGTGAAGAAGCCGGTCGATTCAACGACGATCTCGGCGCCGACTGAAGCCCAATCCAGCTTGGCAGGGTCGCGCTCGGAGAAGACAATGATCTTCTTGCCGTCGACAGTGATGAAACCATCGCCAGCGGTGACTTCGTTCTTCAGGTTGCCCAGGATCGAGTCGTACTTGAGCAGGTGCGCCAGGGTTGCTGGGCTGGTCAAGTCGTTGACGGCAACAAAATCAATCTCTGGGTTGCCAAGCGCGGCGCGCAGAACATTGCGGCCAATACGGCCGAAGCCGTTGATACCAACCTTTACTGCCATGTGTGTCTTCTCCTTGATAGTCAATAAAACTTCGACGTGAACTTGTTCGGGTCGGGTGGTTCAAGCCGCCAAACTGGCACTTCCACCAAACTCATGATCGTACCATTGCAGGCCAACGGAGACGAAATCAAAACACGTTTCTTTCCGTTTTGCGCACAACCTCTCGCATCCATAGTGTGCCTTTCCCGATATAGGATCGTATGTGACGGCGTGCACATGATTTGCAGCGCCCTCGGCAAGTATGGTATTCCGTATCAAGACGTACGACGTTGAAGGCGGCATGAGAAGACGCTCCAGACACACCCCCAATACCTCCGAATCCACCGGCAAAATCGGCCAGGAACTCCCGTCGAATCAACCAGCTCCCCTCGTGCCCCTTTATCCGGACGAGGTGGCGGCGCAGCAACCGCGTGCCCAGCGCCCTCCGGCCGTGCCACGCCCGGCAGAGCCGAGAGCGCCCGAGCCGCGAGCCGCCAGACCGGAACGGCCTGCCAAACAAAGCTGGAACGAGCCGCCAGTCTCTGAGCGCTTCGAGCTTGAGACCCAGCCGGAGATGCCCTCCGCTGCTCCGCCTGAGCCTGAGGCTGCCGAACGCACCCAGCAGGGCCCAAAAGGCTTTGTCGTGCTCGCAATCGGCATGCCAGGGTCCGGCAAAACCACATGGTTCCGTCGCCGCGGCGTCACTCCGCTATCAAGCGACCTGTTACGCAATATCCTTTTCGACGATGTCGAAGAGCAGCGTTACCAGGGACTTGTCTTTTCCACTCTGCGGTCGCTGCTGCGCGCACGTCTCATCGCCCGCATGCCCTTGAACTACGTGGATGCCACCAATCTTTCCATCCATGAGCGCCGCCAGTGGATCAAGATGGCCAAAAGCTTCGGCTACGAGGTGCAGGCTGTCTTCTTCGATGTGCCGCTCGATGTCTGCCTGGAGCGCAACGCCAAGCGCGACCGCTCGGTCAGCGAGGATGTGATGCGCAAGATGGCCGAAAAGCTCAAACCGCCGGTCTTTGAAGAAGGCTTCGCCAAGATCACGGTGGTACGGGTCAAGAACGCGAGCTGAAGAACCTGCAGATTGGCAGTCGGCAAGGCTTTGCCCACAATAACTTGCCGACCGCTATCTGCCAGCCATGCCGCAACCGAGCGCCCTCGGCCAAGGGCAAGAGGCTTGTAGTGGTCGGGTGCGATGCGGGGCGTTTCTTCTGAATTGGTGATCTGTTTTGCACAACCGCAAAGAGCGCCCCGGAGCCACCTCTAGAGCGTTTTCGTCTACAATTAGCTATATTGGCAGGCTGAGCAGTCGTTAATCCCCCGGTAACATTGCCGTGTTTGCATGGAGCTTGTACCCCTGTATTTCATTCAAAGCAGAACCCAATAGGTATATGGAATTCAGCCGGAATCAACCGGCAACTGAAGTTCACGGCAGCTCGTCACGAGGCCGGCAGGCAATGCATTACCCGATTGATCCGAACCGGCTTCAGACCGTGGAATCATTCCACTCAGTAAAAACCAACAACTTGAGGAGAGCCATGACCATGTTTCGAAATCTCTGTTCCCAGCGATTTCTTCGCGCATTCGTTCTTATTGCGTTTTTCCTTGCCATCTCCGGTGTTTCTGCGATCTCCCAGGATGCAGGATTTGGCAGCATCAGCGGCACGGTGACCGACCCTAGCCACTCGGCGGTTGTTGGCGCCTCTGTGACGGTTATCCAGAGCGATACCGCCATCAAGCGCGAACTGACGACCTCGTCTGCGGGCTCTTACCTGGCCAACTTCCTCAAGCCCGGCCGTTACGAGATTCTTATCTCCGCCCCTGGTTTTGCCAAGATCGACCGCAAAGACCTGACCGTATTTGTCGGCCAGATTGTCACAGCTGACTTCGAATTGCCCGTCGCATCTGCGCAGGACACAGTCACCATCAATGCGGATACTCCGCTGCTTGAAACCGAGCGGATCGGCTCCTCGCAGGAGATCGGCCAGGAGATGCTGGCCAACGTGCCCATCAACGGCCGCCGCTTCGACAACGTTGTCCTGCTGACCCCCAACGTGGTTCCCGACGGCAACAGCGGCCTGCTCAGCTTCCGCGGCGTCTCCGGCCTCTACAACACCAACCTGATCGACAGCGCAAACAACAACCAGGCCTTCTTCTCTGAGGCTCGCGGCCGCGCCATCGGCGCACCGTACGTTTACTCGACCGACTCGATTCAGGAGTTTCAATCCGGCGCATCCTCGTACAGCGCATCCTTCGGACAGGCTGCCGGTGGACAGATCAACGCAGTTACCCGCTCCGGCGGCAACCGCTTCCACGGCGACGCGTTCATGTACCTGCGCAACCCGGAGTTGAATGCCCTCGACCCTTGGAGCAAGCAGCAATCGCCCTTGCAGGCGACGGCGGCCTTGAAACAGGCCTTTCTGACCAAACTCATCAAGGAGCAGTATCAGTACGGCGGCTCGGTTGGCGGACCTATTATCAAGGACAAGCTCTTCTTCTTCTTCACCTACGACGGCTTCAAAAAGAGCGCCCCGATTCTCTACGCCTCCACCTACGACATCTCCAACCTGTATGTTGGAAAAGTGGCAGCCAACGGCTTTACGGCAGCAGCATGCCCCACTCCACTTACCCAGGCCCAGTGCCAGGCATCCCTGGACTACCTCGAAGGCAACACAACCGGCATGGGCGGCTACAAGCTGCAAGGCTCCTTCCCACGCGACATCTCGCAGAACATCTATTTCCCAAAGATCGACTGGCAGGTCAGCGAGAAGCACCACCTGACCGGCGAGTTCAACTGGCAGGATTTCAACGAGCCCAACGGCTACAACACATCCAGCACGGTCTCCAACGGGTCGATCACACAAAATGGAACGGCCAAGTTCCAGGAGCGCTTTGCCATCATCAACCTGACCAGCGTGCTCACGCCGCGCATCGTCAACCAATTGCTCTTCCAGTGGTCGCGCGACTTCGAGACAGCCACGACCAACACTGGCGGCCCGGCGGTTAGCATCAGCGGCATCGCCAGCTATGGCGAAACAAGCGCCCTGCCGCGCGGAGCCTTCCCGGACGAGCATCGCGACCAGATTGCCGACACATTCTCCTTCACACATGGCCGCCACGAACTCAAGTTCGGTGTGGATATGAGCTTCATCCACGAGTATCTGGCCAACCTCTTCCAGGGCGACGGCAGCTATAGCTACAACAGCGGCAGTCAGATCACCAACTTTGCCAACTGGACGCTCGACGCCTACGCTGCAGCGACTACGGACGGGCTCGCGGGCAAGCACTACACCAGCTTTACCCAGGTCAACGATCCGATCACCCACATCGGCGCGGACGACTTCTGGAACAAGGACATCTCCGGCTTCGCCGAGGATCGCTACAAGATCACGCCGAAGCTGCTTATCTCCGCCGGATTGCGCTACGACGTTCAGATGGTCCCCCAGCCGCCCAAGCCCAACGTCTCCAGCGCTCTAGCCACTCTCTACACCGACACCATCAATCAGGTGAACTCGCAGTTCCAGCCGCGTGTCGGCGCAAGCTACCAGGCTTGGAAGGGCGGCGTGGTCCGCGCAGGCTACGGCATGTTCTACGGCCTGACCTCGAACTCGACCTACTACACGGTGCGCGTTGAGAACGGCGTCTATCAGCAGCAGTACAACGCAACCCCCTCCACACCGTGGGGCCCATCGAACCTCAACGTACTCTTCACGCCTCCCGGTCCGGCCCTTGCCGCTCCATTCACTGGAGCACACACACCAACCATCGATCCAAACGCTGGATCGGCATCGCTTGCAGCTCTCTCCATCCGTGGGCTTGATCCGAACTTCAAAAACCCGCGCGCCCAGTCCTTTGACGCCACCGTTGAGCAGGAACTTCCCGGACACTTCTCCGTCAGCGCAGGCTACGTAGGCAATTACGCTCAGTTCCTGCCGGTCTTCATCGACACCAACGTTGCCCCGGCCACCACCACCAAGACCTACGACGTGGTGGACTCGACCGGCGCGACCCTCAAGACCGTCACGGTTCCCTGGTACACCGCGCGGAAGACCACCGCGACAGCCAACATCCTCACCGGTTTTAGTGCAGTCGACAGTTGGTACCACTCACTCGCGATTACTGTGAAGAAGCCGATGAGCCATGGCATCTCGGGGCTGGCCAACTTCACCTGGGCTCATGCCAACGACGGCGGTCAGGTCTCCGGAGTCAACGGAACCTTCAACGGAACCGATACTCCCATCGATCCCAACAACCTGGGCGCTGAGTGGGGCCGCTCCGATCTGGACATCCGCAAGCGATTCACAGGCACGCTGGTTGCCGCTCCCAAATTCAAGGTGAGCAACAGCGCGGTCAAGTACGCCGCCAACGGCTGGACTCTCTCGACCAGCTACACGGCCCAATCCGGATTCCCAGTGACCGGCTTCATGAGCAACTATCCCAGCAGCCCCATCGGCGACGGCGGCATCACAGGTGCGGAACTGAGCCTCTTCAACTCCGGCACCGGTGGTCGCACCCCGCAGTATGCCCGCAATGGCTTCGAGGCGCCCGCCCTGCAGAACGTGGACGTGCGGCTCGCGCGAACCTTCGTGCTGACCGAAAAGATCAAAGTGGACGTTTTCGCTGAAGCATTCAACGTCACCAACAGCCTGATGCCCCTCAGCGTCATCAGCAATGCCTCTTCCTATACTGCCAATCTTGCCAAAGGCGCCAAGGGATACAACGCCGCTTGCGACTCGTCAGTACATAGCAATGCGTGCATTTATCCTTACAGCCCCTCCAACTCGACGCAGCCCTTCAAAGCTGTATCGTCCACCAGCGGCACTCTCTACGGCCCGCGCCAGATGCAGTTCTCCGCGAAGTTCATCTTCTAGGAGTTCTCTGGAACGGGTTGTACACACAATCGGCAACTTGCAGTGCAATTTAAGGCTGCAGGTTGCCGATTTTTCTTGGAGCGCGATTTATCTCCCAGGGTCCGGCTCGCTGCCTCTTCTCTCACAACCAAAAAAGCAAGGCCGTGAACCTCTTCGGACCTCGATACCTGAGAGCTTCTATCGTGGTTGCGTCCAAAGCCTGTATCCTGATTTCGACTGATTTTGCGGGCGGGAAGAGGTGCGTGAAGTGGAGCAGCCAACGGGTCGTGCAATGGCAGACTGGCAACATTGGGTGAATGACGCGCTTCAGGCGGCAGCAAAGCTAGGTGCTCTGCTGCGCAGGCACTGGCGTCTGGCGAGCCTTGTGGTTGTGCTGCTGGCTGCCGCGCCTGTCTTGCTCATCGGACGCCACACGAACCATGCTGCCGCGGTTGTAGTTGCGTATCCGCATGAGCTATCCAGCGTGAGCTTTGCCGTGGCTGGCGATGTGATTCCGCACGAGCCGGTACGGGCCGCCGCTGCCGCAGCTGGAGAGGGCGCACAGGGCTGGGGTGCGCTCTTCTCCGATGTCGCCGATGTCTTCAAGGGTGTCGATTTCGGCTTTGTGAATCTCGAAACTCCGGTGGCTCCCGCGCACTCGCATGGATCAAAGCCGTTCATGTTCGACGCGCCAGTAGCGCTGATCGACGCGCTAAAGGCCAACGGCATCAAGATCGTTTCATCGGCTAACAACCACATGATGGACCAGGGCTGGGCCGGCTTTGCCGAGAGCCGCGAACATCTGCGCGCCGAGGGGCTGCTCTTCGCCGGGACGGGCGACAGCAAAGATCAGAGTTGGCAGCCGGTCGTCGTCGAGGCCAACGGCATCAAGGTGGGCTGGCTGGGAATGACGCGTTGGCTCAATGGCGGCCGCAATCCCGACAAGGACGAACTGCCGCACGTGAACTTCTTTCCCTATCCGGGCGAGTCAGGCGGCGCGGCAGGAGCCGACGAGGCTGCCGTGCTGGCGGCGATCAAGCAAGCGCGACTGAAGTGCGACCTGCTGGTGGTATCTATTCACTGGGGCACGGAGTATGCGCCCGCGCCTCGGCCCGATGATGTGGAGACGGCACACAAGATGCTGGAGGCTGGAGCGTCGGTGATTGTGGGGCATCATCCGCATGTCTTGCAGCCGGTAGAGACCTACAAGACACAAGACGGGCGCGATACGGTGATCTTCTATTCGCTGGGAAATTTTCTTTCGAACCAGTCGCGCACCTACGTCGACGGTCTGATGCCGGATAAAGAGGGCGATCCGCGCGACGAGATGATTGGGCTGTTTTCAGCCGTTCGAAAAGACTATGGGCCAGCGGGCGTGCGCGTCGAAGTGGGCCGTGTCGGAGTGCTGCCGGTGTGGGGCGAGAACAACCGCAACGAACTGGCTCGGGGACGCGCGAAGACGGCGGTGATTCGGCCGGTGCTGATCGACCGCGAGATTCCATTGTTGCAGGCGAAGCTTGAGCCACTAAACAAGCTGACTCAGGGTGGAGGTCAACTCATGGATACCTACAAGCAGGAGTTCATCGAACTGACGAACCATCTGAAGCTGCTCGACGACCGCCGCAAGCAGATTGTGGCGCGGGTGGGGGATGAATATATCGTCGACCCACCGAAGGTGGCGGCGAAGCCCTAAGGCAGGTCTTTTCGACTGTAAGTCGCGGCCTACTGTACCGTGCCCTGCGGCCGCAGGCGGCGGAGGTCGAGAGCGCACTCGACAGCGTTCTGGGCCTGAACGCGCAGATTGTCAGAGGCAGCCCAGAGCCAGAGCCGGGAGAGCTGATTGGGGTTATGGATGCCGGGCGCCGGATCGACCTCCGGCCGGAGCCGTACCAGCACGTCATTCTGGCCGGTGGCGGCAAGGTTGGAGGGCGAATCGGTATCTTCGAGGACCAGGTCCACATGCCCGCCGCTCAGAGCATCTTCGATAGCGGCAATATCGACGGCCCGCTCGAGTTCGATGGCAATCGAGAAAGTGTGGCCATGGAATACAGGGGCGTGAACGAGATTCAGTGCGAGAACGGGCCAGCGGCCGGCAGAGAGTGCCGAGTAATGGCGTCGAATGCGGGCCTCGACCCCTGCCAGGCTGACCTTGGCTGCTTCGCCCATGCCAGAGAGCAGATTGTAGGCCGCCTGCGTGTCATAGAGTTCGCGCGGCAGGCTCTGGAAGCTGAGCAGGTTGACGGTCTGCTGGTGCAGCTCGTCGAGGGCGGCACGGCCAAATTCGCTAGCGGGCTCGAGGACGGTGGCGGCAGCAAAGCGAACAGGGGCGGCCTGCTGGAGGCGCTCAAGGAGCAAAGCAAGGGCCAGCGCGGCGGGATGGGCGGGAACAACGGCGGGGGTGAACAGGTCAACAGCAGCCGATTCAAAGCCGAGCCAAGGGGCGCGCACGACAACGCCAGTCTCCTGATCAAGCGCGCCTGAGAGGTCCAAAACAGTGGAGCCAGCGCGGAGAGCCGTGCGCCAGTGCTTGCGGGTCAAGTCCTCGTTGCCGCAGAAGAAGGTGAAGTCGATGCGTTCGAAGGAGTCGGGCAGGATGGCCTGAACGAAGGTGACCTCGTCGCCCACCTGATCCAGCTTGCCCTGAACATCTTCCTCATCCAGCAGCACAAAGTTGGCCGCCGCCAGGGGCGACTCAGACAAGGCTTCCTTCAGTTCCCGGCCCACCAGGGTTGAGGCTCCGACAATGGCGATCTTGTACACAGGCATCCTTTGGTTCGAAGAGGGAGTTCAGCCGCGGTTACGCGGCTCCGGATCGGCCGCGGCCGGTTCGGGAAGAGGAGGTTGCGCGCTAGTCAACCGCCAGCGGCGGCGGCGTGACCACGAATAGGCCGCCCGCGCCCAAATGCCGGAGAACATGTAGACCAGCGCCCAGACAAAGAGAATTCCCTGGGAGTATTTGAAGATGAGATAGAGGAAGATGGCGACGAGAAACAAGACCTGGAAGGGATGACGGCGGGAGAGGCTGATCTCCTTGGCAGACCAAAAGCGCCAAGTGCTGACCATTAGGAAGCCGCTGGTTCCCACCATCAATACCCAGAGGATGGCAACCCACCAGGCCGCGACCGGATACCCGCCAAAGAAATGGACGGTAGCAGCCATAAGGCCGGCGGCGGCGGGAATCGGCATGCCAACAAAATATTTGCGATCCGGCCGGCCGGGATTGCGCGGCTGAGCATCGTGGCTGATGTTGAAGCGCGCCAGGCGGGAAACACCGCCGATCAGATACAAAAAGCAGATGAAAGCTCCGGCATGGACAAGGTTCTCGTGCAACCGCGAATCCATGGTTTCTGAAAGAAAATGGAATCCCCAGATCAGTGCAAGCAGGCTTGGCGCCACGCCAAAGGTGATCGCGTCGGCCAGCGAATCCAGTTCCTTGCCGAAGTCGCTGCAGGTATTGGTCATGCGGGCGATGCGGCCGTCGAGCGCGTCGAAGGGAATCGCAAAGATGATGGCGATGGCAGCCCAGTCAAGGTGAGTGTGTACGTCTCCGGCGCCAGTGAGCGCGGTCATGGTCTGGGTGATTGAGAAGAAGCCGGCGGCGATATTGCCCACCGTAAAAAGCGAAGGCAGCAGGAACATGCCTCGGCGCAACCGGGCCTGCGCCCTGGCCTTTGCGAGTGCGGGGTCGCGCTGATTCATGAGCGGTCTCCCCGGAGTTGCGTGGTGTTCATCGCCGCCAGCACACTGGAGCCACCTTTGACGCGCTGACCCACTTTGACGCGGAGTTCAGCGTCAGCCGGGAGAATGACGTTGACCCGCGAGCCGAATTTGATGAGGCCCACTCGCTGGCCGCGCTCGACGGTGTCTCCCTGGCGCAGGTTGAAGACGATGCGCCGGGCCAGCAGGCCGGCAATCTGCTTGAAGGTGACTTCAATGCCTTCGCCGCTTACCGTTGCGATATTCTGCTCGTTCTGGTCGGCCGAGGCGGGGTTCATGGCATTCAGGTACTTGCCCTTTTGATACTGCACGCTCTTGAGAACGCCGGCGATGGGCGAGCGGTTCACATGCACGTTGAAGACGCTGAGGAAGATGCTGATACGCTGCCGTGGCCCATCGGGAGTCAATATGGCGGCAGTCTCGGTCACCAGGCCGTCGCCGGGCGAAACGATCAGGCCGGGCTCGGAGGGAATTGCCCGCCGAGGATCGCGGAAGAACCAGAGAAAAAAGGCAGCCAAAAGCACTGGCACGATGCTCCATGCCCAGGTGCCCGTAGCCCACGCCAGCACAACTGCCACTGCCAGCAAACTCAAACCGTAGATGTAGCCATCACGAACCATAGTCCAAACGATTATACGGTGATTCAGCTGGCGGGAGAATCTGCGACCTGTGCAGCAGCCGGTTTGCCCCTCGAACTTTATGCGCTCAACGATCTACGGCGAGCTTCAAGCTCGGATGTACAATTTACACAGGTCACACTTCTCTGAGCGGCGCAGTATAGGCCGGGCTCATTTTCGCTTCACTTATTGCCTTGCGAGCAGCAAAAGAGACGGCTCTTGCTTTCGTCCGGCGTCCGGAATTTATTTCTAGGACACCGTCAAAAGAGGAGCCTCGTTGCTGCGTTGATTCCGTGCTGAGCGGAATCGAAAGACGCTGTACGAGCAAAAGGAGCGGCCGTGGAAGGTTTAGCTGCTGGTTTAGCAAAACAGAAATTTGCCGAAGCGATCGAATCCCTCAAGAACAGGGATGGCCGGTCGGCGTGGGACGGGATGAACTACGCTTTGTCCGGCGGTCTTGCGGACGCCGCCTGCGGCCTGATGCTGCTCAAGATTTTCGCCGCCCGCAAAGATCAATACGACGGCATCATTCGCGAAATTGAAGGCAGCATCAAGCGCATGGCCGAGATGCCGACCACGCTTGAAATCAGCGCGTATGGCTACTACCTGCTGGGCAGATGCTACGCATTCGTGGGCATCAAAAAAGAGAAGTTGAGGCTGAACCTTCTTCGGATGACCTTAAAGATGCGCTTCCGCAATGAGTTCATGGATAGGGCCGCCTCTCTGTATATGCAGAGTATTGCCAGAGATTCGAGCTTTGCCGAGGCTGTCTTTGAACTGGGACTGGTCTACGACATCGGGCTGAATGCTCGGGAGAAGGCGATCGAAGCCTACAAGGTCGTCACCGAATTAAACCCGGACCACGTGCTGGCGCGGGGAAATCTCGTCAACCTTTACAACGAAACCAAGCAACTGACCGAGGCCGAAGCCGAAGCCGAAGAACTCGTGCGTTTGAATCCAAATATCGTTTCGTTCGGCACTCTGTCTGGCATCTACGCCCGCCAGAACAAGAGAAAAGAAGCCTGGATGGCTGCCAAAGCCGGCAGAGAACTCCCGGAACAGCACGGTATCAGGGCTGCATTTTCAAGCCACACGCACCTGCTGTCGCCCGAGACGATTGCCTCGGTGCCAGAGCCCAAGCAATCCCAGCCACCGATCATGCCACAGCAGACCTCACGAGCACACTTCGCTCGTTAAGGCCGATCTGCGTCGGCACATCGGCGATTCGCCTGCACAACCCCACAGTTCGAAGACTCTAAGCGGGGACCGCCAACCTGCGTTCCAGGTTGAAAATGAGGTCCTTGGCGTGCAGCTTGAGCTTCTTGAGGCGCACTTCCTCGATCTGCTCCTCTGCGGAGAGATAGGGTTTTTCTAGCAGTTCTTCCAGCCGCTGAGCGTAGTTGTGATGTTCGGCATGCAGGCGATTGAGTTCTTCGCTCAGCGTGGAATCCTGTATTTCGTCCATCGAGCACCTCCGAATTGTTAACGATCATTTACATATATCGCCGCCGCATGACAAACGGCAAGTCCAAAATAAACCGCAAGTAACCTGCATTGTGGATTTTTGAGGGGAAACCTGGCGATACGGGGCTGCTGGACACTCAAAGCGCCAGGCGCATTAGGACCGCATCTTCAACCGGATCATGGTAGTAGCGGGTCCGGCGGCCGGATTCGACAAACCCAAGTCGGTGATAGAGCGCCAGAGCCGGATTGTTGGAAGCGCGGAGTTCGAGAATCACCTCGGCAACTTGAGCGGCGCTAAGCTCGGCAGCCAGGGCGGAAAAGAGCTGCCCAGCCAGGCCGCGGCGCTTAAATTCGGCGGCAATTGCGATCGACTCAAGCTCGGCCTGGGGCGGGATGAGGCTGGCGACTGCAAAGCCCGCGATGACACCGGCGTCGGAAGGCTCGGCGACTAGAGCGATGCGGGGCGGAGCAGCCTGCGGGTCAAGCGCGGCCTGGTAAGCAGAGCGGGGCCAGTGAGGCGCGGCTGTCAAGTTTTGCTCGATCGCGATGACATGGTCGAGATCCGCAGGTGTCATACGCCGCACCTGGATTGTGGTCGAAGAATTCATGGGCGGTGCGCGGCGGCTGGCTCGCCGAAGATCTCGGCATCGGAGCGGCGGAGGTAGTGGCCGTCGAGCTGCGCGAGATCGGCAAACTCGCCTGCGGCCACACGAGAGGCGCAGAGCTCGAGCGCATCGGCGGCGGTGGGTGGTTCCGTGCGGATGAGTTCCGAGGCCGGCCAGATAGCGCCCAGGACCAGGGCGGCGGCATCGTCGCAGAGGGCGACTTGCGGAGGTGGAGGATGGATGGCGGCTAGTTCCAGGGCTCCTGCTAGCAGTTCCCTGCCCTGCTCGCCGGGCTGGCTTACGCACAGGAAGATCTCGTGGCGATGAGCATCGAGGGCAGCCGACGGCGCGCCGGATTTTGCGGCCAAGACTTCGAGGCGCGAGACGGCAACGACAGGGATCTGCGAGGGTTCTGCAAGGCCTTTGATGGCAGCCAGCCCCACGCGAACGCCAGTGAAACTGCCAGGACCGCTAACAGCCACAATGGCGCTCACCTCGCACAAGGTGACATTGCACTGCGCCAGCAACTCGCCAATGGCCGCGACCAGAGTCGAGGAATAGCTGCGCCCCTCGAGTTCGATCTGGGCGAGGATCTCGACGGATAGACCGTTGAGGCGGCCCAACGCAACAGTGCCGGTTGGGCCGCAGGTGTCGATGGCCAGAAGGAGCGTCGATTCGGTCATGCTTTCCTTCTTACACCGCCGCCAAAGCCTGATCGAGATCGGCGATCAGGTCTTCCTTGTCTTCAATGCCGATCGAGAGGCGAACGCGGCCTTGCGTGATGCCCATGGAGGCACGGACCTCTTCGCTGACCGAGCCATGCGTGGTGGTGGCAGAGTGGGAGGCAAGCGACTCGACGCCGCCGAGCGACTCGGCGCTGAGGAAGATCTTGATGGCGGCAAGGAAGCGGCCGGCGGCTTCGCGCGATTCGACCTCAAAGCTCATCATGGAGCCGAAGCCTTTCTGCTGCTTCAAGGCCAACTCGTGCTGCGGATGGGTCTTGAGGCCGGGGTAGGCGAGCTTGCTGACCTTGGGGTGCGTGGAGAGATATTCGGCCACGGCGCGGCCGTTCTCTTCGTGCTGCTTGACGCGCAGAGGCAGGGTCTTGATGCCGCGCAGGACCAGGAAGCATTCAAACGGCGACATCACTCCGCCGGCGGCCTTCTGCACCAGCAGGAAGCGCTCCTTATGTTCCGGCGTCGAGCCAATCAGCGCGCCGCCCAGGCCGTCCGAATGGCCGTTGAGGTACTTGGTCGTTGAATGCATGACGATGTCTGCGCCCAGCGCCAGCGGACTCTGCAGAACCGGCGAGAGGAAGGTGTTGTCGACGCTGACCTCGACGCCCTTTGCGTGGGCGATCTTGCTCACGCCGGCAATATCGGTGAGAACCATCAGCGGATTGCTCGGCGTCTCGATGTGGATGAGCTTGGTGTTAGGCCGGATGGCGGCTTCAACGGCCGCAAGGTTGCTGGTGTCCACGTATTCAATCTCGATGCCGTAGCCGGAGACGATGCGGTCAAGGAGGCGGACCGTGCCTGCATAGACATCCTTGGAACAGATGAGGTGGTCGCCGGCACGCAGCATGGCCATGAGAGCGGAGATGGCCGCCATGCCGGTGGTGAAGGCATGAGCGCTGTGGCCGCCTTCAAGGGCAGCAAGCGCCTCTTCAAGGCGGTCGCGGGTCGGGTTGCCGGCGCGGGAGTAGTCCCAGCCGCGGTCGGTGCCGATGCCGGTGAGCTCAAAGGTCGAGGAAAGGTAAACGGGCACGTTCACAGCGCCGGTCTGAGGGTCGGGATATTGGCCGGCATGAACGGCAAGGGTCGAGTACTTGCATGGGGAAGCGGTCATAGTTCGCGCGTGTTCTCCTGCTTTTTAGCTTATCGCAACGATGTGCTGATGAGCAGCAGTGCACTGGCGTAAACAGAGGCGCGCAATCTAATTGAAGGGTCTCAAGTAGTGGAAGTGGATAGGGGTGCCACCCCCCCCGGTATTCTGTGAGTAAATTATCTGTTTTCAGTCATATGCAGAAATCGCTTCGCTCTAAATCTTTCATTCTGCTGGAGTTAGGGCGCAGAATCTTGATACCAAAGAAGTTACGGGCCTATTTCACGGAATTCTGTGGTTTTGACGCACTGATCCGGCCTCTGGACAACCGGTTTCGGCTTGCACCGGTTGGAAGAAAATCACATGGATAGATTGTGCGCTGGAGGCCGGTAATGATCTGCAACCACCACCTGCGGTGGGGCCAGCTGCTCGCTCGTCGTTCGCTTGAGGTTTGTGGTCTCCTCTCTTGCGACAGAAAAAACTTGCTTCCATCCCCGGTCCCCAAAAGCGAGGGACCGGGGGCACCCGGCGTGGGACCTGGGGCACCCGACGCCGATGGGATTCAGTCCGGAATGCCGACAAACCGGCCTCGACCGGTTGGCAACACTGAAGAGAGGTTCGTGTCAATCACGCTGCGGACTTGGATAGAGATCACGCACGTATAGATCTGCGACGGTACCGTAGATGTCTCCATTGTCACTAACGACTAGCGCGGAGTCGTCAATTGGTACGGGCATCTGGCTTAGCCCCTTTAAGAGTTGCCGCAGGGCGGTCGTTGGGCCTGCAAGGGCTTCAGCACGGCAGTATATCGCCAGTAGTTGATTCCCGCCGTAACGAACTACGCGGCCGCGAAGGAAGCCGCCGTAATCTAGTTCGTCTCTCAGGATGTGTTCGTGCCCTGGCGGAGGATTGTCCCGATGGCTTGTACGAGCGTCGAGAAGCTTTCCATCGGGATAAATCCAAAACACAAATTCCGGCGCTGCGTGTGTGAGGTCGTGCATCGCCTTCCGCCTTCCCCGGAAACCGTCGGCAAGGAAATCGAACATTTCGGAGGCTCTTTGGCGAGAGATCGAACCAACTGTTTTAACTGTTTTCATGGATTCGCGTTGACAATTACTCAAGATCAATTCCGTCTAATTCTCGAACACTGAAGTGGCGATGGCAACCACTTTCCAAAATTGCTGATGTGTCACCGGCAATCCGGACACTACGCCGCTACGTGCCTGATCCGTTCTTCTTCGGCGCTTGCGTCAGCAGGTTCTTGACGGAGTCAGCGCCGAAGCCCAGGGCTACTACTGCAAGAGTAGCGGGGAAGAAGTCTAGCTTGGCAAGCTGATCGAGTGCGCCGGCTTCAAGACCCGCAAGAGCCACGCCGAATGCGATGAGGAAGCGCACCGTCTCGGCAACTGCGCGCGAGGACTCGTGACGCTTGGGCGGCTGGATTTCGAGGATGCTGTCGATTGTATTGGCGGCATCGAGATTCCGGTGGCTTTGCACGGCAACCGCGATCTTGACCTTCCGCGAGTTCTTCATTTTGAAGCGCTTCTTGCCGGACTTTTTGCCGGGGCGCTCGCTTGCCTGAGGTTCATCCTCCATCGGCTCATTTCCGAGGAAGTAGTGGCAGACTCTCGAGCCCTCTTCGGAGAGGCCTCCGGGGAAGTCCCACTTGAAGGCCAGCCTGTTGAGCGCCGCGGCTCCTCTGAAGCGAGGATCGTCGAAGTCGACCGTGAAGTAGACGGGCAGATAGGGGCGCGCCTTCTGCGTGTCGTAGACCACCCTGACCCGCTTAGCGCCGTCTTCTCTGATCCTGTCGATCTCGGCCAGCACATCGCTTTCGTAGAGATCTTCGCGCATCTGCTGGACCAGCGTGGAGGCCGCGCGCAGAGCCTTCCAGGACATGGTGCCGAGCAGGCCGATCAGTTCGCATTCATGCTCGATGAGGCGTTCTCTAGAGGTTTTTCCGGGGTCGCCGCAATTGGAGGTGATTCCCGCGGGCACGGTGGCCCTGACCATGGCATAGTCCAGCGCTGTCTGTGCGGCGGCGATGGCGTGATCGATGGCGAAGTACATGGGGCGGACGATGTTGGCCGGATCTTCGAAGGGAGTATCGAGAACGTTGAAGATGCCGGGAAGCGCCTGCTTGAGATCGCTGTAATAGGCCTCGGGAAAGGACTTGAAGCGGTCTTTCAACTGCTTGAAGTTGGCCGCAATCAGTTTGGCCTGGGCATCGCTGTCATCCAGGAGGGCCAGCGCGGTATCGGCTCTACCTAGACAGAGATTGGCCTCATCCACATCCTCATCGGGCAGCGCAAAGGAATGCAACTGATTCGAAGCGAACTGGAGGGTTCTGTCGATCTGGTCCGAGATGGACGGCGGCGCGGTGATCGAGGCGTCCTCGAACCTGCGCCGCAGCTCATCGAGGCGTTCGGCGACGGTGAGCCGTTTGGCCAGCCGGTCGATGGAGATGGCTACGTCTTCGAACCGCTCGGTGGAGGAGAGCGAGAATGGACCCACCTCATTGAGAGCGATGGAAATCTTGGTCCGCTCGAGACGCAGCAGGACGCGGAGGTACGAATCGACACGGGCGCTGACGCTGCTGGTGCGGTCGGCGAGGTCGCCGATCTGCCGATGCAGGGCAACCTTCTTGAGGATGCTGGGCAGCACAGAGCTGCCAAGCAGAGACAACAGCCCCCCGATCAACAGCAGGATCATCACATAGATAGCAAAGAGCACTTCGGTCTGGTCCGGACCCAGGCGCATCATGGTGAGGCTAACCGGGATGGCTTGAACCGGCAGCAAATCATCTGAAACGCCATCGGTGCCATGCTGGCTCACAAGCAGGATGCCGTTGCGCTCGCTGGGGCGAACAAGATCCTTCCACGAATAGATCTCCCTGGGAGGAGAGAGGATGATGCGCGTGTGGCCATTTGGAGCGAGCGTTATGGTTCCTGTTTTCACAACGGTGCCGCCGACCTGGAATCGCCAATCGACCAAGAAGAACTCCGAGCCGCCGTTCTTGAGCGCGAGGACGGCGTTGCGTCCGTAGGCGAATTTGAGGGGCTTGTCCGCCGTTCCATTGCCATCGAGCGTGATGTTGAGCGGAACATCGACCGCCACAGCGTTCAATTCGCCGATCTGGTCGTTCTGGTTGAAGAGCTTGGCGTCGGCGGCAGTCGAGCCGGCCATGTTGTTGACGGTGGCCACGATTTGCAGCGATTGGCCGGGAGCGATCTGCGCGGGCAAACTGGCGTCTCCGGCTTCGAGGGCGAAGGCGACTTTGGGCGCGGGCAGCCGGGCGTGGGAGGTGCGGTCGAGAAAAGTGCCGGTAGCGAGGCTGAGCGGCAGAGCGGACTTGCCCTGGTTGGCCAGGACAAAGCGCGCGGCTCCTGCGCCATTGCGCAGAATTACCGGCTCGGTTGAGACGATTTTGAGCTGCGCGTGGGCCGTGGGCACGAGAGCGACGAGGCACAAGAGCGCGCATCGCACAGTCCGCATCATTTGCATCGCTATCCTCCAGCAGTTGCATTCAGGGGAAATGTGGTTGAAGCCGTGCAGAGGCTACCAAGATAACGTCGTGAGACGGGCCGGTCAATGGGATTCGTCAAACGAATAGTGCAGGCTGGGGCTCGGCCGTTTCTGATTGAGGCTTCAAAAACAAACCGGCAGAAGGTAGAGATCTGAAGGATCGCTATTTCTGCGTTTGTGCGGCGGACTTTTTTGGTGCGCGCACCACCGGGTAGTAGCCGGTGCGGGTGCGGACGGTGAGCTTGCCGTGGGCTCTGTCTTCAGCCGTTACCGCAACATGGCGGAAGCCGGGCTCGGTGGTGGGCCTGGTGGAGTGATAGCCGATTGTGTACTGGTTGCGGATGTCGCGAGCCACCTCGGCGGCGATCTGGTCGACCTGTTCGATATTCTTGGGGAAGAAGGCCATGCCGCCGGTCTCGGTCGAGAGCAGTTCCAGTGCGCGGCGGGCGTGTCGCACCTCGGCGCGGCTCATCTCATCGCCAAACAGCAAACCGATCGAATAGATCACCGGCCCGGAGAGCTGCTGCACCCGGCGGATGGTCTGTTCCAGGTCCTGGGTGGAGGCATTGTCTTCGCCGTCTGTGATGATGATCAGGACTTGCTTGGGACGCTTGGCCTCGGCCACCAGCTTGTCTGCCGAGGCCGCCACGGCGTCATAGAGGGCGGTGCCGCCGCGGGACTCGATATGCCCCAGGCCGTCGCGCAGCTTGTTGATGTCGGAGGTGAACTCCTGGTCGATGAAGGCCTCGTCGGAGAAGTTGACGACGAAGGCCTCGTCCTGGGGATTGGAGGCCTGGATCAGGTCAAGTGCGCTCTTGTTCACCGAGGGGCGCTTTTTGCTCATGGAGCCGGAGTTGTCGACAACCAAGGCAATCGAGACCGGAAGGTCAGTGTGCTGGAAGCTGATGAGCTTCTGTTGAACGCCATCCTCAGAGACGGTGAAGTTCTCTCTCTTTAGATCCGGGACCAGGTGGTTGCGATCATCGAGGACGGTGCAGTTGAGCGCGACCTCTTCAACGTCGGTGCGCAGGACGTAATTCTGGCTTTCCTTGTGCAAGGCAGGGGCAACAGACTGATCGCCATCGGGCGAACGCACGGGATCGCGGTCCACGGTGAGCGGTGGAGCCTGGGCTGAAGCCTGCGATTGCTGCGCGGGCGAAGCGATGGCCGCTCCGGCAAGAAAAAATGCGAGAGCAGCGCTACTGTAAAGGCGCATAGTATCCGGTGCGTGCATGAACGGTCAGTGGAGGCAATCCCGGTGGAGGATTGACCTTCACCTTCACTTTACGCCATTTGCCGTCGCGAACGAGATTCTTGGGCCGGTAGCCGATGACGTACTGGTTGCGGAGTTCGGTTGAAATCTTCTCGGCAATGTCACCCATTTCGGCAAGATCGTCGACGCGGAAGAGCCGCCCGCCTGTCTCTTCGCTGACGTCGTTGAGCAGCATTGGGCCGGTACGCTCCTCGGGAGTGGACGCGTAGGGATCGAAGATGCCGATCGCATAGATCTCGACGTTGGCCTCGCGCACCTGAGATCGCACCTCGCCTTCGGTGTAGCGGGAGCGGTTGTCGCCGCCGTCGGAGACCACCAGCAGGGCGCGGCGCTCGTGGCGCGCATCTCTCATCTTGATCAGGCCGTAGTAGATCGCGTCCAGCAGAGCGGTGCGGTGGCCGCTGTGCACCGTGGCCAGGCGTGCCTGGATGTCCTCGATGGCGCCCGTAAAGTCCTCAATCAGCTCCGGGCGGTCGTTGAAGCCGATGACGAAGAATTCATCCTGAGGGTTGGCCGTCTTGATGAACTCGAGGATCGACTCGCGCGCGCGGATCAGCTTGGAACTCATCGAACCTGAGAGATCGAAGATGATGCCAATCGAAACCGGCGCATCTTCGGCGGCAAAGGAGCTGATCTTCTGCGCGCCATTACCCTCGAAGATCTGGAAGTCCTCCCGTTCGAGGCCGGTGACCAGCCGGTTCATGGGATCGGTGATGGTCACTGGAATCAGCACCATATCCACATTCATGCGGATCCGCGCGCCGGGACGGATCTTCAATGCGTCTGGACCGCTCGCGGCTGGCGCTTCAACGCCCGCGGGGGCTCCCGTCGATGGCGTGGAGGCCTGGGGCGGATTGACATGCGGCTTGTCGAGCGGGTTGTCCTGGGCTGAGGCGCACGCGAGCAGGAAGGCCGACGCCAACCCGCAGATCCACAACCGGCTGCCAAGCTTTAGCCGATGGCCGCGCCCGCTGGGGGGCCTGCGCGAAATGTGAAGCATCTTCATGCTGCAACACCAACGATTGAAGGCGATGGTAGCACGATTGACGACTTGCTGGCGTCAACGCCTTGTCATCGAATTGCCGCCGTTTAACCTCGGCGATGGCCAGTGGAAAAGCCGTAACCTCTATCGCTACTGCGGTACAATCAACGCTAAGCGAGCAACCGCCCCGAATGGAGCCGCATCAGGCTCTTGCGCGCAAATTTCACCGTTAAATCGGAGAGAAAGACCCTCAGCATGGCCCATATCTATCCGTTTCGCGCCTGGCGCTACAATCCATCCGCCGTTCGTCTGGAGGACGTGGTCACCCAGCCCTACGACAAGATCACTCCGGCCATGCAGCAGGCCTACTACGATCGCAGCCCCTACAACTTGGTGCGCATCATTCTGGGCAAACCGGAACTGTTTGATGCGGCGGAGGGTGAAACCGTTTATACCCGGGCGGCGCGCGACTTCAAGGCCTGGCAGCACCAGGGCATCCTGGCGCAGGAGAAGTCGCCGGCGATCTTTGCCTACTCGCAGCAGTTCAAGGTGCCGGGCACGGAGATTGTGAAAGAGCGACGCGGCTTCATCGCCATCGGCAAGGTGCACGAGTACTCCGACCGGGTGGTCTTCCGCCATGAGCAGACGCTCAGCAAGCCCAAGGGCGACCGACTCAACCTGCTGAAAGCAACTCATGCGCACTTCGGGCAGATTTTCATGCTCTACTCTGACCCGGCGGGAAGCGTGGAGAAGACGCTCTACGACGGCGCAGGCCCGGCCGAGGCCGAGGTCACAGACGAATACGGCGTGCTGCACAGGCTGTGGAAGATCAGTGATCCGGCGGTGATCAACCTGCTGACAACGGCCATGGCCGACAAAAAGCTGATCATTGCCGATGGACACCACCGCTATGAGACGGCGTTGAACTACTCGAAGGAGCACGCGCCAGCAGCGGGGGCCAAGACGGAGTTCAGCACCAGCCAGTTGCCTCAGCCGGCTTATCCCGAGGCGGCGGTGATGATGACGTTTGTGAATATGGATTCCGACGGGCTGGTGGTTTTGCCCACGCACCGCGTGGTTCACAGCCTGGCCGGCTTCGATCCGGCGGCCTTCACGAAGGCGGCTGAGGAGTTCTTCACGGTCGAGGCATTGACGACTGCGGAAGCAGCCAATTATATCGACACGCTTACGGCTCAAAAGGCGACGGCTTTTGTGGCTGTGACACGCGCGGGGGCGTTCTTGCTGCGCGCGAAGGCTGAACCGGTGGCCGCAGCACTGGCGGAGTTGCCCGAGCGGCAGCGGCAGCTTGATCTGAGTTGCCTGCATTCGATCGTGCTCGATCGGCTGCTGGGACTGGACGCGGAGAAGGTTCGCGAACAGACCAACCTGCGCTACCTGAGGGATGCGGCCGAGGCCGTGGATCAGGTTCGCCGCAGCGAGGCCGATGTTGTCTTCCTGACAAACCCAGTTTCCATGGAGCAATTGAAGGAAGTGGCCTTTGCGGGCGATGTGATGCCGCAGAAGTCTACCGACTTCTTCCCCAAGCTGTTGAGCGGTTTGACGATCTATGCGCTGGAGTAAGTTGAGGATCGGGAGCTTCTTGCAGGGAGTTCGCCTGTCGAGCGGAGGCGTTGTAAAAGCCTGCTCCAGAGGGGAGTCAAAATTATGTTGCGAAGTGCGTTAATTGTGGCGCTCGCGTCGTTGGCCGCAGTAATCGTTCCTGCACAGCAGCCTGCGATCGCAGCAAAGGAAGCCCTTGCCCCTCAGTATCCACCCATTGCCGTAGCAGTTCGGGTTCAAGGCACGGTGGAGGTTCGAATCGAAATCGAGTCGGGTGGAGCCGTGGTCAAGGCTGAGGCAATCAAAGGACCGGCGATGCTTCAAACCTCCGCAATTCAGGCTGCCAAGAAGTGGAAATTCGCGAGTGATCCGGCAACAAATCGAGTTTCGGTTATAAAGTTCATCTACCTACTCGGCTCTGAGGATGACCAAGACGAGACACAAACCGTATTTTTGCCTCCGGATGCAATCAGAATCAGTCATCGCCCACCGAAGGTCATTGTCCAATACTAGGACAATTCGCAACGTTTCATGAAGACCTTGGCTTTAGCAATTGAGGTGCGTTTTTGCCGGCAAGACACACAATTTGGAGTTTCTACTTAGCCGGTTCTATTGCGTTTGCTTCAGCCGGACGACTGAGCGCGCAGCAGGCACCGGCGGCTCCGTCAGCGCCTCCGGCACGGTTTGTCGTGGTGCTGGATGCGGCGCACGGGGGAGACGACACGGGCGGTCGCGTTGCAGAGAATCAGGTCGAAAAAGCCTTCACCCTTGCGATGAGTGTGCGGCTGCGGTCGCTGCTGGGTGCGCGCGGCATTCAAGTGGTAACGACCCGCGAATCCGATGCGAACATCGATCCAAACCGGCGGGCGGAGATCGCCAACCACGCGCAAGCCCAGGCCTGCCTGAGTCTTCACGCCTCGCAGAGCGGCTCGGGCGTGCATCTGTATGCCTCGTCGCTTTCGCCGGCTCAGCCCGCGCGCTACGCTGCATGGAAGACGGCGCAGGCGGCGTGGGTGACGCGCTCGCTGGCTCTGGAAGGCGTGTTGAACTCCGCGCTGCTGCAAGCCGGGATGAGTGTGACCTTGGGCCGGACCTCTCTGCCTGCCGTCGATAGCATGACTTGCCCGGCGGTTGCCGTCGAGATTGCGCCTGCGCTGGGTTCAGACAAGAAAGTGGCCGCAGGGTTGGACGATCCCGGCTACCAGGCGCATGTGGCCGCAGCTCTGGCCGCGGCGCTTGTCCAATGGCGCACGGAGGCTCATCCGTGATCTCTCGCGTCCAGAAGGTACTTTTCAGCATTCTGGTGGTCGCATCGCTGGTGATGGGTGGAACACTGTGGCAGCTGCGCGAGCGCGCCCACAAGCGGCTGATCGCCGGCCAGGACTCGGCTCCCACGAGCGCTCCAGATGTGGCGCCAGCCGAAGAGGCGACCCTGCTGGTGGCCAGCGACAGCGACAATTCGCTGCTGACGCAGGTTCGCTCTCTGCCGCTACCCGCAGATCCCGGAGCACGCGCGCGCGCCGTGCTGGGCAAACTGCTGGACCTCTATGCCGCTCCCGATGCCACGCATCCCGTACCCGGAGGCGGAGTGTCGGTGCTTCAGGTTTTTCTGATGCCCGCGCCGTATTTCGGAAGCAAAAGTCTCACGCCAGTTGGATCAAAACCCGGCCAGTCGGACGCCGAGAAGGCTGACACTGTGGCGACCCCGCAACTGGCAGTCGTGAACCTGACGGGCAGCTTTGCATCCAATCACCCCGCTGGCATCGAGACTGAGACACTGACGATCCTTTCCATTTGCGGCACACTACACGCCAACCTGCCCCGCGTCACGCAGGTGCGCTTTCTGGTAGACGGCCAGCCGCGCACTACCCTGGCCGGCCACGCCGACCTGACGCGCACTTATCTGGCCACCGATGCCGTGCCTGCTGAAGGAGCCCACCCGTGAGTGAAGACCAACCGAAAGCCACGCATCCAACGATCGGCGTCTTCGATTCTGGATTTGGCGGCCTGACTGTGCTGCGCGCGCTGATCGCACGGATGCCCCAGGCACAGTTTGCCTTTATCGGCGACACGGCGCGGCTGCCTTATGGCTCAAAATCTCGCCGGACCATCGCCCGCTACGCCGCTCAGAGCGCTCAGTTTCTGGTCAACGAGCAAAAAGCGGAGTTTCTGGTGATTGCCTGCAACACGGCAAGCGCATTGGCGTTGGACGCCATCGAGGAGTCTGTGCCGGTGCCGGTGCTCGGCGTGATCGAACCGGGCGCAGAGGCCGCACGAGCCGCCTCGCAGACCGGCGACGTGCTGGTCATCGCGACGACTGCTACGGTCGAGAGCCACGCCTATGCTGCTGCATGCCGCGCTCGCGGGCTGCGGGCTCTGGAGATGGCCTGCCCGCTGCTGGTTCCGCTGGTTGAGGAGGGATGGAACGAAAGCCCGGTGACAGCGGAGGTGATCCGGATCTATCTGGATGAGTTGAACGCCCAGGCAGCCGCCCAAGGCATGCATCCCGACACGCTGGTTCTCGGCTGCACTCACTATCCGCTGCTGCGGCCGCTGATCGAGAAAGCAGTGCCGGCGGGCATGCGGGTGATCGACTCGGCCGAGGCCGCCGCCGATGCTGCCGTGCGGCTCTTCGATGGGCGCGTCGCGCAACTCGCGGGCAATGAGGCATCGGAAGAAGGCTCGCCGGCCACTCAGCTTCGATGCTTTGCCACCGATTCGGTGGAGAAGTTCGAGCGGCTTGGCTCGCGTTTTCTCGACCGGCCCACCGGAAAGGTCGAGCTTGTGGACCTTGGCGGGTGAAATTCACTGATATTCTATGAGTTGCCGGTCCGGTTCCCCAAAGCGCGGGCCGTGGAGGACGAGAGAAAGCATGATCAATCTGGCGGGTAAGACAGCCGTAGTCTTCGGGTTGGCGAACAAGCGTTCCATAGCCTGGGGCATCGCCCAAAAACTGCACGAGGCCGGCGCAACACTGGCCATCTGCTACCAAAATGAGCGCATGAAGCTTGAGGCCGAGGGCCTCATCGCTGAATTGTCTGGTGCCAGTGGGTTTCAGTGCGACGTGTCGAATGACAGTGAGGTCGAAGCGCTCTTTACCGCTCTCAAAGAGAAATACGGCAAGCTCGACATTCTCGTTCACGCCGTGGCCTTTGCGCCCGCCGCTGAGTTGCGCGGAGAGTTCATCAACACAAGCCGCGAAGGCTTCCGCATTGCGCTCGATGTGAGCGTCTACTCGCTGATCGCCGTCAGCCGTGGAGCCGCTCCTCTGATGACCGAGGGCGGCAGCATCATGACTCTCAGCTTCTATGCCGCCGAAAAGGTTGTGCCTAATTACAATGTGATGGCCGTTGCCAAGGCCGGCCTTGAATCCACGGTGCGCTATCTGGCCCACAATCTCGGGCCGAGAAATATTCGTGTCAACGCTATCTCCGCCGGGCCGATTAAAACTCTCGCGGCACGCGGCGTCGGCGATCTGAGTGACATGATGAAGTCACACGCCGACCGCTCGCCCCTGCACCGCAATGTGGATCAATTGGAAGTCGGTGGCGCTGCGCTGTTTCTGGCCAGTGACTTATCCAGCGCCATTACTGGCGAAATCATGTATGTGGATTGCGGCTACAACGTCATGGGGTTTTAAGTACCTGCGATGGGGCGGACAGCCTTCGGCCAAGCGATCAGCGGTTACATCTCCAATATTTGCGCCCAGACCTGCGGCTCGGCGGGAAGCCCTAGCTTTCTGTTCTCGGCGCGAAGCCGCAAGGTCTTCTCGCCGGGATAGCGTACCCTCTTTTCCGACTCGGCGGCCGGGCAATCATGCACTGAAGCTACGATCTCATCGGCGATCTCCGAAAGTCTCTCCGGAGTTCCCAGAGCTTCAGGATTCATCGCTAGAAAGATTTGTGACAAGCCTGTCTCAAGAAGCGGGTCGGATGAAAGCTGGTGTGTGGCTTTGCCTAGCGACATCATCGCGGCAACCATATCCAGCACGATGGAAAGACCGGAACCCTTCCAGCATCCGATCGGCAGCGGACGCTGCGACATCTCGACGGCACCAGGATCGCGCGTCAGATTGCCCGCCTCATCGAAGCCACCATCGACCGGCAGCATCTCGCCGCGCTTGCTGTAACTCTCCAGCGTTCCGTACGAGAACTGCGAGATCGCCATGTCGAGCACGACCGGACCTCTCTCGCGCGGCACGGCAATGACCAGAGGATTGTTACCCAGGACTGGCTCGGTTCCTCCCCACGGCGGCAGGTTGGGCATCGTATTCGTCCAGCAGATCCCGATCAAGCCTGCCTCGGCGGCCTGCCAGCCGTACGTGCCTCCGCGCATCCAGTGATTCGTGTTCCCCAGAGCCACGCATCCCAGCCCATGCGTGCGGCTAAGCGCCATCGCCCGATCCATCGCGGCCCATGCGTTGAGGTT
>Ga0302323_100000013_pt1 | contig 110356 bp, 90 predicted proteins | sample Fen_T0_3_FD_201950 | JGI IMG/M metagenome (GOLD analysis project Ga0302323, IMG submission 201950) | Peat permafrost microbial communities from Stordalen Mire near Abisko, Sweden - Fen_T0_3 | ecosystem: Environmental > Terrestrial > Soil > Wetlands > Permafrost | place: Sweden: Abisko...
GGCCGATCCTTTTGGTGGAGCCAGAGCACCTCGTCTATGGGCGAGTTTGCGTCGAGGACGTGCCTGAGATCATCGAATCGATCCGGACCGGGCAACCTGTCGCCCGCCTTCTGATCGATTCAGCCACTAGGATATCCCCGTGACCGACTCAAGTTCCGACGTTCTTACAAACTCACCCATTGCGTTGCCCAGTAGTTCCGAAGTCACTTTGCTCGTCGTGGACGACGAAGAGGCCAATCGCCTTAGCTTGGAGCGCATCTTCATCAAGGAGGGGATGCGGGTGTTGCTTGCCAATTCGGCGCGCGAGGCGCTCGAACAGTTGCGTCGTTGTCGCGTTGACGTGGTTCTCACGGATCTGATGATGCCCGGAACCAGTGGCGTGGAGCTACTTCGTGCCGCCAAGGAGTTGAGTCCGGACACCGAGGTCGTGCTCATGACCGCATTTGGTACGGTTGAAGTCGCGGTCCAAGCCATGCGCGATGGTGCCTACGATTTCGTTGAGAAACCACTCAAGCGAATGAGCATCGTCAAGAGCGTCCGTAAGGCGGCCGAGCGGCGATCGCTTGTGGCTGAGAACCGCAGCCTTCGGCTGGAGCTACGTCGCCTTGCAGATCGCGACATCGTTGGTCAAAGTGCGCCCCTTCGGCGGGTTCTCGACATTGTGGCCCAAGCGGCACCATCGACCGCCACTGTCCTAATTCTCGGCGAGAGTGGTACGGGCAAGGAGCTCATTGCACGGTCAGTGCATGCGCGCAGCGGCCGCAGTGGACAGTTCGTTGCCGTCAATTGCGCAGCGATCCCTGAGAGCATTCTCGAAGCCGAGCTATTTGGGCACGAGAAGGGTGCGTTCACAGGTGCGTTGGCGCGCCGTGAAGGGCGGTTTGCCAGGGCCACTGGGGGTACGTTGTTCCTCGACGAGATTGGGGAGCTTACCCCTTCGGTTCAAGTCAAGCTGCTCCGGGTTCTGCAAGAGGGTGAGTACGAACCGGTAGGTGGCGCCACGGTCAAGACCGACGCGCGCATTGTTGCCGCCACGAACCGAGGTCTCAAGGCCGAAGTGGACGCTGGTCGCTTTCGCGAGGACCTCTACTATCGACTGAATGTTATTGCGGTCACCGCCCCGCCGCTTCGCTCACGGCGTGAGGACATTCCGCTGCTCATCGATCATTTCTTGACGGTCTATTGCGAGAAGAACCGACGCGCTCGGCTCAGCATAGCTCGTGACGTTCAGGACCGACTCATCGATTACCCTTGGCCGGGCAACGTACGTGAACTCGAAAACGCTGTCGAGCGGGCAGTGGTGCTAAGTCGAAGTGACGTACTAAGCCTCGAGGATCTACCTGACGTCATCGCGCAATCGTCGGAGCCACCTGCTGAGGCCATGACTTTTCCGGTGGGCATGCCGCTCGACGAAGTGGAACAGCGACTGATCCGCGAAACTCTGCGCCACACCAAGGGTGACAAGACCTTGGCTGCGCAACTGTTGGGCATTTCCACGCGCACCATTTATCGTAAGCTCGGTGAAGTTGACGCCTCAGCATAGCGACGGAACCAGTTTAGCGACCGTTTGGAACCGGGCAGGCCGCCGGCTGAGGCGCGTGGGCTGAGCGGCCGCTGGTGAACACGGCTGTGTTTCGTGGCAAATCGGCGTTCGGCGCCTCTCGAGAACCTACTGACAATTTGTCACGGGGCGGCTATCGAGGCCCCACAATTGTGCCACCTTGGCTAACCCAGCCAGCGCTGGATATTTTACCTGGATTTCTTAGCGAATCGCGACAAAGAGGCGTGGCACAGAACTCGCTAAGGGGCATCGCACCGTCCGTGTCGTTCGACATATTGCTCAAGAAGTACTTCGTTCTGGTCCTGTTAGGGCTAGTTTCCCTCGTTGCCTTTTATCAGGCTTCCGGAACCATGCATCTCGTTGGGGCGGCCATGACCGAGCCACCAAGTTCAGCCGGGCTGGCGTTGGTGGCACCGAAGGGGCTTGCCACGGTGACGAAGGTGCCGAAGAGCGCGAAAATAATCATGTCGCGCAACGCCTTTGATTCAGTGACAGGTCCGGTCGATCCAGATGCCAAGCCCGTCGAGTTGAAGCCCGCCGAAGCAAAACCAGATTTGACTGATCCTTTGGCGGTGCCTGCCTGCGAAGGCACTAAGGCACTCATCATCACCGAATCAACCGATCCGATTTGGTCGGTCGCGGCCTTACAGGGGCCAGGCGAAACCGCGCCGAAACTGCGACGAGTTGGCGATGACGTGGGCGGTAAACAGGTCGCATACATCGGGTTCAATCCGCGCCATCAAAGCCCCGCCGTATGGATGGTCAGCGGGGCGACCATTTGTCAGACGCTCATGTTTGCGAGCGCAGTGCCCACGGCTACCGCTGCTCCTTCGGCAGCGCCACCTGCCGCCTCGGCAGCGCCCGCCGGGGCGCGCGGTCCCTCGAAGATTTCTAACGATATCGCGTCCAAAATCCAGAAGATCAGCGATACGGAGTTTCATATCGATCGCGCCGCGGTTGACAAGATCCTTTCGGATCAATCCGAGTTGATGAAGTCAGCGCGTGTTGTTCCAGACACTCAAGATGGCAAAGTCGTGGGCGTGCGTTTGTTCGGCATTCGTCCAGATACGTTGCTTGGCACGTTGGGTATGCAGAACGGCGATCGGCTCGAGACGATCAACGGATTTGATATGGCCAGTCCCGAAAAGGCCCTCGAAGCCTACATGCGGCTCAGAACCGCAGATGGCCTGAAGGTGCAGCTCAATCGTCGTGGGCAGGCAACGACCATCGACTACAAGATCAAATGACCAAGCAATTGACCAAGACAACGTACTGGCTGGCGGCGATGATGGGCTTGTTCGAAGGGGTTGCCATCGCGCAGCCTGCACCGCCGCCTGTGACCCCAACTGCGCCAGCGGCAGCCGCGGGTCCCAAGTCCGACAAAGAGCCGCCCGGTGCGCAAGGCGCGTTGCCGAACTCGATGGATGCAATCGCCAAGGCTGTCGACGTCCCCTATCGACCGAAACCTGCTGGACATTTGGTCAAGTTCAACCTGCAGGACGCCGATCTTTCTGAACTTGTCAATCACATCAGCGGGCTGACTGGGCGCAGGTTCATCTACGGACAGAAGGTACGGGCGATCAAGGCGACGGTCGTGTCGCCCGAGCCCGTCACCTTGGCGGAGGCCTACGAAACCTTCCTTTCAATTCTGGAATCCAACGGCATGACGGTCATTCCGCATGGTCGTTTCTACAAGATCGTCGACTCAGGCGGCGTCGTCAACCAGGTTACGCCAGTATTGTCGCGTGGCGAACCGCTTCCACGCTCAGATCGTTACGTGACCCGACTCTACCGCATGCAGAACATCGGTGCAGACGAAGCGGCGGCGCTCATCACCAAGTTCAAGAGCAAAGAAGCCGATGTATCGGTGTACGCCCCAGGGCGTCTGTTGATCCTGACGGACACAGGTTCGAATATCGATCGCATGATTCGGATCCTCGAGGAGGTCGACGTCGGCGGTGCCGGCCAGAGCATGTGGATCGAGCGCATCAACTATGGTGCAGCGACCGACTATGCCGCGCGCATCAACGAGCTGTTTGGGCTCGGCGCGCCTCAGGGCCAGGGCAACATGGGAGGCGGCCTCACCAAGGTGATTGCCGACGCCCAGTCGAATTCACTTATCGTCGTCGGTACAGAAGACTCCTATGTGAAATTGCTACAAATGCTCAAGCGCCTTGACGCTCAACCGAGTGAGGCCGGGCGGGCGCGCGTTGTGAATCTGCAGCATGCCAAGGCCGAGGACCTTGCCAACATCCTCACCCAGATGTTGCAAGGCGCCAAAAAAGAGGGGGTCGCAGCTGGGCCAGCTGGTGCAGCTACGCGCGAGCTCTTCGAAGGCGAAGTGAAGATCCAGGCAGATAAGGCGACCAATTCCGTCGTCATCCTGTCTTCGAGTCGTGACTACGCCACGCTTCGTCTCGTCATCGCCGAACTCGACTTGCCGCGGCGGCAAGTGTTCATCGAAGCCGTCATCATGGATCTCGACGTGACCGACTCGATGAACACGGGTACATCGTGGCATGGTGGCGCTCGCGAAACCTTGCTTGGGGACAGCCCATCGACGCTGCTCGGTGGTTTCAAGGCCGGCGACTCGCTGACTTTTCCGAAGAACCCCGAGTTGCTCAATGGGATGGCTCTCGGTGTTCGCGGTCCGGACCTTCCGGGCAGTGAGAACCTGCTCGCGGCCGGTGTGAGTATTCCGGCATTCGGCGTCGTGATGCAAGCGCTCACGACAAGCGGTGCAAGCAACGTGTTGGCCTCGCCACACATCATCGCCACCGACAACATTGCCGCCGAGATCCACGTCGGCAAAAACGTACCACTCCAGCAAAATCTGGGTGGCGGTCTGAGCAATTTGGCGGGCTTGATGGGTGGGACCGGAGCCGCAGGTGCGACTGCTCAAACGGCGCTAAGTGGGCTTGGCGGGATGGGCATGATGGGTGGTGGTTACAATGCCCAGCGCCAGGACGTAGGCATCAAGATCAAGGTTACCCCCCACATCAACAACGCCAGCCAAGTCAGGTTGGAGCTCGAGCAGGAAAGCAGTGATACCGGCGCGCCGACGGGCGCATTGGGCGCTGTGCCGATCATCAAGCGTACGGCGAATACAACGATTACGGTCGACGATCAGCAGACCGTTGTTATTGGCGGGCTGATGCGTGAGGAGCAAAGTCGGAGCGAAAAGAAGGTTCCGGTTCTGGGCGATATTCCGATTCTAGGGTTCTTGTTCCGCAGCTCCACCAACGAGAAAAAGAAGGCCAATCTACTGTTGGTATTGACGCCCTACATTATTCGGGATCAATCCGATTTGCGCAAAATCTTCGAGCGCAAGATGCAGGAACGCCAGGAGTTTCTAGACCGTTACTTCGTGTTCAATGGGCGCGACTGGACAGCACCGAAGGACTACTCGCGCGCTAACGGCTTGGTCGAAAACATTCGACAGGCGTATTTCAAGACCGAAGAACAGGAGCGGCTGCTCCGAGAGAGCGCGCCGAAATCCAAGGACCATGCTCCGGGTGCCGCGATCGATCTGCCCGAAATTCCAGCAGGCGTCGCGACTGCGCCCGGAGCCTTGTCACCCGCAGTTGCAGCTGGATCAATTCCAGTGAACGCGCAGGTACCCGCCGGGTCTCCTCCTGCGGGCGTCATTGTACCGGCGGTTCCACCAGCTCCTGGTGCGGCATCACCAGCGACTACGCCCGCGGCACCACCAGGTGCGGCACCACCACCAGGTGCGGCACCACCAGCCATGCCAGCTGTCCCAGGCACGCAACCTAAGGTCCCTGGACGAACACCTTTGCGTCCACGGCCGCTGCCGACGACGGCACCGCGAATCAAAGGGGCGCAAATGCAAAGCGATTTCGACGCACCCGTGGTTCTCCGGCCGATGATGCGGAACGTTAACACCGAGTACCCCAGGTGACCACTTTGAGCAGTGAGCAAGTATTGGGGCAGGTTCTCGTTCGTCACGGCGTTCTGAGTGACGATGCGCTTGCCCAAGTCCTTGAGCAACAGCGCGAGAAACCGATGGGCCTCTGGGAGCTCGTCGTGGCCAATCGCATGGCAACCGAGCTCGAGATTGCTCAAGCCATGGCCGACGAATGCGCGCTACCCCTTGTCGAGAGCATCGACGCTGACACCGTGGAAATTGCCGCGGCAACGCGCCTGCCCATTGGGTACGCCAAGAGCCATCGGGTTCTGGTCGTTCGCGTGACCGAAGAAGAGGTCGACGTCGTTTGTGGCGACCCTCTGGACGTCGAGGCGCTCGATGCGGTTCGTGCGCAGTTCGACAAGCCATTGACTATTCACGTTGCGGTGCCCGATGTCGTAGTAGACGCTATCAATCGCGTCTACGAACGTCAGCAGACCACCGACGAGCTGAAGTCGGAGGAGACCAAGGGCGAGAACGAAGAAGTCGACATTCTCGAGTCCGACGATGACGCACCGGTGATTCGGTGGGTCAATAGCCTATTTTTTCAGGCCGTGAAAGAGCGGGCAAGTGACATCCACATCGAGCCCGAGGAAAAGGAAGTTATTGTACGTTACCGCATCGACGGAGAACTCTATGTGGCTCGACGAGCCAGCCGCCAGTTCTTGAGTGCAGTGCTCGCTCGCGTCAAGATCATGTCGGGGCTCAATATCGCCGAAAAACGGCTGCCCCAAGATGGCCGCATCTCGCTTCGAATCGCTGGTCGATCACTCGATGTTCGTGTCTCGACGGTGCCGACCAGCCGCGATTCCGAACGCATCGTAATGCGTTTGTTGCACAAGACGAACATCTTGCTCGAACTGTCCGAGCTTGGATTTGCCGACCGTGATTTCCATTTGATGCACCAGCTGATCGAACGCCCCGACGGCATCGTACTGGTTACCGGCCCGACCGGCAGCGGCAAGACGACAACCCTCTACGCCTGCCTGAACCGCATCAATCGGCCCAACGTCAACATCCTGACTGCCGAGGATCCTGTCGAGTATGAAATCGGCGGGATTCATCAGGTGCCGGTCCAAGCGAAGATTGGTCTCACCTTCGCCAGCGCATTGCGCGCGTTCTTGCGCCAGGATCCGGACGTCATCATGGTTGGCGAAATCCGTGACAAGGAAACGGCTGAAATTGCCATCCATGCATCGATGACGGGCCATCTCGTGCTCAGTACGCTGCATACGAACGATGCCGCAGGCGCCGTTACTCGCCTCGTCGAGATGGAAATGGAACCATTTTTGGTTCGGTCGACGGTCATCGGTATTTTGGCGCAACGTCTCGTGCGCCGCCTATGTGAAAAGTGCCGGGAATCCTACGAGGCCAGTCCCTGGGAACTCCAGCAACTGGGTTTGGATCCGGAACGTTGCGCCTGGCGAAAAGCGCGCAAGCTCAACCCGAAATACGTCGTACATGACGCAGATCTGGCGCCGCTTGGCTGGTGGGGCCCGGGGATGCCGACGTTTTATCGTGCTAAGGGTTGTGCCCAGTGCGACCAGAAGGGATTCACCGGTCGTATCGGCATCTATGAGCTGCTTGTAGTGGAAGATGCCGTGGGCGGCCTGATCCTGCAGAAAGCTGATGCCCAAACCATCAAGCGGGCGGCGCAGGTTCAGGGAATGGACTCGTTGCGCGACGATGGCGCGCGCAAGGTGCTCCAAGGCAAAACCACCGTCGAAGAGGTTATTGCCGCCACGCAAGAAGACATCATCGTGGACGAGTAGTCATCATGGCTGTCTTCGAATTTCGTGGAATCGAGTCGCTCTCCGGCAAGGCCACCAAAGGTGTGCGCGATGCTGAGAGTCCCAAGGCGCTTCGGGCGTTGTTGCGCAAAGACGGGATCTTGCTGACGGAGGCGACCGAAGAGAAAGAGCGTCACCTTCGGGCACGTAAGGATATCGATCTGTTCGCGCGCATGCGCCAGCCCCGAGCGTCAGAAGTTGCTGTCATGACCCGGCAGTTGGCGACGTTGGTGCGTGCTGGGGTGCCGCTCATCGACTCCTTGAGCGCGATGATGGAGCAAGTCGAAAAGGAGTCACTGATACGCGTCTTAGGGCAAGTGCGCGAGAGCGTCAATCAGGGGACCGCCTTCGCCAAGAGTCTCGAGCAACATCCGAAAGTGTTTCCTTCGCTCTACTGCAATATGGTGGCTGCTGGCGAGGCCTCGGGCAATCTCGAAGGTGTGCTCGAGCGGTTGGCAGACTTCATGGAGGGGCAGGCACGTCTAAAGGACAAGGTGGTGGCGGCGCTGGCCTATCCAATCTTGATGAGCCTCATCGGCGTGCTCGTCGTAAGCCTGCTCATGGTTACGGTGGTGCCGAAGGTCACCGCGATTTTCGACAACCTCGGTCAGGCACTGCCGTGGAATACCTTGCTGCTCATCTTCGTGTCTCGTGCCATGGCCGCCTACTGGTGGGCGATCGCCATCGTTCTGGCAGGCATGATATATGGGTTTCAGCGTTGGAAGACGACACCCAAAGGGCGAATGCGCTGGGATGCATTTCGTCTATACATGCCGATTTTCGGTCGATTGAATCTCTTGGCAAGCGTCGCGCGCTTCACGCGTACATTGGCCACCTTGCTCGCGAGTGGTGTTCAGCTGCTGCGAGCCATGGAAATCGGCCGAAACGTACTGGAGAATGCGCGACTTGAGGCTGTGATTTCCGAAGCGATTGGCTCGATCCGAGAGGGTGAGAGCATTGCCGAGCCACTCAAGCGCAGCAAGGTGTTTCCGCCCATGGTCACTCACATGATTGCGGTAGGTGAGCGTACCGGGCAACTCGAGCAGATGCTCGAGAACGTAGCTCGCGCGTACGAAGCCGATGTCGAGACCAAGGTGGTTGCACTGACGAGCTTGCTTGAACCCCTGCTCATTTTGTGTTTGGGCGCTGGAGTCGGGTTCATCGTCATATCGATTCTGATGCCGTTGATGCAGATGAACCAGTTGGTGCAGTAGGAACCTATGCGGCGCAGACGCCAGATCCAACAGCGAATCTTGTTCCCCTGGGACGTCCGGGTGGGAGTGCTGCGCTGGCTGCTTGTAGGTAGGCTCCGATCGGTCCTAACCGTCGGCGGGGTGATTGCGTTCGTTGCATTGGTGGCGGTTCGTGAGCGCAGTCGCTCAGGCGAGCGACAGACGCTGTCTGCAATTTACGACATGCGTCGCGCCGTCGACGCCTTCATGGCGGAGCACGACGGGGCTTGTCCGGCATCGCTTGAGGAGGTCGGTCCATTTATCAAGCGTGGAACAGTCCGTCGCGATGCCTGGGGGCGCGCATTGCGCCTCGCCTGTCCGGGGCACCAGCCCGGAGCCACCTACGACCTTACAAGTGATGGCCCGGACGGTGTGCCGGGTGGCCTGGATCGAATCGAATAGCAGAGAAGGGAGCCCGATATGCGAGAGTTGATATCGAAATTGGTGCGAGTTGGAAGCGTTGGGGTTGGGCACGGCGGACGTTGCCGGCGCTTGGCTCTGCAACGCGGCGTGACGCTCGTAGAAGTCATGATCGTCGTGCTCATCATTTCGATGGTTGCGGGCGGTGCAGCTGTATTTGCTTTGCCCCGCTACCGCGAGGCGCAGGTCAAGAGCGCCGAAACCTGGGCACGAACCATTCGGGCAGCGGTGCAGAATTGGCAGTCGTCGAGTAACGAAACCGTTTGCCCTACGATCAGTCAGCTGGTCCAAGAGAAGCACCTGGATTCTGGTACTTCTACGGTCGATCCGTGGGGTCAGGCGTTTACGTTGACGTGCACTGATGACGAGGTCTTCGTGCTCTCGAACGGCCCAGACAAGAAGAAGGGCACCAAGGACGACATACAGATCCCGAAGGCGACGGCAACCGAATCAGGCTCGTAGCCTAGTTCGGTAGCGAACGCTTGATTCCGCCTTCTACCTCGTGAGGTTCCAACGCATTCAATTCGGGTTGAAGTAGGGCCATCGTGTTGAAAATTAGTAGAGTCTTGACGAAGAGGATCCGCCGAGCAAACTACGCTGCCAATCGTAGCGCGAATCGCGGGGTTACTCTCGTTGAGACCATGGTGGTTCTCGTCTTGGTGGGTCTGCTCGTGTCAGCGGCAGTACTCGGTGTCGGCAGTGTAGGGAGCAGTCGGTTGAGAGGTGCGGCCGCGACGGTGATTGCCTATTCACGTGTGGCCACCACCCGAGCGAACGCTACGGGACGGCCTGTGCGCATGGTGTTCGATCTCGAGAAGGGACGGATTTGGCTGGAGGAGTCCGCTACTTCGCGAGCGCTTCGCACTGACCCGAAAGTCCTGGAATCGACCAAGGCACCCGCCGCCGATGACCAATATCAAGGGCCGGACGCAGCGCGTGCGCGTGAGGCGCAGGCCGAGGGCGAGGCCGAGGCGGAGCGATTCATTGAAGGCAAGGGCAAGCAGCGCTCGAGCTTTCTGCCGGTCAAAGGCCTCGATATTGGCGGAGAAAGCGCGGGCGAATCGCACGATTTGGGCAAGAGCATTGAGTACCACCAGGTGCAGACCGAGCACGACCTCGAGCCGCACACCGAAGGTCGCGCGTACCTCTATTTTTGGCCTGGCGGCGATACTGAATGGGCCAGCGTGCAACTCTGCCGTTCAGGCGAGAAGGCTTCCGGCTTAACAGTTCTCGTCAGTCCGCTGACAGGTCGCGCCAAAATTGAACGCGGCTACGTCGAACTGCCGAAGGCCAACCGTGCTGGCGATATCAGCGAAATCGAGGGGGACTCGTGACACGGCGCTCCCGGATCGCCAAGAGGGCCAAGCGTCGACCCGCTGCCAGCCAAGGGCAGCGCGGTTTCTCGCTCTTGGAAGTGATCGTCGCGATTGCAATCCTGGGACTCGGTCTGACGTCGATTCTAAGTGCACAAGCCGGCCTATTTTCGTCCTCGGCACGTGGTGCCAATATGACACGCGCGTCGAATTTAGCGCGCTGCAAGATGAGCGAAGTTGAGCAGAAGCTGCTGCGTGACGGGTTTCCTCTCACCGATCAAAAGGATGACGGCCACTGTTGTGAAAACGAGGACGACGACGGTTTCACCTGCAAGTGGACCGTAGAGACCGTCAAGCTGCCCGAAATGGGCTCGATGGACGGTGGTGTTGATGGTGGGGGCATGTTCGGCGGCGTAACGGGCAGTGGTCTCAACCTTGGCGGCGGGCTGAAAACGGACGGTGGTTTCAATCCGTCGAACACCTCCGGGTTGAATGCATTCAGTGTGCTTGGTGGGGCAATTCCAGGCATGGGGACCAGTGGTTCTTCCGGCCCTTTGGGCTCAGGTGCTTCGAGCGGCCCAGGCCTCGGCGGAATTGCTTCGATGGCGCTCACCATGGTCTATCCGACGATGAAACCGATGCTCGAAGCGAGCATCCGGCGGGTGAGCGTTAGCGTGAAGTGGCACGAAGGCCGCAACGAGCGGTCCTTCGACGTGGCTCAGTACCTTACCAATCCGCAACAGGGCGGTTTACTCCCGGGGATGCCTGGGTTCATCCCTTCCGCTGAGCAGCTACTCGGAATGCCGACGGGGGCTGCCACGGGAGCACCCGCGGCGACGGTACCGACGGGGGGCAAATGACCCGTCGATCGACACAAGCCCGTGGGTTTACCCTGATCGAGGTACTGGTCGCCGTGGCGATTTTGGCGATGATTGCCACGGTCATCTACAGCGCATTTGCCGGGATGCGACGCACGAAGGAAGGCGTCGAGCGCATCAATGATCGCTATCGAGAGGGGCGCCTCGCAATGTCGCGCATGGTGCGCGAGCTTCAAAGTGCATTCATCTCGATGCATCAGCCAATTCCCCCCGTCGTGTCCGTGCAGAAGACCATTTTCAAAGCGACCCAGGGTTCCCCGGGAGATCGCCTCGACTTCGCTTCGTTTGCCCATCGTAGACTGGTCGCAGACGCGAGAGAAACGGACCAAGAGGAGGTTTCGTACTACGCCGAATCGGACACCGAGAAGTCCGGGGTGGTCAATTTGGTGCGGCGCGTAAGCCCGCGGCTCGACCTTTATCCGGAAAAGGGCGGCAAGATCGAAGTCCTCGTCACGGACATTGATCTATTCCAACTACAATTCCTAGACCCGGCCACGGGGCAATGGAAAGACCGGTGGGACACGACGCAAGCTACCGAGCAGGTTGGACGGTTACCCTTGCAGGTGCGCATACTACTGGTGCTAAACGGTGGCAGTCGGCACTCGGCTGATCGCGGTCAAGGCACGATCCGGCTTGTGACGAAAGTCGTGCTTCCCATGACGAAGGGGCTCACCTTCGCCGTGCAAGGGAGTTAAGCGATGCGTTACGTTCGGCGAAAGCAGCAGCGTGGTGTGGCACTCATCATGGTGCTGAGCACACTCACCATTCTGTCGGTAATGCTTACCGAATTCCAGCAGGACACGAGTGCCGAACTGGGCAGCGCGATGAGCGAACGCGACGCAGTGCAGGCAGAGTACTCGGCGCGAAGTGCGATCGCCTTGACTCGCCTGGTGATTGCGGCAGAACCGACGATTCGGCAGGGGCTCGGGTTCTTGCTTGCCATGATGCGCATGGAGAACGTGCAAATCCCTGTCTGGGAGCACGCGGATCTGCTCCTTAGCGTGTTCAACGACGAGAAGAGTTCCAAGGAATTCGGCGCCACCATCGGCGGAAGTTTTGCGCAAACTAAGGGGCTCGGCCTGCCCGGTACGAAGTTCGAGGTCGTTATTGTCGACGAGGATTCTAAGCTCAACTTCAATTACGCTGCTCGCGGCACGGTCGCGTCGGGCATGGTGGTGACCAACCAATTCATGAGCCTCGTGCGCGGCGAACAGTATGATCGCATTTTCGATGGTCGCGATGTGGAAGGAAACTTCAAGGACCGCCGGATCGTCTGTTCCGCAATTGTTGACTGGGCAGATCCGAACGCCGATGCTGAGCCATGTACTCCGGAGTTGGCAACGGCGGCACAAACCGCGGCCGAAGACACATTTTACGAGGGACTCAAGCGCCCCTACGCGCGCAAGAATGCCGCCTTCGATAGCCTCGAAGAGTTGCACCTCGTGCGTGGAGTCGACGAGGAGTTTTGGAATACTTTCATCGATCCAGATCCAGACAATCCAAAGAAACGAATTGTAACGGTCTGGGGCAGCGACAAAGTCAATATCAATACCGCCAACGGAATCACTCTGGCCGCATTGGTGTGCCAGTACGCGCAAGCGAGCCCGGCGTGCTCCGATCCAATCATGCGGGCAAAGATTGTGTCTGCGATTGAGATGGTGCGCGGGTTCGCCCCAGGAATGCCAATTTTTCGTGGGCCGAACTCGTTCATCAAGGCGCTTTCCTTCGACCCTAGTGCCGCTGCAACCCAGGGCGCGGCGGGTGCGATGCCCGACATGGCGCAGATGTTTTTCCAGATGATGGGGCTGCCGCCGCTGCAGATAAATGGCGCTGTGCTCAAAGACCGGATCAAGGTGAAAAGCGATATCTTTAGCGTTTACGCCAAGGGGATCGTCAAGAGTGGGCGTCGCGAGACCACGACGCGCGTTCACGCCGTGATCGATTTTCGCGGCGCACCCCCGCCGGGGCAACTTCATCCGCAACAAGACGAACTGGTCAAGGCAGGCTTGCTCCAGGCTGCTGCCATGACCTCCGCGACCGCCGCGCCCTCGGCATCGGCGGCGCCCTCAAACCTGCCGGAAGGGATGGATCCGGCTTTGTTCACGCCCGAGAGCATCATATCCGCGTTTCAGGCCAGCGCTGGCGGGCAGATTATTTACTACCGGATCAATTAGATCGGATCAGCTAGGGAAAAATTCGAATGGCTAGATTGGTTGGCATTGAGGTATCAACGACACATGTGCGCGCTGTCACGGTGGTGACGAGTTACCGCCGGACGCTTGTGGAGCGCATGGTCGAGGTCGATCGAAGTCAGTCGCCAGATCTGGTGGAGGCCTTCAGGTTGGCTGCTGGGGCCATGGTCGCTCATGGCGAGAGCGTCGCAATTGCCATTGACGGAACATCGAGCTACGTGCAGCGCATCGAACTGCCCAAAACAGCCATGCGACAATTGGATCAGGTCGTGCCCTTCGAGCTGGAGTCGCGGGTTCCAGTCGATCTCGACGAACTGGTTCACGACTACCTGATGCTGCGTCGCCAGAAGAAGGATGAGCACGTTCGATTGCTTGTGGTGGCAGCACCCATCGACAGAGTTCGCGCAATGCTAGAGAGTTGTCGCAGGGCTTTGGGGCGCGATGTGGAAAGGGTCGGTTGCGGCGCACTACCTTTGGCCAACCTGTTGGGGCTGTGGGGCGATATCGGCAGGGCTGACGAGCCTGTCGCCATCATCGACTTGGGGCGCCGTAGAGTCGATCTGCTCGTGGTTCAAGCTGGGGAAGCAGTGTACGCCCGCACGACGTCGAACGGTGTGGCGCAACTTCCCGAAGGGGCGCGACAGATAGCCGCAAGCATTCGCCAGACACTCTTAGCATTCCAGGCGCAGGGGGGTGAGCAAGTCGCTACCGTCTACTTGACAGGTGAAGGGGCGCACGTGGCGGGTGCCGAAGCTTACCTTTCGACAGAAATGCACGTTCCAGTACTGCCGCTGCCAATGCCAACTGGGTTCGACGTAGCGGAGAGTGAACGGCAACAAGTGCCAACATTCACCAAGGCGATTGCCGTGGCGTTGGGGCTCGGCTCGCGTCCGCGTGATCCCGATCTGCGACAAGGGCCGCTGGCGTTTCAGCGAGGTTACGCGTTTCTAAAGGAGAAGGCACCGATTCTCGCCGGCTTGGTGACGGCAATCTTGATAAGTTTTGCCTTTGCTGCAGGGGCTGAGTCGCGGGCGCTGAGCAAGCAAAAGGAGGCGCTGGTTCTGGAGTTGGGGCAGGTGTCCAAGAGCATCTTGGGTGAGGAAGTGACAGACGTCGAGGTCGCTAAGGAGTTGCTGCAAAAACGTCGTGCATCGGACGATTTCGATCCGATGCCGCACATGGACGCCTTCGATGTGCTCCTCGAGATCTCCAACGCGATCCCTCAGGCTATCATTCACGATATCGAAGAGTTCGACATGCAGCGCGAACGCGTGAAATTGATCGGTATCGTTGGTTCCGCTTCCGAAGCGCAAGAGATCGCGTCACGTCTGAAGGAAAACAAGTGCTTTCAAGAACAGAGGCTTGGCAAGGTCACTCAGGTAGTCAATAGCGACCGCCAAAAATATGGTCTTGAGTGGGACGTGCGCTGCCCAGAGGATCAGTCGAGCAAGCCTGCGAAGAAGAAATCGGACGAGAAGAAATCGGACGAGAAGAAATCGGACGAGAAAAAGTCGGACGAGACCAAGGAAGGTGCGAAATGAGCCTAGCTCAATGGTTAGAGCGTCTCGATCCGCGGGAACGCCGTCTCTTTCGCGTGTTGTTGGCTTGTCTAGCTGCCGGTGGCGTGTTGCTCGTGCCAATCGGCACAACCGCAATGCTCAAGTCGAAGCGAGACGAGTCCGAAGCCTATCAGACTGCTATTGCCGAGATCATTGCCAGCCAACCGGCATTGGTCAAAGTCGAGCAGAAGCGGCAAGCAATTGCCAGTCGCTACGCAAAACCAGCGCCGCCGTTGGCGTCCTTCATCGATTCACTAGCTCGAGAGCTAACCCTTGACGTTCCAGAGAGCCAGGATCGACCCACGGTGCCACACGGCAAGCGCTTCGAGGAGCGTGCGGTGCGGCTGCAACTGCGCAAAGTGGATCTCGGAAAGCTTGCAAAATTCATTGAAAAAATCGAGAGTTCCGGTCATCCAATCGTGTTGAGTAAATTGAATATCCACAAACGAATTTCTGAGCCGGACTCCTACGATGTGGAATTGATCGTCAGTGCTTACGACCGCAAGGAATTACCGAAGGCCGAGAGCAATGCAGACGGCCCGAAGGGTGCGGATGGCAGTCCTGCGGGCAAAGCCAGTGGCGAAGTACGTAAGGAGGAGCAGTGACACCTGCAGTCAAGCGCTGGGCTGGATGGATCGGCTATCCACTGGGGTACTTGATGTTGCTTGGCTTGTTTGCGCGGATTACGTTTCCGTACGAGCGCGTGAAAGACCGGCTGGTTGCAGAATTCAACACCAGGCAAGCGAGCGCAGGTATGCGCATCGAGATTGCCGAAATGAGCGGCTATTGGTTCAGCGGAATCGAGGCCGAGGGGGTCAAGGTGACGCGCACGGCAAGTGCCACAGGCACAACCGCCGAGGCCGCAAGTGAGGAATCTAAGCCGCACGTAACGCTCATCGACCACGTTTACGGAAGCATTTCGCTACTGCGCATGCTTTTCGGCACAACGGCGGGCTCCTTCGGCATGCAGATGCAGTCCGGCGAAATTGAGGGCAGATTCTCGTCGTCGAGTGACAACCAGCGCCTTGAGCTGACGCTAAGCAAGGTCAACGTTGGTGACCTACCGATGTTGAGTGATTTGGCGGGATTGCCGCTCAAAGGGACGGTTGACGGCAAGCTCGAGGTTGAGCTGCCTGAGAAGAAAGCCACCAAGGCTGAAGGCAAGATCGAACTCAACATGACCGGAATTTCTGCCGGTGACGGCAAGGCAAAGATCCTCAAGGTGATTGCATTGCCAGAACTCAAGGTGGGCGACGTCAAACTGAGCGCCACTGTTACCGACGGCAGGCTAAAGGTCGATTCGATGAGCGCCAAAGGACCGGATTTTGAGATGTTGCTCGACGGAAGTATCCGTCTGCGCGATCCGATCCCGCTCAGCATGCTCGACATCGGGCTCGAGTTCAGGTTCATGGACGCGTACAAGAACAAGAGCGATATCACGCGCGGTCTATTTGGGACGCCAGGCGCGGCAGTCCCAGGGCTCTTCGAGATGGATGAGAAGGTGCGTCGTTCCAAACGGGAAGACGGCTTCTATGGATGGCGCGTCGTGGGCACGATGGAAAAGGCCGTATTTGAGCCGTCGCAAGCCGGTGCGGGGGCACGCAATAGCGCGCGTCCGACATCGAAGCGGGCGACTGCCAAAGCCGCACCAGCGGCGCCAGTGCCTGCGCCAAATCCGTAACTTGTTGCGGCAGTAAGGCGCTCCGTCGCCAAATGGTAACGGCGGGATGAACCGTCACCCCGCCGTTGGCACACGTTTGAGGGTTGCTAGCTCGGAGCTCAAGAGTCGACGGCGATTCGCAACCGCCTTCGCAAACCTAAGTACTCGGGGCTGACGGCAAAGAGCGCAACGCTGCGCAGTCGATCGGCTCCGGACACCGCGCTTGAGCTTTCATCCGAAGCCTTGATGATTTGGGCCGCGGTGTCGAGGTCGTGGGCCAGCACAAAGCCCGCACGATCAGCGGAGAGATCGACGGCCGTGACCCACTTCTTCAGGTCGAGGGATGCCGCATCGCGCAGCAATGTCGACACGAGGCGTGCCAGTTCGTCGCGTGCGCCACCTCGAAGTGCGACATTGAGCGCCTTCGTGGCTTCGCGAACTGGCCCTTCGATATCGGGCGAAATCGGGAACTGCGGCGAAATAATCTTGATTGCGGCAAACAGCCAGGCCTTCAATCCGGTGGCGTTAGTGAGCAACTGGCGCAGGTAGAAGCCCGGTCGTGTGTAGGAAAGGTGCCGTGCGGCGATGAACGCTGCAGGTTGGGGAGGAACTTGGTTACTCATCGCCACCCGACCAAGACCGATCCCAGGGGTGCGTGCGTGCAAGAAGGACAGGCCGCCCGGATCGTCGGGAATGACGAAGGCAGGGGGACAGGCCATGCCCATAACTCCGGCCGCATAGTAAAGCGTTTGGGTCATAGGTGCCGGCGTCTGAGCGAGGTCGATGGCTTGTGAGGCGTCGTAGCCGAGCTCGTTGAGGTGAGGCGTACGTTCGGCAATGACCGCTGGCTCAATGAGAGCGAACAGACTCGTCAGCAGTGGGTCGGTGTCGGGGTGAGTAACCGCCAACCAATCTGGCTCGGTGAAGACGGCTTGTGCTGGCGCTGCAGTTTCAGCTCGCATGCGCTTGTAAAACCGTTCTTCGTCAGGATCGGCAAACCCCAAGGTGAACAACGACTGGCACAAGCACCAGGCGCCATCTGCGTTCTTCGTCTCGGTGTGCAGTTTGCGCATGGCACGGTACGATTCGACCAGGCGATGCGGTTCAGCGTGGATGATCTGCATGTGGGCTTGCAACGCGCGTTCGATATGGTGCGAAGTGTCGCTGGCGCAGAACGCTGCGATCTGCCTGATGCGATCGATGTTATTGGGTTCGAGCTTGGACGCACTGTCGAGAGCTGCAATTGCGTAGTCGAGCCAACCAAGGTCGCGTTGGTAGAGCTCTGCCAGGGTGGTGTAGGTTTCGATTTGGCCGGCGACGTCTTCTGCCTTGATTGCGGCCTCCAATTTGCGGCGGAGCAAACGCTCGACGGCGGTAAAATCGCCACGGCTACGGTTCAGTTCGATTGCTTCGGCCAAAGCCTTGGTAATCGTTGGGTCGAGCTCAATGACCTGTTCGAACAGTTCCAGAGCTTCCTCGACTTGTCCCATTTGGCGAGCCAGGACGATTGCAGCGGTGTGCAGGTACTTTGCGCGTTGCTTCGGGTCGTCGACGAACCCGGCTAACCGCATCACGACTTCGACGAGGTGAGTCCAGTCCTTTTCGTCGCCGTATAGCTGCATGAGCTTGGTCAAGAGGCGACGATCGTCGGGGCGATCCTCAAGTGCGGCGACTAGGCTCTGAATGGCGCGTGGCCGATCCTTGAACTTCTCTGCGATGATGTCGCCGAGGTCGATGAGCAACTGCACACGGTCGTCGCCGCTGGCCACGTCGAGGTGGCGATACTTGGTCTGTACGACGTCTTGCCAACGACCGAGCTCGCTGTAGGCCAGCGCGAGTGCCACCAACGGATCCGCGACGTTGGGGTCCATGTCGCAGGCCTCTTCGAGCGGAGCAATGGCCTCGGCGGCCCGACCCGCGCGGCGAAGCGACTCACCGTACGAGTAGAGGACAATCGAACGCTGCGTGGCCGAAAGCCGCTCGCCGAGGCGCGCAAGGATGCCGTGGAAATGGTCGGCAGTCTTCGGCGCTTCACCCTTTTCGAACAAGGCCTTGCCTGCGCGAAGTTGGGCGTCAAGCTCATCGGGAACTAGGCGCACCAAAGCATCGGCAGCCGCGTGTGCCCGCTCGAACGATTCGGCCTTCGAGAGTGACTCAACCGAGCGAACGAGAGCGCGCACAGCTTGGCGTGCGGGAACGTGCTCGATGCGGTCAATTAGAGGCGCAAAATGTTTTGCGGCCTCGATGAAGCGCCCTGCCTCGTAGGCGACGTCACCGAGCACGCTGAGCGCGTCGGCATTCGTCGGATCGCGCGAGATGGCTGCCTTTGCGGCATCTTCAGCACCCCTGGCGTCATGCAACTGCGACTGCAGGATTTGGGCCTTCTCGCCATAGAGCTTGGCCTTGGCGCGTTCGCCCGGGGTGCGTTGGATTTCCTGTTCGAGGAGCTGCACGGCGGCGTGGGCGTCGCCGCGTTCGAGATAGGCTTCGCGCAGCGCTATTGTGGTTGCGGGGTGATCCGGAACCGCGTCGAGGATCTGCTTATAGTAGCCCACGGCCAGATCGAGATCGCCTCGCTCACGCAGCAATTGAGCGGCGCGCCAGAGGTGTTCGCCTCTGGCCTGAGGTGAGGTAGCTTTGGCCGCCAATACGTCGATGGCCGCCAACGCCGCGTCCGCGTCTCCAAGTGAGGAACGGAGCCGTGCCACCATCTCGAGTGCTTCGGAATTTTGCGGCTCAAAAGACAGGACTTGCTCGAAGGCGTCTCTCGCGCGATCGGCGGCATGGACTTGTTCGGCCAACACGCGGCCCAATTGCAAAGCTAAATTGACCTTGCGACTTGGCTCGGTGACAATAGCGAGATGGCGCGCCAGAAGCTCTGCCACTTCGGGCCAACGATCAAGGGTGCGGCAGATGCGAGTCAAACTGCTGAGCGCGCCTTCGTGATTCTGGTCGAGCACCAAGACCGCGCGCAGCGCCGAGGTGGCGCGTTCGCTGTCGAGGAATTCTTCTTCGTAAACTGAGGCGATTCGTTCGTACAGCTGGGTCTTTTGGCGCGGCGTCGTGGCAATTTGGACTTGGCGCTCGAGGTTGGCAATGAGATCGCTGTAACGACCAACCTTGGCGTAGAGGCGGTCGAGAGCACGCATGACCTCGAGTGATGAGGGGATCTCGTTCAGCAGGTACTCAAGAATCTTAAGTGCTTCGTGGTCGTTGTTCAGTCTGGTCTCGTGGACCTCGGCAATTCTGACCAAAGCGCTGACCTGATCTTCACCGCGGAGCGAGTCGGCGCGATGTTGCAGGATCTTGACCAGACCCAAGAAATCACCGCCGCGCTCACTGACACGACATAGGCCGTCGCTGGCGCGTTCGTGCGTCGGATCCTCGGAAAGCACGGCTTCGTAGAGCGCGCGTGCCGCCGACAGATCGTTTAGTTGCCTTTCCGCCAGTTCCGCGGCTTCAGTGCGCAAATCACGGGCGCGCGCTGGGGCGTTCACGGCATCAGCCCAACGTGAGAGCACCATGCCGAGTTCCTGCCACTGCTGACTCTTGCGGTAGAGCTGGGCCATTGCATCGAGCGCCGGTTCGTTGCCGGCATCGAAGCCGACAACCGTCTGGAAACACGGTAACGCCAGATCGGGGCGCTGCAGCTTGTCCGCGTACCAACGGCCGACTCGTACCATGAGTCGCTTCTTCGCTTCAGGGGCGAGCGAAGTGTCCTGAATCGAGGCGTTGCAGGAATCAAGCACCTCGCCCCAGGCTTCTTCTCGGTTGCCTGCAATCTTCTCGATCTCTTCGGCGTACGAGTCTTTTTCGGGCTCTTCGCACAGGGCTTGGGTGAAGGCGACCAGCGCCTGATCGAGGTCGCCCATTTCCGAAAGGTAGATCTTGCCGATGTCGTGAAAGGTCTTGCCGCGCTCGGAGGCCATCTCAGCCTGTTCGGTGCGACCGAGTAGGGTCTCGATGATCTCCTCGAATTTTCCGAGCCCGCGACGGACGCGTTCGAGCGAACGCAGCGACACGGAATCAGTCGGATCGGTGTTGAGGGCCCAGAGGTACATCGTCTCGGCCTTCTCGAGATCACGCAGCGTATGCTCGTAAATTTGAGCCGAACGCTGGAAGAGATCCTTACGCATCTCGCGCTGGGACTGGGTGCCGGCCTCGTGAATATCGAGTGCGGCCAACCGGAATGTCTCTGCAATCCGCTCGGGATCGGCGCCATCGTTGAGCGCCTCGTCGAGTGCGGCCATGGCAACGACGCTTTCGGGCTCGAGTGACAGTGCCTCGACGCGCCGGGCGAGCTCTTCGTCCGTGATTGCAGGCGAGGGCTGCATCGACGGAAAGCGACCGATGCCCGCCATTCGATCGAGTATCGCTCGCGCGTGCAAGGGGCGTTGCTGTGGGACCTTGGCCAACAAAGCCAACACGAACTCGTCGAGCTCGCGATTGGCCCAGCCCCGCGGCGCGATTGCACTCGGTGGCTGGGGCTGCTCGTGAAGGTGCGCATGCGCCGCGTCGATCCCGACGGCTGCGAATGGTGGCTGCCCACTCAGCAGCTCGTAAAGCAAGGCGCCAAACGCGTACACGTCTGATGTCACAGTGGCGGGGCCACCGCTGAGAATTTCGGGGGCGATAGATTTACAGGAGACCACGGCCATGTCGAGTTCACTCGAATCTTGCGGTCGCGCGCGCAGGCGATCGGTTGCGGCGTCCAACAGTTGCACGCGCGGGGCGCCGCTGGCATCCCTGTAAACTAGGACATTTTCTAGACGCAAGTCGCCGTGGGCCAATCGCTGCTCATGCAAAAGCGCGAGTGGTTCGAGGATCGCTTTGAGAATTGGCAACGCCTCGAGGATGTGGATTGGCCCCGTTCGAGCGAGGCGTTGCGCCAACGTCTGACCCTCGATGTAGTTGTGAACGACGAGAACGCGGTCTGCCGCTGTTGCGACGACGAGCCCGGATGGCAGAGCGTTGTGCTCAATGCGAGCCAGTAGCCGAGTTGCTGCGGCGAAACGCTGCAGTCCCCGCCGATCGCGCGTGGCCTCGTGCCTCAGTACTTTCACGCGTACTTGACTTGGGCCATAGTGGCCGAGGTAGCTTGCCCCAACGCGACCTTGGCCGAGGATGCGAACGATTTGGACGTCACCAATGGCGGAACCAGGTTCGATTGCCTCGTTGACAGTGAGGCCGGCGGTGCGAATTTGATCGAGCTTTGGGCTCGCGTTGGGTTTCAGGATTCGCACTGCGTCACAAAGCGCTTCGGTTGCATCACACTGAACGCAATGACGGATCAATGACTGTGCGTATGACCCGAGCGCAGAGGTGCCGCCGATCGATTCTGTATCGAACCCCAAGATGTCCCGTGTCAAAGCCAACAGGGAATTTAGATCGAAGAGGCGTTCCAGCTCAGCTTGAAGAGTCTCAATCTCCATGACGGTCCTTGGTTCCGAGGGCAGGCGGGGGTGGTTGAAAATTCTGTGATTCCGCGGGGTCCGCACCGGCCCGGCAAGCGCGCGAACAATACCGTGTTCGACCGCAAATTGAGCGTCGAAATGAAGAAGGGCGGTAAGAAAGTTCGTTTTCGGTCGTCATTTTCTCGCCAGACCGTTGTATTTCGTGCCAATCTGCCGTCCGACGTGACACGCAACTGGAAATGGTTGGACCATTGGCTGCCTTTAGCGCTCATTTCTGCCGCCTTGGTGTCGGTTCCGTTGCAGGTTTTCGCTCAGAACGGGCTGTCCCAGCTCCGCCATCTGGAGGCCGAGCGCGCGAGGACGAGCGAGCAGGAATTGCTACTGAGTCAGGACATTTCCCAGCTCCGGGCCGAAGTGGAGCGAATCAAGAGTGACCCTTCGGCTGTTGAGCAGGTTGCTCGAGACGAGCTCGGCTTGGTGCGCCCGACCGAGGTCGTCTTTCAATTCGGGCGCTAGTCCGAGCGTGGCTACGTTCATTGACGCAACGTGTGGCTTCGAGGCATCGTTGCCGCGTTGGTCGGGAGCCGAGGAACCCAAGTGACCGTCGAGCTTGCCTGTCGTCTACTCGAAAGAAAATTGCTTCTTCGGGCCGAGGTAGCCGCCGCACTTCAAGACGCGACGACCCGCGGAATCGCGCTTGTGCAATCGTTGACCGAGCGCATCCCCGGAGCCAGCGGGATCATCGACACCGAGTTCGCTCGCTGGTCCGGGCCCGTGCGGACATCTCTCATCGTTGATGAGCGACTGCTTCAAGACCTTCCCCTCGGCATGTGCGAACGGCTATTGGCGCTTCCGCTCCAGTCCCGCAATGCCGACAACCTCGTCGAATTGGCGGTTGTCGATCCGTTCGATCGCCATGTCTTGACCGAGTTCGAATATTGTTTGTCCGTCGCGGTAACGCCGGTACGCGTGGCGTATTCGGTGTTGGTTCAAGCGCTCGGCGCGGTGCGCAACCCCGGCATGGGTGCCGGCGTCGAGCTGCTGTTGGACGTCAGCGACGACGAGACGCCAGCGTTCGGTACGCGCATGTTGCGGCTGGCCCGGCGTGGGACAAGGGATCGACCGTCACGCATGGCGCCTGACGGAATACTGCCAGTTGCGCGGCGCGGAGTCACGGTTCCGTCGGTGGACGCTCCAGAACCGTCCAGTCACCCACCTATCCCCTTGGTGCGCAATACACTTTCCCCCCCGTCCGAGGGAGCTTCGTCGTTCGACGTTGACGTCACACCGCTTCCGGGGCGCGTGCGCGCCGACTCGGAACCTGTCTTGCGCTTGGTGAAGCAGAAGCCTTCGGTGCCGTCGCGACGGATCTCGGTTGCTCCGCCGCCGCGCTTCGCCGATCTGGGCGTCGAGCGCCTTGAGGATGTGCTCGACCAGCTGGAGCAGGCAAAAACGCCGCGGCAGCTCATCGAACTCCTACACGAAGTGCTTCATCGTCTCGCCCCTTGTCAGGCCTATTTTTCCGTGCGTTCTGGCCGGTTTGCCCTAGAATGGGCGACGGGCGCGCAACCTCCTGCGAATTCGGTGCTGACGGTTGAGCAGGCCGAGTTGCTCGGTCGGGCGTGCCAAACCGGCTACTACCTTGGTCCGCTGCCACCTGACGGTAGTGCGCAGGCGCTTGGTGCCACGTTGGGCTTGCGAGCGCGTGAAGAGATCTATGTGGTACCAGTCAACGTTGGGAACCGTCCGGCCTTGGTTCTAGTGGTAGGGCGCTTCGATGAAGCCTTTGCCGTCACACGTTGGGTCGACAGCGTGGTCCATCGGTCTAGCCAAGTGCTTGAGCGGCTGGCACGCAGTCGAAAGTAGCCCCACGGTTGCCATCGAGCACTTGAGCCCGGACAATTCACGGAAATCGCGCTTGCACGCCGACGTGAAGATCCATCCAGGTTTGCAGCGAGCGGAGCATTCCCACCGTGAGGCCAGCGCCCAGGTAGGCGCCGAAGTTTTTGGCAAAATCGTACTGTGGACCGATGGTCAGGCGGACGATGAAGTCCTGCTTGTGCTGAGCGGGTTGGCGTGTAAACACATTGTTGGTCTTGGGTGAAGTCTCGCGGTCGAGCTCGATGCCCACGGCGGGTTCGATGAAGAATTTGAATGCCGAGTCGCTCATCGTGTAGAGCCGCGCGCCCGCACCCAAGATGACGAGTGGTGTCGTATTGGTCACAGTTTCTTTGGCCAAACCAAAGCGGCCCCACAGAAACGGTTCGACGCCGGCGATGGGAGCAAAGCCTATGGCCGTATCGAGCGTCATCGGCGCACCAAAACCGCAAAACGTCCGAGGATCTCCTTGGTCAGTGAGCGTAGCCGAACACGGCGGCGAATCGGCGTAGCGCATGACAATGCGGTAGCTACCACCGAGAGCAAGACGCAAGTTGAACTGCCCGCGGTGACTGTGGTTCGTGTCGATTGCCGACACGTGCTTCTTCTCGGGTGAATTGCTGGCTACCTCTTCCGTTGCCTCGAACTTTTCGGGGTCGTTCGCCGGGTCTTCTTCCGTTGCTGTTTCGTCGGCACGAGGGTGAGAGTCGCCCGTGGCGGCGGACGCAACCGGCGCGGTCGTGACCGCAATGAGATAACCCAGGACAGCGAACATCGGGCGCAAGCGGTGAAGGAGGACCATAGTGGTTGATGCTACGTTAGCTCCATGCTTGGCGTTCGCCCAGGACGCGTTTTCCGAGCGCACCGTCCGCATAGGTCTTGGGAATTGGAGCGTTGGTTGAAAAAGAATCTGACGTGGGCTTGGGGGGTGCAAGCGTAGTCGAGTTCGCAGGGCGCCGATCGAAGAGCAGAGAATCGTCGATGGGTAGCTGGCGGGGGCTGGTGACACGCTGTGATTTGCGGGTGGCGCGTGGATCTTGGAGTGTGCCGGCAATGGCGCTCATGCTAAGCGTGTCGACCGATCCAAGTGCCCAATTGATCGGCCCTGTCGCAGCGTTGCCCGATTGCGCGAAGCTGCGGAGACTAATGCCGTCGCAGGGGGGTGGGTGCCAGTGACCCTCGAGCAAGCGCGCGTCGGGTTCGAGTAGGCGGACACCCACCGAAAGAAGCTGCGTGAGCGTACCGTTGTTGGCAATGCATTCGAACACCTGGCGTGTGGCTGGCACAATCATGACGTCAACGTCAGCAGCCGTGCGTTTGGTTTTGAACCAAGCTGCGGCTGTCAGCAAATCGCGCAACGTTGCCGAGCATTCGCCACCAATGATAACCTCGCGAATTGGACTGCCTGCAACTTCCGCCACCGGCACGATCCCCTGAGCGTGGAGAGCCACCAGAGGTACTACGGTCGACAAGTCGAGGCACAGCACCTCGGCACAGGGGGCGCCGGGATCTGGGGACAGTTGTCGATTGGCCTTAGAACGGCGCTGGTCGCGCAGAAATAGCTCGGTCTTCTCGTCGCAAGCGGCGATGGCCGCGGCGGCCCCAACACTTGGTGCCATCGAGCAAAGCATGGCGCGTTCGGAGACGGACAACCCGCGCGTTCCGGGCCCAGTGAATTCGAGTACGACCTGGGCTTGTCGCGCCGCAATCACGGATTGAACAAGTTCACGTAGACCGAGTCGGACGAGCTCAAGCGACACGTCGCGTGCGACTACCGCGGCAGTGAGGCGCCCCGACAGAATGATTTGGATGATCTCGGGCGTCTGCCAGTCAAGCCGTCCGGTGGCGATTGACTCGACGAGCTGCTGGGCGGACGCGACGATGGTTAGCATTCCAAGCCCGCCAAGCATCGTCATCTGTGGCGAGTCCACGACGACGACGCGTGCTGGCGCGGCGCATCGTTCGAGGTGCACCGCTGCCGGGCAGCCGATCCCCGGTCGACCGCGGGCGAATCCGAGTCGCTTCAGGTCAAAGTTAAGTTGATTGTCGTCGAGCGCAGCTCCGGCGTTGCGAATGCAGTACGGATCGTATGCCACGGCCAGATCGATTGACGTAGAGCGCTCGAGTGTCGACAACGCGGTACCGAAGCCACGAAGTGTTGGTAAAGTGACAGCGATCTGATCTACGGCGAGCGAGATCGTTTCGTCATCCGGTTCCGGTCCGTCCCTGCCAGAAAGCAACTTGACCGTCATGTTGCGAGGGTCATTGCCCGCACGTGGTCGCATCGATCGCCCCTTGGTTCGTGGGTGAGGCCGCGGCATGCATTCGCGGCGGCGGGAACAAGTTACTCGCCGGTAGGCTTGCCGGTCAATGCCACCGCGTCGCACCACCCGGATTACGAAAATCATGGCTGTACCTCCAGGTGCGGCCTAATGGCCTATCGGCCTGGGCTTGCTGGTTCCTCAGAATCCAGGCGAGAGCCGACGTTCGGTACTCAGAAATTCACGCTTCAACCAAAAACCGGTTAGCCTAGGCCCATGTTCAAGGAGGCGCTTCAGAACGTTGTCGAACAAACCCAGGGCGGATTGGCCGGCTTGCTCATGGATTTTGAAGGGATCCCGCTTGAGACGTATTCCACGCCGGATACGCCGTTCGATATCGAAGCGGTCGGTGCCGAGATCAGCGTTGTAGTCAAAGCGATTCAGCGCGCATCCGAGATGCTCGATGCTGGCGAGACGAAGGAGGTTGCTTTCAAGACCGACAAGATGGTGACGCTGATTCGCGTGATCAACGAAAGCTACTTCTTAGCGCTGTCCATCGAACCCGACGGCAACTTCGGCAAGGGCAGGTACCTGCTGCGCATTGCCGCTCCCAAGGTTCTGGACGAGCTGGAGACATAGTAAGTGGCAACAAGTCGTCGTCGTGCGCCGCAAACGTCATTGCGGAGAGCTCCCGCGCGTGGAGTCACCCAAGCAGCCAAGCGCCGACAGGTGCACGATACATCGAGTGACGGCTCGCCGATGCGCGTGTTGGTCCTCAGTGGTCCGAATCTGGATCGGCTCGGCAGACGCGAGCCCAGCATCTACGGAACCGCAACCCTTGACGATATTCATCGTCGATTGTCGGCGCGCGCCAAGGAGCTCGGCGTGGTCGTCGATTGTCGGCAGAGCAACCACGAAGGCGATTTGATTGACTGGATTGGGCAAGCCGCCGACGGTGCGGCGGAAGCCATTCTGATTAATCCGGGGGCCCTTACCCACACCTCGTACGCCCTGTACGACGCGTTGCGTGCCGCGATGTTGCCGGCGATTGAAGTTCATCTCTCGAACCCCGACGCGCGCGAGGAATTTCGGCGGCATTCCTGCGTCGCCCCTGCTTGCCTGGGTAGAGTTGCTGGGTTTGGTGCGGGATCGTACCTTCTGGCACTCGCCGCAGTTGTCGAACACTTGCGCACCACGGCTGAAGCGCGACCCATAGTGCGCGCCGAACGGTAATTCCGACGCGGCCTGCCCCCGCCGTAACGCAACGTGTCGCAGCCGCGAAGCGTCATTCCAGGTTGCGTACTAAATTTCGCGCAAAATCCGAGGTTGTCGGCGACGACACCTGCCGTTAGTCTCCTGCACCCGCCATGGGGTAGGGACCACGACCTATGCAAATCACTCTCGACCAATTACGTGAACTAATCGACACTCTGCGCGTCGGCGGAGTTGGTGAATTCGAATACGAAGACGAAGCCGTCCGAATGAAGTTCGCGTTTGGGGCTGCGGCGCGCCCGGGGGTGGCCACTCCCGTTGTGGTGCACGATGTGGCCGCACCCAGCACCACAATGCTGGCGTCCAAGGCCCAAGCCCCCGACGAAGCAGGCGTGGTGTTCGTGACCTCGCCGTTCGTTGGTACCTTCTATCGGTCACCGTCGCCCGATGCCTCTTCATTCGTTGAAGTGGGGGCACGCGTGACGGTCGGACAGACACTGTGTATCGTCGAGGCAATGAAGCTGATGAACGAGATCGAATCCGATGTTGCCGGGACGCTGGTTGAGGCGCTCGTCGACAACGGTGTTAGCGTCGAATACGGTCAGAAGCTGTTCAAGGTCAAGAAGGCTTAGCCAGAAGCGGCATAACCGACATGTTTCGCAAGATCCTCATTGCCAATCGCGGCGAGATTGCGATGCGCATCGTACGTGCGTGTCGCGAGCTCGATATTCGCACAGTTGCCGTCCACTCCGACGTCGATGCCTCGGCGTTGCACGTTCGGTTTGCCGACGAGGCCGTGTGCATCGGACCTGCACCGGCAGCCAAGAGCTACCTGCACATTCCGGCACTGATCGCTGCAGCCGAGATTACAGCCGCGGACGCCATTCACCCGGGCTACGGCTTTTTGTCCGAGAACTCCCACTTCGCCGATATCGTGCGGCAGTGTGGCCTCGGCTTCATTGGGCCGACTCCAGAAGCCATGCGCACCTGGGGCGATAAGCTCCTGGCGCGAGAAGCGGCGGCGCGTCACGGCATGCCGCTGCTGCCGGGCAGCGAGGCACTCCAAGATGCCGGACACGCCGAGTCAGAGGCGCGCCGCGTTGGCTTCCCGGTCATCCTCAAGGCACGAGGTGGCGGCGGCGGGCGTGGAATGCGCATTGTACGCCGCACTGAAGAGGTGCGTCGCGCTTATGAATCTGCCACGGCCGAGGCTGCCAGTGCGTTTGGCAATCCCGAGATGTACCTCGAGCGCTTCGTCGAGTGTCCACGGCATATCGAGTTTCAACTTCTTGCCGACAAGCATGGCGGTGTGTGGGTGCTCGGTGAACGCGAGTGCTCGTTGCAGCGTCGACATCAGAAGCTGATCGAAGAATCACCATCGCCGGCGATGACTGACGAGCTGCGGATCAAGATGGCGGGGGTGATTCGAGCCGCCGTCATGGCAACCGGATACACCACCCTCGGAACGCTCGAATTCCTCATGGACACTGACGGTTCTCTCTATTTTATGGAGATGAACACGCGGGTGCAAGTCGAGCACCCGGTTACTGAAATGGTCACCGGCGTCGACCTCGTAGTCGAACAGATTCGTGCAGCTGCCGGTGAGAAATTGTCACTCCCCGAGAAGGAGCTGTGGAAATTTCGTGGGCACTCGATCGAGTGCCGCGTGATGGCAGAGGATCCCGAAACGTTTGCGCCTTGGCCCGGGAAGATCACCGAATACCATCCGCCTGGCGGAGCTGGCGTTCGCGTCGACAGTGGCGTTTTCGGCGGATGGACGGTGCCGAGTTGCTACGACTCATTGTTGGCCAAGGTCATCGTGCACGCCCCAACGCGCGAGCAAGCGCGCCGCCGCATGCGGCGGGCTCTGGACGAATTCATCATTTCGGGGATCCGTACCAATATTCCATTGCATCAGATCCTGCTCGAGGATGAAGAGGTCCGAGACGGGCGAATGACGACGCGCACGGTAGAGCGCATCATCGCCGAACGTCGGCTTGGGCCGCACCGAGCTTGACGGTAGCGGGCATGCGATGGTGACCGGCTGGCTAATGGTATTGTCGCTTCCCCGCCCGATACGAGCAGTGGCGTCGAAGTGGCGTCGGTGAGCCGGGCGTCAGTTGGACCGAATCAGCGCTTCGGTTTCGGGCTGCCTTTGCGGCCCACGTTTTCGGCGTTGTGAGCTGATGGGCAGTGGGCGGCGACTGGGCACGCGGCGCAGGCTGGGGAGCGCGCCGTGCAACAGCGCCTGCCGTGGAAGATCAAGGTGTGAGACAGGATGTCCCAGTGCTCCTTCGGAAACAGGCGCATCAGGTCGACCTCGATCGGCCCGGGCTGGCAAGCTTTGGTCCACCCCAGGCGCTGCGCCAAACGCTGGACATGGGTGTCGACGACGACGCCTTCGGGGGTGCCAAAACAAACTCCAAGCACCACGTTGGCAGTCTTGCGGCCCACTCCCGGCAACGTAACTAGCTCGGTCAGGCTCTGGGGTACCTGCCCACGATGAAGGTCAATGAGTTTTTGGGACAACCCAACCAGGTGCCGTGCCTTCTGCCGATACATTCCGAGCGAGCCAATTGCCTGCTCGACCTCGCTCAATGGCGCTTTGGCGAGCGAATTCGCGTCGGGCCAAAGCCGGAAGAGGTTGCCAGCAACACGGTTCACCGCGACGTCAGTGCTTTGTGCCGAGAGTACGGTGGCGACGAGCAGCTGAAAGGCACTACCGTGCTCAAGCTCGCAGTGCGCGTCGGGGTAGGCCGCTAGCAGCTGATCGAACACACTTGGAGCAGCCAGTTTGCCGCGGGCCCCCGAGCCGTGCCTCGGCACCGGCGTTCGAGGTTTTGCTCCCGCGGCCATGGCTCAAATCCAAGCGGAGCGACTACGAAGTCGAACTGGAATCATCGGGAGGATCCTGGTCTGAATTTCCGGCTGGAGCCTCGTTCAGGTCTAGGTTGGGCAGCTTGCTACCCTGCGGATCTGGCAGCAACGACGGCGGTAGCGCGGCGCGGTCGTCGGCGTCCGCGTTTTCGAGGTCGTCGCCGTTCGCATTGACGTTCTCGAGGTCATCGCCGTCCGCTTCACCGTCTTCCGGACCGCCGTCATCGGGGATCGAACGATCGCCAATGGCTTCGACGGCAACGACGCGCTCGTCGTCCTCGACGTTCATGACGCGTACGCCTTGGGCATTTCGGCCAGTCTCGCGAATGTCGTCGACCGTTGTACGAATCGTCTGGCCGCGATCGGTGATCAACATCAACTCGTCGCCGGATTTGACGAGCGCCAAGCCGACGACTGGCCCGTTGCGCTCGCTACAGTCGATGAGAATGATGCCCTTGCCACCGCGATTTTGCACGCGGAACTCGGACAGTGGCGTGCGCTTGCCGTAGCCACGCTGACACAGGGCGAGGACCTGCTCGCGTTCCGCGTCGGTTGCCGTAAGGCCCACCACTTCGTCGCCTTCTTCGAGTTCGATTGCCTTGACGCCGCTAGTGTTGCGCCCCATCGAGCGAACCTGCGCTTCGTCGAAACGGATGCACTTGCCGTTCTTGGTCGCAATCAATAGATCTCGAGTTCCGTCGGTCACGACCGCGGTGAGCAACTGATCGTCGTCGGCGATTTTTACGCCAATGATCCCGCTGGTGCGGTAATTCTCGTACTCGGAAACGGCGGTCTTTTTGATCTGACCACCGCGCGTCAAGGTCGTGATGAAGATACTGTCACTGAACTCCTTGACATTGGCAATGGCTGCAACGCGCTCGTCGGTGCCGAGTTCAATGAAATTGACAATGGCTCGGCCTTTGGCCGTACGTGGCGCCTGAGGCAGGCTATGGACCTTTTTGACCCACACCTTGCCGCGGTTGCTGAAGAAGAACACGTACGAATGGGTCGACGCGACAAAGAGCTGGTTCACGAAGTCGTCGTCACGGGCCTCCATGCCACGATTGCCCTTGCCGCCGCGCTTCTGCGCGCGGTAGGTCGAGTAGGGCGTTCGTTTGATATAGCCCTCATGCGAGATCGTTACGACCATATCCTCTTCTTGGATGAGGTCCTCGATTTGGAGCTCGGCTTCGTCGTCGATGATATCGGTGCGGCGTTTGTCGGCGTGCTTCTGCTTGACCTCTTCGAGCTCTCCGATGATAAGATCCATCAGGACGTGCTCGTCGGCCAAGATGCGTCGCAACCGAGCGATCTCGTCGCTGAGGGCCGCGTATTCAGTTGCGAGTTTCTCTTGCTCGAGACCCGTCAGGCGTTGCAGGCGCATCTCGAGGATCGCCTTGGCCTGACGGTCACTGAGCAGGTAGTCGCCGCGTTGCCGGGCCGCTTCGAGTTCTTCTGCGGGGCGTCCGGCACGTAGGACGAACGCTTCAAGCCCCTTGAGCGGTAGGAGCATCAAGCGTTCCTTGGCCGTGTCCGGATCCGGTGACTCGCGAATCGTACGCACCACCAAATCCACGTCGTTTACAGCCACGCCAAGCCCCTCGATGAGCTCGCGCTGCGCTTCGGCCTTGCCGAGTTCGAAGCGAGTGCGCCGGCTGACGACCTCGCGCCGATGCTCGACGAAGATCTCCAGCATCTCTTTCAGGCTCAGGACCTTGGGGCGGTTGTCGATGATCGCGAGATTGATGATGCCGAACGTCGTTTGCAGATCGGTCATGCGGTAGAGCTGGTTGAGGACCACCTGGGGGAAGGTGTCTTTCTTCAGCTCGATGACCAAGCGCATCCCGTCGCGGTCGCTTTCGTCGCGGGCTTCGCGGATCCCTTCGATGCGTTTCTCGCGCATTAGCTCGCCAATCTTGGCGTGCAGGCGTGCCTTGTTCACTTGGAAGGGCAACTCCACGACGACAATCTGCTCGCGGTCGTTGCTGCCTTGTACCTTTTCGACGATCGTACGAGCGCGCACGACGACGCTGCCGCGGCCCGTGCGGTACGCTTGGTAGATCCCGTTTCTACCGTAGATGAAGCCGCCGGTCGGGAAATCTGGACCGGGCACGATTCGAATCAAATCCTCAACTTGGATTTCAGGATTGTGAATCAGCTGGATCGTGGCATCGATGATCTCGCCGAGATTGTGCGGCGGGATGTTCGTTGCCATGCCAACCGCGATGCCACCGGAACCGTTGACGAGCAGGTTCGGAAACCGCGCCGGCATGACCAAAGGCTCAAGCTGCGTATCGTCGAAATTAGGACCGAAATCGACAGTTTCCTTCTCGATATCGGTCAAGAGCTCCATCGCGATCTTTGACAGCTTGCACTCGGTGTAGCGGTAAGCTGCAGCTGGATCGCCGTCAACGGAGCCAAAGTTACCTTGGCCGTCAACCAGTGTATGGCGCATCGAAAAACTTTGCGCGAGTCGCACCAACGCGTCGTAGACACTAGCGTCACCGTGCGGATGGTAATTGCCAAGCACTTGTCCGACGACGGTGGCGCACTTTCGGTAGCCAGCACTGGGCGTCAGATTCAGATCGCGCATGGCGAACAGAATCCGACGATGCACGGGCTTTAGACCGTCACGGGCGTGCGGAATGGCACGCCCGATGATGACGCTCATCGCGTAGTCGAGGTAGGAAGTGCGCATCTCGTCTTGGATGTTGACGGGATGCTCGTTGGGGTGGCTCGTCGCTTCGCTTTCCATGGACCTATCGGCGCTCCATGCATGGAGTGCGCATTGCGGGACGTACCCCAGTGGCCGCACGATGACAATGGATCGCGATGATTCATTGCAATTGCACGGAACGGTGGGCCGGTGTGGCTACAATGCTGCCGCAGCGTGAGTGGCGACCTAGACCCAACTGCGACCGCTCACGCACGCCAAATTGCAGCGTGAATTGCGGCGGCCACGCGCCTGCTCAGAAGAAATTGCCGATAGTGAATTCGAACACGTTCGATTCTTCACCAGGCAACGGCTTGAACGGGAAACCCCACTCGAAACGCAGCGGCCCGAGTGGTGAGAACCAGCGCAGCCCGAAGCCGTAGGAGGTGCGCAATCGCTTGACGCTATCCCAACCGTTCCAGCAAGGACTGTTCTCGGGATGGATGGGGAGAGTCGCATCGCAATAGTTGCGCTCGAGGTTCCACGCGTTACCGGCATCGGTAAAGATGACGCCCTTGATGCCAACTGCTTCGAGCAGCGTGACTTCGAGTTCGACATTTTGGAAGTAACTGACGTTACCGCCGATGATGGCACCGTTCGCCAATGGCGCACTGTTCGGATCGGTCGTCGAGGTGAGCGGTACGCGAGGGCCCAGGGTACGGAAACGGAAGCCACGCACGTCGTAGATGCCGCCCAAAAACGAGCGCGCGAAAATTGGTACGCCTTCCGGGTTCGGGCTCGTTACGTGATCGAACTCCATGTTCAGCTTGAAGACCACGCCAGAGAGCAACGGGTAGTAGAAGCGGCCGGTCAAATGGTGGCGCAGGAACTCGTTGTGGCTGCCGAATGTGGCCGCGGCCAGCTCGGTTGACCCGCGCAGATACACACCGCTCGCGGGAAACAGGCGGTTATCGCGGGTATCGAAAGTCAGCGCCGGGCGGAAACTTGACGTGATTCCATCATTGAACAGGTTGGCGAGTGGCAGTCGTCGAAAGACGCTGGCGCCAATCGCGCTGCCTAGGAATACCGAAGTGGTTTCCGTCGAAATCGTCGTATCTTCACCGGTGTAAGTGAGCGAGGCGTAGAGCTTTGGCATGATCAGCGGGTAGCCAAAGGTCAAGGCTCCGCCAATGCTGCTCTGGGTGAAGTCCGTGTACGAGCGACGCTGGTTGTACAACTCGATGCTGGTGTTGAATTTGCTGTCGAGGAAATAGGGTTCAAAGAAGCGCAGGTTGATGAGGCGACGAATCGTGCTGACCTGAGCTTGCAGCGACAGGCTCTGGCCATTGCCAAAGAGATTGGCTTGCTGGACTTGCGCGGTGGCGATGAAGCGCTCAATACTCGAGAAGCCGGCGCCCACTTGGAACGTCCCCGTCGGTCGTTCGCCGACCTCGAAGTAGACGTTCATCTTGTCGGGGGCCGAGCCTTGCTCGGTCGATACATCGACGCGCTCGAAGTAGCCGAGTGCCGTGATCCGACGCTTGGAGCGCTCAAGCCCGGACTCACTGAACTTGTCGCCTTCGGTGATCTCGATCTCGCGCCGCAAGACCTTGTCACGGGTCTTGCTGTTGCCGCGGAATTCGATCCGCTCGAAATGAACGAGTGGCCCACGATTGACCGGGATGACGACGTCCACCTCGTGCTTGTCGGGATCGACGCGGGTTTCCGGATTGGCCTCGACGTTGGCGTAGCCGGCATTGCGGTACAGTGAACGGATCCGCTGCAAGTCTTCGAGCAAGGCTGCGCGATTGAAGAAATCTCCGGGTTCCGCGCGTAACATCATCCGAAGATTGCGCCGCCCTTCGAGCGGTTCGACTTCATTGCTATCCGGCCCGCGCTCGTAGACGCGAACCTGCCTAATGCGGAAGCGTGGCCCCTCATCGATCGTTAGCGCGACCTCGATACCAGACCGATCGGGCGTGAGCATAATCCGTGGCGTCGCTACCGACACCTGCAAAAATCCGCGGTCGTAGTAGATGGCGCTCAGAATGGCGACATCACGCTCGAAGGCATCCTGACGAAACGGACCGCCGGAGCCAAAGGCAAAGAACCCGCCGTTGCCCGTGAGCATGGCCCCACGTAGTTCGTCGTCGCTGAGAAACGAGTTACCGATGAACGAGATCCGGCGAACGCTGACCTGCTTGTTCTCCTTGATCGTGAAGCGGACGCGCACCTCGTTGTTGCGCTGGGGGATGACCTGGCTCTCAACCTGAGCCAAGAAGTAGCCCTTCTCCGCGTACATATCGCGAATTTTCTGCACGCTACGGCCAACAGCTGGCTGGCTCAAGATCGAACTAGCTTTGGTTTCGACGCCTTCCTTCAGGTCGTCCTTGTCGATCTCGTCGTTACCGACGAATTCGATGTCCGCTACGGTCGCTCGCTCGCGGACGACGAATCGAAGTGTGACTCCGAGATCGGAACGCTCGAGTTCGACCACTACGTCGTCGAAGAAGCCCGAGCCCCAAAGTTCGCGCACGTCTTGGGCGAGCTTATCCGGAGCGAACGGATCGCCGCGCTTCTCGCGCAAATAGGTCACGATATCTTCGGCGGTGACCCGGCGATTGCCGGTCACCTCAATGCCGACAATTGGCAGATCTCGAGCCATGTCGGCTTCGTTGCGCAGGCTCGGGGCAGCCCCGCGTGGAGCCTCGGCGGCGGGGCCCGGCATCGGACTCGTTTGTGCCCCGGCGTGGCCGCCGAGCAGAAGGACACCCAGGCACAGAGCCAAGCTCCACCCATGGATGCGCCCGCGTTTCACGTGAGCAGAGGCTTCTTGCATTCGTCGCATCAGGGGTCCAAACGAGAGGGGGCGCTGAGCCAAACGGGCGAATCCGACCGCGCCTGAGTAGCCCAGAGCGAGCGTTGGCTCAAGCTCCGTCCTTTGACTTCCACGCACTCGGGCCCACAAACCGGCCACAATCGGCCACGATCGAACCGTCGCAGACGGGCTATTGGACCAGTGGCCGAGCCGCAAGAACGTTCAGACATCGAGGCCAACGGCCATTTCGGCGTGTTCCATGATGAAGCGAAACCGCGGTGCCGGATCCTTGCCCATCAGGTCGGACATCACACGATCGGTCTCGAGTTGATCCTCGACGGTAACCAGCAGCAGCCGACGCGTCGCCGGATTGAGCGTCGTGTCCCAGAGGACTTTTGGCATCATCTCACCAAGACCCTTGAACCGCGTAATCTCGGCTTTGGCATTCTTGTGCTGCGCAACGATCCGCTCCTTGTCGCGATCGTCCACGGCCCAGTACGTCTGCTTGCCGATGTCGATGCGGTAGAGTGGTGGCACAGCGATGAACACCTTGCCGTTGCGGATGAGCTCGGGCAAGTGCCGGTAGAAATAAGTGAGCAGCAACGTCGTGATGTGATGACCATCGGAGTCCGCATCTGCCAAAAGGACGACCCGGTCGTAACGCAGCCGCGAAATATCGAAGGTCTTTGCCACCCCGCAACCCAGTGCCGTTACTAGATCGGAGAGCTCCTTGTTCTCGAGCACCTTAGCGAGGCCCGTGGCCTCGGTGTTGAGTACCTTGCCGCGCAAAGGCAATATGGCCTGGCAGTCGCGATTGCGGCCTTGTTTCGCCGAACCGCCTGCAGAGTCACCCTCGACGATGAAGAGTTCGGTCTGAGAACGATCGTTGTTCGAGCAATCCGCCAGCTTGCCTGGTAGTGCGGAGCGGCCACTCGTAGCCGTCTTGCGTGTAACCGACGCAGAAGCAGCGCGCGAGGCTTCTCGGGCGCGAGCCGAGAGGATGAGTCGCGCCACGATCTGCTCGGCAACGGTACGGTTGGTGTTGAGCCATTGCTCGAGGGCTGGGCGTACGAACCCATCGACGGTGGCTTGTAGCTCAGGGTTGTTGAGGCGGTCCTTGGTCTGACCCTGAAACTGCGGTTCGGAGACGAATATACTGAGGATGGCCACGAGCCCTTCGCGAATATCTTCCGCTGCGAGAGTGAGGCCGCGTGGTGTCAGATTGTGCGTGTCGATGTAATTGCGTACTGCTTTGACTAGACCTGTGCGCAGGCCATTCTCGTGGGTACCGCCACTTCCCGTGGGGATGCCGTTGACGTAACTGCGCACGTGCTCGTCGGTCGCCTCGGTCCACTGCATCGCCAGCTCAAGGCGACAGCCATTCTCGCGATTGACGTAGAACGGGGCGTCGTGCACCTGACGCGCATCGCGCTGGACGAGGATTGACTTCAGGTAGTCGACGACGCCATCCTCGTGGAAATAGGTGGTCTTATCATTCGGCGCCTCATCGAAGAAGCTGGCCTTGAGGCCGCGGTGGATGAAACTGCCGATCTCGAGTCGCTCGCGAATTAGCTCCGCCGAGAAGTCAGTTTTCGGAAACACAGTGAGGTCCGGGCGGAAGAAAACGGTCGTGCCGCGGCCCTTAGCGGGGCCCAGTTTCTGCAATTTTCCGACTGGATTGCCCTGCTTGAACTTCATCTGCCATTCGGCGCCGTCGCGTTTGACGGTCACGACGAGTTCGGACGAAAGGGCATTGACCACCGACGCGCCCACACCGTGGAGCCCACCAGAGGTTTTGTAGCTGGCACCGTCGAACTTACCGCCAGCGTGCAGCGTGCAGAAGATGATCTCAAGGGCGCTCTTCTTGTGTTTCGGATGGACATCGACTGGCATGCCGCGACCGTCGTCCGAGATCGTGATCGAACTACCATCCTTGTGAAGCGTTACCGCGATGCTCGAGGCATGACCGTTCATTGCTTCGTCGACGGCATTGTCAATTATTTCCCACACGAGGTGGTGCAGGCCCGCCGAACCAACACCGCCGATATACATACCGGGGCGTTTGCGCACGGGCTCCAGCCCTTCGAGTACCGTGATGTCCTTGGCCGTATAGTTCGTCATGGCGATGGCTCGATTGGATGGTTAGTTCTCGGGCAGGGTAGGGGCTTCGACCGCTGGGAGCACCATTTCGACGAATTGCCCACGCTTGATGATGTCGCGTCCCGTACCTCCGCGTGACACGACTTCGAATTTCGAGGGTGAGATCTTTTGCTCGCCCCCGAGGGAAGTGCGCAATGTCAAGGCGTCATTGGCCGTGTAGGCGACAGCGAAGCCAACCACGCGATCTTCGTCGTCGAGCTTGATGAACGACACGCCCTTGCCTGGTCCGCTGAGGTAGCTGATGTCGCCGACTGGGCAAAGCAGGCCCTTTTTCTCATGGCTGGCGCCGATCAGGGTCTCTTTGCCGCGCACCAGGTATACGCCGATGACGGTGGCGCCTTCCGCCAGTTTAGCGAACCGACGACCCGTTCGCGTACTGGGCTCGATGAACCCCGAGAGACCGAATGTCAGCGCATTGCCATCACTGGTCGCCGCAACTGCGTAACGTTTCGGAAGCTTACCTTCGCGTTCCTCGATGTTACCGGTGACGCGCGGATCGAGTGAATAGGCCCCGACGATCGCTTCTCCGTCTTTGAGCTTGAACAGCTTCTGTACTGGCTCACCGTAGCCAGTCGTGGCTGGCACATCGATGATTCGACAGGTGTACACCGTGCCCAGGCTCGAGAAGAACGCGACTGTGGCGCGAGTCGAGCCAGCGATGCAGGCCAGTACCTGATCGCCTTCGCGCAGCCGAGTGGAACTCGGATCCTTGATCTCTTTTTGGCGTTTGATCCAACCATCGCGGGTGATAAGCACGTGGTTGTCCTCGGCGATGATCAGATCTTCGGCCGAGATTTCGCGCTCGTTCTCGATGCTGGCAATCAGGGTGCGTCTCTTGTCGCCCTTGCCGAGCTTCAAAAGGATTTCTTCGAGTTCGCTGCGAACGATCCCCCAGCGCCCTTTGTGGTCGGCTTCGTCGAGCAAGCGACGGATGTCCTTGGTGCGCTTGCGTTTCTCGGCGAGCTCCTTCTGTATCACCAGGATTTCGAGCCGCGCCAGGCGGTAAAGTTTCAACTCGAGGATGGCGTCGGTCTGCTCGGCATCCAAGCGGAAACGCGCGATGATCTTTTGGGCTGCGTCCGATTTTCCCTCGCTCTTGCGAATGATTACGAGGATCTGATCGAGCGCGTCGAATACAGTCGCAAAGCCCTCGAGGATGTGGATCCGCCGGGCGAGTTGCCCGAGTTCGTGCTCCAACCGTTTGGTGACGACCTCAAGGCGGAAATGCAGGAAGTGCCAGAGTATCGAATGCAGATCCAGGCGCTCCGGGCGGCCCACCTCGGGATTCTCGGTCGGTACGAGACAAGTGAGGTTGGCGCTGAAGTTGCTCTGCAGCGGCGTATGTTTGAATAGATACGCCATCACGAGCTCGTGATCGGCTTCACGCTTGATCGTCAGTTCGATCCGCACGTCATCGGTTGAAACGTCGCGGACGTCCACCAGGTGCGGCATGGCGCGGCCCGTGATAAGTTCGCCGATGCGCTCGACGAGGGTCGCCTTGTTTACGTTGTACGGAATGCTCGTGACAAAGAGCGTTCGTCCCGCCTTGGTATCCGTGCCGAGCTCCCAGGTGCCGCGCACCTTGATCGTGCCCTGACCGGTCTCATAGATCTGTTTGAGCTCCTCGGTGGTCGAGACGATTTGGCCACCGGTCGGAAAATCGGGCCCCTTCACCGTGCGACAGAGGTCACGGTTCGTGAGCTGGCGTTCCTCGACCAAGGCATCGAGTAGCCTCAACGTCGCGGTGCAAACTTCTTCCAGGTTGTGCGGCGGAATACTCGTGGCCATGCCGACCGCAATGCCCGCCGCGCCGTTGACGAGCAGGTTCGGAAACCGCGCCGGCAAAACCACAGGCTCGTTGCGCGTGCCGTCGTAGTTCGGTCGGAAATGAACCGTCGCTTGTTCCAGCTCCTCGAGCAGCGGCGGCGACGCCACGGCCAGACGGCATTCGGTGTAGCGCATGGCCGCAGCTGGATCGCCGTCGAGCGACCCGAAGTTGCCCGAACCTTCCACCAACGGAACGCGCATTGAGAACGGTTGTGCGATGCGAACCAGGGCATCGTAAATCGACGCATCACCATGGGGGTGAAAGTTACCCATCACGTCGCCAACGACCTTGGCACACTTGCGATGCTTGGCGTCGGGCCCGAGGTTCTGCTGCCACATCGTGTAGAGGATGCGGCGCTGGACCGGCTTCATCCCGTCGCGCACGTCGGGTAGGGCTCGGGCCGTGATGACGCTCAAGGCGTAGTTCAGGTAGCGAACCTTGGTGACTTCATGCAAGGCCGCGGGTTCTGCCGGCCGCGTCTTGACAAATAGATCGAGGGTGCGCGAGTCGGCTCGCTTTTGAGCCTTGGGTGACGAAGGTGGCAGAGGGGGCTTCTGACGTGGTGCCAAAGGGACCGCTCCTAATCGGCCTTTTTATAGCCGTGGGGCGATTGGCTAGGAGCCTTTGGGCTAGAAGTCAACTAGTGGTTGGTGGAATTGGCGCTATGACCGAGCGATGCGTCGCAGAATGCCGCGGACAGTTTGGGCAGCTGCACAATTGGCCGGCACGGTTTTGTTCATCGCCGGCTGTGCTCGCGGTGACAAGGCCGGTCGTGCGGCAAGGGCAACAGAAAGTTGCGCCCAACTTTGTCGACTGGTTGTCCGATCTTCGGAGCCTGCTGCGATTGAGCAATGTTATCGGGGCTGTCGGGCGCAGGTGTTTGCGGTCGGTCCGGCATGCGAGGACCGTCTGCACGACTGGGTCGATTGCGCCCGGGCCAAAGCCGAACGTGAAAAGCTCGACGCTTCCGACGCGGACACGGCGGGGCTTGTCGCGCACTATTGTCCGCGTGAGCTCAGCTACGCCAATGCTTGCGCCAAGGCAAGTCAAAGCGCTGGAATTGTACAGAACGGCGAGCAACGGGTGCAGATCAACGGGGCGGAAAAGCACGTGCTGTACGAGGTCAAGTACGAAGGAGGTTTCGATTGCGTGGGCGAACCGGGGGCGGCGGCGCGTGCACCATGCACCTCGGCTAAACTCTGCGCATCGAAATGCTACTATTGTGGGACGGCGCAATATTCGCTCAGGCTTCGCGCCTGTATCGACGGGCAGTGTGTTGACAAGACCGAACTCGATGCATTTGTACCAATGCTCGATGTGCTCGAGAACTGTCACCCCCAAAATTAGCCATTTCAACGAAAGTCGTCGATGTCGATGCCGTAGCGTTCCATCCAGCGGTGGATCTGCATGCGAGCCTTTCCGAGCTCGCGACCAACGGCCGCGACGTTGCCTCGATTACGTTCCAAAAGCGCTCTGAGCTCGGCATCGCTTGGCATTGCGCGCGTTGACACACGTGGCAGAAGCGCCAAAGTACCATCACCGTGCGACGGCGCCTCGGAGTGCGCGGCGGCGCGACCGTAGTCGTGAATTGCTTCGCGCACGGCTTCGGGCAATAGTGCGTCGGATATGACGTCACTTTCCGCCAATGCGCAGCAACGCTTGATGCACGCCTCGAGCTCACGCACGTTGTACGGCCAATCGTAGTGAAGCAGCCCGAGCATGAAACCATACGACAGCACGAGTTGAGACCGTTGGTAGCGTGTGAGGAAGGTTCGAGAGAGCAGGAAGAGGTCCTCCTTTCGGTCACGCAAGGGTGACAGGCGCAACGGGTACTCGTTGAGCCGTGCGAACAGGTCCTCTCGGAACTTGCCTGTCTGGATTAGGCGCGAAAGGTCACGGTGTGTCGCGCAGACGATGCGCACGTCAACCTGTTCGGCTGCAGTAGCGCCGAGCGGGAACACCTCGCGCGACTGCAACACACGCAGCAGTTTCGCTTGCGCTTCCACCGGCATGTCGCCGATTTCGTCGAGCAGCAACGTGCCACCGTCGGCCATCCGAATAATGCCTGGCTTGTCTCGATCGGCGCCTGAAAAGGCGCCTTTGCGATAGCCAAATAGTTCACTTTCGAGCAGGCTGGCGGGGATGGCTGCGCAATTGATCGCCTGGAAGTGGCCGTGCCGACCGCTTTTGCGATGTAGTTCCCGGGCGGCGACTTCCTTGCCCGTGCCGCTCTCGCCGAGCAACATTACGCTGAGTAAGGTGTTGGCTATCTTTTCAATTTCTGCGGCAACGTCGTCCATCTGCATGCCGCCGACCAAGTCGGTCCTGGTCACTCGCCGGCTCGTTCCAGTGACCATTTGCCCATCGATGCGATAGTTGGCGCCGTGGCGCGCTCCGGAATCGACGTACTTGAGCAAAGCATCGCCAATGCGAACCTCGGCATTCGGCTCGAGCACGGTGGAGCGCACTGGATGACCATCGACCAAGATCCCGTTGCGACTATCGAGATCGCGTATCACCCAGCGACCGGCATCCCAAACGACTTCGGCATGGACGCGCGATACCGCTTGGACGGGCAGAAATAGGTCCGCATTTGGGTCGCGACCAATGACCGCTTTGGGTGACTCGAACACCCACCCACCCGGCAATTCGGCGTGCTCGCTGGCGTAGAGGAGCAGCAGGCCCGCGTCGGCGTTAGCCCCGGGGGCCGAGGGGTCTTCGAGGATCCCAATCTGCTGCATGGCTCCAGTCGTGCGATCGGTCATGTGGATGCTCCACCCCGCGGGCGGGGCGCACGACTATACAGTCAATTGCCGCGGTTTGCTCGAGATTCCCAATCAATGCCGCCAAATCTGGGCGTTCTCGGTGGATTTCCCCCAAGCTCTTTCCGACCGCTAAAGCTACGCTCTGGGCACGATGACCGAGGCGATACCTGTTGCTGCGATTCAACTGAACAGCGCTGAAGATCCACGGCACAACATCGAGGCTGTGGCGTACTGGGTCGAGCGTGCCAGTACCGCTGGCGCCAAGCTTGCGGTGTTGCCCGAGAACTTTGCATACTTCGGCGCTGAAGCGCGCCGCTGCGAATTGGCGGAGCCGTTGGGGGACGCGGATGCACCGATCCAGTCCGCGCTCGTACGGCTCGCGCGTAAGCATGGCATTGCTTTGGTTGCTGGTGGCTGGCCCGAGCGGAGTGCGGACCCAAAACGGCCCTATAACACGCTTACCGTCTACGACGCGTATGGCGAGCTCTCGGGTCACTACCGCAAGATACACTTGTTCGACGTCGACCTAGCGAGCGGTACCGCGTATCGAGAATCAGCAAGCACGACTGCAGGCAGTGACGTCTCCGTGGTGAAGGTCGCGGGTGTGAACTTGGGGCTCAGCATTTGCTACGATCTCAGGTTTCCGGAGCTGTACCGGCGGCTGAGCGAGCTTGGTGCCGAGGTCGTGTGCGTACCGGCAGCCTTCACCGCGGAAACGGGGCGAGATCACTGGCATTTGCTTAACCGCTCGCGCGCGGTCGAGTCGCAGTCTTGGGTGATTGCGGCCGGTCAATGGGGACGGCACGGCAACAACCGCCACACCTATGGACATTCGCTCATTGTCGATCCGTGGGGAACGGTGGTTGCTGAGGCACTGGATCGCCCCGGATTCATTGTGGCTGATATCGATCTCGATTGGCTTCGGGCAGTGCGTGAGCGCTTGCCAGCGCTGCGGCACCGGCGCCTTTAGAGGTGACGTTTGGCGATCTCGGTCCAGGTACCGGATGGTTCGAGGGCGATGTAGCTGCGCCAGAAGTTGGCAGCTCGCCCCGCGTCACCGATTTGCTCAAGCGCCATCGCCAGGTTGAAGTAGGCATCCGCAAATTTCGGATCGGATGCAAGGGCACCCTCGAACAACGGGACGGCAGCCTCGGGTAAACCACGTTCGAGCATGACGTAGCCGAGATTGTACTGAGCCTCGGGTTGGTTTGCATCGACGTCCAGCGCTTTGCGATAGAGCGCCTCGGCGCCCTCAGGATCATTGCTTCGAAACCGGATATTGCCCAGATTCGTGTAGGCGATGGCGAGCCACGGATCCAACTGAACGGCGCGTTCGTAGAGCGTGGTGGCTTCCTCTAGTGTTGCTGGGTCCTCATCGAGTTGGCTCGCTCGCAAGTAGAGCTCGTAAGCCGTCTTGGCACGTTCGCGTCCCGCCGTCGGCCGCAGCACTCGGACCACATCGTCGCGCAACGTCTTGACATCGAAGTCCATTACTGTCTGACCTGTGAGGGGCTCAAATGCGGTTCCGTCTTGCCCGCGCACGACGACTTTGCGTCCGTCCGATACGACGCGCAGCTCGGCAAGCGGTCGCGTCACTCGCGGCAGTGAGATCTTCAGTACTTCAATCGCGCGAGTGACATCACGGAGCCTCACGCGCTTGTCGAGCAGCGTCTGCGCTGCCCGCAGTGCGATGAGGTCTTGGAACGTATAGGCTCTGCGCCCACGTTGGCGCGCAGAAGGTGACACGACTCCAGCCCGGTCGAGCGAGCGTAGCCGCGGCGTGGACATACCGAGCAGTCGAGAGATCTCGGTGCGGGTGAAGAGATCCGTAAGCGGTTCCTTCCGGTTGGAAGTCGCATCTGACGGCACGGTCGCTTCCGGCGACTGTGGTCGGACACGCCCACCTCCAGGTCCGAAGGCTACGTGAATCACGTTTTCCTGACGACGGTTGCTTCGCCGCATACTATCTAGTCGAACCGTTATTCGAGCGAGTGGCCCCTGACAGAAGTCGAAACCATGACTTTGGTGTTGCCAGTGTCAAGGGGACTCACGAAATCTGTTTGGCTTCCGTATCGATATCCGCTGGTTGCGCGTTCGAGAACTTATCCACATGCAGGTTTTGAACGCTTTGCATCAGAAGCGACTAGTGCGCCAACGTTCACTATTGACCTTTCTTGATGGTTCGATTTGCCATTGACAAGCCCATGCGGCGAAGCCGCGCGGGCGTGCAATCTCGGTCGTGTCGCCGCTGAGTTGTCGAATGGCAGAGTGCATAGGCGTGTGCCAAGGCCGCAGCGAGACGCGACAATTGACTTGCCTCGAACGGTTTGACGGAAACGCAACAATGTTGCTTTGAGGTCCAGTGAGGATGGCCCAGCGGCTAGCGCTTTCGCGGGCGATGAAAATTTGATGCGGACGCGCGGCTCTCAGTTTCGCTCAGCAGGCGTGCTTCGACTTCTACCGTGATTCGAACGCCACGGGGTTCTTCAGTGACGACGAACTCGGCACGAACCGAGTCGATGTCACTTTTGGCCCGAAGTTGTGCTTCGAGGCAAGCCATACGGATGGCACGGATCCGCGCATGCGGATCGACATTGAGCAATTGCGCGATCCGGCTGCGCTCAGCATCGGCGAAGTCACCGCCATGTGACTTATCCTTCAGAACGATGCTCGTCGAGCCGTAGTAGGTCGGATCCTCGTCCCCGTGCCGTACGGCTCCCTCGCTGAGGACGTCGGCGCCTTCGAAAAGCTCGCGCCACCGATAGTCCGTACACTGGACCAGCGGTCGAAGGCGAGCCTCACCGAGCGCGGCGCGCCCCGATTTCGCAATTGAGGGACCTACTTGCTTCACGTCGACGAGCGGATGGTAGGTCGAAGCGGAGCCGGCGGGGAAATTTGCGACATCGCCGACTTACTTGTCCACCTGCCAACGGATTGGGGACGATTGTGCGGCGGAGTAGTTTCTCTACATGTCTAGCGCATCACTTCCGAAGTCTTCTAGCCTGGGTAACCAGTTGCATAAGTACATCACTAGGAATTCCGAATACCTGGTGGAAGCCGGGATCTGTATCGAGGTGCGGGCAAGGAAATCCTCGGAACGGAGCGAGAACCATGCGGCACTGGACCAAGCCATTGTGGCTCGGGTTCGCTGGCGTCGAGCGGGAGGCCATGATGTCCTCGTCGGTGAGGCGCCGGAGGTAGGCGATTCTCTGCTGCTTGGTGAAACCGACGGCTGTGTCTTGACCAGTGCCGTGCGCCGCATCGAACGCCCCCCAGTCGCTGCGCAACGGAGCGCAGCGGACTCAGGCTAGGCGGCTGACCGCCAATGCGTACTTCAACGGTGTCGGTGACTGCCCGTGCATTGGCGACGAGTCTACGTGGCAATCGTGACGTCTATCCAGCGCCTAACCTGGTATGGACGCAAGACGAGCGGCTAGTTGGCGGGATTCTCCGTAGTCATTCGAGCGGCGATGGGTTCGGAACAGTGGGGGCCACGCAACGCGCTGTGTGAATTACGCAGAATCTGCGAAATCTATTACGCTCCAATACATTGCCAAGCGTACAGGAAACGCGGATATTGCGGGATATATTGCTTTACTCAGTTGAGGCACGGATCTTGAAAGCGCAGGCTTTGCGGGATTTGCCGCCTCCACCCAGCGCACTAAAATGCAGACCCAGATCATTGCATCGGAACAGAAGGCCGTCTCAATCTTTGCCAAGAGCATCTATCGTGATCTCAAGGCGGGTGGGTATTCGGGCGAAGATGTGATGCAGCTTGCCGGTGAACTACTTTCTCTGCTGACCCGTGACGTTCAGAGCTCAGGAGCGCGGCCGGCCGCCGGATAGTCCCAATGACCTTCTCGCGGCTGCCGTTGGTGTTTGGTGGTGCGGGTGGTGGGCCTTGGCGCCGAAGTGTCTTCCGTGCTGCAAAAAAAGGCTGAAGAAGCCGTTGACGATGCCACGTAGGTCGGGAATTCTATGATGGCACCGCGACTTGACGCGACCAGCGCCGATGCAGCCTAACAAGCCCTCATTTACGATTATTGTCAGCGAGAAGGGTGGCGCGGAGCGGCGTGAGTCCTTTTCGACCAATGAGCTCGGAATTGGTCGAGTTCAAGGCAACGACCTCACCCTCGTCAAGGGAAACGTTTCGAAGCAGCATGCGAGGATTTCCTATCGCGATGGCGTCTTCATCGTGACGGATCTGAGCAGCACCAACGGTACCTACGTCAATCGGCGAAAAATTTCGGAGCCTACGAAAATCGCCGAAGGCGATCGAGTGTACGTTGGTGATTTCATTCTGAGGATAGACTCGGTAGAGCACCCTGAGGCCGCGGCTGTCCATGCGGCTGGGGCCGAGGCGGCTGGCTCTGTTTCGGACTCGCAGTCAGTTCCGGATTCGACCACGACCAAGGGCAAGGTTCCCGCGGAGATACAAGTGCCGCGAGGTACCAGTTACCCAGACGTTCCTGGTGCGCCAAAGGTGCCGAGTCCTGGGACTACCGTCACATCCTGGTCTGATAACTCATCAGGACGAATCTCCCTGACGAATGAAGACCTCCAGGCCGCCGCTCGCGCGTCGGTCAGTGATCCGGCGATTCCAGGCGCTTCGGCGGCGACGTTGGCACCGGGTGAACGCGACGCCAGCAGCATGCTTGCGGCGCTTGTCGAAGCAGTCGTAGAGGTACTTGGCGAACGGTGGGTCGGTGGGGCTACGGACCACGAGCAGCACAACTCGGTCGATCGAGTCATCGAAGACCAGCTTCAACGACTGATCCAGGGAGGTAACCTCCCACCAGCGGCGCAGATCGAGCGCATGCGGGTGTTGGCCCGAACCGAGGTGTTGGGGCTTGGCGCGCTCGGGAAATTAATTGAGGATCCGTCCGTCACTGAGATTCTCGTTCCGCGATTCGACCAAGTCTTGGTGCGTCGCAATGGCAACATCGAAACCGTCGAGCAGGGGATCTCGTCACGCCGCTCGCTCAGGCGCATCATCTTGCGCTTGTGCATGAAGTCGGGCCGACCAGCGTCGCCAGATGAAGCCATGATTGAGCGTTCATTGCCGAATGGCGGCCTCCTCTTGGCAGTCTTTCCGCCGTTGGCAATGGGGCAACCATCGTTGGTGCTGCGCAAGCCGCGGGAGAACCTGAATACGCTGCAGGGGTTGGTTCGGGCCGGAGTCATATCGCGAGCCATGTCAGTATTCCTGCAGCAGGCTGTTGCGGCGCGTTCTCGGTTGCTCGTCGTTGGGCCGCGTGACGCAGATGTTGGCGGAGTTGCGGGTTCTTTGCTCTCGACTATATCCGAGGGAACCGTTGCGCTGGTCGAGGGCATGTCGGATCTTGGTGCTGGTAGTATGCAAGTGCCAACATTCCGTTGGTCGTTGGTTTCGGCGAACGACGTTCGGCGTTTGATCGGAGCCGCTGCGCGCGTATCCACTCTGCAATTTGGTGTTAGTCTCGACGACGCGATGGCTACGGCCGCAGTGGTGGATGTGCTTGGCGCTTCAGGAACTGGAGTCATTGCAGTTCGAGAAGCCCGAACCAGTGAGCACGCGCTGTCGCAGATGGCAGCCGAGCTCATGACGGCCCATCCGGGCATCTCCCTCGACGTTGCCCGGCGCCTGATCGCAGGCTCCTTCGATCTATTGCTCGAAGTTGTGCGCTATCGCGATGGCCGGCAGCGATTGATTCGCCTGGGTGAATTTGGTCGTGTCACGGCCGATGAAATCGAGATTGACGACGTGTTCACATTCGTGACCTCTGGCAATACCGCGGGCGAGCTGGTCGAAGGAACCTTTCGCAGTAGTGGCACTGTGCCTCGCGTTGTAGAGGAGCTGGTTGCTCGGGGTGCACAGTTTGATACGAACGTTTTTGCGCGACCGACCTCGCGATAGGTTCACGGTCGACGATTGCGGCGCTCGCCTAGATGCTCAAGTTGCCCCATTTGGCCGCTGGCGCTCGGACAACTTCTTGCCCATGCGGCGCCGCTGCAGCGGCCCCACCTTGTCGATCATCAGTACGCCGTTCAAGTGGTCGTTTTCATGCTGAATCGCGACAGCAAGCAATCCGGTTGCCTCGACCTCGAACGGAACGCCGTCCACGCCTAGCGCGCGGATCCGAATCTGCTCGGCACGCTTGACATTTTCGTGCACACCCGGGAAAGACAGACAACCCTCCTTCCAACTCTGGGTGCCGACTGCTTCGATGATCTCGGGGTTGATGTAGGCCGCAAATTGGGCCGGTTCGTTCTCATCGGCCACATCGATGACGAAGATTCGCAGTGGTACGCCAATTTGCGGTGCGGCCAGACCAACACCCGGAGCGGCATACATGGTCTCGGCCATGTCCTCCACGAGGCGCCGAATCTCGTCGTCCACTTTTTCGACCGGCGCAGCAACCGTCCTAAGTCGCGCGTCGGGATACTCGAGAATCGGGCGAATGGCCATGCCAAGCTCTGTCTAACACTCACTCGAGAAGCCGGCAATCTGGGCCGCGACGGGCGCGAGCGCTAGCCGCGCGCGCTAGCCGCGCGCCGTGCGCTTCGGGTATACGAGTGAGCCTGAGACGTAGGCGTCGGCACCGCAAAGTTCCCAGTGGGGTTTGTCAATTCGCGGGGCGTCGGTCGGGCTTTCGGGCCCCGCCCAATCAACCGCACCTGGGCGACCGCGCGGCCCCAACAGGATTGGCGCCACGAACACGTGCATGGCATCGACGAGGCCTGCGGCCAAGAGGCTACCGGCCAACTCGGCGCCGCCTTCGCACAGCACGCTAACGACCTCGCGAGCGGCGAACTCGGCCAGGGCAGTTTGCATGTCACAGCGACCCTCCGCTGTGCCTGGGACGCGAATGAGACTCACACCTGCGGCTTCGAGGGCCTCTCCGACTGCTCGCGAGGCTTCGTGAGTGGCGACGACACAGGTCGGAATCTCGCGAGCGGTTGCCACTAGATGACTGTTCATCGGGATACGCAGCTTGCTATCGACGACGATGCGGATCGGATTTCGCCCCGCCACATCGCGAACCGTTAGCCTCGGGTCGTCCGCGTGAACCGTATTGATACCCACCATAACGGCGTCGTGGGCGACGCGCAGCTCGTGCACGCGGGCGCGTGACTCCGGACAAGTGATCCACTTGGACGCACCAGTGCGGGTGGCTATCCGACCATCGAGCGAAACCGCAAGTTTTAGCGAGAGATAGCTGCGTTGCTGGGTGACGTACTTGGCCCAGGGTTGAACCAGGGTGCGACACGCGTCCTCGACGCACCCCACCGTTACCTCGACGTTGGCTGCCTCTAGGCGCTCGATCCCGCCACCTACCACGTTTGGATTCGGATCGCGGCAACCAATGACGACACGCCCGACACCAGCGGCTAGGATTCGATCGAGGCAAGGGGGAGTGCGTCCCTGATGATTGCAGGGCTCAAGCGTTACGTACAGAGTGGCGCCCTTTGCACGGTCACCTGCCGCTCGCAGTGCACCCACCTCGGCGTGATCGAGTCCGACAGCTTCATGGTAGCTCTCGCCAACGATTTCGCCGCCAACCGCGATGACGCAGCCGACGTGTGGGTTAGGGGACGGATCACCGAGCCGCGCCAATTCGAGCGCACGCTGCATCAGTTTGGCGTCGACATCAGCCATGAGTTACTCGATGTTCCTTGAGCGGACCAGGTTGCTCATTTCGGCCATGAATTCATCGATATCGCGGAATGACCGGTATACACTAGCAAATCTGACGTACGCAACGCCATCGAGTGCTTTCAGTCGCTGCATGACGCGCTGACCGATCGCTTGGCTCGGGATTTCCTTTTCCCCACTTTCACTCAGCTCCCGTTCCAGCGCTGTCGCTTCGCCTTCGAGCGTATCCATGGAAATCAGGCGCTTGTTGCAGGCGAGCTGCATGCCATGGAGCACCTTCTGACGATCGAATGGTTCACGGTGGCCATTCTTTTTCACCACAATCGGAACGGAATGTTCGACCCGCTCGTAGGTTGTGAATCGCTTGTGACAGCCATCACATTCGCGTCGACGCCACGTGACCGTGCCAGCGGCCACCAAACGAGAGTCGCTAACTCGACTATCCAGCTGGCGGCAGTAGGGGCATTCCATGGCTCGACTCCCCGATGGAACAGGCCTCATAGCCTGTGTCGGTGGACCGAAATCTATTCCGCGAAAGCGGAGAATATTAGCGTAGCGTTCGTGCCACCGAACCCGAACGAATTCGACATCACATGGTGCAGTTTGCGTTCACGCGCGGTGAGCGGCACGCAATCAATCGCCACTTCGGGATCTTGATCTTCGAGGTTGATCGTTGGCGGAACTACGCTGTTTTCCATGGCTTTGAGGCAGACGGCGGCTTCCACCGCGCCAGCCGCACCCAGGAGATGCCCCATCATCGACTTAGTTGAACTGACCCAAAGTCGCTTGTCAGTGGCGTTGGCGCCAAAGACTTTGCAGAGGGCTTTGGATTCCTCGATGTCGCCGGTGGGGGTCGAGGTGCCATGTGCGTTGACGTAATCGATCACGCTGGGATCGAGCTTGGCGTCGCGCAGCGCTAGTTGCATGGCGCGCACGGCGCCGACGCCTTCTGGGACTGGTTTCGTGATGTGGTAGGCGTCGCACGAAGCGCCATAGCCGACAATCTCGCCAAGGATCTTTGCGCCCCGCTTTTTGGCGTGGGCGAGCGATTCGAGGATGAGCGTGGCCGAACCTTCGCCGCACACGAAGCCGTCGCGGCCCAAGTCCCAGGGACGGCTGGCGCGCGTTGGTTCGTCGTTGCGCCGGCTAAGTGCAAACATGGCGCCAAAACCGGCAATCGCCACCGGCGATACGGTCGCCTCGGCGCCACCCGCGACCATCATTGGTGCACGCCCGTACTGGATCAGACGAAACGCTTCGCCAATGGCGTGTGCACTCGAGGCACAGGCACTGGTATGGCAAAAGCTAGGTCCCCTGAGGCCCCAGTGTATCGACACCTGACCTGCAGCCATATTGGCGATAAGCGACGGGATCACGTAGGGGCTGACACGCTTCGGACCCTTCGTGTGCAAGGTGAGGGTGCAGCCCTCGAGATTCTCGATGCCACCGAGTCCGACCCCGATGTAGACCCCAGCCTCCTCCCTGATTTCGTCAGTCAGTTCCAGGCCTGACTGTTCGAAAGCCATGGTGGCTGAAGCTAGGGCAAACGGAATGAAGCGCGCCACCTCCTTGAGCTTTTTCTTCTCCATGTACGCGGTCGGCTCGAAGCATTTGACTTCGGCCGCAATGCGCGTTGGATATTCGTCAGTGATCGGGAAGAGCGTTACGGGTCCAACTCCGCTCTGGCCTTCGATCAATGCCTTGTAGCTCGCATCGGTACCCACCCCAACCGGGGTGACCATTCCAATACCGGTAATGACGACGCGCTCCATATACGTCCTCTTGCTATTAGCCCACCGACTCAGCCGCCGGAATGCTTGGTGATATAGTCGACGGCATCCTTGACGGTCTTGATTTTCTCGGTGTCTTCGTCGGGGATGTCCATTTCGAACGCTTCCTCAAACGCCAGAACGAGTTCGACCAGGCCGAGCGAATCAGCGCCGAGATCGTCGATGAACGAAGACTCGGACTTGATGTCCGCCTCGTCGACATCCAACTGCTCTTTGATGATCTTCTTTACGTCGGCTTCGATGTTGCGCCCTTCCGCCATGGTTCCTCCGAGGGGACTCCGGCTAGGAGTGCCCCGACTGTTCTGTGCCTCCGTGTAGAAGGCGTTGACGATTGCAAACGTTGCTGGGGAAATATTGTCTCGCCACTCGACCGGCGTTTTTCAGCGCAGGTTCACGTGGTTGCGAAGCAAGCCTTGTCACTCAGGTGCATCTTCGACGATGTTCAGAGCGCCAAGACGGGGCCGTACTTAGCACGCTTTTCGCCACGTCCAGGGGGTAAATCGCCCTATACGTGCTGCGAAGCTGTGGGTATTGCCGTGCGAAATGGGATTCGCGCCTCGTATGTGCCTGCGACTACCCTAGAAATGCCGGAACTTTCGCGAAGATTTCGTGGGAATTGACGCTGAGCGTCGTAATGCGCTTGTCAATGCGTTTGACCAGGCCGGACAAGACGTTTCCCGGTCCGATCTCGAGGGCCCGGACCACACCGGCATCGGCCATGTGCCTGACGCTCTGCTCCCAGCATACCGTGCCGTCAACCTGGCGGAATAGCAGCGATGGGATTTCGGCGGCGTCCTGGTTCGGCAAGGCGTTGACGTTGGCGACGACTGGAAAGCGTGGGGTATTCAGCGCGACGCTCGTCAACGCTTCGGCAAGGGCTTGTGCGGCAGGCGCCATCAATGCGCAGTGGAAGGGGGCACTGACTTTCAACGGGATTACCTTCTGCCCGGAGGCGGTCGCGGCTGCCTTGGCGCGCTCCACGGCTGCTGCGTGCCCGGCAATGACGATCTGGCCTGGCGCATTGAAGTTGGCCGGAGACACGACTTCGCCGTTCGAAACGTTCCGGCAAATCTCGGTGATCTGTTCGGCAGTGGCGCCTATGATGGCAGCCATCGCTCCAACGCCCGGCGGAACTGCCACCTGCATTGCACGTCCACGCAGGTTGACGAGCCTAACGGCATCCTCCAGCGCAATGGCTCCAGCTGCGACCAACGCGCTGTACTCACCAAGCGAGTGACCAGCCACGAACGTTGGTGCCGGCAGCTCGGGGAACGCTTCACGCAGTGCCTCGAGCGTAGCGATGCTGGTGGTCAGGATTGCTGGCTGGGTATTGGCGGTCAGCATGAGTTCGCTGTCCGGACCTTCGAAACACAGGGTCGAAAGTTTCCAGCCCAACGCTGCGTCCGCGCGCTCGAAAACCTCGCGAGCTCGAGGTGAGGCTTCGTACAGGGCTTTGCCCATGCCAACAGTCTGTGCGCCTTGCCCAGGGAATAACCATGCAAGCATTACCATTTCACTCCTTGGTCACGTGGCCATCGAGATGGCTCGATGGTGGCCCGAATGGCCCACGGTGTGACGCTGGCCTATCCAGTGGCCGTCTCGTCGCTCCGTTTGGAATTCTACATGCGCGCGAGCGCACTCGCCCAAGAGATGCCAGCACCAAGTGCCGACATGAGCACAACGTGCCCCGGTTTGATGCGCCCGTCGCGAATTGCTTCGTCGAGTGCGATCGGAATCGAAGCACTCGAAGTGTTGCCGCGATTCTCGATATTGATGATGACGCGCTCGTACGGCAGGCCGAGGCGCGCTGCGACCTGGTTGATGATACGCAGGTTGGCTTGATGCGGCACCACCCAGTCGATCTGGTCGGGCGTGAGCTCGGCATCTTTCATTGCGGACAGCGACGCTGATGAGAGCTTTTTGACCGCCACTTTGAAGATGTCTTGGCCGCTCATGTACACCTTATTGCGGTGTAGCGTGATGGCCTCGGCCGTGATGGGCGAGAGGCTGCCACCCTCAGGGATGCAGAGCGAATCGGTGAGTGCCGAATCGGTGTAGATTCGCGTCGAGAGCAAAAGGCCGCGCGATTCGTCGTCGGCTCGCGACAGCACAACAGCTCCAGCGCCATCGCCAAACAGGACGCAGGTGTTGCGATCAGTGAAATTGGTGATGCTGGTCAGCGTCTCGACACCGATCACAAGCACGTTGCGCACGGTGCCGGTACGGACGAACTGGTCCGCAATCGACAACGCGTAGAGAAAACCAGCGCAGGCGGCCGAAACGTCGAAAGAGGGGATATCCTTGCATCCCAGTTTCTTCTGCACGAACGCTGCACACGCCGGGATTTGCATATCGGGTGTGATCGTGCCCACGACGATCATGTCGAGCGCATCTGCCGTCAACCCAGCGGCTTCAAGCGCCCGGGTGGCGGCGTGGAATGCCATATCACTCGAGGCCTCACCGGGAGCGGCGTAGCGACGCTCGCGTATGCCCACGCGCTGAGTGATCCAATCGTCGGAAGTGTCGACGATCTTCGCGAGATCCTCGTTCGTCATCACTCGTTCCGGTACGTACGAACCCGTTCCGGTGATACGACTAGCAGGCCATGTTCTCGTACTATTGGACATTTCGAGAATGCACCCTGGTGACGTTGAACCCAACCCAGCTCACCTGACAAGCGAAAACGCTCGCCAGTCCATATGGACCGGCGAGGTTGGGTCAAACGCTTAGCCCGACTGGGCGCCTACTCCTTAGCGATGCCGGTCGGAGTCGCTGGCGTGGTCGCTTCATTCGCACCCGTTCCGATAACGGCTTTGCCTTTGTATTGCCCGCAGGACGGACACATGCGATGAGATATCATCGGGGCAGAGCAGTTAGGACAGGGCACGACGTTCGGCGCGATCACCTTATCGTGGTTGGCGCGGCGCATGTCGCGCTTGCTGCTAGTTTGTCGTCGCTTGGGAACAGCCACGGGACCTACTCCTTGGTCGTTTTTCTGAGTCGGCTCGCAATTTCTGCGAGCGGTCTAAGCCTTGGATCTATCGCCGGTGAGCTTTCGCTTCCGCCGCTAGTTTCTAGGGTCGGGGGGATAGCGGGCCTTTCCGCAGAACGCAAGTCCGATCGCAGCGGCTTCATCGGAAGTTCCAGCACGAGGAACTCGCGCACCAGCTCATCGAGCTCGATGTGATCGCCCCGATAGGTGTCTTCGGCGGCGTCATCCTCGGACAATTCAACCTCCGGCCTACTGGTCTGCACCTTCTTTGGTGCGGGGGCCGCCTTGGTCGCTGCCTCCGTGCCGCTTGTCTTTTTTGTTCGCGAGCCGACACTCATTCGGCTGTCGTCATGGACCGCTGCCGCGGGGCGCAAGACCAAAAATACCTCGGCCGACAAGTCCAAATCGATTGGGTCGAGCGTCCTTGAGCAGGGAACGGTGACCCTGGCTTGGGCAGTACCGCGAATAACGACCTGCCGCGACGTGATACTGGCATCGAACGCGAGCGAGCCTGGGCCAGCAATAGTGGCGTCCGTCCCTTCGAACGCGCGTTGCAACCACGCCAAAGGGAGCTCCCAATCGTAGTGCTTCTTGCCGCGTTCCAAGTCGGCGGTGCGAACGATGAATAGGGCCTTAGACAAGTGGTAACAACGCTAGCGCCTGTGGCCCCTCGGAGCAAACCCATCCCAGAAGGGGTAGGTGTCGCCGGGGAAAGCGCCAAATCCCAACTCGAGGCAACCGCCAGGCTCGTGGTAGCTTGAGCCACGATGCTAGTGAGACAGTTGAGCCGATGGGCAGAACGTCCAGTGCTTTGCGCCTGCGTCGTCTACGGCTTGGCGACGCTCGTCTACGGCCTTGTCGCGCCGACGACGCATTGGCATCAACATACCCCCTTCAATCACTTCGCACTATTGGCCGAATCCTGGCTCAATCACCGGCTCGATTTGGGGCAGGCCCCGCCGCTACATGCCGGTGGCAACGATTTTGCGCTGTTCGGGGACCGATGGTTCATCGTCTTTCCTGGTGCGCCAGCGTTACTCATTCTCCCTTGGGTGGCCATGGCGGGCAACGCGACAAGGACACTAGACGGCCTTTTCTTCCTGATGCTCGCTGGCCTCGCACCGGCGGGCATTTACTTGACGCTCGAGCGAATTCGTCGCGAAAAATTGGCCCAGATTGAGCTCGGTAGTGTGGTGGCTCTTACCGCGTTGTACGCTTTCGGTAGCGTGTACTTTTTTACGGCAGTGCAAGGCACGGTATGGTTTGCTGCGCATGTCGTGGCTGCTGCGGCAACGACCTTCTTTCTCTATTCGGCATTAGGCGTTCGCTACCCACTTGGGGCGGGCCTGGCATTGGCGGTAGCTATCGGGACTCGCCCAGTTCTCGGCGGGTTGGGCCTTTTCCTTTTGCTCGAGTGGAGGCGGACGAATCGGGGATCGGTAACCTTTCGTTCCAGCCGACCGCTGCTTTGGTTTGGCTTGCCCGTCGCGGTAACGCTCTGCGCGCTAGGCTGGCACAATTGGGCGCGCTTCGGGCATATTACGGAATTCGGTTACCGCTACCTGGCAGTGGCATGGCAAATGCGAATCGAGAAGTGGGGCCTCTTTGGCTACCACTACTTGGCGCGCAACCTAGGCCTTATACTAACGAGCTTGCCCTACCTCGAGCATGGTCGTGACGGTTGGACGATCCAAGTTAGCGGACACGGGTTGGCGCTGTGGCTGACTACGCCCGTGTACCTGTGGCTCCTCTGGCCACAGACAAAGAACGTGATGCACCGCGCGCTCTACTCAACACTGCTCGTGGTCGCGTTGCCTTCGCTGCTCTATCAGAACAGCGGTTGGCTCCAATTCGGGCAAAGGTTTTCCAACGACTACGCGCCGTTGCTCATCGTGCTGTTGGCGGTAGGTGGATACCGTTGGTCTCGCCACATGAAGGCTGGATGGGGCCTGGCCTTGGCGGTGAACCTATTCGGCGCGGTAACCTTCGGTCGACCCGAATTTGCGTCGTATTACTACGTCGAACGGACGCAGCGGGTGATCTATCAATTGGACTAGGGCCTAGCCTAGCGCACAGTCGGGTTCGGAGACGGCGTCCGGATCTTCGTCAGCGTCGCTCTGGGCAGATTCGTTCTCGTCCTCTATCATCAACAGCTCGTCTAGGAGTTGGTCGGCCGTGTGCGGTGTCCCTGAAATGGCTTTGACCCCGCTCATCGTCACCACCGACTGTGCGTAGCGGGTAGCGGCCTTGGCGGCCTGTTGAAACGTCTCGATCACGCCCTGTCCGTTGGATGCGACTGCCGCTAGCGAAGGGATTTCTTTGCGCCACTCGAGCCGTTCGATGAGCTCGCCCGGCGGCAACGCCCCGGGCATGTCCTGTTTGTTGGCTTGGATCAAATAGGGGACGGCGGGCTTGCGTTCACGCAGGTAGCGTTGCAGTAGCCGCAGCCGTTGTCGCGTGTACGCCAAATGTTCGGGTCGACTATCACAGACGAACACCACGCAATCAGCCGATTTGATCAGCGGTTTGCGCCGGTAGGACCGCGACTCTTGCCCGGTGACCGAGAGCAGCTGGACCCGAATTGGGATCTTGCTTTGGTTCGAGAGCTCAAGCTCCATCCAGTCAAAGAACATCGTGCGACCCTTGAGCGCTCCGGGCGTATACATCTCGGTGCGCTTAGTGACCGGGTAGCGCCGACAGATCTCCTGCATGTTCGTCGTCTTGCCCGACGTGCCAGGACCGTCGTACACGATCCGAACGATCAAGCGACGGTTGGAGGGGTCGTAAATCGGCATGTCGTTCCGTGCGAAGTGGGACCCGGGCTACTTACTGCGCTTGACGGTAACCTTCTTGATCTTGGGCGGGTTGACGGCGCGGTCGCCGCGCACCTCGGTTGACGCGAGCTTATCGAGCACCGCGTCCGGGCCACACGAGCCAAATATGGTGTAACCGCTGTCGAGGTGTGGCGCGGCGGCGTCGGTGACAAAAAATTGCATACTGTTGGTGTTCTTGCCGCGATTCGCCATACAGAGCAGGCCCCGGCGATCGTGGGTGGCACCGGGCCAGATTTCGTCCGGAATGAGGTAACCACCTTCGCCAGCGCCGGTGCCCAGCGGATCGCCGCCCTGAATCATGAACCCCTTGATTATGCGGTGAAATACGCCATCGTCGTATGCGGGGCGCTTGACCCATTCACTGGTCTTCGGATCCTTGAATGGCCGCAGCCCACGCGCTAGCCCGACGAAGTTCGCAACGGTAACGGGTGCCTTGTCGCTGAACAATTCGCACTTGAGTGTTCCCGAATCGGTCACCATCTCGGCCACGAGTTTGCCTGATTTCGGTAGCCCCTTGGTGGCGTCATCCAGGGTAAACTTGCCTTCGAGTGGATCGCTGCCCGGCGGCACGACGGATCGCACGGGTGCGGCCGATGCTGGCGCCGCGACCGCGCTTGAAGCCTTGAGTGGAAGCGCGACGCTGCTCGACGCCGAGGGAGCCGCATTTGCGACTGCGGCCGCGGACAATGCCGCCGTCGGGGTAATCGAACCAATCGTGGCCGCGACGTTCGAAACAACGGCTGCGCCACTGATGCTTTCGGCGGTTGGAACTGGAGCAGGCTTCGGCTCTGGCTCGGGTGGTGGCACTCTGCTCTGACAACCGAACTGAAATACCAGTACGGTTGCGAAGAGCACGGAAGCCAGGCGGAGATTGGTTCGGAGTGCGAGTCTGCGGGTCATTTTGGACATGTCGGGTTGGAATTCGAGGGTGCTATTTAGCTCAGCTGGCCTTGATTCGCACGCGCTGCCCAGGCTGGATTCCGTGCTGCCGGCAATAGCCGGCGTTGACCTCAAGCACATGGGCGGCCGGGCAGGGGACGGAACGCGGATCGTCGTTGAGCACCGGAACCTGCTCCAGAACGCCAACGATGGTGCCATCGGCCGCGATGAACAACATGTCGAGCGGCAAACAAGTATTGTGCATCCAGAAAGTGTGGATGGTTTCGTTCGACCAAGAGAAAAGCATTCCACTTTCAGGAGCCAAATCGGTGCGATACATCAAGCCGTGCTGCTGATCCTCGGGCGAAAGCGCGAGCTCGACTTCGATGCTGGGTTGGGCACCACCAAGAAACCTGACGATGCCGCGCCTAAGTGGGGGCGGGGCCGCAGGATCCTTCGGGCACCTGGCGGCTGGCTTGGCGGCGGGGGCAGGGGCGTCGGCCAAAGGCACGATGCAGCCCGGGGCAACCACGGCTTGCGCCCTTATCAACGTCGGATTGGCCGAAACCAGAGGACTGACCGCTGGCTCGACCAGTGCCGAATGATCGGCGCGCTGGCACCCCATGGCCAATGCACCAACGAGCAGGAGAACGGAACGCGTCCTGAGCATGACCGGCTGCGGCATACCACGGAATGCATGCAATTGCGCAGCCTCGGGCCGGGTCAGGGCGGATTCGGGGCGGCCAAGGCGTCCTAATCGGGTTATCCTCCCGGCGATGCCCATCCGGCTAGTTTCGTTATTGGTGGCGTCGTTGGCGCTCGGTTGCGGCGGGCCTTCGGCTGCGCTGCCGTCGTCTCGCGCCAAGGGTGGCAGCGCTGGCATTTCATCGGCCGGTGGTGGCCGCACGGCTACGAGCCTCGCGATGGGCGGAACCACAGCGCGCGGAGGTACCGTGACTGGGGGCACCACTTCGACGTATGTCGAACCCAGCTGTCCTTTCGTTCCGACGGCACAAATCGATGCCAAGTGCGACGCGTTGAACCAAGCGACCTGTCCCGCGGGTCAAGGTTGCTACCCAACCATCACTTACCCGACTGCCCCCTGCGATCCAGAAATTTACCGTACGGCGTGCTTGCCGGCAGGTAAGGGGTTGCAATGGGACGAGTGCATGTCTTTGCTCGACTGCGCTGCCGGATTCATTTGTGTCGTTAGTGGGACGGGTACTCAATGTGAGCGGGGTTGCGACGCGAGCAATCCAACTTCATGCCCGACGGGGCTGTTCTGTGAGGCCATTGACCTACCGGGGATTGGCACATGCAATTGAGCGGACGCAGGATCTTTGGTTGTGGCGTCGCGGGAACGCTTGCGGGCATATGGCTCAGTGGGCTTGGCTGTTCGCGCTCTCCTCTGCGCAAGGTCGATGTGACCGATGACTCGGTTCCCTACACGTGTCAGAACGATGCCGAATGTCGGGGAACCAACGCTTGCGAGAGCTACGCCTGTGTCGTTGGGCTCTGTCAACGGGTTCGCGAAACCACTTGCGATGACGGCAACCCTTGCACCGACGACGGCTGCAATCCGGTCGACGGTACCTGCCAATTTGCCTTCCGTACGAATGACGATGACAGCGACGGTTATCGTGCCGCATTGCCGGGTAAGACCCCTGGGGCCGCCGATGCCTGCGGCAACGACTGCAACGATAGCTCGCCTTTGTCTCACCCGGGCGCGAGCGAGCTTTGTGACGGCGTCGACAACGACTGCAATGGCATCATCGACGACACGCAGCGTTACTACGGACCCAACAACGGTTTGCCAACCGTGTTTTGGGTTTCAGATTCTGCCAAGTTTCAGTCCTATCCAGCCGGGATGGCCTACGATGGCAGTAAATTCGCCATTACTACCGGTGAGCAGAACGAGCGGTGGCAGGGGGTCTTTCACGCGCTCGCATCGGACGGAACGATCGAGGTACCGGCAACGACGTTGACGTCGGCCGCTAACGATAGCGCCGCGGGGCCCCTGGTTTGGACGGGCTCGGTCTTCGGCACCGCGTGGGAGGATCGCCGCGAGACAAGCTACGATATCTACTTCAATCGGTTGGATGGGCTGGGCAAGAAACTCCACCCCGATCTGCGCGTGACTGCGAGCATGGGCTTTTCGATTGAACCATCCTTGGTCTACTCGGGCACCGAGTGGCTCCTGGCGTACTCGGACGACTCTGACACCGGCGATTTTACCATCTACACTCAGCGCATTTCGCAGGACGCCACACTCATCGGTCTGCCTACAGCGATTACACCGCCGTCGATTGACGCGCGTCAGCCACGGTTGTCGAAAAATAGCTCTGGCTATGGGCTATTTTACTACTCCTACACCGACAAATATTTCGCGTACCAGAAGCTCGATACCAACCTTGCCGCAGTGGGAGCGGTCGTTCCGCTAGAACCCGGCAAGGACGCGGACGTGAGCATTCGCTGGAATGGCGATCGGTATATTTTGACTTGGGCCGTCAGAATAGGCGATTCCTACGGCCCCACCATCTGGGCGATGTCCGTGGATGACGCCGGACGTACGCTCGGCTCCCCGCGGCCAATTACCATCGGCGCTGGTGTTGCCCGCAGTCCGTCAATCGTGGGCTTGGGCGACAGATTCATGCTCTTGTGGACCGACGATCGCTACAGCCCCAAACTCCTCGAACTGAGTATGCAGACTTTCTTGAACGACTTTTCGGCGCTCGACGTGCAGCAGCAGATCACGACGCTTGATAGCGACAGCCTGGATCCTGTTGGTGTTCTTGGCGGTGGCGCGCTTGGAATTTTGTTCCGTTCGCACCTGAGTGGGCCCTGGCACACCTACTTTACGGCACTGCGTTGCTTGAATCTGACTCCACCGTAGAGCGGACAAGCGGGCACGCAAGGGAGAGTTCGCAGCCTAGGGCAAACGAGCGATTCCGGGTGCCTCGTAGCCGGTCGTGGCGACGTACTCGAGGTAGCCTCCGCCGTAGGCGACTGGGCCACTTGGACCGATTTCAAGCACGCGATTCGATAATGCACTCAGAAAATGTCGATCGTGCGAGACGAATACGAGCGTGCCTTGATATTGCCCGAGCGCCTCGATGAGCATCTCTTTGGTGTCGAGATCGAGGTGGTTGGTTGGCTCGTCCAAAATCAGCAAATTCGGCGGCTGGTAAAGCATTTGCGCTAGAACGAGGCGAGCCTTCTCTCCCCCAGAGAGTATTTTGACAGGCTTGTCGATGTCTTCCCCGGGAAATCCGAACACTCCAGCCAACGTTCGCAGCGATCCTACGCTCGCCTTTGGGAACTTCGCTTCGAGAGTCTCCCAGACGCTTGCTTCGGGTGTCAGAAGTTCCATCGCGTGCTGGGCAAAATAGCCGAGCTGCGCGCTCGCCCCGACCGTGACCTCACCTGCGTCCGGTTCAATCGTGCGCGCTGCTAGCTTGAGCAACGTCGATTTTCCAGCACCGTTGATCCCCATGATGCACCAACGCTCTTTGCGTCGAACGAGCCAGTCAAAGTCGTTGTAGATCGTGCGTCTACCGTAGGTCTTTCCGACTTGGCTGAATTTGAGTACGTCGTCACCCGACCTTGGGGGCTCGGGAAAGTCGAAGCGCAGCTTTTTGCGCCGCCTGGGTGGATCGACACGGTCGATTTTTTCGAGCTTCTTCACGCGAGATTGGACCTGGGCGGCGTGGCTGGCACGTGCCTTGAACTTCGCGATGAAAGCTTCTTCTTTCGCGAGCATCGCCTGCTGGCGTTCGAAGCTGCTCTCGGCTTGCGCGTCCATGAGCGCACGCTTTTCGAGGTAAAATTCGTAGTTGCCGGTGAATACGGTCACCTCACCGCCGTTGATTTCGACAATTTTCCCCACGATGCGATTGATGAACTCGCGATCGTGCGAAGTCATGATCAGGGCTCCAGAGAAGGCCTTGAGAAATCCTTCAAGCCAAAGGATGGACTCGATGTCAAGGTGGTTGGTTGGTTCATCGAGCAGCAATACGTCGGGATTCATCAGGAGAATGCGTGCCAGGCCCACGCGCATCTTCCAACCGCCCGAGAGCGCACCAACGTCGCCGTCGATGACTTCGGGGCCAAACCCCAACCCGGCGAGGATTTCCCGGGCACGCGCGTCGAGGGCGTAGCCGCCCAATTCTTCGAACCGCGATTGGACCTCGCCAAACTCTTCGAGTAGCCGATCCATGGACTCAAGGTTCGGATCTGCAAATCTTAGTTCGAGGGCCTTTAGTCGCGTGGCAACAACAGAGACGGGCCCTGCCCCGTCAAGTGTGGCGGCGATGACCGTTTGCCCCCCCATGTCACCGACATCTTGGCTAAAGTATCCAATCGTTGTTCCACGATCGATCGAGACTTGGCCACCATCGGGCTGCTCTTCGCGTACGATCAGTCGAAAGATCGTGCTTTTGCCCGATCCATTGGGCCCGACGAGCCCGAGCTTCTCACCACGAAACACCGCAAAAGAGGCGTCGAGGAATAGTAGCTGCTTACCGTGCTGCTTAGTGACGCTATCGAGTCGAATCACGTGGCCGGGAGTAGCACGACGTTCCAGAAACGCCATTGCAGGCGCAATCGGGTGCAGGAAACCCTCATCGCCCGCCGCTCACGGCCTGCTGCTCTCAATCAGATTCGGACTTGAGGGGGCCTGCATCGCTCGGGCTTGCTGCGGCGACTGACCCCTGCATGGCTTGGCGGATGGCTTGGGTAAGCCGCGTATGAGCGCGTTTCTGTTCAGTCTCCTTCGCTCGTACTCGGTTACGGACCAGGACTCGAAGTTGCGCCCGATCGGCAAGCTTATAGCATTCGACGAATTCCGTCAGGTCTGCATCGTTGCCGTTTATAAGGCGGCTGCACCAAGTGGAAGTTGGATCTGGGGCGCGAGGTACTCGTGGATCGTTGAGCGTGTCGAGGGTGCGCTTCAATTGATCGGCGTCGACATCGCGTAGCTCGGCGCGCAACCGCTTGAGGGCGCGGGCACGCGCAGGGGCGCTCTCGATGATGCGGATCTCCTTGAGCATGTTGGTGCAAACCTCGGTGAGTCCGAGCCGGTCTTGCGCGCTCTGCTTGAGCTGGGTCAATCGATTCGCGAGTGCGAGGAGTTCTGCCTCGACACGCTGACTTTCACGTCGTTCTTCGGTGCGAGACACCACAACACGCGCATCCGCGTCGGGTTTTGCGTCATCTGGCAGGAAGTGCTCGAGTTTGCGGGCCACGGCAGCGCCATAGCACGCGAGTTAGGGGCTCAGTGTGCGGCCAAGCATGGCAGTGGTGCCGATCCAGAGAAAGTAGAATTGGGCAACGGGCCGACGTGATGAGTTCGGACCAGTTACGCCGGGCACGGGCGCGTGCTTAGTTGTTCGTTTCGGTTGGCCGTAGTGACGGATATCCCATGGATCGATTCATCCTCTCTGATGACTTGCTGACTGGCGCTGACGACATTGATGCGCAGCATCGCCAGCTATTCGACATAGCGAATCGAGTCTTCGCGTGCGCTCGGCAATGTGGCAATGCGGAACGCGAGTTCTTCGACGCGGTATCGTTCTTGTCCGACTACGTCCACTATCACTTTGCCGCTGAGGAGCACGCGATGGCCGAGCTCGGTTACCCCGAGCGGGAGCTTCATCGTCAAGCCCACGCAGATTTTCGACAACTGCTGGGGGAAATTGTCACCGAATCCCTCGAGGCGCCAAACGTTGGCGATTTGAGCGTGCGCCTTGGCGAGATGATCGAGGGCTGGCTAACGGCGCATATCGGCGAGGCCGACAAAGCATTGGCTCGTTTCCTTCGACATCTGACCGCAGCAGGCTTGGACATGTTGCCAAGCGCGGATGTTCTGGCCGAATCGGGGACGATCAACGAGCGCGCCGCGCATGCAGGACGACACCCCAGCGCTATCGGTCGGCTACGCGGCTAGCAGGCACATGAGCTAGGTATCGAGCAGTCGCATCTGTCGATGTCGCGGGTGCGGTACGAACTCAATCGGGTACTTGCCGGACCAACAGGCATGGCAATAGGCTTCATTCGCGCTAGCGCTGGGCTGATTGATGACCGGCAAGTTGGTGGCGCCGGCCCCATTGCGGCCAACCCGTGCCGCTGAGACCGCCTCGATCATCCCTTCCAGCGACAGATAAGCGACGCTGTCGCTTGTGATGTATTGGTTGATCTCATGCAACGAGTGCGACGAAGCGATTAGCTCGGAGCGAGTTGGCGTGTCGATTCCGTAGTAGCAGGGCCACGCATTCGGCGGACTCGAGATGCGTAAGTGAACCTCGCGCGCGCCTGCAGCTCGTACCATCTTGACGATCTTACGACTAGTTGTGCCGCGAACTATGCTGTCGTCGACCACGACCACGCGCTTGCCGGCCAGGACTGCAGCGATCGGTGCAAGCTTCAGCTTGACGCCAAAATGGCGGATGCTTTGCTGCGGTTCGATGAACGTTCGACCGACGTAGTGACTGCGAACGAGACCAAGTTCGAAGGGAAGCTTGGCGCGCTCGGCGAAACCAATCGTGGCTGGGACACCCGAATCGGGTACGGGGATCACCACATCGGCATCGAGGGGATGCTCATCCGCAAGCTTGCGTCCGAGGTTCTTGCGCGCCTCGTAGACACTTATGCCATCGATCAGTGAGTCCGGCCGGGCGAAGTAGACATATTCGAAAATGCACGGGCGCGCCGGCGCCTTCTGAAACGGGCGCGTGCTGCGTACACCGCGTCGATCGATGATCAGCATTTCTCCGGGATCGACGTCGCGGACGAACGTGGCCCCAATCAGCTCGAAGCAACTCGATTCACTGGCAACGACGTGACACGGATTCTCGCCGGGCAATAGACCGAGACAGAGTGGTCGGATCCCATGAGGATCACGCACCGCAATCAGTGCCTGTTCCGTCAGACAAAGCACGGCAAACGCACCTTGAACTTGGCCGAGTGCATCGGCGACGCGATCCTCGACTGCGCGCTGCGTACTGATGGCGATGAGGTGCACGATGACCTCGGTGTCGCTCATCGACTGAAAGATACTGCCTCGCTCCTCGAGCCGCTCACGCAGTCCTTCGGCATTCGTTAGATTGCCGTTGTGGGCGATGGCAATCGACCCGCGCGCATAGTCCACGGCAAGTGGCTGTGCGTTGCGCAGAAATGAGCCGCCCGCAGTCGAATAGCGAACGTGTCCAATCGCCGTATCGCCGAGGAGCTTCTTCAGCTGCTCTGGCGGAAACACGTCGATGACGTGACCCATGCTGCGATGAAGGTAGAGTTGCTCGGAATCGCTCGTGGCGATGCCGGCGCTCTCTTGGCCGCGATGCTGCAGCGCATGCAGGCCCAGGTAAGTCAGGTTGGCGGCTTCCGGATGTCCGTAGATTCCAAAGACTCCGCACATCGAGCAATACCTCGTGCCCTGGACGTTAAGACCGTCGGAGGGTTTCCGGCGGCGCAGGCCTGAGCGAGCGAATGATGACCTCGGTCGTCGATGGATGCCCGTATTTCTTGCGGGCCGGGAAGCGGTATTCACTCTCGCAACAATCCAGCCGCGGCCATCGAGTCAGGAGGCCTTATTTCGTCGGAGGAAACAATCCGAAACTGTCGGTTCGGCTCCAGTCAAGGCAAGGGCGCAAGCGAAACGGCCCGCCGATGTCGACGGGCCGTTTCGCTCCTCAGGAGAGAGGCGTGCTTTGGTGTGTTTGGTTGACTACGTGAGGTCTGCTTGCGTGAGAGATTCGCGATCAGAAATTGTGAACGAAGGTGAGGCGCCCTTCCGCTGCGTTGCCGCCGTTTCGATTGCGTACGTTCTTGTCCAATTCATAGCCAAGAAACATTCCAACGGAATTTCCGGTGCCAAAGGCTAGCTCGACGTGGGCACCGAGTGGCATTGCGGCGGTTCCCTTCGGATTGAGCACAGTGGTTGCGCCACTACCATCCGTCCCAGTGAAATCCTTGAAGTAGTACATGTACTCGAATTGGGGACCAACCGCGACCGTGCCATTTACCTTATACAGCAACCAGTTCCGAGTGTGGATGTAGTCGTTCCATACTTTGTCCTTGAAGGGCGAATAGAGAACGGTCCAAACCCAGGATTCAAAGTAGAACTTATCCAAGTTCAGAATCGTGTAGAGCTGCGGGGCGTTGAGCGCGACCGCACGTTTGGCGCCCCAATCGAAGGCGATGCCCGCCATCGGGGTCAGGGTGACTGGACCGAGCGTCAATGCTGGGCCGATGTCGAATTCGCTCCAATAGGAGTACGCTGCGTGCGATGTGACGGGCGCCGCCACTTCTGGCATGTAGATGTCCGCTGCGAGTCCGACAGTATCAGTTAACGGGTAAGTCACACCTGCCCAGAACTGCAACCCGAACATGTAGTCGTGGTCGATTCGGAAGTAGCTCGGCACCGGCTTGGGCGCTTCCGTAGCAGGTGCGGCAGGCGCAGCGGGAGTGGCCGCGGCATCCGCACTTGGGGCGGCGTCGGGCGCGGTCGGTGCGACCGCGGGCGTTGCCGCCGTCGCCGTTGCAGCAGGGGGTGCTGCTGCTGGCGCCGTTGTAGCAGCGGGCGGCGGCGCCGCCGGAGCAGCAGCGTCCTGCGCAGCGGCCAGGCTCGGCAGGCCGAGGGTCATAACCAATGCAACGTTCGATGTTAGCGTAGCGAGGTTCTTGCGCATGAATCAGTCTCCGAGGCGTTTGGATGGGGGCAGGTGCCGACCTGCATCTTGAGCTCGAATGTGCCAGTGCCATGTTGCCGGCAGATGTCGCGGGAGTTTCTCCTCGCCAAATCGGCACAGAAATGTGCTTGCCGTTCTGACGAAGCGCAGTCTGCTCGCCGGTGATGAGTGGCACTTTTGAGGATTTATGAGCGCCGGGCGGGAGCTGGCGGCGGAGCTTGACCGCCTTGACCGGATTGAACGCCTGGTGCCGTACGGCCCTCGATCATATTGCGCAATTCATCCTGGTCACTTGAATGGCCCATGGCCTCTTCGAGACTAATCAGACGGCGTGAAAACAGGCTGTAAAGGCTCTGATTCATGGTTTGCATCGCGTGCCTGGTCTGCCCCATTTGCATCTGTGAGTAGATCTGATGCACCTTGTCTTCGCGGATCAGATTGCGAATTGCTGCGTTCGGGACCATGGCTTCGAGGCAAAGCACGCGCCCGGGAGCGCCAGCGCGCGGAAGCAGCAGCTGGCTGAGCACGCCCTCGAGCACAAACGACAACTGTGCGCGCACCTGCGGTTGCTGATGCGGCGGAAAAACGTCAATAATGCGGTTGATGCTCTGAATCGCCGAATTGGTGTGGAGCGTGGCAAACACGAGGTGACCGGTTTCGGCGATCGTCAGTGCAGCTTCAATCGTCTCGAGGTCGCGCATCTCGCCGACGAGTACGACATCAGGATCCTGCCGCAGCACGTACTTGAGCGCTTGTTTGAAAGAACCGGTGTCTGTGCCCACCTCACGCTGATTGATGATGCAGCGCTTGTGGGGATGCAGGTACTCGATCGGATCCTCGATCGTCATGATGTGCTGACGAGTTTCGGTGTTGATTTTGTCGATGAGTGACGCGAGCGTTGTACTCTTGCCGGAGCCGGTAGGGCCCGTCACGAGCACGAGCCCCCGCGGCTTGGCGGCGAATTCTGCGGCTATTGCCGGCAAGCCCAATTCATCGAAGCTCAGGATCTTGAATGGGATCGTGCGAAAGGCTCCGGCGACGGCGCCACGTTGCGAGAAGATGTTCGCGCGAAAACGCGAGAGGCTCTTGACGCCAAATGAAAGGTCGAGCTCCTTGTTCTTCTCGAACTGGATCTTCTGCTCTTCGGTCAAGACAGAGTAACAGAGTTGTTTGGTCTCGACTGCACCGAGTGGTGGCAGTTTCAGCGGCACGATTTCACCATCAATGCGCAGCAGTGGTGGTGACCCCGTGGTGATGTGCATGTCACTGGCACCCTTGTCGATCATGGCGCGCAGCAGCTGATGCAGATTGACCTTGAGTCCTTCGGGATTGCTCTGCGACATAGATTCAGACTGCTTCCTACGTGAGGGGCTTAGTCGGCCATGGTGACGCGCATTACCTCTTCGGGAGTGGTTACTCCCTCGAGGATTTTCTTGATTCCGCTCATGCGCAGGGTACACATGCCGCCTTTAATAGCGGCAGCCTTCAGTTCGGCTCCCGAGGCGCCCCCAAGGACCATCTCTTTTAGCTCATCGGTGAAGCGCATGACTTCATAGAGGGCAATACGACCCTTATAGCCGGAGCCGCTGCACGTAGGACAGCCAGTGCCTTTCATCACTTTGGCCGTGGCGATTTGGTCGGGGCTCATCCCCATGTCGAGCAAGGCTTCTTTCTCGCCCTCTGCGGGGGCTTTGCAGTCAATGCACACCTTACGTGCCAGGCGCTGGGCGAGCACGAGGTTGACGCTCGCGGTGATGAGAAATGGTTCAACACCCATGTTGAGCAGGCGCGAGATGGTTGCCGGGGCGTCGTTCGTATGCAGCGTTGACAGAACCATGTGGCCCGTCAAGGCGGCTTTGACTGCGATTTCCGCCGTCTCAAAATCGCGGATCTCGCCGACCATGATGATGTCAGGGTCCTGACGCAAAAATGAGCGCAACGCCATGGCAAAATTGAGCCCGATTTCGTCGTGCATCTGCACCTGATTGATGCCCGGCAGGTTGTACTCAACCGGATCCTCAGCGGTGCCGATGTTGACATCGACTTGGTTGAGATCACTGAGGGCAGAGTAAAGCGTGGTTGTCTTGCCTGAGCCCGTGGGGCCCGTGACAAGTACCATGCCCCACGGCTGATGAATCGCCCACTGGAAATCGGCAAGGGGCTTCGGATCGAAGCCGAGCTTGGCCATGTCCAATTGCAGGTTACCCTTGTCGAGGAGGCGCAGCACGATCTTCTCGCCCCACATCGTGGGTAGCACGGAGACGCGGAAATCCATCTCGCGGCCGCGGCCCAGCTTCAGTTTGATGCGGCCGTCTTGGGGCAGCCGGCGTTCCGCGATGTCGAGCGCGCTCATGATCTTCAGGCGGCTAACGAGCGCATTTTTCAACTTGAGCGGCGGGGTCATCTCCTCGTGCAGCACGCCATCGACGCGGTATCGGACACGCACCTTGCGCTCGTAAGGTTCGACGTGAATGTCGCTGGCACCCTTGCGGATGGCATTCAGAAGTAGCACATTGACGAGGCGCACCACCGGCGCATCGGCGCTGGCGCGTTCCAGCTCAAGCGCGTTGATTTCCTCGGAATCGCCGGCAAAGTCGATGTCCTCGTCGGCGATGTTGAACTCGGCCATCACCTCGTCGTAGTTCGGTCCGACGTTGTAGTAGCGCTCGATGGCATGTTGAATGGCGGTCTCGCTCGCCACGACCGGTTCGACGTTGTACCCAGTGAGAAACTTGATGTCGTCGATGGCATGCAGGTTAGTCGGATCAGCCATCGCCACGATCAAGGAAGAGCCTGAGCGAGATACCGGTAGGATCTTGTGCTTCTCCGAGACTTCGCGACTTACCAGGCGGATCACCTCAGGATCGACTTCGTAGTTCTCGAGGTCGATAGCAGGCAATCGGTACTGGGTACTCAAAAAGTTGGTAATGTCGTCGTCGGCGATGTACCCAAGCTTCGACAGCGTGTATCCGAGGTTCTGCCCTGACTGCCGTTGCTCCTCCTGCGCTTGACGTAGTTGCTGCAGGCTAATGAGCTTCTCTCGGACTAGAAGTTCCCCTAGGCGGTTCGAACTCGACATCAGATCTCCAACGCTTGTGGCAGAACAAACGGCACGACCATACTCGAAGCTATACCGAAATCGACGTGCCAGCGTAACCGCGAATGCCGTGGGCCGTGAATACCGCGGCCCTTGAGTGAAGTAGACGACTGGGCGCTTGGCCGGGCATCATTGGCGCGCCGCTCGCGGGGTCTTCATGCATCGGTCTCAGCTGAGGCGAAGGGAAAGGTAGGCTACCGCGACGCCTGGGGGGCGCTTCGGCGCAAACCGAAACACGGCCAGACTCGGCCGAGGTTATGGCGCAGGCGCCGGTCGAGCTCATGGCGCGTCAGCACGACCGATAGCCACCAGGCGAGAACTGCCAACGCCAGGCCAGCCACGACGTCGATCAACCAGTGCCAGCGCAGGAACAGGGTGGCAACGATGATGTTCGCCGCGAAAAAGCCAACGATCGGCCAACTGAAGCGGTAGGGCAAATGGCGGCGATTTCGGAAAGAAAAGAGAGTGATGAAGGTTGGTGCTGCGGTGTGAAGTGACGGAAATATGTCCTTTTGTGCGCCGCCGCTCTTGACCGTTTCCATGACGGTATCGACCCAGAATCCATGCGGAAACCCGAGGGTGAACTGGTGACTGAGCGCCCGCACTGGGCCAAAACCTGGGACAATCATGTAGAAGATGTGACCCATGCAGAAAAGGATAAGCATGCCCATAGCGAATTCACCGAGCAGCCGCTCGTATTCGACGAACAGGAGGATGGGGATCGTGTGCAGGGCCAGAATCAGGAAGTAGCAGAAATAGAAGAACGCAAACCATTCACTGGTGAATCCGTCGATGTAGGGTTCGAGCGCGAGACAAGGCTCGAAGCCAAAAAGCTGAATGTCAAGCGTATGCAGCGTACTGTCGTAGCTGCGTGGATTGACGAGCGGCAAAAATGCGGCAAAAAAGAAGTAGCTCGTCTGCACCGTCCCCTGTAGCGCGATGCGGTATAGAAGTGGAGCGAAAAGCCCGTCGCGCAAGTGACCGCTGCGGACAGCCACGACGACCAGAAGAAAGAAACCAAGCAGCAGCCCCATGCGCACCGCACTACTTGCGTATGAAGGACTACCAATTCGAGGCAAGAGCGCGAGGTTTAGTACAAGCAAGTAGACGAACACCAGCCAGTCGTGTGGCGCGAACGCGCGAAGCGTTGCTCGAAGGCCACGCTCGCCTTGGCCGAGGTACGCTGTCATGTGCGGTGACTGAGCGGGCGAACGACTGGGTTCGCTTCATCGAGCTCAGCCTCTACGATGTCGGCTGGAACTGTAGAGCTAGCCGCGTCGATGCCGTCGCTATCGGCGACGCGCAGCCGAGTCGGCTCCACCATGCCAAATACGAGCTCACCGTCGTCGGTGACGCGTGAAGTCATGCGTTCGTCGGCGTTCAGGTGGGTCAGCAACCGCTCCGTTTGCGCGACGGACAAACCAATGGCTTGAGCGATTTCAGCGGCGGCGCGTTCAGTCGTGGAAGCGCGCAACGCGCCGAGGATAGCCTGTGAATAGGCGAGATCCAACGCGCTCTCGCGGGCGAGCAATGAAGCCTGACTGCGTTGGCGCAAGAACAGCCCGAGCAGCAATGGGACCAGCGCAAAGAACAGCGCTATCCCTGACACCCAGGTGCCGGGCATGAGGATGAGCAGGACGACCGCGGTGAGCAGCAGCCCCGGCAACCCTAAGCCGAGCATGACGTAGGAAAGCATCTTCAGCATCGTACCAATGCGCTGCGACTGGCCTGCGCGACCGAGATGCATCGTCGCCTCATCCGTGGTCGAAAGTGTCCCAGAACCAGGCAGAAACCTGGGTTTTCCGCAGACGCTGCAGTAATGAAGCAGCGTGGGGTGGGGCAGCGTTCGAGCTACCGTGTGACAATGCGGACAACGATTGCGCTCCCCATGGGCGGTGCCACAGCGCGTGCACAGCCAAGTCTCGACGTTCAAGACACCGCGACACGTGCGGCAGGTTCCGTCGGGGTTGGGGTCGAATGAGAGATGACTAACTGACATGATGTCGCATCCGGTGGCGGGGGACGAAAAGGGTGGCTACGATCGGCGCGGCCACGATACACGCTTGGGGTGACTCGAGGGTGTCGTCACTGACGAACCAGGGATAACAGGGTAGTCAGCATGCGGAAGGTCAGTCCCCAAACAATGTTGCCGTCAATGTCCCAAGCGGGGAGGCCAGTTCGGCCTTCTGGCAAATCGACCCAGTGAGTGACCTGGAAGTCGCCATTGAATAGGGGTTGAATCGGGGCCCAAACCGTCGAGACCACCTCGGCAGTTGGAACAATAGGAGTGGCAGTTTCCACGGAGAACACAAAGGGCGCAATCACCATGTCGACAATGCGGCCACGAGCTGTGGCAGTGATGTCGTCGAGGCGCCCAAGTAAAATTGCCTGTCGGTCTAGATCCAACCCGACCTCCTCGAATGTTTCGCGTTTTGCCGTCGCCAAATCGTCGGGATCGGTAGGGTCTTTTCGCCCGCCAGGAAACGCCATGTGCCCAGACCAAGGATCGTTTGGATGCTCGGCCCGCCGAATAAACAGGACTCGCGTGCCGCCGTCCCATCGACCGAGGATGATCGCCACGCTCGCGCGTTGGCGCGCCGATAGCAGAACCGGAACACGACTCTCGAGTCGGCACTGGAAGTCGTTGAAGTTAAGCGGGACTGACACGTGGCAACGATAGCTCAGGTTGGTCGTGGCGTCGTGCCGTCGCCCCCTCCATGGTCGGGTCACGGGGCAATCAGGGCGATTTTTGCCCGGCTTCTGCTAGCCTGCCGGCGCCATGAGGCTATCCCGCTCAAAGTTTTCCGCGCTCGCATCTGCCACGCTCTTCTCCCTCGTGACGCTTCCGGCGTTCGGGTTTCCCGGATTCTTCGTCGGCAAGACGGAAGCCAAGCGAGTCTTGCACACGAGCACCTATGTGGTGATGAACCGCGGTGACCAGAGTGTCGTTTCCGTGGTGGCGGACTATCAAGGTCCGTTCGAGCCATTTGCCGTTATCATGGCTGTGCCGGCCGAAGTTACCCTCGATCGCATTACCACGATTCGGCGCGAGTTCGTCGACCGGGTGGACCAGATGTCGGCGCCGCGTTACCACGAATTCTGGGAGTTGGATCCCTGCGATCCTGTCAAACCGACTCAGGAGTGGGAGCGCGATCTACGTGTGCAGACGGGAGGCGACAACTTCCTCGGCGGGGCCATGGATATGGGGCCGACGCGTAAGGTCCCCAAGGAACTGCTGTTGAGCGTCAAAACCGAGCAAAAATCTGGGGAATACACCTTCTTTATGCCCGCCGAGGCGCAGAGCTTCGAGGATCTGGTGAAGGAGCGTGGCTGGGCGTTGACGGCTCCGATGCAGCAGGCAATTGGGGCTTACACTGGGCAGGGTTTTCGGTTTGTCTTGGCCGAAGTGGATCCCAATCGCGTCGAACTTGTCGGCAGTGAGAAGGGGCAGCTGTCGCCAATTCGGTATTGGACCGACCACCGTGTCACCAAATTGCCGACCAAACTCAGCCGCTTGGCGGCTGACGGCCACCAGGAACTCTTCGTACTCGTGTTGGATCCCGAGCATCGCTACCAAACGACCAACTACGAGATTGCCAACGCACCTACCAACGTTGAGGTCGACTACCAGTACCCGTACAACGGCAAGGACGTGTACCTGAAGGAACGCATGGCCGAACTTGTGGCTGGGTTGCACGATGTTTGGCTCACCAAGCACCCGAAGACATTTTGGCTCGAATACGCGTGGAAGAGCGTTGACTGCGGTCAACCTTGCCCCAACGATCCACTGCTCATCAACGAACTTCTGACCTTGGGGGGCGACGTTTTCGAGACCAAGGTTGCTGATGAAGACAAGAACCCAAAGCCGCCGAAGCGCACCGAAGAAGAAGAGCAAAAGGTAAAGATTGAGCTCGAAGGGCTAGTGCCTGCCGATCGCCCCAAGCGCAAGAAGTTGATCGAACAGGAGCGCAAAGACCTATTTACGCGCAAAGCCTTGCTCGCGCGGCATGAGTACGTCATCACTCGACTACACCACCGCTACGCCGACGAAGGCATGCCGAATGACGTCGAGATCGGTGCTGCCCAGGGCGGAATCGAAGGCGGGATCTGGATCCCCAAGGGGCCAACGCGCGAGGTATCCCGCGAGGCGAAGCCCGCTGAAGACTTCAGGTTCCAGACGCGGTTCCTCAATTTCCACGAATGGAAAGGGATGCAGGCCTGCGAAACTCCCGAGCGCTATCGTTGGAGCAAGCCGCCGCGCACGTATCGTGGGCTGCGCAAGATCTGGGTCGTCGAGGATCTGGCGCGCAAGAACCGCAAGGAAGTGACTGTCGCGGAGGTAATTCGCAGCCCGATCCCCGAGCTTGGTCTAGTGCGCAAGGAGCGCCCGAATCTCGACGCGGGGCTTGACGCTGGCACCGAGGGCTCCGGCAAGGGTAAGGGCTGTGGTTGTGCCGTAGCAGGAACCGGGAGCAACAGTCGGGCCATGGCGATCCTGGGCGCGGCGCTCGGGTTGCTAGTTGCTCGGCGTCGCCGCGTGAAGAAGTAGCTCCCGTCTGCGATTTCCGAGTCCTTGTTCACCTGGCCGCGAGCTGCGCGGCCAGCGGGGGCTCGAAGTAGGTTCGCAGCAGTGAGCTGGCGACGCGCTTTGCTGTCGTTTGCCAGATGGGGCCGTTGTCGAGCAACACGGCGACGACCACTTTGGGATCGCGGCTGGGCGCAAAACCAACAAACCAACTGGCAACGTGTTCGTCTCGACCGAGCGTGCCGGTCTTGCCCGCTACGCGCAATTGCGGCAAGAGGCGATGCCCAGATTCGTCGCGGAATGCGTCAGCGGCTGTGCCGTGCGAGATGACCTTCTCCATCATGTCACGCACTCGCCCGGCCGTGGTCGACGAGATCACGTGCCATGGGCGTGCGGGTTCCGCACTCGCAGCGCCGGCATTTGCCAACGCCAGGGCAGGCGCAGTAGTGACTGATGGTTCTAGGTCGTCTGCGATCAAGTGAAGTCTTGGGGCGACGCCACCACGAGCAATGATCAAGCCCAAGTAGGCTGCTCCGAGTGCGGAAAGCGACGAACCAACGAAACCAGTGGCCGTCCTGACGAGCCGTACGGGGTCATTTGTTGAGCGAAAGCGTCCCAGCTCTGCTGACACATCTCCGGGCAACGGGGAATTGAAGCCGAACCGATCGGCGAAGTTGGCGAGATCGTCGCCAGATAGATGGCTGTGTACCAACCGCGCATAGGCCGCATTGCGGCTGACCCCCAGGATCTCCGAGAATTCGCCGCACACGACGCGTCCGCCCCGCGGGGCGCCGAGATGCCTTTGTTCAAGGCGATGTTCACCGCCTTCGGAACACACGCGGTGGCTGGGCTGCAGCTGCGCATGCTCGATCAACGCCGCAGTCGTGACCAACTTGAACAAGCTTGCGGATGGCGTGTTGGCTGACCAAATGAGGCTGTCGGCGCGTGAGACTTCATTTGGAGTCTCCGAAAGCGCCAAGATGCGACTGTCGGTGGCCGATAGAACCACGACTGCACCGCTGCTGGGCTTTGCCACTCGTAGCAGGTGCGTCGCAGCCTGTTGCAGCTGACGCTCAAGCGTCAGAGCGTGCCGACGACCAAGCGAGTCAACTGCCGTGGCGCGATCGCCCTGCCAAGTAATTGACCCAAGTGAGATGTCCACAGCGGGCTCGGTGCTGGCCTCGGTCGAAGTGGTGGACGATGTCGTCGTGACGAGGGCAGCCCCGCCGCCACTTTTGGTTCTGGCGCGCGATGTGGCCATCGGCGCAACCGAGAGGCTACTCAGCAGGGCAAATGCAAGCAGACGTGGCACCACCGGACACGGATATCGGCTATGCCGCGCAAAGGGCAAGATTGTGGCGGATTGACTGCCTGGCCGGAAAAATTCGACAACAAGTTGCGTCGTCCGCACCGGACCGATTTGGCGACGCGCGTCTAAAGCTGGAACGTAACCTTACCCGCGTAGCTGCCTGGCGATGGGAATTCAGCGGTCTTGACCAGGTCGACGAGGCAGTCGATCGAGAGCTCACCCGCCGGATCCGTGGACGTCACACTCGCCGTAATGACCTTGCCTTCGGTGTCGATGTACGCGGTAATTTGATACGGCGAAGGGCTGCCCACGTTGCAGTTGCCGACCTTCTTTTTGAGCTGCTTGCGCACTTTTGTCACCTGGTCTGGCGTGACGTTCACCGCTTCGCGCACGTCTGGGTCCAATGGTTCGAATGGCGCAGCCGTGTAGTGGGCATGAGCGGTGCGCCCGCCGACTGGCTGCGGCCAGGTCAAGCCGAATAACACATTTTGCATGCACTTTTCCGCCGCGCGGTCGCCAAGCGAGGAGTCTTCGATCGTGACCGACTTGGCCTTCTTATCGAGACCGATCACAACGAAGAAGCGCACCGTTCCGGACAGGAATTCGACCTGCTTTGCCCGCGTCTTGAAGCAACGTTCAAAACCAGGTTCGGCGCGCTCGAAGACCTTCCCCGTCGCTTCTTCGTTGAGGCCGCCCACCTCGGCGCTGACTGCCACGTCGGACTTGTTTCCCGCATTGCGCGGTGCGGCTTCGGCGATGCGCGTCTGCGGTTCAGGCTTCGAACCTCCGCAGCCGATGAGTGACGACGACAAGACGGACACAGCGAAGAGCGATGCGAGCAGGCTTCTCGGAAACATTGCGCGAGGTATTACCGCGACCTTCGCCTTCGAACAACCTCTGGCGTGCAAGGGCTCGGCGCGCGAGGCAGAAAAGCAGGGCTGAAAAAGTTCAGGTGCGAAGCGGTTGGTTGCAACTAATGGGCTTTTCATCGTTCAAGTGGTCAACGGCCAGCAGTCGCGGCTCCGCAAGTTGCTCCGGGTCACACGTTTGACTACAGCATCAGCACTACGGCCTTTTCGAGCGAGGCGAGCCGGCTCGAGAGCGCGGGTTTCGGCGTAACGGCCACAGGAAGTTCCGCGGCTGCGAGCAGGTTTAGGTCAAACTGGCTGTCGCCAAATGCGGCGAGCAGCCGCGGCTGCTTGCGTCGAGCGTTCAACTGAATAACCTTCTGTTCGCGATAGGGTACTGGTGCCCGCATGCCAGCTTCGACAACTCCAGCTTCGGACAGATTCGGGCAGGCTGCGATGATTTCGTCATCGCTAAATCCGAGGCGGTTACCAGCAACGCGCACAATCGGCCAGGGGGAAGCGGTGACCAGCCAACAAGAGTGGCCATGGCTTCGGGCCCAATCGAGCAGCGGGCGGTACTGCCAGCGAAGTCTGGATTCGAGCCCATTTTCCGCCAAAGTTCGTGCCGCATACCCTGACACTTCTTCGATGCTACGACCGGCGTAACACCAGGTCATGATCTCGAATAGTCGTTGCTCGTCGAGCGCGCCCTGCTTCTCACTTTGGAACAAGCGAAGCAGGAACTCGCCGATGGTTCCGTCGCCTTCGATTCCGTGTTCGCGGGCAATACTTGTCACGAGCGGGCGTATCGCGTCGAGGAACCAATTCGCGCGGCACGCAGTCGTGAAGACGTCGTCCGATACATCCCCGGACCAAAGCGTGCCGTCACCGTCGAACGCCAGACTACTCGGCTCGCCTTGGGATAATTGGTCGAGCTGCGAGATGAGTTCAGCAATGCTGACCTGGGGATGCGGAGCGGCGAGAGTGGTCATAGAAGGGGTCCAGGGGCCTTACGTTGGCGACGTTCTGCTCGCATTCTACGCGACATTCGGCTAAGCGATCATCTGGTGAGTTTGATCATGAATCGAGAGCAATTCATAAACACCTTGGGCCGCTTGGTTTCCCTGGGCAAAAGCCTGCAAAACTCTGCTTGCGTGGGCAAGATCCCGAAGGAGCGATTGGCGGCGGCGGTGGTACTCGAGCGCCTGCGCCAGCCGATTGAGTCCGGGGCGCTCAAGGCGGAGTTGATCGCGAGTCCGGATGCGCCCGATAGGACCAACCTTTGGCTCACGCTACCAGGTGACACCGAGGAAACGCTTGGCTTCGTTGGGGCTCACTTTGACGTCGTGCCCGCAGATCGCGACGCCGAGCGGTGGACGTCTGATCCATTCCAGTTGGTAGTCGATGCTGACGGCACGTTGCGCGGCCGCGGTGTGACCGATTGCCTTGGTCACGTCGCCGTGCTGACCGAATTGCTCGCCGACTTGGTAGAGCGCGGAGTCAAACCGCGGCGGACGATTCACGTGTTGATGATTGCAAACGAGGAGGAATCGAGCATTCCGGGTATTGGGCTCGACTACGTGGCGAGTCTCGGTCGGCTCGAAGTGCTGGCCAAAGGTCCACTGTTCTGGCTCGATAGCGCCGATTTTGGTCCGACGCTTGGCACCGGTGGTATTGCGGCTTGGGAACTCGTGGCTGACGGTGTGCCCGGACATTCTGGGATGCCGCAGCATTGCGTCAATGCGCTTGAGCTTGCGATGGCGTGCACACTGGAATTGACTCAGTGGTTCGAGCGTACGTATCCGCCCCATCCCGACGAGGCCCGGTGGCGCTATGCCTCAAGCTCGTCACTGAAGGCGACCATGGTCGAGTGCGAGAACCACAAGGTGACGATGATTCCAGCTCAGGCGCGCATCAAGGGTGATATTCGCCTCACGCCGTTTTACGATCTCGATGCAGCGGTCGCTGGTGCCAAGGCCTTCGTGGAGCAGGTCGAGGCGCAGTTGCAAAGTGTCGAGCCCGGCGGACGATGGGCAAAGTATCGCACCGCGGCGGGCCAGTCCGGCAGCGTGCGGCTGTATCCACCGGCGCATCACATGGCCGGTGTTGCATGTCGCCTCGATTCCCCGGGCCTTTTGGCACTCGAGCGCGCGATTCGACGTGTGCGTGGGCAAGCCGGCCTTGCCCCAGCCTCGATGACCGGCTCGCTGCCGTTGGTCCGCGACTTGCAGCGGCGTGGGTTCGATGTGCAAATCACCGGGTTCGGTAGGCAAGTGGCCTATCATGCACCGAACGAGCATGCTCATATCAACGACTTCGAGGATGGGTTCTCGATCCTATGCGATCTTATCGAGACTCTTTAGGGGGGCGCGTCGTGACTGATGACTACCTGACGAAGATCCTCAATGCCCAGGTGTACGACGTGGCAGTCGAATCGCCGCTTGAGCTGGCGCCCAACTTGTCTGCGCGATTGGGTCATCAAGTGTGGCTCAAGCGCGAGGATTTGCAGCCGGTCTTTTCGTTCAAATTGCGCGGGGCGTACAACAAGATGGCAAGCCTGCCTGCCGCCGCGCTTGAGCGCGGTGTGGTCAGCGCATCCGCAGGCAACCACGCCCAAGGCGTGGCTCACGCTGCGGCGCGTCTTGGTACCAAGGCTGTCATCGTCATGCCGGAGACCACGCCCAGCATCAAGGTGGCTGCCGTGCGTGCGCGCGGCGCAACTTCGCTACTTTTTGGCAACTCGTTCGATGACGCGTACGCCGAGGCTCGGCGCATCGAAGTAGAACAGGGGTTGACCTTCATTCATCCGTTCGACGATCCGGACGTGATTGCAGGGCAGGGCACGATCGGGATGGAGATCCTGCGCCAGCACAGCCGACCGATTGATGCCATTTTCTGCGGCGTTGGCGGCGGCGGGCTGATTGCCGGAGTGGCCGCCTATGTCAAACGGGTACGTCCTCGGACACGCATTGTTGGTGTCGAAACCTACGATGCTGACGCGATGACCCAATCATTGGCGCGCGGGGAACGTGTACAGCTCGAACACGTCGGGATCTTCGCCGACGGTGCAGCGGTCAAGCTCGTCGGTAGTGAGACGTTTCGTTTGGCGCGTCAGTACGTCGATGAGATGGTTCGGGTGGACAACGACGAGATCTGCGCAGCGATCAAAGACGTTTTCGAGGACACACGCAGTGTACTCGAGCCAGCTGGGGCGCTCGGAGTAGCCGGGCTGAAGTCCTATTTGTCGCGGCAGTCGTATCGAGGCGGAGCGTTCGTGGTCGTAAACTCCGGCGCGAACATGAACTTCGACCGGCTCAGGTTTGTGGCTGAGCGAGCGGAATTGGGTGAACAACGCGAAGCATTGCTCGCGGTTAGCATCCCCGAACGGCCAGGTAGTTTCCTTGCGTTCTGCGAACGCATCGGGCGGCGTCAAGTGACCGAATTCAACTACCGCATGGCAGGCGCCGAGCGTGCCCACGTCTTCGTGGGGCTTGAGGTGGCCAATCGCGAGGAGTCGAAAACGTTCGTTTTGGCGTTAGAAGCAGCCGGGCTTGTGACGATCGATCTGACCGACGACGAGCTAGCAAAACTGCACCTCAGGCACATGGTGGGTGGGCACGCCGCCGGTGCAGTTCACGAACGATTGGTTCGATTTATTTTTCCCGAGCGCCCCGGCGCACTGCTCACCTTTTTGAAGGCGATGCACTCGGGCTGGAACATCTCGCTTTTCCACTACAGAAATCATGGGGCAGACTTTGGTCGCGTCCTTGTTGGTATCCAGGTTCCACCCGCCGATGAGGCTGAATTTCAGGCGTTTCTCGCGACGCTGGGCTACGAATGGCAGGAGGAGACCGACAACCCTGCGTACCGCATGTTCCTCGGCTAAATCATCAGTTGCGGCTTAGTTGCGCTATTGCTTAGTCGGTGCGGCGGGGGCCTTCGCAGGCATGGGCGGCAGCGGAGGCCGACTCGGCTGCCACTCACCCCAACCGACACGCAGCGCGAGTCCATACATTTGGATCCCGTTTGCTTCGGTGTAAGGGTGATAGTCTCCGACGTGGATACTCGAAGCGCCGTCGAATTGCGCGAGCCCGACAACCTCCCAAAGTGTGTGGCGCCAATTGGCTTGCATCCCCGCTTCGAGGGTGATGAAAGCATCGAAGCCAGCGGCAGTGTATGTCCCGAATTTGAGATCATGGGAAACAGCGCCGCCACCGGCGGCCAAGGTCAAGCGCAGTGTTTCGCTCGAGCTGAACAAGCGAATCGCGGCACCAAAGTGCCGCGCGTCGAGGTGATAGCTGAGGGTTGACGCGGTGGGACACGCCGTGGGTGTCACGGTTGCACAATGTCCGTCGGCGGAGAATTCTGCGGAAGCAACCTGCGCTTCGAGCCCGAGGGATGGTACGAGGCGGTACCCAGCGCGCAGACCGAGAAACCAGCCGAAGTTGTAGTTGGAGTCTGCATGGAAGCCGAGTGGATGACCTCGCGGCACGAACATGCCAGCTGAGGCTAGCCCATAAAGCCCAGTCTGCTGGCGCTTGCCCTTATCTGACGTTGTATCGCCACGATTTGTGCCATCGATACGGTCGCCGAGTACACCTACAACGCGGAGATGCGAACCCACCTCGACGTCGATCTCCTCTTCGAACGGCTCGTAGCCTTCGCGGTACACTTGCACGAAGTGGCGGCCTGGTTCGAGGCGCCCGGACCATTCAGCGAACGCGACTGGCCGACCATCGACAGCGATCGCCGTTTGCGTGTCGGGTGCCGTCACGCTGACAATCCCACTGGTTTCAGTCAGCGTGAGCGCGAGCGGGACGTCCGTGTGCCCGCCCGCCATGAGAAAAGTTTGCGCCACCGGTGCGAACCCCGGGGCTTCAGCGACGATCCGATGCTCACCCACGTCGAGACCGATGGGCGCATTGCGCTCAGCGACAGACACGTTGCGCCCGTCGAGCAGCACGTTGGCGTTGGCGGGGGATACCGCCAACCGGATCGAGCCGATCAGCGAACCGAGCTCGGCGAGGGCATTGTCGGCGGCGGTACGCTCGCTGGCGTCGAGCTCGCTAGCATGGTCGCGCAGCAAGCGAGCGAGCGACTCGCGAGCTTCAGAGTAGCGATAGAGTTGCTTCTCACACAGCGCGACGTTCTGCAGTGCCGAAGCCGACGGATATTGGCGATAGGCGGCTTCGAATTCGGCAAGCGCAGCGGTGTAGTTGCGATCCTCGAACAGGTTCAGTCCGCTCTGAAAGTGACGACGACTCTCCGCTTTTGCATCGACGGAGGTGCTTTCGACGTCTGGACCAACACCGATTTCCATCTCTTGATTGCTGGTGGTTGCGGTTCGCGGCAGTGGTTCAGTCGCCGAAGCTGCGAGTGCCAATGACTCGACGTTCACCGCGCTGACCCAAACCAAACCAAAGCCGACGACGATTGGTCGTCGAGGTGCCAGGTGTCGAAGGCGTCTAGCAAGTGCTGGCTGCCAGGCGCAAAATCGACCAGTTGTCTTGGTACGGTGCATGGACTGCAAATGGGTCGATAGAGCGTAGTCCTTGGCTTCGCGCTCGGGAAGGGCTACTGACTGACTTCACCCGGGCTAGACTGGCCGGCTATGCCGATTAAATCTGCAGGTTTACGGCATCGTACGTCGCAATTTTAGGCCCGGAGCGACTCCTGACGTATTCGATGGCCCAATTGTTGGTGCAGCGGCGGCACCGGTGGAATGCGGCGCTGTGGCACGTCCAGACGCGGTTGCGGCGGGCGCACCGTTAAGGTGTTTATAGGAGACTGTAGCGACCGATGGGGCAGCTACCACGATGGAATTGGGGATCGCGGGCGGAGTGTCGAGTATTGTCGTTGCCAAAGTTGCTGGCTTTGAGCCCCCAGCGTGGCGCGCCACGATCGATGAGGGTTCTGTCTTGTGCACGCTGCTTGCCAGTTTCGTCATCCAGCCGAGCACTGCAATCCCAGCGATGGTCAACGCTGCCACGCTGAACCAAAGCGGGCCACGGCGCGAAGGTGTGCTTTTCTGAATTGCGGTCACATCGGCAGATAGGCTCGAGGTTGGTGCTGGGGGATGCTCGGGTAAGCGCGCAGCGAGCTCCGGCACGGCCGCGGTCAAGGCATCCAAGAACGCTTTGGCAGTTTGAAAGCGCAGCGTGACATCGCGTTGAAGTGCCTGGGCGACCACGACCGCTACGGCTTCGGGAACGAGCGGAGCATGCAACCGTACGTCCTCGGCGTCGCGTGTGCAGATGTCGACAAGTGTTCCTTCGTAGGTGCGCGCCGCATGCGGAACACGTCCTGTAAGCGCCTCGAACAGTATCGTGCCGACACTATACAGATCCGAACGCGCGTCGAGTTCGACTTCGCCGCGAGCTTGTTCGGGCGACATGTACGACGCAGTTCCGAGGATAACGCCGCGTCGGGTCACCGTACCGTCGTGATGCTGCTCGGTGGTGCGCTTCGAGATGCCGAAATCGAGCAATTTCACGTGGGGCTCGTCGGAATCGTAGCGGCACAGAAACACGTTTTCGGGCTTGAGATCGCGATGAATGATCTGAGCATGGTGGGTGCGGATGAGCGCACGCAAGATTTGTCCGACGATCGCAGTCGCACTCTCGAGTAAGAGACGCCCTTCACGTTGGAACAGCTGCCGCAAATCGCAACCGTCGAGCAGCTCCATGACCAAGTACGGCGACCCGTCGGCTGCTTTGCCCCAATCGAATACGTGCACCACGTGCGGACTATCGATCTGACTGGCTGCAATTGCCTCGCGACGAAATCGTTCAAACCAGTCAGGATCGCTGGCAATCCGTTGGTCGAGACGCTTTATCGCGACGCGCTTGCCAAGCTCGAGGTGTTCCCCTCGATAGACGACCCCCATGCCCCCTTGACCAATCCACGCGTCAACCCGATAACGACCGCCCACCACGCTTCCGACCCAAGGATCGCGGGCGGTTGTCGTTGCCGAACTCGGATCGAATTTCTGCATGCCCGTCATGGCGACCGCTCGGCGAGCCTAACATGGGTATGCGTCGATCCGCGCAGACCAAGTGTAACTCGACAAAACCACGGCAAAAACCCCGCACCCTGTGACCGAATCGGCCCACGGAAGCGGGGTAAAGGCTAGCCAGGAAGTATCGCGAGCAACAAGCTCAGCCTGCAGCGTGCTTACCAAGGTGTGCCTGGATCCGCGACGTTGCACGGGAAGCCGTACGGTCGTGAACCACACCCTTGGATGCCGCACGGGCGAGCAGTTTGCTGGCCTTGGCAACGGCGTCTTTTGCGGCGGCGCTATCGCCAGAGGTCAGAGCAATGCGAGCCTTCTTGACCGCGGTGCGCACCGTGCTTTCCACGCTGTTGTTGCGCGCACTACGCTTGATTCGCTGACGGTTTCGTTTTTCTGCGGAGGGATGATTGGCCATCGACTTCTATCCAAAAAGTAGGAGCGTTACGCTTTCTTCGCGTCAGCAGCAGCCGGATTGTAGCCCGCTAAATGCACGGGAAACTTTGGGGTTCCCACGCGGATGTTGGCCTTCTTGTTGGCCTTGCCCGCGGTCTTGGAGCGGATGAGTCTTCGGCGATCTGACTGAGCGGTGGACGAAACCATTGTCGGAAACCTCGAACGTAGGGGGGTGTCCCGTTAGCGAGGGGCGGAATATGAAAGAGCTTCGGCCGCTTGTCAACGCGGGATGTCGGAAGCGCTTCGGTCTCATGGCCTGTTTTGGGCTAAGTCGAGCGGCTTGGCGGGCAGTCGCGACTACTTGCTGCCTGCCTTGCTGGCTACGGGCCGCGAAATCGTCGCGTTTACATCGAATTGGGCGCGAGCGAAAGGCTCGAGCCGCACGGTGCCGAGTGCTCGAGTCAGGCAGGCGCGCGCGCCACTGTCCAACTCCGGGTTCGAAAATTCGACCTTTTTAACCACGCCATTGCTCTGGAAGACCAGGTGTGCGCCCGTGCTCTGCAGGGTTGCCGGCAAGCATTGCTGCGCTTCAGGGATGCGACGTGACAGCGCGGCTGAGATCGCGCCGGTTGAGGGGTGGTCGACGAGGTTCTCGGGCCCCGCAGCAGGAACCAGCTCGGGTTCGTTCGACGCCTCGATTGCATTGGCACCAGGCGCCGGCGCCAATGGGCTGTGCCCGCGACTTGAGGGTGCTCCCGAATGCGTCGCAATTGCCGTTTCTGCGGGTAGAGCGGCGGATTTCTCGAGGTTTTTCTCGGGCGCGAGATCTTTCGGTTGTAGCGTCGCGACAACGGCCACACCCTTCGCAGTCTCAGTAGCGGGCGCCGTGTGCGGCTTTACGGTTTCGGGTTGTACTTGCGCGGTACCGATCCGTGCGCTGTCGTCCGACGAGTGCAGCCAAAGAACAGCCACGGCCGCTGCCGCGAAGGTAGCGACCGCACCCGAGAGGAAAAACAGGCGACCTTTCGCAACGGTGGGGCGCATCGCGGCGGTCGTCGCTGGTGAGGCGCCGTGCGTGGCCAAACGCACCGGCGCGTGCTCGCCCGACTTCAGTGGGGCCCGCAACCAGTCGTAGGTGGCAGCCTTTTCGGACTCGAAGGCGTAGGGATCGCTCGGTTCCGGCTCACCGGATTCTACGGGCAGCGGTGTGCGCAAGGCATCTTCGCTGTCGTGGTCGAGCGGATTGTCGGTGCGTGACGGAGTTGGCAGCGCGCGCACGCGCTGCATCGTTTGCTCGAACCGACTCGACCACTCTAAACTTGTGGGCTCGGGTACCGGTAGCGGTTGCCGCTGGAGCAACTCGTCGAGTGGCTTCAAGGTCGCAAGCGGTTGGCGTGAGTGTGTCATGACTCCCCCTCAGAAAAATCCTCGAGCTTGAGGCCTGCTTCGAGCAATTTGTCGCGCAATTTCCGCCGGGCTTCGTGGATCCGCCAAGCGACGGTGCCTTCGGGGCAGCCGAGAATGCGTGCAGCATCGGCATGGCTTTGGCCATCGACGCAAACGAGCACTAAGGTAGTGCGCAGGGTTTCGCTCAAGGTATCCATGGCTGCTGACAGCGTGGCAAAGATTTCTCGGTCAGCGCTGTCGCTCGCCGGATCGGCATAGCCTGAGCGCTGCTCGACCAATTGCGCTTCGAGACGTGGGTCGTCATCCGTGGTCGAGTGTCGACGCACGCGGCGTGACCGCAAGATATTGAGCGATAGGTTGATCGCGATGCGGTAGATCCAAGTAAACGGCTCACTTCTGCCGTCGAAGCGCTCGAGTGCCTTGTACGCGCGAACGAATGTTTCTTGCGTGACGTCGTCGGCGTCGGCGGCGTTTTTGAGCATGTGCGCTGCCAAACGATAGATCCGACGTTGATAGCGTTCGACCAAGACGCCGTACGCTTGAACATCACCTGATTGAGCAGCCTCGACGAGCTCGCGATCGCTTTTCTCGCCGTTGTCCGGTCGCGCCAGTCGGGGCCGTGCCATGCGTTCGATTGTGACTCAATATTTGCCACGCGAGCCGGCTCAGACAATTACGACTCGCGAATCCTTGGGAGTCATCGGCTAAAAGGTCGGGTGGGCATGTCGCCCACGTGGCCGAAAGTCCAAAAACACCTAGCCCCCAAGGGGTGAGCCAAGGGGGCAGGGGTGCGTAGCGCGACGTGGACTAATTCCAGTCGGTCTGCGTTAGCCGCCAGAGAGCTTATTACGGAAGAGATCGCCCAGTGTTCCGAACCCGCCTTGAGCCGTGAGCTTCTGCCGATACTCACGCGTGGCTCGCCGCTCTTCGTCGTCGGCGAGTTCGCGGATCGACAGACGTGGCTCGCCGCGCTTCGGGTCGAGCTCAGTGACCTTGGCGTCGATGACCGTGTTGAGTTTGAACGACTTTCGCAGCTCGGTACCGCGTGGCGTACCGGTTTGACCGGCGGGGATGAAGCCGCGCGCCGCACGCCCTGTGGCCCCGAGGACGCGCACGATGAGCCCGGCAGACTCAATCTTGACTATCTCCACCTTCAACGTTTGGTTACGGTTGACGCGCTGTGGGGCCTCGTTGGCGCGCTCGCCAGTGAGCGCCGGGTGCAGGGCGATCTTGCGACTACGCGGATCGACGTGTGCCACAACGACGTCGAGGCTCTGCCCGACCTCGAGTTTCTCCTTCGCGTGCTCGATGCGTTCGAAGGAGAGATCGGTGATGTGAAGCAACCCTTCCACGCCGGATGCAAGTTCAATGAACGCCCCAAAGTCCTCGAGCTTCGTGACCGTGCCGGTGTGCCGACTTTGCGGCGTGTAGCGCTCTCGCGCCGCCGCCCAAGGATCTTCGACGAGCGCTTTGCGGCTGAGCCAGATCTTGCCCTTTTCGTCGATCTTGATGATCTTGACCTCGAGCTTGTCGCCGGGGCGGAACATATCGACCGGGCGCATCCGCGGGTCGTGGCTGGCTTCGGTAATGTGGACCAACCCTTCGAGATTCTCGGCAGCTGGCATGGCCACGAAGGCACCCCAGTCGACGACGGTGCGAACGACGCCGTCCATCACTTGGCCTTCAGTCAACAGGCCGAGGGCGTGCTTGCGCCGCTCGTGGGCTTCGGCTTCGAGCAAAGGTCGTCGCGTGACCACCACGTCGCGGCCGTTCTTTTCGTACTGAATGACTTTGAAGTCGAGACGCAGACCGACCAGATTCGAGAAGTTTGCGTTGGCAGGGTGCAGATCCATGCCCGAAGCCGGGGCAAAAGCTCGCAGTCCGTCGATGTCCACTTCGACGCCGCCCTTGATGACGCCGACGACCAATCCGGAGATGAGGACGCCCTCTTGGCCTGCTTTCTCGACGAGGGGCTTGGCTTCTTCCTCGCGCAGCGGCTTGCGCGTCAGAACGACGAGACCACCGCGCGCGCCGTCGTTGTGCACATGGGCTACGAAGCGATCGCTAATGCTCGGAACTAGATCATCTTCGGCCATCTCACCGCGATCGAAGATCGCCAGGGCCTTGCCCGACAGATCGATCATGATGGCATGTTCAAGAACGGCGGTAACCTTGCCGTAGACCTCTTCACCAACACGGAACGGCGCGCGATCTGAAGCTCGCGTCTGGCTGGGCCGCATCGAACCGCCTTCGCTACGTGCACCGTCAGCCGAGCCGGGCTTCTTCTTCTTGCGGCGGCGCTTCTTCTTCTTGGCGCCAGGTGCGACCGAGCCACCTTCGACTTCCTCGGCGTCGCTGCCTTCGGCGGTATCGTCGTCGGCAGATTCGTCGCCGGCAGACTCGTCGTTTGCTTCAGCGGTTGACGCCAAAGTCGATTGCGGCGAATCGCTCGCGCCTGATGCAGCAACACTTGATGTGTCAGCGGCTTCGGGGGCGTCGACAGTGGAGGGGGCGGGTGTGGGCTCGACGGACTGTGCGTCGAGCTGGGGTAGGTTTTCGTCAGGGACCATGGCGACCGGGGGTTCGGCTATAACTCGCCTCGGGCGGAGTGCCAATCGAGACGTGAACTATTTGACCAGGGTATGCGGCTAGCGGGCCACGGGCAGGTGCCGGTTTTTTCCGCCACTTCGGTCGATCGTCAGCTGCCCAATCCCGCCTGCATTTTCCTCCGAAATGCGCTGTCCGAGGCGCTCGGCAACCTCGAAAAACGCGGCGGCCGCGGTGCCTTGCGGCTGGGAACTGACCACCGGTAGGCCTGCGTCGCTTGCCTTCTGGACCTCGGGGATGAGTGGCAACTGACCAAGCAGAGGAGCGCCGGTCTGGTCGGCAATGGTCTGCCCGCCGCCTCTGCCAAACAACTCGTGGCGCGTCGTGCAACTGTTGCAGACGAAGTAACTCTGGTTCTCGACAACGCCGAGAATCGGAATTCCCACCTTCTGGTTCATCGCAACGGCCTTGTACACGTCCTGCAACGCCATCTCTTGTGGCGTCGTCACGACCACGGCTCCGTTGCTCTGCACGCGCTGCGCGAGCGTCAGGGCGATGTCACCGGTTCCTGGTGGCATGTCGAGGAATAGGTAATCGAGCTCACCCCAGGCAACGTCCTTGAGGAATTGCATGAGTGCGCCGTGCAGCATTGGGCCACGCCAAACGACTGCGCTTTTCTCGTCTTCGAGCAGAAACCCAATGCTCATCAATTTTACGCCATGCTTTTCGATCGGCATGATCTTCTGGCCGTTGCCAGCTGGCTGAGAGCGGATCCCGAACAGTGTTGGAACGCTCGGGCCATAAATGTCCGCGTCGAGCAAGCCAACTCGGGCGCCCATCCCGGCCATCGCGCAGGCGAGGTTGGCGCATACGGTACTCTTGCCCACGCCGCCCTTGCCGCTCATGACCAATACTACGTTTTTGACCTGCGGCACCGGATCGTCCTCCGCGACGCTCCGACCAGAAATATCCAAAGTTTCCACGACGCTGTTGAGCTTCAGGCCATAAGTCTGCAGTCGAGTTTCCAGCACTTGGCGTAGCTTTTCACGGTCAGCGCGGTGGGGCCAGGCATGGGCCACGCCCACTGAGACTTTGCCCTCCAACAAGGAGATCTCGACCGCGCCGGACTCAGCTAAAGCTCGGCCGCGCGTCTCGCCTAGGACCTCGACCACCACATTACGAATCGCGTCTGCGCTTTGGATCATACGCGCGGTTAGGTAGGGCCGGTTCGGCCGACTGTCAAACCCCAAACCTTGGGCTAGATCCAGCCGAATAGAAATGCTGCGGCCAAACCCGCGCCAAATCCAATGGCCAACGCAACGATTTGGAATGCCCCCCCCGCGCGTCGGTCCCGAGCGGGCACGTCGTAGTGAGTGAGCTCGGGCAGGGACTGCGTTTCCGGCACCTCGGAGAAGGGCGGGCTATGCACCAGATCGAGCACGCGCAACGAACCATTGACCTGATCGATGCGCAGTCGCGGTGCCAGCGGCGCCTTCGGGATGAGTGGCTGTTCCAGGAAGCCCGAGTCGAGGCGACGGTAGGTGGGGCCGCGGCTCCAAACGCCGGGCAACGGGATCTTGTCGAGCGACGCAGACAGTGTCAGCCGCAGTTGTGTGGGCTGCAATTGGGCTCCGGGGGCCTTCAGCGATTGGGCGAGTGACGCCATGCCTTGCCGCTTGAATGAACGGCAGGCTAAGCGCTCGGTTTAAGCCTTCGCCTTGAAATGCCAAGGATTGTCAGCGTTTTGTGTCGGTGCGGCGCAACTACGGCCGAACGCGGTCGCACTGGATCCTGTGAAAACAATGGAAACCACGAACTCGCGTGAAAGTACAATTCGCCGTTTCGTGGCGGACAAAACGCCGAACGGCGTGTCAGCTGATTGCCAACGCGCCGTTCGAACTGGTGTCGCGAGTGCGGCCTCGCGATTCAGACCTTCACGCGATCACTTGAACGCTGCGACGAAGGAGCCGGCAGCAGTGACGCTGTTGGTCAGGCCCGTGGTCGCCGTCGTCAGGGTCGCTGCGACCTTCGGGAGTTCGTCCACTGCGCAACCGAGGCCTACCGAGACCTTCAGGTCGAGCTTGCTGGGATCCTCGAGGTACTTATTGAATGCCGTCGCGACGCCTTCAGCGCTGGCGGAGATGGTTGCTCCAGCTCGGAGCGCGATGTCAGCGCGTTGCAGGCCCGCAACCATTGCGCCAATGTCCGCACGGAAGCTCTCTTCGAATGCTGCGTACGCGGTCGCGTTGACGGTGGCAGTGGCACCCGCGTCCATCACGATGTCAACGGTGGGGGGCGTGCACTCGGCCTTGAGCTCGGCATTGGCCTTCACGCTGCCTTGGCACTCCGCCTTGACCTCGGGTGGCGTGACTCCACCTTCACACTTGGCGTTGCACTGGACGTTAGCCTCGCCGGACGGAGGTTCCGCAAAACACTCGACCTTGGCGCTCGCGTCGCACGAGCCGCCCGTCGCTTGCACGGCGCAGTCGCCGTCACAAGTTCCCGAACAGGTGCCACCAGCATTCATCTGGCAGGTGCCCTTGCAGGTCCCGTCGCACTTGCCGGCGCAGTTGCCGCTGGCGTCCTTCACGTCGCAAGTCCCAGTGCAAGTGCCTTGGCAAGTCCCACTGCAGGCTGCTTCCGCGGTCAGCGTGCAAGCGCCCTTGCAGCTGCCGGTGCAGGCAGCGCTGATGGAAGGTGCACTGCAGTGCACGTCGGCATCGACGTCGCAGCCCACCTTTCCGCCCTTTACCGTTACGTCGGCCTCGCAGCGGCCCTCGCACTTCATCGTGGCGGTGGCGGGCTTCACGGTCGCGTCGCACTTGGCAGCCGCTTCCACGGTGGCCTGAGCCGATACCTGGCACTTCGGGGGCGCATAGGCGACCTTGAACGAACCGGTGATGCCGTATTGCGCCTTGACCGCAGCTACGACATCCGCCCCTGTCTTGTCGGCACTGAGGCCAAGTCGTGCCTTGATGCGGGTCATTGGCGCGGTCAAGCCGTCGACGACGACGTTTGCTGTCGCGTTGTAGTTGACCACTGCATCGAAGAACCCATCGATGTTTGGAACGCCCGAGATGTTCGCATTGCCTTCGGCAACGCCGGTAACCGGGCACTTCAGGCCGCACTGCTCAGCGCCAGCGGCAGCCGCATTCTTCGCCGCCTCACATCCCGTCATCGCGCTCGTGGCGGCAGCAGCAAGAATCGTGACGGCGGAAAAGATAGATAGTTTCTTCATTCGTGACTGTCTCCTTCTTCAGACTCAACAAGAGTAATCGTGGGCAGTTTGGCCCCAGCCTTTTGACGTTCTCAAACCGAAAAGCACGCAAAGGCTAGACCAAGTACGCGTCGATTTGCCAAGAACCATCGATCGTGAACGACAGGTCAGGGGCCCCAGAGGGCACCCGGATGATCCTCGGTCCGCCATCCTCGACTATTCGGCGCGCGCTTCCAAGTCTGAAGCGACAATGAAGGCTCAGAAAAAGCATCGCGACAGCGAGATCATAGTCGCCTATGTCCGCTTAGACTGGATTTCGACTCAGAAGAACACGCCGAGGTACCAACGGAGGATCTGCGCGCTCGAACGACTAGGAGCAACAGTCTGGTTCGCTGGGTAACCCATGCCATCCATTGGGAAGAGAAGGCCATATTGCACCATGGTGAAGAACCCACCGAGTGTGCCTGGGCGATCGTTGAGTACGCCGTCCTTCGACTGGAAATAGACTGAGCCGTCGAGTTCGATACCGAGATCACGTTTGTGTCCCGGGGCCTGCAGGTATTCGCTCGCGCGCGTCCAAATCCCCGCGACGTTACCGCCGAGGCGCTGCCCGTTGGCTTTGCGCAGGAAGTCGTAGCCAATGCTCGGTCGGAAGTAGTAGGTCCCCTGCACGCGGGTCAGGATATTGCGGTGCAGGATGAGGTCCATCTGATACGACGGATGGAACCGGAAGGTTCTGAACTGATTGCTGCCGGCGGGATTCTGGAGCCCGTTGTTGCCGGGGGCTAGCCCCATATTGCCCTGCTCGGTGGTGCCACCTTTGTCAACGTTCGGATCGCCAGAGGCCCACCCAAAGCCGAACGAGAGATCCAATTTATCCTCGAGCAACTTCTGCTGCAACTGCGTCGTAACACCCCATGCATTCAGGCGCCAACCCGCACCGCCGGGAGCGTCCAGGTAGTTGTTGCTTCCAGCCGACGTTAGGGTGTTGTCGATGTGGCCTTGGATGGTTGCGGCCTCAGCCTCGAATCGGAAGCCCTTGTACAGGATTTGGCCCCAGAGATCGGGCGTCCAGGCATAGGCGTTGCGACGGACGTAGCTGTCGGAGATAAGTTCAGACGACGCGCCAAGCGCTGGGGAATTGGCAGCCGTATCCAGCATCTGTGATCGGTAGTTCACGTAGGCGCCAAAGTTTAGTACCACCTCGCCGCGCGTCAGCGACATTCGTTCGAGTTGCGGGTTCTTGCGCCGCATGACGAGGAAGCTGTACTGCTTTACGTCGTCGAGTTGGGCCAGATCGTAGGGTTGGCCGCCGAGGTTCTGCAGGCTCGTGCTCGTTGCTCCCTCATGCGGGAAGTCCCAACTCGCACCGATGTGCAAATCGAGCGGACGCAGATCGGTGATGAACATGATCCGATCGACCGTGGACTGGTAGTCGTGATCGTAGCCGTCGCCGGCGTTATGCACCATGCCGAGGCCGAAATGATCCGGCATACGCCCAAACCGCAATTGACCGACAGGTGTCGAGTATTCGGCCCATGCGCGTTTGACCCGCACGCTGTCCTTGAAGCCATTGATGCCGGCGCTCGGGACCTCTTGGGTCGTGTCGAAGAACGACAGTGGATTGTAGCCGCTGCGTCCGGCAACCTGGTAACCACCATTCGCGGCTGGCGTGTTCGCGTAACCTGACGGCGTTGACCCGAGCACGAGATTATCGAGGATGTCGATCTGCGTCATGACGCGCAGATTATCGGACACGTGAATTTCAGGGTTGAGGCGCAACCGCAGGTTGGCAGACGATTGCGTCTTGTTCTGGCATCCACCCTTACCATCCGGTGTGGCGGCAGCACCGCAAGTGATTGCACCGTAGCCGGCGGGCCCGCCATTGGAGAAACCTTGATATCGATTATCCGTCGGGATCGGCCAGAGTTGTTCACTCGGGGCGTTGATCCTGCCAAGCGACATATTGTAAAGCATCTCGGCGCGCGTGCGGAAGTAGCCGTGGACTTCGACGATCGGGCGACTATGTGACCACCAGTCTTCCGCCAAGATCGAGTCGTCTTTGGACGCTTCGGCAGATTGGCTCGATTTTGCCGGCGTCGCTGCGGCAGGTTCGGCTGCGGCGAGACCGGCTCCGGGTAGCATTGGCCCGACCGGGCGCAGCGGTGCGCTTGGCTCCGCAGAAGCGGGTGGCATCGGCTCCGCATCGGCGGGCAGGGCTTCGGCTGGTGCCGATTCAGGCGCGGCCGGTGCGGCCGGTGCCGCTGCTGCGTGCGTGGGTGCCGCTCCGGTTGATGGCGCCGTTGCGGGGTGGGTCGCGGTCTGTGCGAACGTTGCGATGGGGGTGACCGTAACGACACCAGCTGCGAGCAGGGCGACGAGGCTGACTTTCGGCATGAGCGGGGCTTTCAACGGTGCGGCCCGACGGGGCGCGCGACGGTTTCGCACGGGGTACCCGAGAGCGTCAAGGGACGGGGCGAAAGGTTCGACCCGGGCTGGGGTGGTCCCAAGGGCCGGTTTGTTGCACGCTTTCCCCCTACGTGGGCAAGAAAGCCGACAGATCGGGCAGAAAAACGCGCGGTTAGGTCCCGTAGGCCTGCATTACATCCGTGCGCAACTTCAACGCTTCTTCTTCATCTGCGGTGCGATCCGGAATCGCCGACGCCGCTCGTGACAGCTTCGCCGCCGCGCCTGCGAGCCGTCGCTGCGCGATCCAGCCAGGCGAATCCGGCAGGCCTAAGGACTGACGAAGCGCTTCGCCCAATTCGATGGCGTTTGGAAAACGATGCATTGGATCCTTGGCCAGCGCCCTGGCCAGGATGAGGTCCAAAATGGCTGGTGCCTGAGGCACCAAGGCCGTAACTGGTGGTGGTGGCTCTTCGAGTTGAGCGGTGCGGATCGCCAACTCGCTGCGCCCCTTGACGTCGAAGGGGGTGCGACCTGTCAACATTTCGAACAGCACGATCGCCGCGGCGTAGAGGTCGCTGCGCGCGTCGATGTGCCCAGCCGTCACTTGTTCTGGCGACATGTAGGCGCCCGTACCTGGCGCGAGCCCACCGGACAGACGCGCAGACGATGCTGGCAAGCGCGCGATGCCGAAGTCCGTCAACTTTACCATGCCATCACGGCGAATGAGAATATTGCTGGGTTTTACGTCGCGGTGCACGATTTGAAGGGCGTGGATGGCCGCGAGTGCACCGAGCAGCTGTGAGAAATAGTGCCAGGCTGGCACCATCGGCATACACGGTAACCCGGACGGCTGGCGATCACGAATATGGTCGCGGATATGTTCGGAAAGCGGAGCGCCTTCGACCCATTCCATGACCAAGGCCAATTGACTTTGATGTTCGGTCATGCCGAAGAAGTGCACGATGTTTGGGTGCGACACGCGATCGAGCGCCACCCCTTCGCCGACGAAGAGCCGGCGCGCGCGCTCCCGACTACGCAACAACGGATTGAGGATCTTGATGGCCACCGGGTGGTCGGGCGTGCCGCTGCGCGAACCATTCGGGGCATAGTGCAGCCAGCCCTTACGCACGATCCCCATCCCACCTTCACCTATGACCTCACCCAGCTGTGCGTCGCCGTAACCAAGTGGCAGGACGGTGCCTTCCGTAAGCCTAGAAGGGGGACACATTTCGAGCGTCCGTCCGCAGGCCGGGCAGAATCGTGCGTCGAGCTCGGCGACGAGGCTACGGCAGCTTCCACAGACGGGCACGCCCGCCAACATACCGCGATTCTGGGGAGCTCGTCATTTTCATCGCACGGAATGTAAGTTGTGTGCCTTGTCGGTTGCCTGTCTTGGGCGGTCCGTGCGAGGTTAGTGGCCACCGATCCCCTCGGATCGGGACGACTCAGGGATCTACGATGAAGCCAACCTCAAGCCTCCACCCCACTCTCAAGCTGCGCGGCCTCGTGGCGGGCGCTCTCGCCACTCTTGTCGCCCAGCCAAACGTGGCCAATGCGCAGTCGGCCACGAACGAAATTACCGTCCAGCGGTTCGATCCGGCGCCAGGTCCACGCAATTTCTTTTCGACGCGGACTGCACGCTCGGATGGCAACAAGACCTGGTCGGCAGGTGTCCTTGGCAGCTACTCAAGCGACCCGTTGGTGATTGTCAGTTGCCTCAGCTATGACTGCAAAAGTGACGCCACTCGTAGGGACATGAAAGTCGTCAAGACCTTGATGGCGGGCGATTTGATGGGCAGCTTCACACTCAAACCCGAGCTCCAGTTCGGGCTGCGCGTCCCACTAGTTTTCGTCAATGGAAACGGCCTTGATCCAACGGATGGCAGTATGGTTCAAGGCGGCACCAAGAAGTTTTCCTTGGGCGATCCTGCGATTGAAGCCAAGTATCGTCTCCACGGCAATCTCGAGTCCCCATTTGCTGCAGCGGGCGCTGTATTCGTTACCGCACCCCTCGGTCACGCGATGGCCAAAGGCGCCTATATTGGCGATCAATCGCCGACCTTTGGTCTGCGCGGGATTGCCGACATCAAGGTCAAGGACCTGTTTGCTGCCGTGAACCTGGTTGGAATGTGGCGTTCGACGGCTGAGATCGGTGGTACGAAGATCGGCCCTGAACTGCGTTACTCGGCAGGTGTGGGCTACGAGCTTGGCCCGATGCTGCGGGTCATGGTCGAAGGGTTGGGCAATACGCGTCTCAAGATGGAGGGCGATGGCTCGAACGGCCTTGAGGCATTGTTGGGCGGGCAATTTACCCCAAAGGGTACGCCGGTCACGCTCTCTTTGGGTGGCGGAACACGCGTGGTTGAAGGCGTCGGCATTCCGACCTTCCGCGTATTCGCGGGCCTGCTCTATTCTGCAGAGCCAAGGGATCTCGATGGTGACGGGATCTTGGACGACAACGACTCGTGTCCAACGGTCGCCGAAGATCGCGACGGTTTCGAGGATTCCGACGGCTGTCCTGATCCGGACAACGACGGCGACCGGTTCTTGGATGCCAACGATAAGTGTCCCAACGAGCCCGAAGACTTGGACGGCTTCGAAGACGCCGATGGCTGTCCTGATCTCGACAACGACAAAGACGGCGTCCCCGACGAGCGCGATGCCTGTCGCGACCAGCCCGAGACTAAAAACGGATTCAAGGACGACGACGGTTGTCCCGATCAAGCGGACAGCGATGGCGACGGTGTACCGGATGCCAGCGACAAGTGTCCAAGCGAGCCCGAAGACACCGACGGCTTTGAAGACACCGACGGGTGTCCGGACGTCGACAACGACAGCGACGGCGTTCCGGATTCCGCCGACGAGTGTTCGGAGGAGCCGGAAACTGTCAACGGCTTCGAAGACACTGACGGCTGCCCGGATGAGAATCCTGATGGCAAGGCGAACAAGAAGAAGTAGCTAAGCAATAGCGAGGCCAACGAGTGTGACAGGGTGCCGAAGTTGCCGCAGCAGCTTCGGCACTGTCGTGTCGGTGAAGTGCGCACAGCATTGCTGTCCCATGCTCCTTCGCTAGATGTTTGTTGTAGCGGTGCAAACTGAACATCTTTTGGCCGACTGGGAGCCGTTTCACGCGGGCTCGTACACTATTGGACCAACGTGGGCTGGCCGTTGGATCCAAGACGGGTCAGCCTACGGTCACGTGGGTTTGCCCTACAAGATGCCTCGACTGCTTTCTGTTCTTCTCATCATCGGTTCGGTTCTGGGCGCTGACAAAGCTGGCGCAGACATGCGCAACGGCTTCGTCGGCTCGGGAGGTACGTCGCGCCTCGGTTCAATGGGCGCGGCTGCTGCACCACAAAAATCGGGCAGACCCGACTCAGGCAAGTCAACGCCGGAGCAACTGCCGAAGGTCCTACTTAAACTCGGCTCGCTCAAAACTGAGCCGGAGTTTGCTCGTCTGGCTGAGGCACTGGCATCGGCGTCGCGCCAGGCATTAGGTGATATTCCAGGTGTTCGGATCCTCGAAGAATCCGAAGACGTGGTGGCTGCCGCGGCGAAGCGCAAGCCCCCAGTCATTCTGATCACTGGTAAGCTTGCCGAAATCGGGCAGAAGGAAGACGGCGAAGAGGTCCTGATCTCTGCCAAGGTCGAATACTTCGTGCACCGCATGCCCGGTGAGAGCATCGCGGCAGTGGTCAGTGGGGTCGCCACGGCGCGAGTCGCGCCGATCCAGATGCAGAAACGCCGCCTGCGTGAGCGGCTCGAGCGTTCCCTAGTGGCGGCAGCCGTGGAAAGTGCCGTCAGGCGAACACCGCCTGCACTCAAGGCAGCCGCCAACTAAAATCGCGATTAGAATCGCGGCCAGATGTCCCCGACTGTACTGTTCGTTTCCAAGCCCGTTGACCCACCGAACAACGATGGCACAAAACACGTTGTCTTGACGTTGGCCCAACATTTGTGTCGCTACCAGGCCCGCGTCATGACCACTCGACTAGTTCGTCACATCGCCGAAGGCATCGAGGTGGAACCCATCTACGAGTCGGCGAGCAGTTACGCTCCAAGCTTACGCAACAACCTGCGCGCGGTTCGACATTTGGCGCTTGGCCCCAAGTCGTCAATCTGGAATTTCGTGTTTGCCCCCAACTCGCGATCAAGCCAAATGGGCCGATGGCTGAAGGCGCTCAAGCGCACCCCGGTGGTGCAAACCATTGCCTCACGGCCGCGCGAATTCGAACCGATCAGTAGCCTGCTTTTTGGGGACGTCATTGTGGCCCAGAGCCGGGATACTCGCGACCGGGTTCTGTCGAGCTGGGCAGACCAAGCGGGGCCCAAAGCCACTCCGCCACGGGTCGAGGTCATACTTCCGCCGCTCGGGGCGGTAACTATTCCGACCATGGACGATACCCACCGCGTTCGTAATCATTTGGGGTTGGGTCCAGATGTGCCAATTCTGCTCTACCCGGGCGACTTGGAAGTGAGTCACGGCGCGCGGCTGGTCAAGGCTGCTGCTGTAGTCATCGCGCAGCGTCACCCCACGGCAACAGTAGTCTTTGCCTATCGCGACAAGACTCCGCGTGCAGCCGAACTCGCAGCGGAACTCAAGCGTGAGCTCAACCCGCAACGCGTGCGTTTGGTGCGAGAGGCTCGCGACATCCTCGCGCTCGTGCGGACAAGCGCGGCGGTGCTGTTTCCAGTCGATGACCTTTATGGAAAGATCGACATCCCCATCATCTTGTTGCAAGCCATGGCCTTGTCGACGCCCATCGTCACCTACGATCATGGCCCGCTTGCGGATTTGGGCGGCGTCGAAGTCGTTCGCGCCGGTGACCCCTTTGCGCTTGCCGACGCTGGGCTCGCCCTCATCGACGAGCATGGTCGTCGCGGTCGTTGCATCGAGGCGCAAATGCGCGCCGTGGAAGCGAACCATAATGCGGCGCGGGCGGCCGCCGCCTATGAGCGGCTCTACGACGACTTGCTTGCCGGTTCGGCGGGCAGAGCGAACAGCGACAGCTAGCCAATTTCGAGCGTGGTTCGGACGGCATTTCCGTCGAGAAAGCTCCTATTTTCTGCCAGTTGGGACGAGCGTTCCGATAGGCACCCGCGCCTTGGCCGGACCGTGCTAAACCCGGGCCGCAATGAACGAGACATCCTCGGCCGTCCGCCAAGCATTCTTGGATTTCTTCCGTGGTCACGGGCACGAAGTCGTGTCAAGTGGTCCGCTAGTTCCGCCAAACGATCCGACGTTGCTATTCGCCAACGCGGGCATGGTCCAGTTCAAGGATCTGTTTACGGGTCGAGAGCAACGCTCCTATCGGCGGGCCACGTCGAGTCAGAAGTGCATCCGAATTAGCGGCAAGCACAACGATCTCGAGGCCGTGGGGCCATCGCCCCGGCATCACACTTTCTTCGAGATGCTCGGAAATTTCAGTTTCGGTGACTACTTCAAGGAACAAGCAATCGTATTCGCGTGGGACTTTCTCACCAAGACATTGTGCTTGCCGACTGAGAAGATGATCTTCACCTACTTCAAGGGTGAGGAAGGGATCCCAATGGACGAGCAAGCTCGTGACCTTTGGAAGAAGATCACGGGCTTCGGCGAAGAGCGAATTCGCGGTCTCGGCATGGCCGACAATTTCTGGCAAATGGGCGATACCGGACCGTGCGGCCCTTGCAGCGAGATTCACTTTTACCATGGCGAAGGTGTCCATCTTGACCAGTTTGGTCAAGAGCAGACGCCAGAAGGTTATGGTTGGATGGAGATCTGGAATCTGGTCTTTATGCAGTTCGAGCGCAGTATCGTCGACGGTTCGCCCAGACTCGATACCCTGCCGGCGCCAAGCATCGACACCGGCGCGGGGCTTGAGCGCGTTAGCGGCGTCGCGCAGAATAAGACGAGCAACTACGATGTGGATCTGTTGCGTGAGATCGTGGAAGCGACTGCGAACATTGCTGGCAAAAAGTACGGGGCCACGATGGCGCCCGACGACGTGAGTATGCGGGTTATCGCAGACCACGCCCGGACCACGGCGTTCCTCATCGCCGAAGGCATTCTGCCGGATCGAACGGGTCGCGAGTACGTTCTGCGCCGCGTGATGCGGCGCGCCATCCGGCACGGACACCGGCTCGGTATTGCTCGCCCATTTTTGTCCGACGTCACCGGAAAAGTTGTCGAATTAATGGGGGATCACTTTACGGAACTCAAGTCGCGAGCGGATCTCATCGCTAGTATCTCGGAACAGGAAGAGGTTCGCTTCCGTGCAACGATCGAGCGCGGGCTCGGCATGCTCGAAGACCGATTCACCGCGCTTGAAACTGCCGGCAAGAACGAGCTCTCGGGGGCCGATGCATTTCAGCTCTATGACACGTATGGTTTTCCGCTCGATCTGACCCAAGTTATTTGCACGGAACGCGGCATCGCTGTCGATCAAGCCGGGTACGATTCGGCACTCGAATCGGCCCGCGCGCGTTCCGAGTTCAAGTCCAACTCGACTGCGGTCGAGTCCGTCTATCGTGGCGCACTCGACGCGGTGCCTGGCGGTGCGGTCAAATTCGTCGGCTATGACCGCGAGACCAGCGTAAGCGACATCGTTGGGATCGTGGTCAACGGGGCAATGGCGCAGCAGGCTCTGGCTGGTGACGCGGTGGAAATCGTCGTGAGCGAAACGCCGTTCTACGGCGAATCGGGTGGGCAAGTCGGGGACTTCGGTCGCATCGAGACCGAAACCGGCAAGATTCGCGTCGAGGACACGCAGAAACCACTGCCGGGGCTCTACGTGCATCGCGGTGTCGTCGATTCTGGCAGCGTGAACGTTGGGCAACGCGCTACACTCGCGATCGATGTCGAGCGCCGCAACGCGACGCGTCGCAACCACTCGGCCACGCACCTGTTACATCTAGCACTGCGAACGCTGCTCGGCGAGCACGCCCAACAGAAGGGCAGCATCGTTGGTCCCGAGCGCTTGCGTTTCGACTTCACCCACGATCGCCCGCTGACAGACGAGCAAATCAGTGGTCTCGAGCAGTTCGTCAATCGGCGGATCCTCGAGAATGTCTCGATACTCACCGAAGTCCTCGACATGCAGACCGCTCGCTCGCGCGGGGCGATGATGATCTTCGAGGAGAAGTACGGAGACGTCGTGCGCCTGTTGACCATGGGCGAATCCAAGGAGTTGTGTGGCGGCACGCACGCCCGAGCAACCGGCGATATCGGTCTATTCAAGATCACAAGTGAACAAGGAATTGCCGCGGGCGTTCGGCGCATTCTCGGCGTTACTGGGATGGGCGTAGCGGACTACGTCTCTGAGCTGGAACAGCGAATTGGTCGTGCGGCGGAGAAGGCGAAAAGCTCGCCCACCGAGCTCGTCGACAAGGTCGGTAAACTCGTCGAGCGTCAGAAGCAGCTGGAGAAGCAGGTCGAGGAGTTGGAGAAGAAACTGGCGACCGGAGGCGGTGGCGGAATCGATTCGCTGCTGACTTCGGCGCGTGAGTTTGCGGACGTGAAAGTATTGGCCCTGCGCACCGAAGTGTCAGATCGCGGTGCATTGCGGGAATTGGCGGAGCAGTTACGCGATCGACTCGGCAACTCGGTCGTTTTGGTTGGCTCCGCTGTGGACGGCAAGGCCCAATTGGTCTTGACGGTTGCAAAGCAATTGACCAATTCCTATTCTGCTGGGGACTTAATCAAGTCCATTGCCGCCATGGTGGGTGGTTCTGGCGGAGGCCGCCCCGACATGGCGCAGGCTGGCGGCACGCAACCCGAGAAGCTCGATGAGGCATTGGTAAGCCTGTATGAACGATTCAGCGCCTAGTACGTGGCGGTCACTAACGTTTGCTCATTGTGGAGGAGAAGTTTCATGAGTCACTATTCCCATCTGTGCCGTTATGGCTCAACCCTGGCCATCTTGGCCGCAGTCGCCTGTTCCGGGACATCGAGCGGTCCAAAGCAGGCCGCCGTACCCGCAGGGGGACCAACGGCCGTGAACGCGAAGAAGGAGTACCCGAAGGGTGGCGAACTCCTGCAGCGCGCGACCTTCACGGACAATCGTTCCGTGCCGTGGCTGCCCCTATTCGTTCCGCCGGCTGCCGGTGATTCTGGGGTGAAGAACGGCGCCTACTGCCTAAAACTCGACAAACTTGGCACGAATATGTGGGAGGTGCAGTTTCGGCACCGCGGGTTTACCATCGTCAAGGATCACCAATATACGCTTCGATTCACGGCGTGGGCAAATAAGCCCACGGGGATCAAAGCCAAGATTGGATTGGCGGGCCCTCCGTATACGGATCATTGGTCGAGCGAGTTTGAGCTGACGACCACGCCGACTGAGTTCATGGACGAATTCAAGGCGTGGGCACCCGACGATCCGACGGCGGAGTTTGCTTTTCACCTGGCGGATGAAAAAGCTCCAGTTCCCGTCGAGATTTGTTTCAACGAACTTCACCTAACCGATCCCGCCTTCGTTCCGCCACCTCCATCCGCGGACAGTATACCGACAGCAATCCGCGTCAATGAGTTGGGGTACCTGCCCACTGAGAAGAAACGTGCCACTTGGGTTCTCGAGGGGGCGGACGCAGAAGCGCGAGCGAAAGTCGCCGTTCCCTTTGAGGTGGTTGATAGTGCCGGCAAAGTGCTGCACAAAGGCCAGACTGAGCCATTCGGACAGGACAAGACTAGCGGCCTCTACGTTCAGCGGCTGGACTTCTCTGCCTTTACCACGCCTGGCAAGAACCTGAAGCTAAGGATTGCCGGCAAGGATGGAGCTGCTCCAGCATTCGAGAGTGACCCGTTTGCCATCGACGCTCAGCTGCTAAAGCCGCTGGCGCGCGATGCGCTGCGCTTCTTCTACTACTCACGCAGTGGCGTTGCCCTGAAGCAACCCTACGTCGAAAATGCCCAGTGGGTGCGAGTCGAGGGTCACCCAACCGATAAGCAAACCGCTTGTCGGTCCGACTTCAAGTGCCCCTACACTTTGGATGTGAGCGGTGGTTGGTACGATGCCGGCGATTACGGCAAATACGTGGTAAATGGCGGGCTTAGTACCTGGATGCTCTTCAATCTTTGGGAGGTCTCGGAACTCGTTGGCATCAAGCACCTGGTGGGTGGCAAGGGCCAAGACGTCAACATTCCAGAGAGTGGCAACCCAATCCCAGACCTCTTGGATGAAGCCAAGTGGGAACTGCAGTGGATGATGAAGATGCAGGTCCCAGAAGGGCAGCCGAACGCGGGTCTCGTGCATCACAAGATGCATGACGAAGAGTGGAGTGCTCTCGGCTCGCTGCCAGTGTTGCCGGAAAAGGTCAAGCGTACGTTACACCCCGTGAGCACGGCCGCTACGCTCAACCTTGCTGCGACGGCTGCACAAGCCAGTCGAATCTTTGCCAAGTTGGATCCAAAGTTCTCGCAGACCTGCCTGACTGTCGCGAAACGCGCGTGGGACGCCGCTCAGAAGAATCCGGGCTTGCTTGCCACCGTTATCGACAACAAAGGCGGTGGTGCCTACGAAGACCACGATGTGAGCGACGAGCAGTTCTGGGCAGCGACTGAACTTTATCTGACGACTGGCGACAAGCCGTATTTCGAGAGCTTGAGCAAGAGTCCCTACTACTTGCACCCCCGCCGTGAAGCCGCGGACAAGGGGATCCCCGTGTCGTGGGATTGGCGAACCATGGATACGCTCGGCTCGGTCCAGATCGCGCTCGATCAGAAGCGCTTCCCGAAGGAGGCGCGCGAAGCTACCAAGAAGGCTGTCGTCGAGATTGCTGAAAGCTACCTCGCACTTGCCACAGCGGACGCTTTTGGCCAGCCGTATGTGGGCACCAAGTACATCTGGGGGTCTAACTCCTTCATGATGAACAACGCGATCATGCTTACGTACGCGCATATCTTGACCAAGGACAAGCGTTTCCTCGACGGGGCCATTGGCACGCTCGACTACTTGCTTGGGCGCAACGCCATCGGAAAATCCCACGTGACGGGCTATGGAACTCGTCCGCTTAAGAATCCGCATCATCGCATGTGGGCGCATTCGGTTGATCCAAAGTTCCCGACACCGCCTCCAGGAGCCATTGCAGGCGGGCCGAACACGAGTCTGGAAGATCCCTATGCCAAGGCTGCGGTCCTCGGTTGCGTCGGCCAGCTATGCTATGTTGACAACGCTGACGCCTACAGTACCAACGAGGTGGCGATCAACTGGAATGCAGAGCTCACCTGGCTAGCGGCCTACCTGAACGGAGTGCTCGCCGGCGCCAAGTGATGCCACGCGGTTGGTGCGGTTTGCAGAGCAACTGAACTGTTGTGACGCAAACCGCACCAGCAATCCGTGCGCGCATTGCACGGCCCGTGGTGTCATTTCAACTCTGCGCTCTAATTGTTTGCGCTGCGCGTCGGCCAAGACGCGGAGCCAAGGGTCGGCGGTGCGTCCTCGTCCAAATTCGGCAGGCCACGGTCGAAGTCATCGAAGCCCCAAAAACTCGGTTCTGGTCGCAGCTCGACGTTGAAACGTTCGAAAACCGCAGCGCGAATGCGCTGCGCAAGACGGACGATATCCTGGGCTTCGGCGCGTTCGTGCGCGACCAGTACCAGGCAATGTTGAATGCTCAGGCCGACGTTGCCGTCTCGCGTGCCGCGTTTCCAGCCAGCGTGTTCGATTAGCCAAGCGGCGGATAGCTTGGCTTTGCCATTTGCCTCTGGAAAGACCGGCATGGCTGGGCCCTCGCGGGCGAGCAGCGCTTGGGCGACTTCGGCGTCGACGACGGGATTGACGAAGAACGAACCCGCACTTCGCTGGGGATCGGAGGTTGCGCCGATGACCAGCGTTTTGCTCTGGCGCAATTCTATCACCGCTCGACGTACGTCTTGCACTGTGGGGTTCTCGAGCCCGTGGGCAGAAAGTCGTGCTTTTAGCTCACGATGTCGCGTGGGCCTCGGCCTGACTCGAAAAAGCTCAAATTCGACATTCAACACAACGTACCGATTAGGTTCGCTGCTCTTGAATCGACTATCCCGATAGCTGAGTCTGCATTGATCACGAGTGAGCGTCAGTCGATTCATCGTCGTTCTGTCGAGCACGGTGACTCGGGTCAAGGTTTGCGCGATCTCTTGCCCATAGGCGCCAACGTTTTGGATCGGTGTGGCCCCGACGAACCCAGGGATCCCACTTAGACATTCAATCCCGGCGAGGTCACGGTCGACAGCGTAAAGCACCAGATCGTCCCAAGGGACACCGGCACTAGCCCGGATTCTAGCACGGTACCCGAGGTCCTCCTCCGAGATGCCGCTCGTGGCGATTTTCAGGACGAGCCCAGAGACGCCGGAGTCGGCGACGACCAAATTGCTGCCACCGCCGAGAATGTACAGTTCCAACTTCGCGTCGGTGGACCACGCAACGGCCTGCGCAACTTCGTCGTCCGAAGTCGCTTCGAAGAAGTAGCGACTGCGACCTCCCAACTGAAATGTTGTGTATTGGGCCAGCGAAATGTCACGCTGCGGCTGAATGGGCATGGCTATGACTCGGGTTTGGGATTGCGCTCGGAGTTGGCGTGTCTTACGCCAGGCTTCGGGCGCAACAGCCTAGAAATCTTCCACACCGACGCGTCCTTGTCGTGTCGCAGTCGCAGGTGTCGGCGGATCCGGCGACGACGGTTGCGGGCTTGCACAATAGCGCGGCGAGCTTCCGCCGAGAGGTGCAGCGGATCGACGGCAAATTCACACAAGGCATCTGCAACGGCTGCAACTCGGTCGACGACCGGGGCGGTACTGTCTACGATGACGACCGTCTTGCCGCGCAGGCGAACCAATCCACCTGCGAGACGGGATGCGGGCACTTTCATGGGCTCGTCGCGAATAGCTAGGCCCAGCTGTGTGCAGGTGCGAAGCAGTTCGCTGAGCAGAGCCTTCTGATCCACGCGGTTTAGCATAGAGGTAGCGACGACAGCTCTCCAGAAGCTTTCGCGATTACCTAAGCCGCGTGCTCGGCAATCGCTCAGACGCGTGGGGTACGTGGGGCAGCAAGCCTCGGCAAGAAACGCGCGGGGTTTGGCAATTCGAGCCATTGCGTGGTGTCAATTTCAAGTTTCCATGCTAAGAGTGTAGCGCAGCCGGGTGACCGTCCGGAGGAGGGAGCTTAGTTGGTGAATCAATACCACGAGCTCTCCAGGCGCCACCCGGGCCCGAATTGGGAATTGTTGCCCGGTCGGATCCAAAAACTCTAGTCATCAAATCAGGAACGCATGACGTTTACCGAAGCTGCGGCGCAGGTTTTGCGCCTCGTGGGCAAGCCCTTACACTACAAAGAAATCACCGACGTCGCGATCGAGAAGAACCTACTCAGTCACGTTGGCAAGAGTCCCGAAGTGACGATGGGCGCAAGGTTGGCCGCATTGGTGAAGAAGGGTGACAAGGAAAATCCGCTGGTGCGGGTGAAGCCGGGCGTGTTTGCTTTGAGGGAATGGGACAATGAAACCATTGCCAAGGGGTTAGCAGATCGCACGCCGGCGTTGGAACGCCTTGCCGCGGCCATGGCTGCCGCGGGCGAAGTATTGGTCGATGTGGACACGACCGATGACGCGGCGACGCCTGACGTCGCTGCGATCGTCGCCGCCGGTGACGATTCGGGCGATGACGATGTACTGATTATCGGCAGCGAAGATGACCAGCGCCGAGCGGAATTGGCGGCGGGAGCCACCGAGTTGTTCTCCGCAGAGGAAGACGACGATCAGCCGATTTTCGGTGGCGCTGAAGATACCGAGGAAGAGGAAGATTCGGATCGAACTGCAGGTGGTCGGCAACGCAGCAGGCGCCGGCGTAAGCGCGGGCGTGGTGGTGACGAGGTGCGCGTTGGCGGCGACGACTTGCCCAGCTACACGGTATCGGAGCCGTCGACGGAGCACCTGAAGGCAGTTGACGCGGAGATTCGTGCGCGCGAGGGGCGAGCGGAGCCGGGCCGCGACACGCGAGCGGAGCCGGGCCGCGACACGCGAGGTGACAGTCCTCGCGATGGGCGTCCGTCGCGCGACGGACGCGAGCCACGTGATGCTCGCGACGGACGCGAGCCACGTGATGCCCGCGATGGACGCGAGCCACGTGATGCCCGCGACGGACGCGAGCCACGCGATGCCCGCGACGGACGCGAGCCACGTGACGCCCGCGACGGACGCGAGCCACGCGATGCCCGCGACGGACGCGAGCCACGTGACGGGCATGACGAGATTGGTCGTCAGCGGGACAATGGTGCGGATCGAGGTCGAAGCCAAGGCTCGATTGACGACCTCGCGGGACGCGATTTGGCTGACGCATTGGTTCAGCTCTTGACCGGATACGATCGCAATTCGGGGCCAGTCGGATTTGCTCGACTAGCTGAAGCTGCCAAGCGTCGCGGACGCTTGAGTTTGGACATCAATCAAGGTCAGGCCCTGCTCGAGGCCGCAGCTCGTGCCGACAACCTGCGTCGGCAATGCCTCGGACAAAGGCCGCGCTTCCGCTTGGGTGATCGACGCGTCGCGCTCAGCGAGTGGGGGCTAGACAGCGAGTTTCAGCGGCTCGAACGTGACCTTTACTCAATCGTCGAGCGTTACCGCGAGCAATCGCGGCGGGCGCTGCTGCGTCGGTTGCAGGAACTCCCGCAGCGTTCCTTCGGTGAGCTCGTACTTCTCATGCTCGAGCGGATCGGGTTTGCAGATCTCGCCCCTGTGCGGCGCCCCGGCGCTCACGGCGCGGAACTCCACCTGTCCGGAAAGTTGACAGGTCCGGCGAGCGAGACGCGCGCAGCTATTGTAATGCGCCGCGACGGTCGAGAAATTGGTCGGGAGCGCGTCACCGAGCTCCGAGGGGCGCTGCATCACTACGGACCAGCCAATGCAGGGTGGCTCATCACCGCTGGTCAAGTGTTGAGCGGTGCCAAAGAGGAGGCCAACGCGCCTGGTGCGGCCCCGGTCAACTTGTTGGACGGCTTGGCCCTGGTGAAGTTGATGGAAGAGCATTCCATCGGCGTCACCCGGGTCTCGCTCACTTTGCCGGTGCCTGATCTCGAACTGTTCGATGCACTGAAGTCTGGGGGCTGAGAGCGCATGGGCCGCTTTTGCCAAAGGTTCGCCGCGCGTCAGTGGCGAACCTTTGGGTTCGCATTCGTTCACTTGGTAACCATTGTTGGTTGTGGGGGTGCGCCGCGCTCGCGCTTCCCTGATGCCGAGGCGGCGCTCGCGCGTATGCGGGCGACTCACGCTTGCAGTCGGGGGCTCATGGGGGAGGCTAAGGCCGATTTTATTGACAGCCGAGGTCGAGTTCGCGGCAATGTCTCGATCTTGGTAGCACTACCCGACCGTACTCGGCTGGACGTGTTCAGTCCCTTTGGTGTCAGTCTGTCGACCCTGACCACCGAACAGGGGCAGTTTGCTTTCTTTGATCTCGGGCAGAAGCTCTACATCGAGGGACCGGCAAGTCCTTGCAATATTGCGCGGTTCACCCAAGTGCCGATGCCGCCGTTTGCCCTGGTGCAGTTGCTGCGGGGTGAAGCTCCAGTTTTGAAACACGTTTCCACCGAAGCCAGTATTGCCTGGTCGTCGGGGCTTTTCGGCGGTGGCCGCTATCGCGTCGAGATTCGCGGCCAATACGAATCACTCGAGACGATCGACATCGTGCCCCACCCGGACGATTTCGAGCGGCCTTGGCAGGAGCAACGGGTGCGGGTGCTTCGAGTCGACCTCGCGCAACAGGGGCTCGAACTTTACCAGGCCGAACTCGAAGGGCATCGCACGGCAGAAACTGCGAAGACTCGCCAGGATCCCGATGGGCTCGATCCAGACCTCCCGCCGAGTGGGCCCGCCTGTTCGGCAGAAGTGCCACGACGGATGCGACTGGTCGTCCCTGATGGCAGCCGCGATCTTGTGCTCCACTTTGACCGCGTCGAACACAATCCGCCGCTCGTCACCGGAGCATTCCGCCAGATCCGACCCGATGGGGTTCGGGTGTCGCGGGCGGACTGCCGATAGATGGCAGTCTTGGCCCCAGCGGGGGGTGAATTTGCCGGAAAATTGGCACATTGAGGTAGTATTGCCCGGAGATTGACGTATTACCGCGACGATGCGCTTGCGCTACCCGCCCTTGGCAGTCGCCCTGGCATTGGTCCTAGGCCTGATGGCTACGTTCCCAGATGCGCCTGCGCAGGCGCGCGGCCACAGCGGGTGTCGTGCCCAGAAGCCACAACGCTTCTTGATGCGTAGCCATTACGTGAAAAAGAACATGATCGACGCGAATGCCCACGCAGCCGCTGTACGGTATCGCATCGAGCACTACGGTAGCATTTTGGGCATCACGGCTAGCGAGAGTAATCGAACACTCGTCTCTAGCCAAACCAAGCGCACGACGTTCTTTGGGCTACCGATTGTCATGCATGAAAAGGTCGCGCCGATCCTCGGCTGCGTCGAGCATCGCATCAAAAGTCAGTGTAACGGGCCAAGCACCCACTACGAGCCGCGAGCCATTGGTGGGCTTCGCACCGAGAACACCATCCGCCAAGGGGAAATCTCCAATCACCTTTTTGGCATTGCGATCGACATCGATCCGAATAGAAACCCTTGCTGTCATTGCGTCAAGAAGTGGCAAGGGCACAAAAAATGCGCCATCCCTTCGAGTTCGCCCTACGATCGCGCTGATTTGCCACGTTGCTGGGTCTCGGCCTTCGAACACTACGGGTTCTATTGGCTTGGTCTCGATAGTCTCGAGGATACCATGCACTTCGAATTCCTCGGTGATCCCGACTAACTTCTGGATGAATTCGGGGACTCATCACTGGCGTTTGGTTTCAGCCCTCGGCCAACACCTGAACCAGCGACAATGCCACGCTTCTCGCGCGATCGAGCGCGTTGTCAGGAAACGCCACTCCGCCAACGACCGGATGTCCACCACCACCGTGAGATTGGCAGAGCTCTCCGAGGTTGTGTCGCCGCGTATGCCCCGACCAGGGATTGTAGCCAACAGAGAGCCGCGCAGCGCCAGGGATCCGTCCTAATACAACTGAATACGTGCTCTTGGGGTAGAGGGCGTAGGTGACGAATTTGGCGAGGGTGGCATGTACTCGATCGGTCAAGTCTGCATATACGACGGCGCCGCGGGTCTCTGCTCGGTCGCGAACATGTGCGAAGAAGGTTTGTTGTTCCCGGTCAATTTGCGAAAAATCGCGCAGAATTTCGGGGTCATTTGCCACGACGTCCACTGGTTCGACGAGCAGGCGTGGTACCCACCGCTGCAAGAACGAATCGTCCCCGTGGCGCTCGACGAGAGCGACCAAGCGCGAAATGGGGGTCGAGCGATCGATGGCGTCCGTCGCCGACTCGTAGCGTGCAGTGTCGATTCGATCCGCGTGCTCAACCAACGATGTTAGCTGGC
>Ga0302323_100000014_pt1 | contig 106745 bp, 85 predicted proteins | sample Fen_T0_3_FD_201950 | JGI IMG/M metagenome (GOLD analysis project Ga0302323, IMG submission 201950) | Peat permafrost microbial communities from Stordalen Mire near Abisko, Sweden - Fen_T0_3 | ecosystem: Environmental > Terrestrial > Soil > Wetlands > Permafrost | place: Sweden: Abisko...
CAACCGCCTGCCAGAATCCATGGCAGCCTAAAAACAAAAGCAAGAACTTCCACTAAGGAAAAAGCAAAAACTGTCCGAAAGACCGGGACCACCTCAATCCCCCTGGTCCCTGATCTCTGATCCCAGTTCTTACAGCGCAATGAGCGGCCGTGGCAGGCGTGTCTTCGCGCGGTCCAGAAAGAGCCTCATCCGCAGAGCCTCAGCCCGCTGCAAAGCCACCAGCCGCATATGCCGGCGGATATGGTCGCCATCCACCAACTGGGCCACCTGCGATTCGTCGAACTCGGCATCCCTCTCCAGGCGCGCGATCCGGTCTTCGATCGTGCGGCGAAACCGTGGGCTGATCTCAAAACCTTCGTTGGCTGCACAGTTGGTGATCATGGCAAGCTCCCCAGGGGAAAACCCCGCACGGCAGCGAAAATATCTTTTGAGAAAGGCTAAAGTATTTTCGACTTATGCCGATACTAATAAAGAATTGTGCGATGCGCCAGATTACCCTCTAGCGCCACTAAGGTAATTTGTTGTAGTGAAATAAGACACTTCCGGAAGTTTCCACCACGTTTTGCACAATTTAGGAACAAAGAAGATAACCCTGCCGTCGCATTTTCTCTCAGCCGAAGCTCTCTCGGCGCCTAAAAAAACTACGGCCCGCCGGATCTCTGGTCCCTGTCTTCTAGTTTTCAGGCGCCATCGCAAAGTAGCCTTTGCGGACCTGCACCTTCAGGCCGTCGCCACTGCACTCCACTGAGAGCCTGCGGAAGCTGCCGTCCAGCTTGGTGTTGCTGGGCGTGTAGCTGGCGATGTATTGCGTGCGCAGCTCGTCCTCGATCTGCTGGAAGGCAGCCTCGAGCTTCTTGCCGTTATTGCCTACATCGATCAGCCGCCCGCCGGTCTCCTCGGTCATTTTTTTCATGGCCGAGTAGCCGCTGTAGCCCATGCCAAAGCCGCCGTAGAAGCCACGGTCGGCGATCAGGATCGTGTAAATAATCACGTTCGATTTCTGCGCAGCCGCAATCGCATCGTTGATCTTGGCGCGGCTCCCCTGGTCTTCGCCGTCTGTTAGCAGGATCATGGCCTTGCGGCCTGTCTCCTGGTTCATCTTCCCGCTTGCGGCCATGCGCACCGCGTCATAGAGCAGGGTTCCGCGCGGGTCGCCGGAGGTCGGGACCGGACCGGATCCGAAGCCGACGCCGGCGTTGATCTGGGCCTTGTTCAGTGCCCGGGACAGCTCTCGCGGACTGTTGGTGAAGTCCTGCAGCAGGTCCACGTTCACGTCGAACGAGACCAGAAACGCCTCATCTTTCGACTTGAGTACGCGTTGCAAAAACTGACTACCCGCATCCTGCTCCAGAGGCAGAACCTGCTGCTGGCTACCGGAGGTGTCCACCAGAATGCCAAGCGTCAGCGGCAGATGCGTCTCGGCCACAAAGCTCTTGAGCGTCTGCGGCACTTTGTCCTCAGAGATGGTGCAGTCGTTTTTGGTCAAGTGGGGAACCAGGCTGCCCGATTTGTCCTTGACCGTGAAGAAGAGGTCGACCAGGTTGACGTTCATCTTCAAAGTCGTCATCGGCGCCTCTTCGGCCGTCGTATCCGGCGCGGTCGAAACCGGGGGGGCGTCTGGCGAGGGGGCAAGCTGGGCCCACCCGGCCGGAGCCAGAACCGGCAGTGAAAGCAGCAGAGCGGTAACTCCCCATCGTGTTCTCATCTGGTCCTTTAGACGAAATTGGCTCTCCGAAGAGAGCATACCCGAACTGGCCAAGGGTCTGGAATGACCTGCGAGGCTCTGGCGCGTCTGATACTCTGACGAGTGAAGCATTGAAGGCAGTGGACAGTTGGCCCCTCGGGACAGCGTTTTTCACCGGCCGCTGACAACTGCACACTGACCACTGGAGAAGATCTGTGAAGCTAGGATTCTCGGCATTTGCACTGGCCGCGCTGCTCACTTCAAGCCCGTTTTTGAGCCCGGCTGCGCTGGCCCAGGAGCAGCAACCCGCAGTCCCCGACGCCCCAACGCCCCAGGCGCCCCGGCCACTGACTTTGGATGCGAGCGGCCCGATTACCCCCGGTAAAGGCGCAGGAAATGAGCAGCCCGGATCGGCCTCTTCGTCGAGTTCTCCGGCGCAACAGCCGGTGCCCAGCAGCCTTCCGCCGACTCCCCAGGGCAAGGATATGATCCAGACCGCGCCGCCTGAGATGCCTGCTGCCGGCGAGGGTGCTTCGGCGATCACAACCTTTGTCAGCCACGTGACGTTTGTCGAGGTCCCAGTCACCGTCAAGGATCCCAAGGGCAAGCTGGTGGCCGGACTCACCTACCGCGACTTCAAGGTCTTTGAAAACGACAACCGCGTGCCGCTGGCTTTCTTTACCACCGACTCGTTTCCGCTTTCGGTCGCCTTTGTCATAGACCAGAGCTTGACCTCCGACGTCATGGCCAAGGTGAATGCTTCGCTGGGCGCTCTTCAGGGCGCACTGACGCCGTATGACGAGGTGGCGGTCTTTTCCTACAACAACGGCACGCAAGAGCGGAGTGGCTTTACCGGCGCCCAAAGCGCACGCCTGCCAGCGGTGCTGGCTCTGGCCAAAGAGACCGGCCGGGATATGCTGGTTCCCATCGGCGGCGGTCCGTTTAGCGGCTGCAGCATCACCCAGAACGGCGGTTGCGTCGATCCGAATGTGCAGCAAGGGCGTTCGGTCGGCACCGGCACGAATCCCATGAACATCCCCAAAGAGCCGCACACCCTCAACGACGCCATTCTGGCTGCGGCCAAGGAACTGTCAACGCGTCCCCAGGGCCGCCGCCGCATTATTTATGTCATCTCAGACGGCAAGGAGCAAGGCAGCAAGGCCACCTACAAAGAGGTGCTGCGCTACCTCGACACCAACAAGATCGCCGTCTATGGCACGCTGGTGGGCGACTCGGCGCGCTGGGGCGAGGGCTACATCAGCCGCATCCACCTGCCCTTCACCATGTACGAAAACCTGTTGTCCAAGTACATTCTGGCTACCGGCGGCGCACCGGACTTTGAGACCGGCGTCAACGGCATCGAGAAGAGCTACGCCAAGATCGCCGAAGAGGCGCGTAACCAGTACACGCTTGGCTACTACAGCCATCAGCCGGTCATCGACGGCAAGTTCCGCAAGATCGAGGTACGGCTCGAAAGGCCCGGCTTCGAGGTCAGCGCCAAGCACGGCTACTACCCCTCGGCAAAGGACTCGCACTGAGGAAGCCGGCAAGAACACCAAAGGCCTGTGCGCAATGCACAGGCCTTTCTGTTTGAACTGAATTCTCTCTCCGGGAAGTACCGGACATGCGAGCGAACTGCTGACTATGAACGCGCCTGGCAGTTGCGGCAAACGAAGTCGGTGACTTTGAATCCATTTGGATTATCAAATTTGCTGCCGCAGCGGGTGCAAACGATATAGCTCATCTCGCTGCTTCCGGGCGCCGTCTGCACCGGGGCCGGAACGACGGGTGGCGGGGGAACCTGAGTCTGCTGCACGGTGGGTGCGACCGGTGGTTCAGAGATGCCCTTGATGCCTTCTTTGAAGCCTTTCAGGCCTTCACCCAATCCCTTGCCCAACTCCGGCAGCCGCCTGGCGCCGAAGAGCAGAAATGCCAGGACTCCCAGCACGATCAGATGCCATGGCTGTAATAGATCGCCCATCGTTTTTGTCCTCCGCGCGCCGGCCTCTCGCCGTCACGCACGCACAGCGTTTATTGTCGCACAAAGCCGGATGACCGCGCTTCCGATGAATTTGCGGTTTTGTCCACTGATCACTGTCTCAGTTCACCTGCGCCGGCTTGCCCAGCCGTTCGGTGACCATCACATAGAAGGCGCGCAGGTCTTCCTCGTCGCCGACGGTCAGCCGGCGGTAGACCTTCATCAGCGGAAAGAGCCGCGAGCCGCGCACGTCGATGGCCGGCACCGCCAGCGCTCCTCCGGGATATTGGGTCATCTCCCATGCGCCGGCATAGCGGCGGCGCAGAACCTCGCCGAGGTAGCTGCCCCAGAGCCGCACTTCGAAGTCGAGATCCAGCTCCGGGCTCTCGCCCACCACGACCAGAATCTCGTCGAGCGCGTCAATCGAATCGGAGGTGAAGTCCAGTTTCTGCTTGAACTCGCTCTTGGCCCACTCCGCCGCCGCACGCGCATAGCCCTCCATCATCGCCCCCAGGTCGGGGAAGTTCGATGATTCCAGCCGTTCGCGCAAATGGTTCGAGCTTTTCATCCAGTCAGAAAAGTATAAGCCCCAGCGCTGCCAGTGTAGTGGGACGATGCAAGAAGATGGCAGGCGATCCCGGTTTGTGGCAGACTTGAAGCAGTTCCGGAGGATTCCCCGTTGAAGATCGTCAAGTATTTTACGCTGGCCATTTTGCTGATCATGAGCGCAGGCAGTGCCCGCTCCGCCAACCGCGAGATCTATCCCGCCCCGGCGCAGGCCAAGGTTGACCTGGCCGCCGCGCTCAAGACCGCCGCCGCAACCCACAAGCGTATTGTGCTGGACTTTGGCGGCAACTGGTGCCCCGACTGCATTGTTTTGGATGGCTACTTCCACGACCCGGCCAATCGCCAGATTATCGAGGCGAACTTTGTGCTGGTCCACGTCAACATCGGCAAGATGGACGCCAACCTTGACATCGCAGAAAAGTACGGCGTTCCGCTGGATAAAGGCGTTCCCGCTCTGGCCGTTCTCGATGAAAAAGGCAAGCTGCTCTACAGCCAGAAGAGCGGCGAATTCGAGGCCATGCGCCGCATGGAGTCCTCCGCCGTGACGAAGTTCCTGGTGCAATGGAAGCCCGTCCGCGAAGGCTGCTCGGCGGTGGTGATTAACTGCTAGAACTGGAAGCGAGGACTACAACCCGCGCAGGAACTCGTTGAATTGCCTTGCGTGCGGTGACGCGTTTCCAACTTTGGCCGGATCGACCCTGCCCAACAATTCAAATCCATGCTTCGTCTTGTGGTATTCGCCCTTGGTTTTGGCGGGCTTTGTCGCGTGGATCAGCTTGGGTTCAAGATCGTTCTTGGGAACAGCCTCGATGTTGGTCGGGTTTCCTGGAAGGCTATCCGCCAAGAACCCACCATTGTAGAAATCAGCCAGCACCTTCCGGTCGGCCAGGAACCAGGCTTCCGTTGCTTGAACCATCAGAAAAACTCGATGGTTCAGCAACCCGGTAAAATTCCATCCGTCGCGTGCGTGAAGATGCTCAACGGGAGTAGCAGACGTTACAGGGCCTTCAGAATCGACCAGAAGAACACAGATTTCGCCCGGACGACTGTCTTGAACCGCAGTCTTGAATCGGTCAAAGGCCTGCTGGCGTCCACCGCAGGCCACAATACTAGGACGGTGGGTCGCAGGTGCGAGCTTGGCACAGTACGTTGAAAAGCCTTCTCTGCACTTCGTGAGAGTGATCCTCGCGTTTCCGCCGCCTTCCACGTAGATTCGGACGCTCACCAGCGATTCCCCCCGATTTCACCGCTCGCCCAAAGGTGCCCGAGCGAATAGTCCTTCAGCCAAACATTCAAACGTTCCTTATCCAAACGCTTGATCACAGTGGAACCTTCGACCTTCTCGCAAACACAAACTGCTTCAGGTTCGTCGGAGAAAGCATCGACTAGCGCGGTCGAATGGGTCGTCAGGATGAGTTGCGTCCGCGTCGAGGCGTCACGCAGGAGATCCGCAAGCGTGGGAATGATGTCGGGATGCAAGCCGAGTTCTGGCTCGTCAATGCAGGTAACCGGTGCAGGTGTTGGATTGAGCAAGATGATGAGTAACATTAGCCAGCGAAGCGTGCCGTCGGAGAGGCGCGATGCTGGGGTGCGGGAACTAAGGCCATCCTCCTTAATCATGATCCGTAAATAATTTCCAATCAGTTCAGTGTCTACATCCTTCACTGGCTCATAAAACTTACGCATCAGTTCGATCAGGTTCTCAAAAACAGTCTGGTCGCCTCGATCCCGCATTGCTTTGAGAACTTGCGCCAAGTTAATCGAATCTCCAGCAAGCCTATTGCTGTCGAGCCCTGAGCTTTGCAAGTTACGAATCTTCGATTCATTTCCAAAAACCCAGTCGTTGTAGACGGCAATCTTCTCAATTGAATCCGCAAACTCCCGCAGTCGCGGCTGGTGCATATTGATATTCGCCATATTACCCAGCATGGACAAAGCTGAACGACCAAGAGATAGATTACCGACCAGTTCAGGTGAATCCTCGGGCCATCCTGCTGTATGAATGAGCCCGGTACTTCCATCGCGTTCAAAAGCACCTAGTGCAGCTACCACTCCATCTTCGTCATCGTCGATTTCCCGGAAGTGTTCCTTCGCCACTACAAATGTGCCATCATTCTCTCGAAGCTGTAGAGAATAGAAGAGAGATTTTTCCCCAACATAACCAGAGAATGCCTGACCAATATCTGTCTTCTCAGATGTCGTAGTAACGGCCAGAGAAGACAGTTTGTTTCCCTTATCCTTCCCTTTCCAAATCCATTCTGGCGCACCGCTTGTCTTTAATACACTGGACCAAGGCTCCCTGTTAGGCAAGCTGCTGAGGAGTCCAATTATCTCTATAAAATTCGACTTGCCCGACCCATTTGGCCCAATGAGGATGTTCAGCGGGCGAAGCTCAATCTCCTCTGTATTCGGCCCGAAGGAGAGCAGGTTGACCGGGCGGATGGACTTCAAAAACGGGTGCTGGGCCATGGCTGCGCCGTCTCCTTTTGTGGAAATGACTGTACGGTATCACTTTATCTCAGTAGGGAAGGGTACGGCGAGCAAAGAAAAGCACCCGCAGTCCTTTCGATTGCGCTGCGCTCAGGAAGACAAATCTAAATGAAACCCTCAACCGGTAGGCGCTGCGCTCGTCAGCCAATCGGCGCGAGGTGTTTCGTGTTCTGGTAGGTGTAGACGATGCGGTGGGCCACGGTGATGGTGGAGAGCACGGCCAGCACCCATAGCACCGGAGCCATCGCGCCCCAATGGTTGAAGACTGCGCCAATAATCACCAGCACAATCCGCTCCGGGCGCTCCATGAAACCAACCTTGCATTGTCCGATCAGAGCCTCGGCGCGGGCGCGCGTATAGCTGACCATCAGCGAAGTCACCATGACAAAGGCGACCAGCACGACATATCTAAATCGATTAATGCGGCCGTAGTAGACCAGCAGGCCAAAAAACAGCACCACGTCGGAGTAGCGGTCGATCACCGAATCAAAGAACGATCCGAAGACCGTGACCTGATTGTTGCGTCGCGCCACGCGGCCATCGAGCATGTCAAAGGCTCCGGCGGCGAAGATCACGCAGCCGGCATAGAAGAACATGCGCCCGGCGTTGGTGGCGTTGGCGTGGCCAAAGAGAACCGCGGCGACGATGTTGATGACCAGGCCGATGAAGGTGAGCGCGTTGGGCGAGATGCGGGTCAGTGCCATGCCATGAACGAGGTGGTTGAGAAGCCATCCGCAGGCTCGGCCGAAAGCGCTGGTCCAGGTCATTGCCATCTTGCTACTTTTGCTCCTGATTCTGTTCTGAACTGGCCTCGGCTTGCGTGGCAGCGGCTTCGGCCTCATCATGAATCGTGGTCAGCTTGAGGATCTCCAGTTCGCGCTTGCCGTTGGGGGTGACGATGATGGCTGTGTCGCCCACACGCTTGCCTACAATGCCGCGGCCGATGGGCGAGGTGGTCGAGATCAGCCCCTTCGATACGTCGGACTCTTCGCTGGTCACGAGGCGGTAGACGATCTCCTCGTCCTTGGTCGAGTCGAAGACCACAACCGTCGATCCAAAGCCGGCCTTGTCCTTGGGAATGTTGCTCAGATTCACGAGCGAGAGCTCGGCCATGCGCCGCTTCAACTGGCCGAGGCGCGCGTCGACGAAGGTCTGGCGCTGCTTGGCCATGTGGTATTCGGCGTTCTCCGAGAGGTCTCCCATGGCCACCGCCTTCTTGATTTCGGCGGGAAGCTCATGCTGGAGCTCGTGCTCAAGGATTTCGATCTCAGCTAAAAGCTGTTTTTTGATGTGTTCGGGCATCGTTGTCCGTGGCGGCGAGCAAGGGTTGCTCGGCTCGCAAGAGATAGTAGAACTTAACTTCTTTATTATACGCGGGGGCAAAGGCAGGGAACCGAGATCGGAGGTCTGTCAGTTTTCAGTGTTTCTGGAATTCTGGTTGTTGTGGAGATTTCGATTAGCAGGTTAATCATCCGTAATCTGCAATCGAGCTATCGAGGTTCTATTTCCATATGTCCCTACCAAAGATGAAATCCAGCAAGAGCATTGAGCCTATAAAGATGTTCATCCCAATGCCAAACCAAAAGAGCAACTCTCCGTCAGATCGCTTTAGAGTAGAGAATTTCAGCGGAACCTCCCCGGTGGAAATACCCCTTATTGCGAACCAAATGGCAAGCACACCCAGCGCTAATAAGGTGAGCCTGTCAGCGGAGAACATCGGGATGGCCAAGATGACATCAAGTAGTACAGGGCGAATCACCGGATCTCTCCTAGCAACGGCCAAGTATACATCGAATGCAAGTGGACAAGAGTCGTTGGCACGTCTCGGGCTCGGCGAAAACAGCGATCCTAAGTGTATCGTTGCCAATCGGATACTGCACCGCCGCCGGAAATCGCTGTCTCAAATGGAACAGATCGAACAGCTCTCACGCCTTGTTGCCCTCATCGCCAGGCGCTTCATCGTCTCTGTTTCCTGATCTCTGATCTCTGACCCCTGATCTCTGTTCCATAAACGACTGCAAGATCAGCGTAGCGGCCACCTGGTCCACTACTTTGCGATGGTCCTGGCGGGCGTGGCCGGCTTCGTACAAAATCTGGTGGGCCTCGCGCGTCGTCAGCCGCTCGTCCCACAGGTGGATGGGCAGACCGGTCAGCTCGCCGAGTTCGGCGGCAAAGGCCTGCGTTTTGGCGGCCTGCGGGCTCACGTCGCCGGAGAGATGCACGGGATTGCCGACCACGATGCCAACGACTCCGAACCGCCGGCAAAGGCGGGCGAGTGAGCGCAGATCTTCGCGCCGGTTGTGCCGCCGCTCAAGGGTGAGAACCGGCTGCGCAGTCAGCCCCAGCTCGTCCGATACAGCCACGCCGATGCGGCGATTGCCGACATCGAGGGCGAGATAACGGGGTGTGGGCGCGTTTTCCAGCTTTTTTGCTCCTGGCTTCTTGGACTACAGTTGCAGATCCATCAACCTCCGGGAATTCGACGGAGATCCGGGCCTGAAGGCCCTGCAAATTCTGTCTCATTCAGAGGGCTGAAGCCCTCTGCTCCCTCCGAAATCTTCGATCGACAACTGTAGTACTAGCTTACGGCCCGCAGCCCGGGAACCTCGAAGTGATACCCCTTTGGGGCTCTTGCCCGGTACAATGAAAGAAGGGAACCCCGAACGGGTTTTTCTCGTTTTTAGACTAAGAAGGGTCAATAGCAACGGATGGCGCCACGCGGACGGTCGAACAGGAGAAAGAAGGGTTCTGCCGTGGCGGGAGTCCTGCGGCTGGCCTTTTTCGTCGTACTGTTAGCGGCGGGTGCGGTCGCCTGGCTCGTCTTTGCGCCCTTTGGATCAGAGACTGAGACCTTTGTGGAGTTTGCTCCGGGCTCATCGACGGCTCACATGGGCCAGCAACTGGAAGCGGCAGGCGTGGTGCGCAGCCGGTATGCCTTCGATCTGATCCGCTGGTTCAAGCGCGGAACACTCAAGGCTGGCGAGTACCGCTTCGATCATCCGGAGCCGCCCATCGAAATCTACGCGCGTATTGCGCGGGGCGATGTCTTTACCAAAGCGGTCGTGTTTCCTGAGGGTTCGAACCTCTACGATATTGCAGCACGGCTGGAGCAGGCTGGATTTGGCACACGGCAGCATTTTCTCGATGGAGCGGCAAAGCAGGTGGGCCTGGTGGCCGACCTGGACCCCGGAGCGAAGAGCCTGGAGGGCTATCTGTTCCCGGACACGTATCATTTCCCGCGCAAGTTCGGGCCCCCGCAGATCTGCGCGGCCATGGTGCGGCGATTCCGGGCAGTAGCCGGACAAGTTGGATTGAAGGGAAACGTGCATCGAGTAGTGACCATTGCTTCGCTGGTGGAACGGGAGTCGGCGGTGGACGCGGAGCGTCCGCTGGTGGCCGGCGTCTTTGAGAACCGCCTGGCGAAGAAGATGCCGCTGATGACCGACCCGGCCGTGATCTATGGCCTCGAAGTCGAGGGACGCTGGCGGGGCGTGATCCACCAGAGCGATCTGAAGTTCGATACGCCCTACAACACCTATCTGCACGCCGGCCTGCCGCCTGGTCCGGTGGCCAATCCCGGCCTGAAGGCGCTGCGCGCGGCCATGGAGCCGGCCAAGACTACCTACCTCTACTTTGTCGCTGCCGGAGCCAATCCGCAGGGGCGGTCGCTCTTTGCCAGTACGGAAGAGGAGCACGAGCGCAACGTGGCCGGCTATCGGCACGCCGTGAAGAAGGCAGGTGGCCGGTGAAATCATGCTGTCGCCGTGCAGCCGCTGCACTCCTTGTCTTCCCGGTTCTGCTGCTCTCTGGGTGTCTGTGGACCACGCGCAGGCTGCCGATTCCCAAGATGCCGTCGAGTGTGCAGACCGTCACGCCTGACGATCTTGTGGCGCGGCTCAACCAGCGCTGGGACGCTCTCGATAGCCTCAACGCCACGGTCGAGATCCAGGCCAGCGTACTCAAGAGCAAAGAGGGCGTGGCCAAGGACTACACCACCTTCCGCGGGCATATTCTCATTCGCAAGCCGGAGATGCTGCGGGTTCTCGGGCAGGTGCCGGTGCTCGGCACGCGCATGTTCGATATGGCCAGCGACGGGAAAAGCTTCACGCTCTTCATCCCCGCAAAAGGCCTCGCAGTGAAGGGCATGAATACGGTGAACAAGAAGTCGGCCAACCGGCTGGAGAACCTGCGGCCGGGCTTCTTCATGGACGCGATGATCGTGCGCGGACTGGAGCCGGACGATCTCTACTCCGTCGTCGCCGACTCGGAAACCATTGTGGACCAGTCCAGAAAGCATCTCTTCAACGTTCCCGAGTACAGGTTGAGCATCAGCCGCCGCAATCCTGGCAGCCGGCAGTTGACTCCCGTGCGCGCGGTGGTCTTCCGCCGCGACGATCTGATGCCGTATCAGCAGGATATCTATGACAAAGAAGGCAACCTTGAGACCGAGGTTGACTATGCCGACTATCAGGACTTCGAGTCCGGCAAATTCCCCGCCAGGATTACCATCCGGCGTCCGCTCGAGGAGTACCAGATCGTTCTGATCGTCGAGAAGGTTTCGCAGAACCAACCGCTCACCGACGACCAGTTTCAGATCAAGATCCCTGAGGGAACGAAGATCCAGAACCTCGAGTAGCCGCTCCGACGGCCCAAAGCGCGCAATCGATCTCCCGATCCGCCGCAGCGCACGGCAAAATGCATTCCCTCTGTGCTAGTATCCCGGCAAGCGCAAACACTGCAACTCTGGGGGCTCTAGATGGAAAGCAACCTCCGCCCGTGCACTCTGGGCGAGATCCTTGACCGCACCGCACAGCTCTATCGCACCAATTTTCTGCTCTTTGCCGGCATCTCCTCGGTCTACGCCGGAGCGCTGCTGGTGCTGGGCCTGCTGCAGATCGGGCTGGCCGAGGCGCTACGCCAGACGCACATGACCCAGCAGTTGCAGTGGCTCACCTGGACCGTCATGGCGCTCGCCATGCTGCTGACGTTTCTTTTCTACGGCGCCGTTATGGCTGCTGTCAGCCGCGCCGTGGCCTGGGTCCACCTGGGCAAGCCGGCAACTATTCGCGGCGCCTATCAGAGCATCCTGCCCCAACTGCGCCGTTATCTCTGGCTGATGACCCTCGTCTTTCTGATCGCTTTTTCGCCCATCACCGTGCTCTACGGCGGTTATTTCGGAACCCTTGTCTACTATGTGAAGGGCTTCGGGACAGACCCGGCCGCGCAGCAGGCCTCCATGGCCAATCCGCATACGATGATGGTTTTTGGCATCGCCTCACTGATCTTCATTTTGCTGCTGATCCCCGTCGCCGTGTACACGGCCATCATGAGCCTTCGCTATTCGCTGGCCATTCCGGCTAGCGTGGTGGAGGGCCTCAAGGCTCGCCCGGCGATCCGGCGCAGCGTCGGGCTGGCCAAAGGCTCGTTGGGGCGCATCTTCCTGCTCGCGCTGCTCATCGGAGCCATCAAGATGGGCCTTGGAATCATCACACAGATCTTCATCGTGATCGCGGCCTTCAAGCATCCCGGCCAGTTGCCGGGTCCGGGCATTCAATCGCTCTCGCAAGTCATCGCGTTCTTTACCAACACATTCCTCGGACCCATCTATGCCATGGGCGTTACCCTCTTCTACTATGACCAGCGCATTCGCAAGGAGGGTTTTGACATCGAGTGGATGATGCAGGCCGCCGGTCTGACGCCGCCTGAGCCGGTGGCCGAAGCAGCAACCGCGGAGCCGTGGCTTGCTCTCGACGCGCACTTCGAGCCGGCCTCTGAAGCGCAGCAGGCTCCTCCGCCCGATCCTGGAAGCACGCATGAATGAGCCGCTCGGTCCGTCGAGCCTGGGCGAGATCCTGGACCGCACGGCCCAGTTCTACCGCTCGCGCTTTCTCGTCTTTCTCGGCATCTCGGTGCTTCCCACCGGCCTGGTGCTGGCGCTGGCCTGCATCCTCGGTCTTGTTGCGGCCTGGTGGGGAGCCTCGGGTGCGCACTCTGTTTCTTCAGAGACAGGTTTTGCCCTTGTGGGGATCTTCATCTTTGCCATCGCACTCATCGCCACACCCATCTATCTGGCTGCAACGGCGCTGGCAACGGCGGCCATGAGCCATGCCGTTTCGCTCGTTTACCTGGGCGGAACGACCACCATCCGCAGTGCCTACAAGAGCGTCTGGCGGCTCAGAGGACGCTTTATGGGGCTCTATCTGCTTCAGGCCGTGTTCGTCGGGGTCGTCCCAATCGCCGGGTGGATTGCGCTGATCTTTCTTGCCGCCGGCGCGACCGCCCTGGCGAAGAAGGCAGGCATGGGTTCATCCGCAGACGTGCTCCTTGGCGCCATGATGTTTCTGGTCATGATCCCGCTGTTTGGCTACGCGGTCTGGATGCTCCTCCGCTGCTCTCTGGCCTTTCCGGCCTGCGTGGTGGAGCAGAGAAAAGTCTGGCTCTCGCTCAAGCGCAGCTTCCACCTCAGCCAGGGAACCAAGGGACGAATCTTTCTGCTCTTTCTGCTGGTTGCGGCGCTCGGCTGGCTGCTTTCGATGGCCGTCACCATTCCCCTCACCATCCTTCTGGCTCTGATTCCCGGCATCAACAATCCGCAGCACGCGCAGATGGTTGGAGTGCTCATGCTCCTGATCGTCTACGCAGCCAGCTTTGCCGTGCAATCGCTCGTCAAGCCCATCTACGGCATCGCGCTCGTGCTCTTCTACTTCGACCAGCGCATTCGAAAAGAAGGCTTTGACATCGAGTGGATGATGCAGCAGGCGGGCATGGCGCCCGCAGTCAATCCGGAGCCGCAACCTGTGCCGGAGCCCGCGCCCTGGCTGCCCGTTGAGCCAGGCCACTCGGAGGCTCTCCCAATTCCAGTTGTGGCGGAGGTTCCCGCGAATCCAGAGGCGCAATCAGGTGAGCTGCCTTTAGCCGGAGAATCCTAATGCCTGAGCGACTCAGCACCTTAACACTGTTCGAAACCCTCCGCGAGTCAGCACGTATCTTCCGTGCGAACGCACTGTTCTTTATTGGAATGGCGCTTTTTCCCGCATTGGCGGATTTGGCCGGTTCCGCAGCCTCGGTTCATCCCGACGCAGACGGGGCTTCTTCACCATTGCACAGTCTCTTCATCTTCCTGAGTTATGCACTTTCCTTCGTGCTCTGGGTTGCGGGCATAGTTCTACAAGCCTTCAGCGTAGCGGCTATCTGCTTTTCCGTGACGCGTCTGCTGGCTGGTGAAGTCGTCACGATTGGCTCGGCACTGAGAGCCGTCAATCCCCGAGCAGTTCGACTGATCTGGGTTTTCTTGATGATGTCGATATTCAGCTGCTGGCCTCTGGTAGTCGCTCTTGTTCTTGCCCGGGTAATTCCATGGCAGAGTCTGATTCAAGACAGTTGGACTTCGTGGGCTATGGCAGCTTTCGTTTTTGTTTTTGGAGGCATTCCCATCGCTGCACTTTTCGTCCGTTATGCGCTCGCACCATACGCCTGTGTGATCGAGGATATTACTCCCTATTCGTCAATTGAGCGCAGTGTTGACCTTGGCCACGGCAGTCGTTGGAAGATATTCTGGGCCTGTCTCGTTCTCATGTTGCCGGTTACCGCCGTTGCATGGACTCTCCAGTGGGAACTTGAGCAGCACGCCGCTGGCTTCTGGTTCTTCGCTCGTTTCCCCGCCGCATTCCAAATATTGGACAAGCTGCCCGATTTCGCGGTGCAACTCATTGCCGCACCCTTCCTGGGCATCGTTCTCACGCTGCTCTATCTGCAACTGCTTGAGCAGAAGGAGGGCATAAGCCTTCCGGATGTGCTGAATGGATTCTTTGCGGCGCGGCGGTCGCAGCCCTACGAAGACGAGGAGCCTGGCCCATGGGATGATGTCACCGATTCCTCGCAAGAGATCGGTGAGAACTCGGTAGGCATACCTTGGAGTATCTTCGGCGCGAAGGATGTGCCCCTGAAACTGCAAGAGGAAGCGGGTATTCTTGAAGCTGACACGTCGGCCGCTTCAACGGACTCAGACTCCCGAAAAGCGAATGAGGCCGTGGAGGGGCAGGTTTGACGTTTCGCACTCAACTCGCTGGCGTAACACTGACTACGGCTTTCGTCGCGGCTTTCTGCGTCTCGCCGATTCATGCCGAGACTCCTGCGGCTGCTCCAGCAGTTCCCGCCGCAAAGCCTGCGGACCACTGGCACGAGACTTCGCTGGCCGAGTACCGCCAGCATCTGGTTGAGTTGGGCGCTCTGGTGGATGCCTGTACCAAGGCTCGCGACACCAAAGCCTGCGACCCCGCGCTTGCCGGCGAGGACGAGCACGTGCCGCTGGGCAATGCTCCCAATGCGGAGCGGCGGCTGGTCAGCTACGGCTGGCTGCGGGCGCTGCTCTTGAAGGCTCAGGAAAAGGACGAAGCCCCGGAAAAGCCGGGGAACAAGACTGAGGGCCAGAGCAACAATAAAGGGCAGGACGAGGCCCAAAACAAGCCTCAGGAGAAGACAGAAGACAATACCAAGGACGACGCTGACGACGACAGTCAAGACCAGTCCCAAGACAAGACCCAGGACAAAGAGGAGACTCAAGACAAGCCCGTCAATGATCCCGTCGTCGCCGTCAAACAGGAGCCGCCCGAGGAGCCAACCAGACCGCCCAAGCCCACCACCAGCCAACTGCTGCAGGCTGCCCAAGCTCGCCTCGCGACAGACATCGCGCAGGCCGATGCATTAACGGCAGCCAAGTCCGTGACCGTTGCCGATCACGCTCCGCAGCGCGAGGCGATGAAACAGATTCTGGCCGGGCGCGACTTCCGCTACCTCGAACCTCCCACGGCTCGCGATTCGATGCTGGAAAAGCTAGGCGCGTGGCTCAACAAGCTCTGGGCAGGCGCCGCCAAGCTCAAGGTCCAGGCTGCCTGGGTGGGGCGCGTGATCGTTTGGGGATTCATCCTCACCGTCTGCGTGGGGCTGGTCTGGGGGCTGATGCAGCTGGAACGCCGCTGGCGCATCCGCCTTGTGCCGGACACAGACGGCCCCGCCGCCGGAGCCGCCTCGGCCCGCGACTGGCAACTCTGGCTCAAAGATGCGCGCCAATGCGCCGCTGAGGGCCGATGGCGCGAGGCGGTTCACTTCGTCTATTGGGCTGCGATCTCAAGACTCGAATCCAAGCGCCTCTGGCCGGCCGACCGCGCACGCACTCCCCGCGAGTATCTGGCGTTGGTGGCCGCAGAAGACCCCCGCCACGACGGACTGGCCACGCTTACTGGCAGCTTTGAACGCACCTGGTACGGCGGCCGAGCCGCTGCCGAGAGCGACTACTTGAAGGCCGAAGAACTCGCCGCCAGCCTGATCGCAGGCGGCAGTGCGGCGGGTTCTCAAACACCCGAAGGCGGTGCGCGATGAATTTCCTCTCCTCGCTTTATCACTGGCCTTACTGGAGTCCGCTTTGGGCGCTTATTTGGGCAATAATCCTCTTGCGGTTGTTCTTTCGCCGGCCAAAGGGCCAGCGAATTCCGCGGTTGCCCTCGTGGTTCCTCTCCTCGCTCGACGCCAAGGACCGCAAGCTGCTGTTGTGGTGTGTCGGGATTGCCATCGCCTTGGCCGTGGCCACGGGCTTCCTGCTGCCCAACGAAAACGACAACGAAAATCCGCTGCCCTCGACCTATCTTGCCGGACAGCACGGCGCTCGCGCAGCCTATGAGACGCTCCTTCGCTCCGGCTATTCTCTGGAACGTTGGGAGCGGCCCCTGAGCGAGCTTGCCGCGACGGCCGGTCCTGAGACGGTAGTGATCATTGCCCAGCCGCTCACACGCCAGCCGGAAGACATCAAGGCGATTCGCAAGATTGCCGAGCGCGGCGGCCGCGTTCTTTCGACAGGCTACCTGGGTGGAATCATGCTGCCCGGCGAGGCCAGCGAAGCACCGAAGGGCTTCAACTTTGCCGCCTGCAAGCTCGATCCCGAGGGGCTGGACGCGTTGTCAGACTCAGGCGAAGCCTGGATGGTTCCCGAGGCCACCTGGACCGTCGGCAATCCGTCTCATCGCGTCGAATACACTTGCGCCGGCCATCCCGCGGTCGTCGAGTTCGACTGGGGCAAGGGCCACGTTGTTTGGTGGGCCAAATCGACGCCGCTCGAAAACGGCTCGATCAGCCGCGCCCATAATCTCGATCTGCTGCTCAACTCGCTCGGCCCCCGCGATGGTCACCGCTTCTATTGGGACGAGTCTCTGCATGGCGATATTCGCTCGACATGGAGTTATGTCTACGGACCCTCGTGGACCATGCTTTGGTTTGGCTTGCTCGGATTGGCCCTGCTGATCGTCTTCAGCTTCAGCCGCCGCAGCGGGCCGGTGCGCGACCTGCCGCCGCCAGCCCGCGCCACGCCCATCGAGTTTCTTGAGGCGCTCGGCTCGCTCTACCGCAAAGCTGGAGCCTCATCCACCGCCATCTCCGTTGCCTGGGAACGCTTCCGCCGCCACACGCTGCGCCTCTGCGGACAAAAGCCAGGCAAGATAAGTGCAGCCGAGTTGGCCGTTGTGATTCGCCGCCGCTTTCCCAAGGCCGATGAAAGCCTCGAGGCTGATCTCGCCGCCTGCGAAGACGCAGCCTGGAGCGAGATGGCCAATCCGCGCCAAGCGCTCAAACTGATTCAAACGCTGCATGGGCATTATGAACAATTGACCGAAGCCGCACGGCCGGGGAAGTGAGTTCGCGACTATTGGAGTACTTTTTGCAGATGAATGCTCGTTACGGAGCAGAAATGGCAGAGCGAAGGATGGAGACTGAAAAGCAGAAAGGCATAAGAAGATTCATCGGATGGCCCGCATCGGCGGTTCTGTTAGCTTTCTACTCTGTCTCCGAATGGCTATGTTGGCGCATCGGAGGCGACTCGGGAGCGTTCATGTTTGTGACATTGCACTTCGTCATGATGCCATTACTGAGCGTCGCACTTGTCGTGATGATCGTCGTTCAGACCCTTCGCGCAAAGAGTTGGTCCAGAAAGCTATCCTTGCTCAGTTCGGTCTTTGTCCCAGCGCTGATTGTTTTGATTGCAGTTAGGGGGGATCCCGGACTAGTCCGGTTGTTCGGTCCCATGCGGCCCTGACTGGATGCTCGCAGGGGTCAAATGGGGACGCGAAACATTGCCATACAATTTGAGAACATTCATTTCTTACTTCTGGAAAGGGCTTCATGAGCGAAGAAATCAATCAAGAGCCGACTCAAAATGCAAACCAAAACTCGGAGCGATTGCGCGCCACCAGCCAGCTCATCGCCCACTCCCGCGCCGAGCTAGGCCGTGTGATCTCTGGCCAGGACGAAGTGATCGCGGAGGTCCTCATCGCAGTGCTCTGCCAGGGCCACGCGCTGCTCGAAGGCGTGCCCGGCATTGCCAAAACGCTCATCGTCAAAGCTCTGGGCCGGCTGCTCGGCATCGGCTTCCAGCGCGTGCAGGCTACGCCCGACCTGATGCCCGCCGACATCCTGGGCACCACCATCCTGCGCGCCGGCTCGGAGAACTTCACCTTCCACGCCGGTCCGGTCTTCACTGATCTCTTGCTCGTCGACGAGATCAACCGCATGCCGCCCCGCACCCAGGCCGCGCTGCTCGAATGCATGGAAGAGCGACAGGTCACGACCGACGGCACGCGCCGCCCGCTGCCTGCCTGGTTCACCGTCTTTGCGACGCAAAATCCAGTCGACTTTGAAGGCACATACCCGCTGCCCGAGGCGCAACTGGATCGCTTCCTGCTGAAGATTCGCGTGGCTTATCCGACTGAAACTGAAGAACGCCAGATTCTCGAGCGCCACCACGCCGGAACAGGCGCGGGTCTTCTCGATGACACTACGATTACGCCGATTCCAGCGGGCCTGCTCACCGCCGCCAGCGCAGAAGTGCGCGCCATTCGCATCGAGCCGGAGCTGACCAACTACATTCTCTCGATTGCCCGGCGCACCCGCGAGTGGCCCACGCTGCTCCTCGGCGCCAGCCCTCGTGCCGCCGTGAGCCTGATGCGTGTCGCCCAAGCCGTGGCTGCCTTCGATGGCCGCGACTACCTGCTCCCCGACGACGTGAAGCGCGCCGTCCAGCCGGTCCTGCGCCATCGCGTGATGCTGAAGCCAGAGGCAGAACTCGAAGGCTTCGACGCCGACCGCGTGCTGGCCGACGTAGTTGCCGCTGTTCCGGTGCCGAGGCAATGATTGCACCCTCACTCCATCCCGGCCCGGTAAGCGCCGTCTGTGAACGGCGGCGGCGGTGGGCCTTTGGCCTCACGCCGCGGGCGATCCTGCTGCTGCTGGCCGGCTTCGTCTGGCTGGTTCCGGGCATCTGGGATTGGCGGCTGGCCTTCGCCATGCCGGCCTGGGATGCGCTCGTGCTTCTCTTCGCGCTAGTCGACGGGCTGCGCTTGCCCGCGCCCGCTCAGTTGACCGCCACGCGTTCCTGGTCCAATGCTCCTGCGCTCGACAGCGAAACCGAGATTGAGCTGACGATCGAAAATCACGGCAAGATGATCGTCGAGTGTCGCCTCATCGACGATCTGCCCACGGCTCTTGTCGAAGAGCCGGAGACCCTTCGGCTCACCGCCTTTCCCCGCGTCCCCGCCCGCCTGCGCTATCGCGTGGAACCCAAGGAGCGCGGCGACTGGGAGACGGGCTGGCTCTATGTGCGTTACCGTTCGGGCCTGGGACTCGCCGAGCGTTGGGCCAAAGCGCCGCTCACGCAAACCGTACGCGTCTACCCAGCTCTACGCACTGGCGAGGAGCAGCAGATCTTTCTCGCGCGCAGCAAGCAAATCGACCTGCAATTGCGCCGCGCGCAACAGCGAGGCCTGGGCCGCGACTTCGAAAGCCTGCGCGACTACCGCGAGGGCGACGATCTGCGCGACATCTGCTGGACGGCCACCGCACGCCGCGGCAACCCCATCACCCGCCAGTATCAGACCGAACGCAGCCAGCCCGTCTGGCTCGTTCTCGACTGCGGCCGCCTGATGCGCGCGCGGGTGGCCATGGCAAAGTCAAATAAAAACTCCGGCTCTGCGCGCAGCAGCTCCAAGCTCGACCACGCCTGCACCACCGCCGTCGCACTCGCCCAGCTCGCCCTCTTCTCCGGCGACCGTGTAGGCCTGCTGGCCTATGGGCAGGGAATTCAGCAGCGCATTCTGCCCGGCCGTGGCGCGGCTCACATGCGGCAGATCATCGAGTCGCTTGCCCAGGTGAAGGCCGAAGGCGCTGAAGCCGACCATCTGCGAGCTACCGCTGTCCTCAATCGCCTGCAACCCCGCCGGTCGTTGATTTTATGGGTGACGGATCTGGCCGAAACCGCCATGCGCCCCGAGGTCATCGACGGCGCTCTGCAACTGCTCCGCCGCCACGTGCTTCTCTTCGTCGCCATGGCCCAGCCCGAGGTTGAATCCATCGCCGATGCTCGCCCCAAAAACGTCGAGCAGATGTTCCGCGCCGCCGCCGCGCAAGAGATGGCCGGCCGCCGCGAACTGCTCCTAGCCCGCCTCCACGAGCAGGGGGCGCTGACTCTAGATCTCAACCCCGAAGCGCTAACCTCCACGGTGCTGAATCAGTATCTGACGGTGAAGGAACGGGCGATGGTGTAGAGGCGCGGTTCTGCCAATTTCAGTGATGAGCAAGAGGAGCGACATGGAACCGGAAAGCGACAAAGCAGCACCCAAGGATGGCACGCTCGGCGATGCGTTGAGGAAGCGGCTTGGGCCCCTTTGGTATTGCCTGATCTTCGGGGGCCTTCTCTCTGATCACTTCTTCCGTCATCACAGTTGGGACGGACTGGATTATCCTTTGGCAGCTTTTCTGGCAATGAGTGTTGTGTCTGTGATCTCTCCAAACTGGATCACACGGCTGATCTTTTAGACGTATGGCTCCATCGATTACATCGAAATCTCCGATTCGAACTTCGAACAGCGAGTTCGAACGCGCTACCAGGCGGAGATCAGTCAACTGGCGAACTTGGGGTTCATTCACCTGTTTTACGAAGGTGAGACAATCTCGGCCTTCAGGCAGCTTCTAGTATTCCCTGCAATCATCAGATTCCAGATGTGGCTTCGGACGAAGCACAAATCTCGGTCGGGGGAAAGCTCATCAGCGGGTTTCCTACATTCGCCGCTGCAAACAGAACGTCCTACGCTCAAGCAACCGGCTTGGGAGTCAAGTTCCGCTCGTCTTTCAAGGATGGAACGATTCTAGAATCGAACGACTACGGCGTCGGCGATATGCCCAGCGGGCCATCGATCGTTCGGCACTGCTTCAAAGGGCAGACTATAAGCGACACATGGGCAGAGCATCAGAAATGGATTCGGTTGCTGGAGACGGAGGAGAATCCTGTTGTCCGACAACTGAGCTTCAACGATTGGGTGGCAATCGTTCGAAGGGTATCGGCGGACATCCGGCGGAACCTTTGACACAACCGCCCCTCGGCAAGCCGAGAGGCGATTGCGCGTTGTGAATTGAGTCGAGCTTACTCTGCGGCGGGTGCTTCCGCAACCGGCTCGGCGGCAGGCGCTTCGCCTTCTTCCGAAGCTTCTGCAACGACAGTCACCTTGATGCTCGCCGTCACTTCGCGGAAGAGCTTGATGGCTACCTTGAAGTCGCCAACGCTCTTCAGCGGCTCGTCCAGCACGATCTTGCGGCGGTCGATCTCGAAGCCCTTCGCTGCGAGAGCCGTTGCAATGTCGGCAGAGGTGACGGAGCCGAAGAGATGGCCGGCCTCGCCCGACTTGCGGGTGAAGTCGAGCACCACGGGCTCAAGCTTGACGGCCAGCGCCTCGGCCTGTGCCTTCTCAGTGGCTGCGCGGCGGGCGGCGGCGTTCTTCATCTGCTCGACGACGGCCTTGTTGGCCGAGGTGGCCTGCAGGGCCAGCTTGCGCGGCAGCAGAAAGTTGCGGGCGTAGCCGTCGGCGACCTTCACCAGATCTCCGCGGTGGCCCAGATTCAAAACATCATCCTTCAAAATGACTTCCATGACAAACTCTCCAGTTCTAAGAGCGGGCACCGGGGGCGCTTTTGTCTCTTTTCGCAGAGACTCAGGCTCCGGCGAGCCGCACTCGGTTCAATTTCGGCATCCACAATATTGCCTTCCGCCAGATGGCATTGCGCATTGCCACTCCCAATTGAGAGGGGCAAGCGCCAGCCGGCAGAACGGCAGCCGATGGTACAAGTGAAATCAGGCGATTCGTGCCTGGCTTCGCTCTAGTGCCGCGTGGCGAACGGAAGCAGGGCGATGTTCCGGGCCTGCTTGATGGCGCGGGTGAGGCGGCGCTGGTGCGTGGTGCAGACGCCGGTCAGACGCCGGGGCACGATCTTGCCGCGCTCGGCCACGAAGCCCTGCAACAGACGGACATCGCGGTAAGGGATCGCGTCGATCTTCTCGGTGCAAAACTTGCAGACCTTCTTGCGGCGGAAGAACTTGCCGCGTCCGCCGGGACCGCCCGAAGGCCGTCCGCCGGGTCCGCCTGCTGGGCGACCGCCAGGTCCGCCGCCTGGCCGTCCGCCACCGTAGCGGGGGGCCGGGGCTGAGCTGGCTACCGAGCCGGAATCCGCGCCAGAGGCGGCAATGGATGGTACCGATGCGCTCTCGGGCGCCTTTGCTTGATTCTCGTCAGACATGCTGTTTCCTCTTTACTCTCTTGGCTTCCGGCATAGACCATAGGTGAGTCCGCCGGAGTGCTGAATCGAACCGCTGCCTGTACCCCAGAAATGGGGCTGGCTGCGGCAATCTGTTGCAAGCCGAACTAGACGGCCGGCGCTGGCTCGGCGGCGGCTTCTTCCGCAACCGGAGCAGGCGCAGCAGCCGCGGGGGGCACGAAGGCCGGAGTCGAACTCCGGCGAACGCCGCGCGCCGCCTTGACCTTGGCCAGACGCTTCTCTTCCTCGTCGACGCGCACGGTGATGAACTTGATCACCGGCTCGGTAACGCGCAGGCGGCGCTCAAGCTCGAGCACGACCGCTCCGTTGGCCTCGATGGTGAGCAGAACATAGTTGCCGTCGTTGAACTTGCGCACCGTGTAGGCGAGCTTGCGCCGGCCCATCTTCTCGACCGTCTTGATCACTCCGCCACCCTTGGTGACGTTTTCTGAGAAGCCGGCGATCAGCTTGTCAACATCCTCTTCGGCCGCATCGGGCCGAACAATGAACATAACCTCATACACACGCAACATCCGGTTTCCTTTTCCGCTGGAGCTTCGGGATTCAACCCCGATCTCCAGCCTTACGCTCTTGTCTTGCCTCTTGCTTCACTTGTATCCAAACAGCTTCAAAGTCTTCAAGAGATCGGGGATCGATCTGGAGTTTTCGGGTCTCATCCCTATTCCCTATTCCCTAGTCCCTGTTCTTTCCTGTTGAACTCGTTCATCGCGGCTGCCGGCCCGTCTGAGAGGATGCGCCTTGTAGCCGTCGCCACCCGGTCCAGCACCTCATCCAGCACCGTCAAATCCGCCTTGCGCATCGGCGAGAGCAGGTAATCCCTTCCGGGCCGCCTGCCGCCTGCCGCAATCGCTTCCGGAGGAAGGTCCAATCCCACTCCAATGCGAATGCGCAACCACTCCTGAGAACTCAGGGCGCCGGCGATGCTGCGGACTCCGTTGTGTCCGGCCGGCGATCCCCGTTCCCTGATCTTGAAGCTGCCCAGTGTCAGATCCAGCTCGTCTTGAATCACGAGCAGGTCCCGCGCCGGGTCCGCCTCAAATTCCCTCACCAGCGCGGCCACTGCCTCTCCGCTCCGGTTCATAAACGTCTCCGGCTTAGCCAGAACCACTTCGCGCCCTGCGATTCGGCAGGTTGCGGTTGCGGCCTTGCAGCGCCGGTTTTGAACCACTACGCCCTCTTGCTGGGCGATGCGGTCGATGGCCATGAACCCCACGTTGTGCGGGGTCCACAGATACTCCAGGCCGGGATTGCCCAGCCCCACCACCAGAAATGGACCTGATGGGATGGGGCCAGAACGTACACCGGGTTCGCTTGCCTCGGCCAAGGGTTACTTCTTCGCGTCTGGCTTCTTCGCGCCAGCTTCGGGCTTCTTGGCCGCATCTTCCGGCTTGCCCTTCTTGGCAACTTCCGGCTCGGCTGCTGCTGCCGCCGCCGTGGCTGCCGCTTCGGTCTCGGCCGCCGTCGGCGCTTCTTCGCGGATGGTGACCACGTGGGCTACAGTCGCATCCTCGGAGTTCATATACTTGATCTTGTCCGAGTGAACCAGGTCGCTGATGCGCAACACGCCATGCAACTCCAGATGGCTGACTTCCGCATCGATGTGGCTGGGAATGTCGGCTGGCAGGCACTCGATCTCGACTTCGCGCAGAACCTGGTCGAGGATGCCGCCGGAGGCCTTGACGCCCACCGGAATCCCGAGCAGCTTGACGCGAACGCTGACGCGCAGGGTCTTGTCGAGAGCGATCCGCTTCAGATCGATGTGGATCAGCTTGTCATTGAGCGGCTCGCGCTGCAAGTCCACAACCATGGCTTTGGCTGTCGGCTGGCCGGCAACTTCAACATCAAAGATCGTGTTGTGGCCGGTCTCGGAGAAGAGAATCCGCGAGATCTGCTTGGGGTCCACCTCGATGGCAACCGGTTCGGCGCCCGGACCATACAGCACGGCAGGAATCTTGCCCGCAACGCGCACGCGGCGAGCGGCATTCTTGTTGAACTTGCCCACACGGGGCGTAGCTACGACAACTTCAGGCATTCGGTCTCTCGTTTCCTGGATCGGGCACGGGCCGGTTGGGGTCCGCTCCCTTTGTGAAGGCTAGTGGTCAGTGAACAGTGGACAGTGGCCAGTAAAAATTGCCCGCCTGTCGTCCGTTGCCAACTACCAGCGATTGGTTAATAACACTGATCTTTGTTCAGCGGTCACTATTCACTGACCACTGTTCACTGACCACTTAAGAAAACAGCGTACTCACGCTGGTTTCCATGTGAATGCTCTCGATGGCCGCGCCCAGCAGGCCGGCGATGGAGAGCACTTTAATCTTGGGCAGCTTCTGTGCCGCTTCGCGCAAGGGAACCGTGTTGGTGACCACCAGTTGTTCCAGGCGCGATGCTGCGATGCGGTCGATGGCCGGGCCCGAGAGCAGTGCGTGGCTCGCGCCTGCATAGACGGCAGCGGCTCCGGCTCCCAACAGCGCATCCACTGTCTTGACCAGCGTGCCGGCCGTGTCCACGATGTCATCGAGGATCAGGCAGGTTCTGCCGCTTACATCGCCGATGACATGCATCACTTCGGTGACGTTAATATCTGTCCGGCGCTTGTCCACGATGGCCAAGGGTGCGCCGACCTTCTGCGCGAAAAAGCGCGCGCGCTCCACGCCGCCGGCGTCGGGTGAAACTACCGTCAGCTTGGGCAGGTTGAGATCGCGGAAGTAGCTGACCAGCACCGGGCTGGCATAAAGATGATCGACGGGAATGTTGAAGAAGCCCTGAATCTGCGCCGCGTGCAGGTCAACAAAAAGTGCTCGATTGGCGCCGGCGGTCGTCAGCAGGTCGGCGATGAGCTTGGCGCTGATGGCTACGCGGGGACGGTCCTTGCGATCCTGGCGGGCATAGCCGTAGTACGGCACAACCACCGTGATCCTGGCCGCCGAGGCCCGCTTGAGCGCGTCAATCATCACCAACAACTCCACCAGGTGCTGGTCCACCGGATAGCAGGTGGGCTGCACCACAAACACATCCACGCCGCGAACATTTTCAAGCAACTGGAAGTAGACTTCGCCATCGGCAAAGCGCTGAATCTTGGCCTCGCCCACCTTCACGCCGATGTGCGTGGCAATCTCTTCTGAGAGTTGCCGGTTGGCCGTGCCAGAGAAGAGCTTGAAACGCTTGTCCTCGCTCAGATTGCGGCGGGGCTTGCGCTCGGGGGCCGGTTTTGCATCCTTGGCCTTGGCCGCCGCATCCGGCACCGGAACGGCTTCCTTGGCTGCTGGCTCCTTCTGCACGCCATCCCTGGGCACATCCGGCTGGTTCTCTTTTTGCTGCTCTTCTACCGTTGCCGTCAAAGTTCCCACTTCCATCTTCTTGTCGCCTCCAAGCTGGTTTGCGTTGGCTGCTTCTCAACAGTTCTCAGTTCTCAGCGGTCAGTGTTCAGTCTGTTCCTTGCGGTGCGTGCCTTTTCCGCTTCAAAAAACCTTACGATTCAGATGAAAAAGCAAGTAATCTTATCCGACAACTGAAAACTGATAACTGTCCCCTGTACTTTGGCTGGGCGATCAGGATTCGAACCTGAACAAGTGCCTCCAAAGGGCACTGTCCTACCATTAGACGATCGCCCAACATTACAGCCGTTGCCGAGTTTCAACCGCTCAACAGACGACTGTCAACCTGCATCCGGCAGCAGCATCTCACTCCAGTACTTTGAGCGGGGCAGGGTGCGGGTCAACTGACTCCGAACTCCGGCCGACTCTAGCCGCTGGCATGACGCTTCCGCATCTCCGCGGGTCAGGTACAACCCGAAGAGCGCCGAACCGGACCCCGACAACGAGGCAAGCAGAGCTGCCTCCGGTTTGCCCGAAGCCGCGAGAATGCGCTTGATTTCTGCAAGGGAAGGATGCTGGGGAAAGACGACGCGTTCAAAGTCGTTTCTTAACCAGCTACTAATCCCGGTGCGGACAAGCGCGGACTCTTTCGGTCCGGCCAGGTTCCCTTCATCGAAAGGAACACCGGAGGAGCCTGCTCCCTGCGGACCCTCCGGAATCGCTTCCGCAAAGGCGCTGGCATAGGCGCGGCTCAACTTGTTTAGTTTATCTTGGCTAGCCTCATCGGTCAAACCTTCGGCGGCGCAGAGCGCATCCCAATCGCGAAAGGCCTGCGGCGTCGAGACTCCAACCTCCGGCGTAGCCACCACGCACCAGATCGGCTCAAGATCCGGCAGGGGATGAACCTCCTGCCCTCGATCCACTCCCAGAATCGTGCCTCCAACCAAAAATAACGGCACATCCGAGCCGACTTTGGCGGCAATCTCCAGCCGTTTAGCCTGGCAATCCGACCCGCTGACTTGCTGACTCGCGGATTTGCGGATTTGCTGGCCCGCTACTCCCCGCTCCGTGCCCCATCCTTCGAGCGCACTTTGCTCGAAGGATGGGAAACTACGAACCCCAATCCCCAGCTCGGTTTCCAGCCCCACCATCGCCGCCACAGCATTAGCCGATCCCGCGCCAAGTCCGCCTTGCACCGGCAAACGCTTTTCAATATGAATCTCAACCTCAGCGGTAAGTCCAAGCGTCTCAAGCGCCAGTTCGACCATCTTCCATGCAGTGTTGCGGGCGTCTGTCGGGACGCGCAGGTCATTCGAAGTCAGCCGCAGCGCAGTCACCGCCGCAGGACGGGCCGAAACCGTGACCAGGTCGTGCAGTTCCAGCGTCTGATAGACCGTGCAAAGCGCATGAAACCCATCGGCGCGGGGTGCACCGATCCCCAGGCCGAGATTGACTTTAGCGTGCGAACGAACCGTTGTAGGCATACCGGCTTATTGTAGAAGGAGCAGCGGCGGCCGCCCGTTCAAATCACCCCGCCGCTCCAACCATGCCCCAACTTTGATAGCTTGAAACCATGCAAGATCTCGCGGCAACCCAACCCGGCCTCACCGCTCTCGACCTCGAATCCCTCGCAGCCGATGTTGTTGCGCTGGCCGTTAAAGCCGGCGCCAGCGACGCCGAAGCCGTTGCCCGCGAAGGCGATGAGTTCTCGGTCAATGTACGCATGGGCCAGGTCGAAACTCTGAAGGAGTCCGGTTCGCGGGGCCTCGGCCTGCGGGTTTTTCTGGGCCTTCGCTCTGCCTCGGCCTCCACCAGCGACCTCACTCCCGAAGGCATTCGCCAGCTAGTCGATGGCGCCCTGGCCCTGGCCAAAGTCACCGAAGAAGATCCCTTCAGCGGCCTGCCGGAGACCGCCGACTTTGGCTCGATCTCCACCGACCTGCATCTCTATGACGAAGACGTCTACTCGCTCGCCGGCCCCGAACGCATCGAGTGGGCTCGACGGGCTGAAGCGGCAGCTCTCGCGGTCGATCCGCGCATCACCAACTCCGACGGCGGCAGCTTTGACGCGGCCACTGGACGCAAAGTGCTGGCCAACTCCCGCGGATTCGTCGGCAGCTACCGTTCAAGCTATGCAGGCGTTGCCGCAGCGCCATTGGCCAAGGATACGAATGGCTCGATGCAGCGCGACGGCTGGTGGTCCAGTGCCCGCCGCCTTGCAGATCTTGAATCGCCAGAATCCATCGGCAAAGAGGCTGCGCGCCGTGCTCTGCGCCGCTTGGGCGCGCGGCGCGTTCCCACGCAGCGCGTGCCTATTGTTTTTGCGCCGGAGGTGGCCCGCTCGCTGATCGGCTCACTCTTTGAGGCGGCCTCGGGCGATGCCATCTGGCGCAGTGCATCGTTTCTCGCCGGCCGCCTCGGCAGCCAGATCGCCGCTCCAAGCCTCACCATCATCGACGACAACACGATGCTGCTGCCCTCGGGCATGGGTGGCTTCGGAACCTCGCCATTCGATGGCGAAGGCCTACCCTCGCAGCGCACCGTCGTCGTTCAAAATGGCGTACTGCACAACTATCTGCTCAACACCTACACCGCGCGCAAGCTGGGCATGAAATCCACCCACAACGCATCGAGAGGTTTGGCGGGCACCCCCGGCATCGGCTGCGGCAACCTCTATGTCGAACCCGGCACTTTGACCCTGGAGCAAATCCTTGCAGAAATCCCGGCTGGCCTCTACGTCACCAGCCTGATGGGTTTTGGCGTCAACGTCGTGACGGGAGATTATTCACGCGGCGCAACCGGCCTGTGGATCGAGAACGGCCAGCTCACCCACGCCGTCGAAGAGGTGACCATCGCCGGCAATCTCGCCGAGATGCTCATGAACGCCACCGCCATCGGCAACGATCTGGAGTTTCGCGGCGCAATCGCCTCGCCCACACTGCGCATCGACGGCATGACGATTGCTGGGAGTGTTTGATCCTGCGCGCACTCGATTCCGCTCCATACCCCTTTCGTGCGTGTCAAAAATCGTCCAGTTTCCGAGTAGGCGACGATCCACCCGTAGTACCCGTTTCTGGTGCATTTTCACAGCGAGCCATCACAGTATCCCAGATGCGGTTTCAAGATTTTTCTTTGTAAGGAGACGTAAACTTCTCTGGGTACAGGCCCAATCCTTCGGCTAGATGTTCGGCTTCCGGGCATCGATGGGGGACGCCTATGTACATGTAGTAGTCCCATCCGAAGTGAGCGAATCCGCCTCGGCATTCTAACCGGCACCAAAACTCTTCCCTCAAGATGCGTCGAATAATATCGCCGGCTTGCTCCAGTGAGAGAACTGAACCCTCGCCAAACTCGAGTGCATGTTCCTTGTGGTTCTCGAGTCCTTTTACTGTCAGAGAATTCAGTCCGCCCTCTTGAAGAAAGGCGACGGCCGAGTTGATATAGGCTTGCTCAACTCTTCGATATTCATCATCGGTCAGAACTACGCCACCAAATTCGCGACCAATATCTGCCATTGAGGTCCACTCGTCCGCGATATAAGCGCCTCTTGCATCACGCAGGGCGGGGTCGTATTTCGTGACACGGTATTCGATCATGACTCGCTGTCGTCTGGGTTTCCAAAGCAGGAGCACCACTCCCGCCAGCAATAGTAATGCTGGAATTACTATCATTGCTCTGTCAATGCTGTAGCTTTCAAGGCGTGCACCGCCGATCAGGGACTTGAAAACCTCATTGATGACCAACAGGGCTAGCGTGAGACCGATTCCAAGGCCAATAAGCAAGAATCCAGTGTCTCTCTTGGTCACAGACCGCTCCGATCTCTTGGCTCCCAGTGATCGTAGTTTGCGATACATACGTCGGTCAAAAAACGAAGAGATGGCGGATGGCGAGCGCGAGTCTCTCGTGGGATGAACTAAGACATTGGGGCAGTGGGTTCTTGTCGAGTGACCGCCTAACCGGAGATTGCCCCACCACCCGTTCGCCCATGATCACCAACCCTGTTCCCATCCTCTAGTACAATTAACTGCTAAAGGCTATGAAAATCAAACAACCAATCGGAATCCTCGGCGCGACCGGAATGGTCGGCCAACGCTATATCCAACTGCTTGAAAACCATCCATGGTTCGAGGTCGCATGGCTTGCGGCCAGCGACCGCTCCAGCGGCAAGACCTACGGCGAGGCCGCCAAGTGGCGTCTCGACACGCCTCTGCCCGAGCGCATCGCCAAGATGACCGTCGTCCCGGCAGAGCCCGAAGGCGCGCCCAAGGTGATCTTCGCCTCCGTCGATGCCGCCTACGCCCGTGAACTCGAGCCCAAGTTCGCCAACGCCGGTTGCGCCGTGCTCTCGAATTCGAGCGCCTTCCGCATGACGCCCAACGTGCCGCTCGTGATCCCCGAGATCAACGCCGAGCATCTGCACCTGATCGAGGAGCAGCCCTCGCGCAAGCAGTCGGGCGGCTACATGGTCACCAATCCGAACTGCTCCACCATCGGCCTCGTCATGGCTCTCAAGCCCATTCAGGAGCGCTTCGGCATCGAGCAGATCGTCGTTACCACCATGCAGGCCATCAGCGGCGCAGGCTACCCCGGCGTGCCGTCCATGGATATTTTGGGCAACGTCGTGCCCTACATCGGCAGCGAAGAAGAGAAGATGGAAGAGGAAACTCTCAAGCTGCTCGGCAAGCTCGAAGGCCACGCCGTTACGCCGCTCAGTGCGCGCATCAGCGCTAGTTGCAATCGAGTCGCGGTCGAGGACGGCCACACCGAAAGCGTCAGCCTCAAGCTCACCAAGCCGGCCACCCGCGAAGAAATTCTCGCCGCATGGGCCGACTTCCGTCCGCTCGCCGGCCAGGGTCTGCCAACCGCGCCTGATCAGCCAATTCAGTGGGCGCCGCAGCCCGACCGCCCGCAGCCTCGCCTCGATCGCAATCGCGGCAACGGCATGGCTGTCACCGTTGGCCGTCTGCGTCCCTGCGGCGTCTTCGACTGGAAGTTCATTGTGCTCTCGCACAACACCATTCGCGGAGCCGCCGGAGCCACCATCCTCAACGCCGAACTGCTGGCGAGTTTGGGCAAACTTTCGTAGCTGATAGCTTTTAGCCTTTAGCTCTTAGCTCTTGATATTCGGCTGGAGCCACGGGAGCGACAGAGAACTGGGAGCAGGATGAACAGCTGGAATCTCCAGCAAACAGAGCTAGAAGCTAAAGGCTAAAAGCTAATAGCTGTCTTTAGGAAGATTCACATGAGCGTGGTAGTGATGAAGTTTGGCGGCACCTCGGTCGAAGATCCGGCCGCCATCGGCCGCACCGCAGCCATCGTAGCCGGACGCGTAGCCCTCGGCAAGCAGCCCGTCGTCGTTGTCAGCGCCATGGCCAAGGTCACTGATCAGTTGCTGCGCGCCGCCGCCGCTGCCTCCACCGGCGACCGCACCGGCGCATTGGCCATCAGTTCGCGTCTGCGCGCGCGCCATCGCGACACGGCCACCGAACTCGTCAAAAATACTGCCGACCGCGCCGAACTCATCGATGCCATCGACGCAAAATTCGATTCCCTAGACGAAATCCTACGCGGCCTCTCGGCGATTCTTGAACTCACCCCGCGCATCTCCGACCTGATCGTCAGCCACGGCGAACTCCTCTCCAGCCGCATCGTCGCCGCGGCCTTTCGCGAGCTCGGCGTAGACGCTGCCCATGCTGATGCACGCGAGATCGTCATCACCGATTCGCAATTTCAAAAGGCTGTGCCGCTCGACAATCTCATCGAACAGCGCGCCCAGGCCAAGCTCCTCCCACTCATCGCGCAAGGCAAAGTGCCGGTCATGGGCGGCTTCATCGCATCCAACGAAGCCGGCATCACCACCACGCTCGGCCGCGGCGGCTCAGACTTCACCGGCGCGCTCATCGGCGGCGCGCTCACAGCCGAAGCCATCGAGATCTGGACCGACGTCGACGGCATCATGACCACCGATCCGCGCGTCTGCCCCGACGCTCTGCGCGTCAAGATCATCAGCTTTGAAGAGGCCGCCGAACTGGCCTACTTCGGCGCAAAGGTTCTGCACCCGGCCACCATCCTGCCGGCCGTCAAAAAGAACATCCCCGTCCTCGTGCTCAACAGCCGCAATGCCGCCTGCGAAGGCACGCGCATCACTTCGCTCGCCCCGCCCTGCAAGAGCCCCTTCAAGTCCATCGCCGTCAAGAGAAAGCTCAGCATCATCGACGTTGTGGCCAGCCGTATGTTGATGACCCACGGCTACATGCGAGAGATCTTCACCGTCTTTGACAAGCATCAGTGCCCGGTCGACATGGTTTCCACCAGTGAAGTCTCGGTCTCGCTCACCGTCGATTCCAACGACAAACTGCCCGCCATCGCCGCCGACCTCAGTCAGCTCGCCGATGTAAAGTACGAGGGCAAGAAGGCGCTCATCTGTATGGTCGGCGACGACATTCGCGGCAAGAGCGGCATGGCCGCCCAGGTCTTCACCGCCATCAAGCACATCAACGTGCGAATGATCTCCCAAGGCGCCAGCGAAATCAATATGAGCTTCATGATCGACGAAGAAGACGCCGACGAAGCCGTCCGCTCGCTTCACGCCATCTTCTTCAAAGACCCCGACCCAGCCATCTTCGACGTGGAAGCGCGCAAGCAATAAAGCCCGAAATCAATCATCACTCCGGGTGCCCAAGATTCCATCGGGTGCCCCACCCTCGCCGTGCTTTTGTTTTTGCGGCTAGGGTGGGCCGCCACGAACCTCAATGCAGTCGAACGTTCTCATCTCATCTCCAATTGTTCCCAATCCGCACCGGTCCAATCAATTATCGGGCGACTCTCGCCTGAAGCGAAGCATGCACCTTGAAGCGCAGTCTTCGCTTCAGCAGGGACTTCAGCGAGACCATTGGTGGGAACTTTCTGCCTAGGGACGACAAAAACAACCTTGGGAAAGCAGAGTGGAAGTCTTGCCTCGTTTCCGGCTGGTTTTTCACCGTCCGAAGTCGCAATGGTGTACGCAATCGCAAACGGTAGAACCGCAACAAATGCAATTGAATCCAGTGCGCCTTCTGCAACCGATTTGAAAACGCGGCCAGACGTCTTGCGGTTTCCCGGATAGGTTCCGGTGACCTGCAAGTTCAGATGATTGCCTAGATCCATCCCAGCGAAACGGATCGTCATGTGCCCAACTCGATGCTTCTCCTGTGAGCCTCTCGTTACTTGAACTATGGTCCCATTTACAGGCGTGCCGGCGTGGACCACAATGATTCCATCGGCCACAACATCCTCTGCCACCGCGAACTTGACAGGAGCGCCAACCACCGCCGTTGCCGATGAGATGGCCTCCAATGCAATGATCTTGATCTCTGTATCTTTAGGAATCGTGACAAATGCTGGTATCTGTTGAGGCGCATCCGTAGCCAGAGCGGGCACCGGGCTCTGCGTTCTATCGGAGTTCACATTAATTGTTGGAGCTTGCTGTGCCATCAGCAGTGGGCAAAGAATGAAAAAATGCGCGGATTGAAGCACCGTTCGTATCAAGGCGATTCCTCTTTCAATCAACCACTCGCAGCCCTCACTCACCGCCCGCCGCCCGCGCATGCAGCCGCGCCGCATAGAGGCTCTTCACAATCTGCTCGGCCATTGGCCCCGAGGCAATCACTCCATCTAGAGCTCTCACCCGGCCTGCGGCGAGCACAATGCCCGTTCTCATGTCGATCACGGCATAAGTGTGAATATGTGTGAAGGAGATTCGGTCGACCTCGATCTTCAGGTCTTTTGCGTTTCGTTCGGTGACGATGCTCAAATTCAGCTTGTCCCAGTTCTTTTGCATCATCAGAGCCCTCTCCAGCGTGACGGCATTCAAAAAGACCGTCTTCGAATCAATGCCAATCGTCCGGGCGCTTTTGATAGCTTCATTGTGCTCGGCGACCACGCTCGGTTGCGCATCGACCGCCGGTTGAGCCGCCACAGCGGAGGTTGAGCCAGCTTGCGTAGCCTGCTGTGCCGCAAGCATTGTGCAGAGGCCAAAAGAAAAAACAGCGAGAAGTATCAAACGGTTCATCGGAATCTCCTTGTCTTGCCTTACAAGGTCCGATGTTAGCTGTGAATGAAACAGGGCAGGGAAGCGATTGGGACACTTTCGCAAGTGTCACAATGGTCAAGCCGAAGCCGAGACGCGTTCTTCCTGCTTTTGCAGCCCATCCAGAGTCTGTGCATCGAGCAGCGTGAAGCGCAGCGGATAGACTCCCTCGGGCAGTTCCAGCGCGGTTACCGCATCGCAGACTACGCCGGATGTGGCTTCAAGTCCGAGTTCCCAATCAGGCTCGGTCGCGTCGCGCACCAGCAGGCTCTCGGGCGAGAGTCCGGCGGCGATCAGCATCATCTGCGCAATGCGCAAAAACTCCTTCCAGCGCGAGGCGATGCCCACCAACTCCCCGGCATGTTCAGGCATGTAACGTTGCAGGTGCGTCATGAGTTCCAGTGACACCGGATGCACCTGCAACACGGTCAGCTCGACTCCGGCAGGAAGCAGCTTGCGAACCGCCTCGGACTTGCTCGGCACGCTCACCGGCATTGCGCCCTTCAGCAGATTTGCCTCCGCGCACTCTTCAGGCGCGCACCCGGCCACCGGCAGCGCCAGCGCATGCTCCATTTCATGAATGACGATGCGCCGCAGCTCCGGGTCAGGATCGATCACCAGCCAGCGTGACGGCGGCGTCAGCGCCAGCCAGCGCCGCAGCCTCTCACGCACCACCGGCTCGGCCACGCCCAGCTTGCGTGCCTTGGCCACCATGTCGCCGATCAACTGATCGACGGCGTACTCGGCGGCTAGCTCCGGCGAGAGTGGCGCGGCCGGCCGGCTGGCCCGCACATAGACGCCGCTGCCATGGCGAAATTCAAGCCACCCCTCCTGCTCCAGTTGTTTGTAAGCCGAGCTGGCCGTGTTCGCATGAATAGCAAAGCGTCGCGCCAGCTCGCGCGTGCTCGGCAGCCGCTGGCCGGGCAGCAATTCCTGGCAGAGAATCCCAAGCACAACCTGCGTCACCAACTGCTCGCGCAGGGAAACCTCGCCAGTGCGATTGAGCCAGAGCCGCATGTTCTATCCAGCCGCTTCTTCCACAAGCTGCGTCGCTGGTTTCCTGCGCCCATAGATCACCAGCAGCGCCACCAGCAGCAACAGAACCACCCCCAGCACCAGCAAGCTGCCTTCAGGCCCGTTCGTGCCGCCGCTCCACAGCGGATTGCCCGCGGGGCTGCTGGTCAGGTAATGTCCCTTAGCCTGCATGCCGCTGTCGGCCGTGCCATAAAAGTATGTCTCCGCCCAATCCCATGCCGCGTGGCAGCCGATCGCCCACCACGCCGAGCCGGTCACCCACACGCTGACGCAGAAGACAAAGCCGATGAATCCCGCGGCAAAGATGCCGATCCAGTTCTCGCCGCTGTTGCTGGTGTGGATGAAACCGAAGAGCGTCGAGGTAACCCAGGCCGCCTGCCAGAACCCACTCCGCGGGGTTTTGCGAATGTGCAGCATCAAGCAGGGAAAGAGGCCCAGCAGTGCCATGGCATACACGCCCCAAAGACCGTTGCCTTTCTTTGTCAGCAGCAGGTCGCCGCAGATCAGAGCGACGACCCCCAGAGCCCACCAGAAGTTGATGCCGCGCGTCAGCGTGAATTGCAGGTAGCAGCGGAAGGCGCCCTCTTCGACGCAGCCCACGAGCAGAAAGGCGCAGCCCCAGAGAGCGGCGAACTTGAAGATTTCCGCTCCCGTGAGTGCGATGGGTCCGAAGTGCAGCCAGCCGCCCCAGGCCAGCATGCCAACAAGCGCCGAGAGAGCCAGAAAGCCCGCCGTCAGGCCGCTGAGAAAGTGGGGAAGGCTTCGCGGGCCGGTGAGATAGAAAGCGAGAAGACTGCGGCGGCGCTCGATCAATGCAACCAGCGAGGCTGCCCCCACCAGAGCCAGAAAAGCAATCAGTTCGCCGAAGAAGGCTGACCAAGCGGTGAACTCTTCCCTCTTGCCGATGAGATGAAGATGTGCGAATGCATATCCGGCGGCTGATACGAACACGCTGAACAAGATGAAAAAACTCGCCACAGACCAGCCGGCGCGCAGACCCTGGTTACCGATAAAGGCCCAGATGAGCCAGCCGAACTCTCGCGGCTCGGAGTCATCCGCGACGATTCCAAGAGTTAGGACGGGCGTTGGCGCGGTCTCGGGTGCCAACGCTTCAGGCGCCGTTGGCTGAATCTCCGGCTCCATAGAGCCTCCTTCAAGAAAACTGCTTTGCTATGTGCAGAATTCTACTAGAGAGGCTCATCCTGAGTGTGGTTGCGAAGTCTTGCCGAATCGCTCCCTACTCGTCGCGCAGGGCCACCATCGGGTCGATGCGGGCCGCCTTGTGCGCCGGAAGCCAGCATGAACCGAGAGCAATGGCCGCAATCGCCGCCGTGATGCCTCCAAAGACAATTGGATCGTCGGAGCGCACGCCATAGAGCAGATTGGCCACTCCATGCGCCAGCGCGAAGGCCAGCAGCAATCCCACGCCAACTCCCGATCCTGTCAGCCAGACTGCCCGGCGCAGCATCATGCCCAGGATGTCCTCGCGCCGCGCGCCCATCGCCAGCCGTACGCCGATCTCGCGGGTGCGCTCGGCCACCTGATTCGCCATCACGGCAAAGATGCCGATGGCAGCCAGCAGCAGCGCGATCGCCGCATCCGTACCCAGCATTATGGCCACATAGCCCAGGCCGATCAGCTTTTCGTGCATCACCTGCGCATACGTCTCCACATTGTCCAGGGGCAGCACCGGATCAAGCTGCGCCAGCGCCTTCCTCGCCGCTGGTGCAAGGCTCAGCGGGTCGCCATCTGCGGTGATCGAGTACGTCATATCCGCCGGAGGCATCTGCGCAGCATTCAAATACACCGCCCCCGCATCCTCTTTCACAAACATGGAATACTTCGCTTCATCGGCGACGCCCACAATGGTTGCCCACTCGGTTTGGTCTTTGCTGTTCGATCCCATGCGTATGCGATGCCCAATTGGGTTTTCAGCAGGGAAGTAGAGCGCAGCAAATCGCCGGCTCACAATCGCCACCGGCTGCGAGTGGAGGTTATCGCTCTGCGTGAAGCCGCGTCCCGCGATCATGGGAATCTGGAAGGCGGCAAGGTATCCATTGCTCACCGGAATGCGAAGCGCGCTTTGAAACTTGCCGGGAGCCAGCGGACGATTCTCAATCTGGCAATCGTCCAGCCATGCCTGGTCGCCGTAAGGCAATGCGCTGGTCAGCTCGGCGCTCTTCACGCTGGGCAGAGCCCGCAGTTTGTCGAGGCTTTGGCTGTACCAGGCGGCCAGCTTCTCTGGCGTGTCATATCGCGCCGCAGGCAGATGGACCGAGAAGGTAAGCCTCTGAGCCGGACTAAACCGATCGGCGGCGTGCATCGTTGCATTCATGCCTTTCGCCATCAGCGCCGCGCCAATCACCAGCGCAACGGCCAGCGAAATCTGTGCCACAGCAAAGGTGCTCCTCAGCCAGCGGCTGCGGCCGCCGCCCATGATGGCCCGCGACCCGGATTTCAGTTGATCCACAAGATTTACGCGCAATGCCGCCAGCGCCGGGGCAAAGCCTGAGACCACGCCCGCTGCAACTGCCAGCAGGATCGACAAGCCTAGCGCACGGCCATTCAACGAGATGTTCGACCAGCCGGACATGAAACGCGCCACCCGCGCCGGCATCGAAATAATGGAGAAGTGCATGTAGATCTGGGCGAAGATCAGCCCGCCCACTGCGCCCACCAGCCCCAGCAGGATCGTCTCCGTGAGCAACTGCTGCAGTAGCCTGGAGCGGCTTGCGCCCATCGCAAGGCGCATGGCAATCTCAGGCCGCCGCGCTATGCCGCGAGCAAATTGCAGGTTCGCCACATTGGCGCAGACCACCAGCAGCACAAACAGTGTCGCGCCCTGCACCAGCTTGAAGTAGAGCGGCGTCAGCTCGCCGTTGATGTCGTCCAGCAGCGGCTCAACCTTCACCGTCCAGCCCATGTTTGTTGCTGGAAACTGTCGTGACAGCCGCTCCGCGATCACCTTCATCTCGGCCTGAGCCTGTTGCGTTGTAACTCCATGGCGCAGCCGTCCAATCACCAGGTAGTCATGCACGCTGCGATTGGCCAGCTCAGCGTCAGCCGATGCCAGTGGCAGATAAAGATCGGCCGTTGACGGATACTGCATCGTCTTCGGCATCACGCCGATGATCGTGTATGTCTGCTGGTCCAGTTGGATCTTTCGGCCTACCACTGCGGCGTCGCTCGCGAAGTGCTGCTTCCAGAACCCATAGCTCAGCACAGCCTCGCCATTACGCCCTTGCTGCGTCTCGTTCGAGTCAAAGATGCGGCCCACCAAGGCTTGCGTCCGCATGAGACTGAAAAACGATGGCGTCGTCAATACCGCCTGCACGTGCGCGGCTTCGCCGGCTCCCGTCAGGCTCATGTCGGCCGTGCGCCGCGCCGCCATCTCTTCAAACGAATGGCTCTGGCGCATCCAGTCTTCAAAATTCCCCAGTGCAACCGGCTTGCCATCGCCGCGATCCTGCTGCTCATAAACGGTGACCACGTTCTTCAAGTCGGGCACAGCCAGCGGGCGAAACACCACCGCATCCATGATGCTGAAGATCGCCGTGTTGGCTCCGATGCCGATAGCCAGCGTCAGCACCGCCGCCAGCGTGAATCCCGGCGACTGGCGCAACTGCCGCAACGCGTAACGCAGATCCTGAAGCAACGTATGCATGTGATCTCCCGGTTCCCGCTTGATCTACCTCTGAGAACCTGCCTGGAGAAGAGTGCATTCCTCCGGCCAAACTGCAAGTCCTGCGAAACATTGATTGCAAACGTTTTAGGCAAGAATAGGCCTTTGCGAAGCCCGGCTCCGATGTTCAAAATCAGAACCTATCGTCCGTTTACGGACACTTGCACGGCCCGAAAACAGGAGAACTGTGTGCTCCCGCCTTGACACAAGCAGCCGTTCCCTTGATGCTAAACAGTTCCGGATGTTCGGCTTTCCGGTACAGAGGGGTGGTGCGGTTTTGCAGGTTCGCGTCTTCTATCACGACAAATGTTTCGACGGAGCCTGCTCGGCCTCGCTCTTTACTCGCTTCCATCGCGAGTGCGTCACCGCGGACGCCACCTACGAGTACCACGGCCTCGTTCATCGTGCCGGCGCGCTCTTTGACGTGAGTGAATTCACCGGCGACGAGAACGCCATCGTGGACTTCAAGTACTCGGCCTCGCCCCGGATTACCTGGTGGTTCGATCATCATCTCTCGGCCTTTCTCACGCCCGAGGACCAGCAGGATTTCCTGGCCTATCAGCAGAGCGTGACCCCGCCGGGACGCAAGTTCTTCGATCCCAACTACACCTCTTGCACCAGCTTTATCGCCCACATTGGCTCAACCAAATTCGGCTTCAATACCGCTCCCATTGCCGAGCTGATTCACTGGGCCAACATCGTCGATGGAGCAAAATACGAGAGTCCCGAATCGGCCGTCGAGATGGCCGCTCCGGCCATGAAGCTGACGCTCATCATCGAGGCCACCCAGGACAATGTTTTTATTCCGCGCCTCATTCCGCTGCTCACCGAGATGCCCTTGGCCGACGTCCTCAGCCAACCCTTTGTCTCGAGCCTGCTACCGCCGCTGCTTGAGCGCCATCAGCAATCCCTCGCCCTGATCCGCAGCCGCGCCGAAGAGCGCGATGGCACCATATTCTTCGACATCAGCGACCACCAGCTCGAAGGCTTCAACAAGTTCATCCCCTACTATCTGCATCCCCAGGCGACCTACTCGATCGGCCTGTCGAAGTCCAGCTTCCGCACCAAGGTTTCGGTAGGTTCGAATCCCTGGACCAAGGCCGATCCCGCCAAGATGGTCAATCTGGCCAAGATCTGCGAACGCTATGGCGGCGGCGGCCATGCCCGCGTAGGAGCCATCAGCTTCCCGCCCGACCAGGCCGAAAAAGCCCGCGTAGCCGCAGCCGAAATCGTAGCCGAGCTGCGTGCGAATAATCCCTTCGCCTGAAGCTCTTGGGAAACCCGGTCGATCTCCGCTGTTTTGTTCTCTGGCTATCTGGGCTACAATGTAGCTCAGGAGCCTGCTATGCCCGCCAATGCCGTTGTCCGCGCTAGAATCGATGCCCGTGTGAAAGAGGAGGCCACCGCAATCTATGCCGCCGCCGGTCTCACCCTCTCCGACGCCTTTCGCATGATGCTCATGCGCACAGTAGCCGAACGCGCACTTCCATTTGAGCCTCTCATGCCAAATGCCGAGACTGTGGCAGCAATGAAGGCTGCGAGGCGTGGCGAACTCGTCAAAGTGGGCAGCGTCAAAAATCTGATGGACGATCTCCATGCGGACGATTAGCCGAACCAGCCGCTTCAAGAAGGATTACAAACGCGAGGCAAAAGGTCAGCACCGGGCAAGGCTGGATGCCGATCTGGTGGCCGCCGTCTCGCTCCTTGTGGCAGACAGTCCTCTGCCGGAAAAATTCCGCGATCACCCATTGACCGGCGAGTGGGCCGACCATCGCGATTGCCACATCAAGCCCGATATGGTGCTCATCTACCGCCTACCCGACGCCGAATCGCTGGAGTTGGTCAGGCTCGGCTCTCACAGCGAATTGAGCTTGTAGACACCGGTCTACCTCAATCGAATCGATGTACTCTGCCTGACTCAACTTTTCTTATCGTTTTTGGAATGATTCCCGCCCCGCTGTGGCAAACTGGATGCGCGATGTTGATCGAGATTTGGGAACGCCTGCGCGGCTACGACAAGTGGATTCAGACCGAGGCGACGATCAAGTCGTCCGATCTTGAAGACTTGGGGTTCGGATCCTTCCGAACATTCCGAAACGATAAATCCTGCAGAATGGGATTAAACGATCAGTGGCAATCGAAATGCCTTATCAGCTGGACAGATGCCTCGGGCATCCCACGCACCGGCAGTTACGCCGTTTCCGAGCGCTCTCCATTGTTCCATCTGTATGAAGGGAAGACAGTTTCCATCCGCTACAACCCAGCCTGTCCTGAAAAATACTATCTACGGGAATTGTTCTGGCACAAGGCTACATTTCGGGTTTGTGCTTGGGCCGTTCTCCTGTTTTGCGTTGCAGGTCTCGCTGTAAATCTTGTGGTCTATTCAATCGGTCTCTGGCGGCACCTTCAGTGACCTTCGCGGCTGAAACCTAGCAGCCGTGTTTCACAGCCCCAACTCCCAGTCCGCCGTTTCATCGCCTCCAGGCAAAACGCAATCTGCGCGTCCAGCTCCACTCCCAGCTCTGCCGCGCCCGTGATCACATCCTCGCGATTGACCCCGCGCGCAAATGCCTTGTCCTTCATCTTCTTTCGCACGCCCCGCACCTCCACATCGGCAATCGCCTTGGTCGGCTTCACCAGCGCGCAGGCCGTCAAAAAGCCTGACAGCTCATCGCAGGCAAACAGCGCTTTGGCCAGATGCGTCACCCGCGGCACGCCGGAGTACTGCGCGTGCCCCAGAATCGCCGTCCGCAACTCCTCGGGCCAACCCAGCCGCTCCAGTTCACGCACGCCCACAAACGGATGCTCCTCGGCCGTCGGATGCCGTTCATAGTCGAAGTCGTGCAGCAGGGCAGTAGTCGCGTAAAGATCGATCATCGCCGCGCGCTCGCCCCCACTCAGCCCCAGCCGCTCCGCCTCTGCCTCGCCCATCGCCGCCACGCACGCCTCGACCGCCTGCGCGTGTTTGCGCAGACTTTCGCTCTGGGTCCACTCGGTGAGTAACCGCCACGCCTGTTCGCGTCCTTAACCAGAACCACTTTCCAATGCATCGTTGCGGGTGCAATCGCTCATTTTCTGCTCATCCTTCCTGTTGCATATCTTGGTTCGCGATTCTTGCGGTTTTGCCTGCGATTTTCCGGTAATAATAGGCGATTGATCGGCCCGCATCCAAGTTTTCACTTGACAATTATGGTTCACCCATCCGAAGGTAACAAGTAACGTGGTGCCCCAAGCACCGCGGGGCTCCCTGCTCTGGCGCTCCGCTACCACTTATGGCAACAACCCCGGTTAGCATGGAACCGCGCGAAGTCGTGCGCTGCACCTTCGCAGACTGCAAGCTGATTCAATTCAGGCCCGGCAACTCCCTCTGCAGACGGTGTCACAGGCCTCTGGATACCGAGGAGGCCGTGCGTCCCGGCCCTATTCCGGTTGACCATCCCCTCGTCGATCCCGCCACTGAGGCCGGCTTGAAGGTCGCCGGCCAGGTTAAGGAGATCCGCCGCGCCCGTCACCTCAGCCAGCGTCAACTGGCCGGGCGCATGCAGGTCCCCCGCACCTACATCTCGAAGATCGAGAACGGCAAGGCCATTCCCACGCTGGGCTCGCTGCAGCGGCTGGCCGAGGCGCTGGGCGTGGATGTGCGCCAGTTGGTCCGCGACGCCCGCAGTCTCCGCGACGACGAGGTGGCATCGATCCTGGCCGATCCGTTTCTGGCCGAGATTGCCGCCTTGCTTCCAAACCTCGATCCGCTGCACCGCTCGCTGGTCTTTGGTGCGGCGCGCGACATGGCCACGGGACGCAAGCGCACCGCATAGTCAAGCCGGAATCGTGCCGGATTCCTGTGCTCTCAGACCGGGGCAGGGAATAATTGCAGCGCTGGTGCGCGTATGCTACGGTCGAATAAGCGACGTCTAAGATCCAGGCGCGGAGAGTGATTGTGCGCCTTGGTTGGGGCAATTCTGTAGAGGCGAACTTTGTATTCTGCTGGCACGCTGCGCATCGATGAGCTGACTGCGGAGGAGCGTGCGGTCTACGCGACTCTCAAGCCAGGCTGCCTTCCCGAGCATGTAGCCATCATTATGGATGGCAATGGCCGCTGGGCCGGCAATCGTTCCCTTAAGCGCTTTCTCGGCCACCAGCAGGGCGCCAACAGCGTGCAATTGGTCACTGAGACCGCCTCGCGCATCGGCTTGCCCTGGCTCACTCTCTACGCATTTTCATTGGAAAACAATCTCCGCCGTCCCCGCGCAGAGGTCAACTTCCTCATGCGCCTGCTCAAAACCTATCTTGAGAGCAACCTGCAGCGCATGATGGATAACAACGTGCGCATGAGGTACATCGGCCGCATCCACGAGCTGCCCCCCGAGGTGCAGGAGAAGATGCGCTGGGCCGAGCAGGCCACCGCGCGCAACACCGGCACCACACTCACGCTGGCCCTCAACTACGGCGGCCGCTCCGAGCTGGTCGACGCCTTCCGCTCCCTGGCCGTCGAGATGAAGCAAAAACACATCAGCCCCGAGCGCATTAGTGAAGAAGACATTCACCGCCATCTCTACACGGCCCACATGCCCGACCCCGATCTGCTGATCCGCACCTCGGGCGAGATGCGTCTCTCGAACTACCTGCTCTGGCAGGTTGCCTACACTGAGATCTTTGTCACCGACCGGCTCTGGCCCGACTTCCGCGGCATCCATCTGCTTGAGGCCATTGCCGAATTCCAGTGCCGCGAGCGCCGTTACGGCGGGCTGGGCAAAGATTGCGGCGAGGTGGAAGAAGTCCCCGAACGGTTCAAGATCGTCGCGGGTTGATTACTTCGGTTCCCTCCGCATCCGCATTGCATAGACGAGTGCATGGCATTGCTGATAGCTTCTTCGAGGAGTTGTTGCAGCAAAGAGGTTTTTCTATGCAGAGCACACTATTGAAAACCGAATCGGCGGCGGTGGAAGAAGCGCCTAAACAAGAGAATTCAGCGGTAAAAACAAAGCGCTTAACGCAGCAGTCCCGCTTCTGGCTCAAGGAAGCCATGGCTCAGCACGGCGACTCCGAGGCCTTCCTTCACTGGCTGCGCTCAGACGGCGCAAAGCACGCCTGAGAGCTGGTCTCTAAAGGCTGCACAATCTTTCTTTCGCTCGAAATCTGTGGGATTCGTGTACCTCTACCGGCGAACTCCAAGCCCGGCGGTGTATCCTCACCCTTGGCATGAAACGCATCGTTACAGCTCTCATTCTGATTCCTTTGGTCCTTGTCCTGGTCTTTCTGGGACCGAGGTGGCAGTGGCTTTTTATGCTGTCCGTGGCGGTGGTTGGCCAGCTGGCCACGTGGGAGTTTCTGGGAATGGCCGAGAAATCCGGGGCCAACCCGCCGCGTTTCGCGGTCCTGCTCGCCAATCTCGCACTCTTTGCCGGCAACTTTGCCTGGCCTGACCAGACAGCCCCCATCCTTGGCATGTTGAGCCTCGGCCTTCTCGTCTATTGCACCTTCTCCCGGCCCGTTGAGCAGATGATGGCCGACGTCGCGACGTCAATCTTCTGCCTGCTCTACATTGGGTTTACGCTGATTGCCCTGCCTGCCCTGCGTGAACAGACCAATGGCCCGTCGCTGGTGACTTTTCTGCTCTGCGCAGTCTGGGCAGGCGACACAGTCGCCCTCTACATTGGCCGCGCCTGGGGCCGGCACAAGATGGCCCCCAGCCTCAGTCCCAACAAGACCTGGGAGGGCACGCTCGGCTCAGTGGCCGGCAGCCTGCTGGCAACCGGAGCACTGCTCGGCCTGGCTCATCTGCTTGCGGTGAAGTGGGATTCGGCCGTTCTCTCCTATCCCGAAGACGTCTGGTACTGGCTGGGCCTGGCCGTAGTGGTCAACGTAGCCGCTCAAGTTGGCGATCTGGCCGAGTCCGCACTCAAGCGTTCGGCAGGCGTTAAAGATTCCGGCGCGCTGCTTCCCGGCCATGGCGGCGTCCTCGACCGCATCGACGCCCTGCTCCTCGCCGCTCCTGCACTCTGGTACGCCCTGCTGATTCACCAGTGGTTCTGAGCAGAGGTCTGGATCAGCGAACCGAGAACTTGAAAACCAAAATATATTTACAAATATGTATTACAATTGAATGGTGAGCGATCTCCAGTTTGAATGGGATCAGGCGAAGAATCTCTCGAATCAACGCAAGCATGGCGTGAGTTTCGAGCAAGCGGCTCAAGTCTTCAGAGACCCACTCTACCTGTCATGGAAAGAACGTGTTCAGGATGGGGAAGAACGCTGGCAGGCGATCGGCAAGGTTGAAGGCCTGACTCTGCTGATTGTGGCGCACACGATGCGAGAAGAACTGGAAGACAGAAGTGAGATCGAAGTGGTCCGCATCATCTCAGCCCGGCGGGCCGACCCCAAAGAAAGGCGACGCTATGAAAAAGAAAATGATTAGCTACACACTCGAAACTCTGCCGCCTCTGACGGATGCTCAGCGCGCAAGCCTGAAAGCTCTCTCGGCGCGGCCGGATTCCGAGATCGACGCCAGCGATATTCCCGTGATGACAGACGCTGAATGGGCAAAGACCCAACGGGTGCGCGGCCATCTCTATCGGCCGGTCAAACAGATCGTCACAGCACGCCTCGACGGAGATGTCCTCGAATGGCTGAAGTCTCACGGCAGGGGCTATCAATCGCGAATGAATGCCATCCTCAGGCGCGAAATGCTGTCGTCGATCAAGTCGGCAACGACAAAATGACCTCGCCGCTTGTCGTCAATCAGCCGAGCGATAATTAAAGGACGAGGAAAAATAGAAACGCCTTGAAAAGACTAGCCATTCTCGGTTCCACCGGTTCCATCGGCCAAAGTACCCTCTCCATCGTCGAGCAATTCCCCGACCGCTATTCCGTCGCCGCCCTCGCCGCCGGACGCAACATCGACGAAGCCCTCGCGCAGACCCTTCGCTGGCGGCCCCAGATCGTCTCTCTGGCCACTGAAGAGCTCGCCGGCCAGCTCGCCGCCAAACTCAAACAAGACAGCGTTACAGGAGTCGAGGTCGTCCACGGCACTGCGGGCACCGTAGCCTGCGCCACCCTTCCCGATGCGGACTTCGTCGTCTCGGCTATCGTCGGCGTCTCCGGCCTTGAAGCTACCCACGCGGCCATCCTCGCCGACAAGCCTATCGGCCTGGCCAACAAGGAGTGCATGGTTGCCGCGGGCGAAATCCTCACCGCCGCGGCCCGCGCGCACAACGTCCCCATCCTGCCCATCGACAGCGAACACAACGCCGTTCATCAGTGCCTTCGCGTTGGTGCGCATAACGAGGTCAAGTTCATCTGGCTCACAGCCTCTGGCGGTCCTTTCCGCAAGCTCCCTCTCGCCGACTTCGCCAACATCACTCCCGAGCAGGCCCTCAAGCATCCCACATGGGTCATGGGTCGCCGCATCACCATCGACTCGGCGTCAATGCTTAATAAAGGCCTTGAAGTCATCGAGGCCTGCCGCCTCTTCGACGTCACAGCCTCCCAGGTCCGGGTCACAGTCCATCCCCAGTCCACCGTCCACTCGCTCGTCGAATACGTCGACGGCTCGATCCTCGCGCAGATCTCCGTCACTGACATGCGTCTGCCCATCCTCTACGCATTGGCCTACCCCGAACGTCCGGCCTCCACACTCACCTTCGATCTGGCCGCGCTCAGCCATCTCGACTTCGAAGCTCCCGACCTCGAACGCTTCCCCTGTCTCCGTTTGGCCTTCGAGGCTGCTGCCATCGGCGGAGCCCATTGCATCGCTCTCAATGCCGCCGACGAGGTTGCCGTCGAGGCATTCCTGGCCCGCCGCATCCCCTTCATGGGAATCCCGCGTACAATTGAGAGGGTGCTTGCAGCCACGCCAGAGGCCCACCCGGCCACCATTGCCGAGGTGCTCGCCGCAGACAGTCAGGCGCGTCAAACAGCAAGCGAGCTATTGGCATAGGCACCGGGGGACCAGAGCCGGCATCAGTCTGCCTGGGCGCATCATCGAGGACAAAACAGCACATCTATGCATGATTTTCTAATCTCTGTCGCCGCTTTTATCGTCCTGATCGCTGTCATGGTCGTGGTCCACGAGTTCGGCCACTTTGCCGTCGCCAAGTTCTTCAAAGTCCGCGTCGAGGCATTTTCCCTGGGCTTCGGGCCGCGGCTCTTTGGATATGTTTACGGTGAGACAGACTACAAAGTCTGCCTGTTGCCCTTCGGCGGCTACGTCAAGATGTCCGGCGAAAACTTCAGCGAACTGAGCGACGCGGCTACCGGCACAGCCACGCAAGCACCGATCGACGATCCCGGCGCCCTCACCGCCCATCCCCGCTGGCAGCAGATGCTCATCGGCGTCGCCGGCCCGGTCGCCAACTTCATCCTCGCCTTTGCTCTGATGGCCTTCTACTTCGGCTTCATCAACGAAGTCCCGGCCGTTGAAATCAAGACCACCACCATCGAGTGGGTGATTCCCGGCTCAGCCGCAGCCCAGGCTGGTATCCAGCCCGGTGACGTCATTCGCCACTTTGCCGACCTGGATAATCCCGACTGGGACAAGGTGGTCTCGCGCTTTGCCCTCAATCCCAATCAGACCGTCCCATTGACCGTAGACCGCGCCGGACAGCAGCTTCAGCTCTTCCTCCGCTTGCCCGAAGAAATCCAGAGTGAAGACCTGGCAGGAATGCTGCCGCAGTTCACCTCCGGCCCTATCGCCGTGCAGGAGGTCGTGCCTGGCAATCCCGCCGATAAAGCCGGCTTACGCGCCGGCGACGGCATTCTCTCCGTCGACGGACATCCCTTTCACTCGGTTATTTCGCTGCTGCCCTACATGCAGGCTGGGCAGGGCAAGCCGCTTTCCTTGATCGTCTCGCGTAACGGCGCGCAGTTGCCGATGGTTGCCTATCCGGCCAAGCTCGATACGGGCTGGAAGCTCGGCTTCGTCGTTCCGCCTCCGCCCTATCACAACAATCCTCTGCCCCTCAAGACGGCTCTGAGCAAGTCCGCTGTCTTCTGCAAAGAGAACTCGACGCTGTTGTTGCAGATGCTTGAGCGCATGGCCACCCACAAGGTCTCGGTCAGGAACAACTTGTCCGGCCCTGTCGGCATTGCTCGCGCCGCAGGCGACGCAGCCCAGAGCAAAGGGTGGGCCTATACCTTCAATCTGGCCGCGCAGATCAGCATCAGCCTGGGCGTGCTCAACCTGATGCCATTCCCGATTCTGGATGGCGGCATGGTCCTGTTCCTGCTGATTGAAAGCATTATCCGCCGCGAGATCAACATCGCCATCAAGGAGAGGATCTATCAGGCCGCATTCGTCGTGCTGGTGGCGTTTTTTGCCTTCATCATCTTCAACGATGTCTCCAAGCTGCCCTACTTTACCCACTTGAAGCCGTGAGAGCGCACGTCCCCATCAGATCGGGCACCCCAGGTCCCGCGCACTTTGCGGACCTGGGATACCGTGAACCCCAACCGTCATCAAGAACAAACAAAACCTCGATCCGCTTCGATCTGACAGATCCCGTAAGATCGAGAGACCTGTGGAAAACCACGCGTTCCACGTGGAAAACAGGGCACGAGACTCATTCGTTATCAGACACTGAGAGAAAGACAAATGCCGGTCACTACAGAAGTTCGAGTCCGCTACGCAGAAACCGACCAGATGGGCATCGTCTACTATGCAAACTACCTGGTCTGGTTTGAAATCGGCCGTGTCGAAGTACTCCGCGCCCTTGGTTTTTCCTACCGCCAGTTGGAAGCCGAACACGGTTGCATCCTGCCCGTGATTGAGGCCACCTGCCGTTACCGCGCCTCTGCCCGCTATGACGATGAGATTCTGATTGAGAGCCAGCCGGCGATGCTGCGCGGACCGGTGATTAAGTTTGCCTACCGCATCCTCCGCAAAGAGAAAGATGGCTCCGATGCCACGCTCCTCGCCGAGGGCGAGACCGTGCACGTGGTTTGCGACGCCGAGATGAAGAAGAAGCATCTGCCGGAAAAATACGCGACGGCGCTGCGCACGATGATGGAGTGGAAAGAGCAAGCGTAGATCTGTTATTTGGTCCCAATTCATGCGATCCTGAAGGCGTCATGAAGATCCTGCTAGGCATTCTCGTCGTTCTTGCAGTCGCCGCATCCTTCTTCGCCGACTACAAGTGGCGGCAGTGGATGGCCAACCACCGCCGTGACCGCGAGTAACCCGCGTTTTTCTGAAACACTTTCGATACAATCAGTCGCAGGGAGACGTCCAACAACTATGCCCAGTTCTTTCCCATTTGCCCGCCGCCTTTGGTTTCTCAGTAGGCCATCCAGCCTCTTGCTGAGCCTTGCACTCGCCGCGCTACTTTGCGCCACCGCCGCGCACGCCCAGTTCGCCACTCCGCCAGCAGGAACCCAGGTGCGGGATGCCTCCGTTCTCAAGCCGCCCGCAGGAACTCGTGTAGCCATCATCGAGTTTGAAGACATGGAGTGCCCCGACTGCGGCCGTGCCAATCCTGTATTAAAAAAAGCCGCCGCGGATTACCACATTCCCTGGGTGCGCCACGACTTCCCGCTGCCTATGCATGCCTGGAGCTTCCAGGCCGCGGTCAACGCCCGCTGGTTCGATGCCGCCAAAGGCAAGACCATCGGCGACGAGTATCGCGATCAGGTCTTTGCCAGTCAGGCCTCGATTGTTGGCTTGGACGGTTTGCGCCAGTTCACCGAGGGCTTCGCAAAGAGCCATGGCATCGCCCTGCCCTTCGCCATGGATAGCCAAGGCAAGCTGGCCGCCGAGGTCAAGGCAGACTACGCCCTCGGCCAGCGCGTTGGCATCGAGCACACACCCACGATATGGGTCGTCACAGCCAACTCCAAAGGTGCGCCCTTCGTCGAGGTTCTGGACCGTAGCAAGCTCTACCAGATGATCGATCAGGCCCTTGCCGATACCGCTTCGGCGTCCAAGGCGGTTCCGGCCAAAACATCCGCCAAGGTTCCTGCAAAGAAGCCCGCCGTCAAGTAGTTTGGGATCAGTTCGCACTGCAAGAAACGGCGCATCCTGCTCTGGGATGCGCCGTTTCTTGCACTTCGAACCTTCTGATCCGCGATATGGATCGCTTCCTTCCTGCAGAGAGATCGTATTCTTCTCGTTACAATGACTGTAGGGAGTCGTCTAACTGCTATGGTTCGCCTTGATTGTCTCGTCCCTTCCATCCACGCTCGCTGCAAACGCGCCAGCCTGATCGTCATCTTGTCCTTCACTGCGCTTTTTATTGCCGCCCCTGGTGCCCACGCCCAGTTCGGCGCCACATCGAATGTAACGCAGGTTCACGATACCTCCGCCCTCAAGCCGCCCGCCGGCGCTCGCGTGGCCATTCTGGAATTCGCGGATATGGAGTGCCCCATCTGCGGCACAGACAATCCGTACATCAAGGCAGCTGCGGCGCAATACAAAATTCCGTGGATGCGGCACGACTTTCCGCTGCCCTATCACGCGTGGAGTCTCAACGCCGCAGTGAACGCCCGCTGGTTCGACACCAAAAGCAAGGCTCTGGGCGACGAGTATCGCGACCAGGTCTTTGCCAATCAGGCCTCGATCTACAACCCCAACGTGCTTCGTCAGTTCACTGAGAAATTCGCGCAGAGCCACGGCATCGCCCTGCCCTTTGCCATTGACCCGCAAGGCAAGCTGGCCGCCGAAGTGAAGGCCGATACCGACCTCGGAAGGCGCATCGGCATCGAGCACACCCCGACCGTCTTCATCGTCACCTCAAACAGCAAAGGCGCGCCTTACATCGAGGTCCAGCAGCCCAGCCACGATCTCTACACAGCGATCGACAAGGCTCTTGCCGACACGGCACCTACGTCGAAGGCTGCTCCAGCAAAGACTCCAGCCAAAGCCCCCGCCAAGACAGCGGCCAAAAAGACCGCAGCCAAGTAGCAAACAGGCAAATGAAAACGGCGCATCCCAGAGCGGGATGCGCCGTTTTCATTTGCCTTGGGGTTAATTCCCTGTGTGGATCTGCACCAGCACAGCTTCCTCGGCTCCGTCTCCTGAGATTCCAGGCGAAACCGTCCGTGTCTGCGGTGCTCTCCAGTGGTCGATATGGCTGATCCGGTGTACGCATCCAATCGTGCAGTTTGGTGCACACGTCTTGGCGGTTAGGAACTCTCGCTTTACGTCGAGTGTTGTGTAGTCGGCCAGGGGGACGCCGGGATAGCCGCGCTGCTGAGAGCAATAATGCACGAGGCCGTCTTCGCAGATGTAGAGATAACGAGAGCCAGCGCGGCAGCGCCAGTCGTTGGGCTGGCCTTGGGCGATGGCTTCCTGGAATTTGTCGAACTGGGCGTAGTTGGTCTTGCGGCGGTTGGTCATCTCGAAGTAGACCTTGGCCTCTTCGGGCAGCAACGGCTTCAGTTGTCCGCTGCCGTCATGGATGATTCCGATGGTCGATTCAAAGCCCAGCGCAAGGGCCCGCCGGCCTATCACCAACGCATCATTGGGGTTTTTGAAGCCGCCGCCGACTACTGAATTAATGTTGACGTGGAACTCGGCATACTGTGCCAGCATCTCCAGCTTTTTGTCCAAGACTTTGAGGCTTTTTTTCGAGACTTCGTCCGGTTCCAAGTTATCGATTGAAATCTGCATGTGGTCGAGACCGGCGCGATTAAGGCGCTCGATCCTGTCTACATTCAACAGATAGCCGTTGGTGATCATGCCGGCGATTGCGCCGGTTTTGCGCATACGGCGAATGATTTCGTCGAGGTCCGGATGCGTCAGAGGCTCGCCGCCGGAGAGGCCGATCATGGCCGTGCCGAGGCGTCCGAGGTGGTCGATGCGGCGGAGCATCTCGTCTAAAGGTACCGGTTCAGAGACTTTATCGTATTCGTTGCAGTAGCCGCAGCTCAGGTTGCAGAAGCGCGCCGGGATGATCTGCGCCAGCACGGGATGCGAGGTATCGGCCAGCGCACGCACCACCATCGCGTACTCGCGCGCTTTTCGCTTTGCAGCTATCAAACGCCCGCGCACTGTCGCCCTTTTAGGAGTTGCCATCTCTTCTATTGAATCACAGGCTGCTTCGATTTCGGGCTGGGGGTGAATTCGATGCAGATGTCGAGTTGACGGCGAATCGCTGGACGTTTACGTGGAGAAGAGGACGGTTTGGTTTGCATAGAAATAGAGGGATTGCGGGCAGAATTGGAGAAAAGGGTCGATTTTTGGTGTTTTTGGCTTGATTTGGGCGGGAAATTGGCTGTTTTTAGAACTTGCAGGCGGCTGTTCTTTTGAGGCGCTGCGAGAAAGTGGAGTTGGCAGATGGGAAGCTGGAGAAGCTTGCCTCAGGGGCTAAAGCCCTGCTTCATTTTTCGGCCACTTTCGGCACGACTAAAGTCGTGCCCTGACGCTTCTGGAGGCTCCGGGAGATTTTCCGCAACCTGTAAAGCCGCACTTGTTTGATCGTCTTTATGCCGGAGATAAATCCCCGGTCGACCACCCGAGCGACCTTTGGCAAGTGTGGGATGACAAGAGAGAGAGGGAGTGTGAATAAGGAGTTGAGGGAGCGGGCGCGGAGGGAGTTGGATGAGGATCTGCGCGTCTTTAGGGGGAAGAGGGTGCGGCGGTCGAAGTGGGGATGGCTGCGAGGAGTGCGGCAGGTGCTGGGGATGCCGGTGAGTGAGGTCGCACGGCGGCTGAAGGTGGGGACTTCGGAGATTTACCGGCTGGAGATGTCGGAGTCGCGGGAGACGATCACGCTGAAGAAGCTGCGGGCGACGGCGGCGGCGATGGGCTGCGAGGTGGTGTACGCGGTGGTTCCGGTGGAGGGGACGCTGGAGGAGCTGGCCGAGGAGCAAGAGCGGGAGCGGAGGAAGCGCCGACCAGCGAAAGGGAAGAGGAAGAGTCTGGCGGGGGATGATCCGTTTGGTTTTTTAGCGACAGTGAAGACGGTGCTTGCGCTGACGGGGTGGCATGAGGGACGGCACTGAAGGCGCAGGGACTAGGGATTAGGGAATAGGGACCAGGAAGGCCGGGGGGGGTGGTTTCTCCCTGGAGTTATGAGGGAGGTGCTGACGGAGAGTTAGGCCTTGTGGTTTCCCAGGTCCCAGCAGCGGGACCGGGGCACCCGGCTTCTTGTTCCGTTATTTCAGTGAAGCAAGGTAAATGAGTTCCTGTACGACTAGGCGAACCTCTCTCAGAAGAGGGTCGATGTCACCCCGGTGCGCGTTGTATCTTCTACTGTGTGCCGATTTGTCCCCAATATCTTTCAGCTTCGGCATCGCTTGTTTGCAACTTCGGCTAAGATTCCAGCTTGGCTCCTGAAGGCACTTATCGATAAGGTCTCTTAGGTAAAAGAAGTCGCCGGCAGAGTTTTTGATATTTCCGGCCAGATTGTGCTTCTCAAAACACTCAATGATAAGAGTCTCAAGCAGACGACGTATCATCACTGCGCATGCGTCGAACCATCCCTTCTCGTAAGCCCCGTTGATTTGGTTTGATACGGACTCGATATACCCTCGCGTGTTTCGGACAACAGAAATGAGAATGACGCTCTGTGTCACCGCTCTTGAGCCCTCCTCGGGTGGGCCTGTCTGTCGGGTGACCTCGTCTTGAATTGCCTTTGCTACTTCGAAATAATCGTGTGCGTCGCTCATTCCTCAGACTTTCTTGCCCCGTAGAGGTGCTTAGCCATACTCGCAAAGATCTGGTCGATTTGGTCCGGAGAAGCCTCGGGTGAAATATGAACCTGCACATCAATATGCAAATTGGGCAAGGCACCTGGGACAGATTGTTTGCTTTGTTTCAGAGCGGCAGGAACTGGCAAGTGAGCCGATGAGGCGGATGCGAGTCGGTTGGCTTCTTCGCCTGCAACAGAAAACTCAGCTTCGTCGGCCAGTGCCTTAAATGTGGCAATGGTTTTCGCAATGACTTGCTTGCCGGCGGTTGAGTTCGTGCTGAAAACATGATCCAATTCCGTCTGACTTCGCCGATCTGCGTCTGGGTAAACTGAGAATAACTCGTTATAGCCTCGACGAACGGCATCGCCAAGCACAGATTTGTAGTTTGCCCCCCGATAACCCGACCACGCCGTTGCCGGAACGCCATTTGAGTCGATCAAACCCACAAATTTCAGCACACCAAGCAAGGAAGAGTCGTTGCTCGAGCTGAATCCGAGGGTTTTCAACCACTGCACTGTGGCCTTGGGGGGAATACCTACCTGCCGGATTTTGGCCAGCAGCATCTTGATCTTGCCCGGAACTGTTGTGTAAACGAAGTCTGCCATTCTTTTCCTCGCTTTCTGAGTTACTCCCGAGGTAAGCCTTCCGATCCCTAAGCTAGTTCGCGTCTGACTCCATTATTCGGGAATGCCTGCTTGTTCAACTTTGGTCGCAGCAATTGTACACCTCGCAGACGTTGACAACTCGGAGTTCGGCTTCCATCTGGTTGGAGAGGATGTTGTCGATGCGGGTTGTGTGTGTGGCCGGGCCTGAAGGCCGCGTGTGTTTAGGCCGATTTCAGGGGGTTGAAAGCCCCTGCTCCCTCCGCGATGAAACTATGACAGTTATCGATTTTCGAAGGGCTGAAGCCACGGCGCTCTCTGCGAAAGCTTTCTAAAGACGACATTGGTATCGCGTGAGAGGCGTGCCGCAGGGGCTAAAGCCCGTGGTCTTTTTGAGGCGTTTTCGGCACGACTGAAGTCGTGCCCTGACGCTCCTGGATGCTCCGGGGGGACCTTCGGCAAAGTGGGAAGTTGTGCCCTGATACAAAGCGATCGAGGTCGTGCTGATTCACAAACCTCGACCTATTATGCTGGCCTGGGTAACTACTCAGGGGCTAAAGCCCCCGATTCTTTTGCTTCTTCTGCGGCACGGCTGAAGCCGTGCCCTTTCAAAACCTGGTTATGAAACAACCTCTAAAAGTTCTCACCGCAATAGACATCTAAAGTTATGGTTTGCGGGGCGGGTGGCGGGGCGGATCAGCGCAGTGCTGTACCCGCTATAATGGCGGTTGACTCTGCTTGCCGCCTGGGCGCACGGAGGCCGCTTAGGGCCTTTGAGACGTCCGCGCATTGAGGCCGGTTTCGATTGAAGAACGAAGAACTCATCCTTGTGACCGGCGCCACGGGCTTTCTGGGCGCGCGGCTGGTGCGTGAACTGCTGGAGCGAGAGCCGCAGGCCAGGCTGGCGTTGCTGATTCGCAGCAAACCCGGCGAAACAGGCCAGCAGCGCGCCGATTCGATTGTGCCGGAGAGCGAGCGGCAACGCGTCGAGGTCTACGCGGGCGACGTGGGCGAGCCGAACTGCGGGCTGGATGGCGCGGCGTTGAAGCATCTGACGGCGGAGGCGACGCGCGTGATTCACTCGGCCGCGACGGTGCGCTTCGATCACACGCTTGAGGAGGCACGGCGCATCAACGTCGAGGGGACACGGCGCGTGCTGGATCTGGCCGCGGGGATGCGGCAGTTGCGCAGCATGGCTTATGTGGGCACGGCTTATGTGGCTGGAGAGCGTACTGACCTGGTGCGCGAGACGGAGTTGGCCATCGGCCAGGGCTATCGCAATAGCTACGAACAGAGCAAGGCAGAGGCAGAGGCGCTGGTGCGTTTGCGGCTGGCTTCGATGCCGGGCGTGATTCTGAGGCCGAGCATTATTGTGGGCGATTCGCAGACGGGCGTGACGTCGAGCTTCAAGATGATGTATTGGCCGCTGAAGATTTATGCGCGCGGGCTGTGGCGGACGGTGCCGGGTTATCCCGATGCGGTGCTGGATATTGTGCCGGTGGATTTTGTGGCTGCTTCGGTGGCGCGGCTGGCCTTTGACGAGGCGGCGCTGGGCACGACGGTGCATCTCTGCGCAGGGCCGCGGGGGAGCGCAACGATCCTTGAGATTGCGCGGCGGGCGATGGAGTATTTTCATGCGAAAGAGCCGCGGTTTGTCGATCCGAAGTTCTTCTTTGCGGTGCTGCGGCCGCTGCTGTTTGCGACTCTGTGGGGACCGAAGCGCCGCGTGCTGCGCGATGGACGGGCTTATCGCGATTACTTCACGATGAAGATGCAGTTTGATACGAGCAATGCAGAGAGGCTGCTGGGGCCGGCTGGAATTGCGCCGCCGCCGGTGATGGATTATCTTGATCGCCTGTTCAACTATTGCGTGGCCAGCGAATGGGGCCGGAAGCCGGTCTCTGCGCAATGAATGTGTTTCGACGGTATCGGCTCTCGCGGGATCGCAGTGTGACGGTGGCGAATCTTGTGGACGAGCTGCTGCGGCGGAATGGAGACTGCGAGGTCTCGATTGAAAAGGGCAAGCCTTTTCGACTGGCTCAACTGCATACTGATGTTTGCTCGATCGATGGGTTTCTTCGCAAGACTGTCCAGCTTAAGCCAGGCCAGCCGGTGGCGATCTATCGCACGAACGATGTGCTGTGCTTTCGCTGGTTCATGGCGATCATTCGCGCCGGGGGCATCGCGGTTCCGTTGAATCCGATGCTATCGCTGACCGAAGTGCGGCGGATTCTGGACAAGAGCGGAACGGAGATTCTGGTCACCGATCGTGCAGTCTTCGAGCGCAGCATCAAAGAGCGTGCTGCCCTCGATGTGCGGACGTGGATTCAGGTGGACGATGAGCTGGAGACGCTGGATGGATTTTTGCGTGCGCCAAATGCAGGCGTGGAGACTGGGACGCCGTTTCCGCCGACTGATATTGATTCGGGCGCGACTGTGGCTGTCTTCCACACTTCGGGGACGAGCGGCTTTCCCAAAGGCGCGGCGCTTTCAAGTCGAGCTCTGCTCGGGGCGCGGGCATCTACGGTGGTGGTCGGGTTGTTTTTGGGGCCGCGGGATCTGGCGCTGATCGCGCTGCCATGGTCGCACATCATGGCTGTCAGCATTGCGCTCTACGGCTTGATGGCCGGTATTCGCGGATGCTTTCTCGATCACTTCGATCTGGAGAATGCGCTGGAGATGATCGAGCGGCTGGGCGTTACCAGCGTTGTGGGTGTGCCTGCAATGTTTGCGCGGCTGGTCAACAGTAACCCCGACCCCGCACGGTTGAAGAGTGTGCGCCTGTGGCTCTCGGCGAGCGATCAGTTGCCCGCCGAAGTTCGGAAAAATCTCAGGCAGTACGGTGCACTGCTGCGGTTGCCGTTTGGGCGGCGCATTCCGCCTGTGCTGGTGAATGGCTACGGCATGGTCGAGTTGGGAGGCCTCGCGATGATGGGCATCGAGCTATCGTTTTTGCCGGGCAGCGGCGACCTTTGCTTTCCGATGCCCCCCTTTCGCATACGGATCGCAGGCGAAGACGGCAAGCCGGTGCGCGCCGGCATGACAGGCGAGTGCCAGATTCGCCGTCGGGGGCTCCATCCGCACTATTGGAAGGACGTTGGAGATCGCGAAGGCTTGTTGACGGCCGATGGATGGCTGCGTACTGGTGACCTGGCTACACGCAATCGTCTGGGCTTGATTCGCCTGGTAGGCCGCATGAAAGATGTGATCAAGTCGGGCGGCTACTCGGTGTACGTACGCGAACTGGAAGAGGCTCTGGCATCTCATCCGGCTGTGGCGCGGGCTGCGGCCTTCGGACTGCCGCATAAAGAGAAGGGCGAGATTCCCGCGGCTGCCGTCGAGTTGCGCGAGGGTTTTGAGGTAAGCGAAGTGGAGTTGATCGAGTGGTGCCGGAAGAATCTTGCAGCCTACAAAGCGCCGCGACGGATCTGGATTCTGGAGGCCGGCGGCTTGCCCTACAACCACACCGGAAAACTGCTTCGGCGGGAGTTGAAGGAACGGTTCTCTCATCAAGCCGAGTAGAAGCGGCGCGCACGATCGCGCTTCGAATCATTGAATCGGAAATCGATCTCGGATCAGGTTGAGCGCGTCTTCGGTCGTGGCGATCAAGCCTTCCAGTTGCGCATCTTCGACGGCATGAAGCATCTGCTTGAAGCTCGCGCCGGGCTTGTAGCCTGCGGCGATCAACTCGCGGCCGGTGATGAGCGGTTGCGGGCGCACGGCCTCGGCAGGCATCGATTCATACCGCTCGCTGACGAAGTTCCAGTTGTCGAGATTGCCGCTTGCGGCCATGCAATCCATGCGGTGAAGAGTCATGTGTTCAGGAAAGTCGTCGAGGCGGAAGAAGCGTTTGAGCGTCGAGGTCTTCATGCGCGGCGCATCGGCAAAACGCATGTGATTCTCAACCAGCGCGAGAATCTGCCGGCTCTCGTCGTTGGAGAAGCGGAAGCGGCGGCAGATCTCGGCGGCCATGGCTACGCCCACGTCCACATGCCCATCGAATCGAATCCGATCTGGCGCACGGCGAAAGGTTGGCGGCTTGCCTACATCGTGCAGCAGCGCGCCCCAGGCGAGCGTGAACGAACAGTCAGCGGGCAGTTGTTCGAGCAGCATGAGCGTGTGCACCCACACATCGCCCTCGGGATGAAACTGCGGCGGCTGCTCGACGCCTTTCATCTTTGCAATCTCCGGAAGCACCTCAGAGAGCAAGCCGGTCTCGTCAAGCAGTTCGAAGGCGCGCCGCGCATGGCCTTCGGTGAGCATTTTGGTTAGCTCGTCGCGGACACGCTCACGGCTGACGGCCCTCGTCTTCGTGGCGAGGCTGCGAATGGCGGAGGCTGTAGCGGGGTCCAGTTTGAAGCCGAAGCGCGCGGTGAAGCGGACGGCACGCAACATGCGCAGGTGGTCTTCTTCAAAGCGCGCGGCAGGCTGGCCGATGGCGCGGACGATGCCGGAATCTAGGTCGGAGAGGCCGTTTACGTGGTCGATGACGGCTGCGTGAAGGGTGCGAGTGTCAGCCTGTAGATTCAGACCGGTCAAGCAACCGGGCTTCAGTCCTTGCGGGAAGAGGCGCTCGACATCGAGCAACAGGCCGTTGATGGTGAAGTCGCGTCGGCGAACATCTTCTTCGGCGCTGGTTGTGTACCGCACCGCATCGGGATGTCGGCCATCGGAGTAGGCGCCATCGGAGCGGAAGGTCGCGACCTCTGTGACTCCATAGCCTTCCTCATCGCCATCGGCCACAAGGACGACGCCAAAGTGCGCTCCCACGGCAAAGGTGCGCGGAAACATCTCCAGCACGATGTCGGGCGTGGCCGCGGTTGCTACGTCGTAGTCCTTCGGTTCGCGGCCCAGCAGCAGATCGCGTACGCAACCGCCGGCGAGATAGGCCTCGAACCCGGCCTCGCGCAGTGTGGCGATGATCTTGAGGGCGGCTTCGAATTGGCGCGTGGAGGGCAACATGGCTCTCTTTGAGAGTAATCCGTCGCACGCCTTTTCATCGAGGCCGTTAAACTAGAAGAGTGAGCACACGCGGCCTCATCCTCGGCATTGAATCCTCCTGCGACGAAACGGCTGCGGCTGTGGTCGAGCGCGGGTCGCGCACGCTTTCGTCGGTGGTCGCGTCGCAGATTGCTACTCATGCGCGTTATGGCGGAGTGGTGCCGGAGCTGGCGAGTCGTGAGCATCTGCGGGCCATTGTGCCGGTGGTGCGGGGGGCACTGGCGCAGGCCGGGATCACGCTGGCTGACTTGGACGCTATTGCCGTGACTGCTGGACCGGGGCTGGCTGGAGCGCTGCTGGTGGGTGTGACGTATGCCAAGGCGCTGGCTTTTGCGCAGGGGCTGCCGCTGGTTGCCGTCAATCATCTGGAAGGGCATATTCACGCGGTGCTGCTGAATGAGCGTGAGGCCGAAACGCGAGTTCGAGAAGAAGCAACAGCAGGCCCTTCGACTCCGCTGCGCTCCGCTCAGGATGACAGGGTTCGTGAGAATTCAAGCGATGAGGCGGCGCTGGCGCTGGTTGTCTCTGGCGGGCATACGCATCTTTATCTCGCTTGCCCGGCGCATGGCGCGTGGACTTATTCGCTGGTTGGGCGCACGCTTGACGATGCGGCTGGAGAGGCCTTTGACAAGGTTGCGAAGCTGCTTGGCTTCGGCTATCCCGGAGGCCCATGGATCGACGCGCTGGCCCGCTATGGCAACCCAAAGGCCGTGCCGTTTGCGTTTTCGCAGATCAAGACGAAGCTGCATCTGGCGGGCAAGGCTCCCAGAACGAAGGCCGCGAAGACAGCGCCGATTGCCGATCTCGATTCGCATTTTCTGTTTTCGTTTTCGGGGATCAAGACGGCGGTGCTGCGCTACGTAGAACTCAACAACCTGCGCGAAGAGGCGCAGGCGCGGGCGTTGCGGCTCTTTGCACCGGGAGCCGAGGCCAAGCCGCCGCAGAGCAAGGAAGAGGCTCTCGCGCTCTGCCCGCAGCAGGTGCTGGATCTGATTGCGAGCTTCCAATGCGCCGTGGTCGGCGACCTGATGAAGAAGAGCTTTGCCGCGGCTGAGTCACTGGGCGCGCGGCGGATTCTGATTACTGGCGGCGTGGCGGCTAACAGGGAACTGCGTGCACGCTTCACTGCTGAAGCGGCACGGCGCGGGCTGCGTGTGGCCTTTCCAACGCTGTTGCTCTCGACCGACAATGCGGCGATGATTGCCGCCGCCGCGTGGCCGCGCTTTCAATCCGGCGAATTCGCAGACCAGAGCCTCTCGGGCAATCCTTCGCTGGCGCTGGGGTGATGAGTTTGGGGAAGCCCACTCAGCGGCTGAAGCCGAAGTTGAATTTGCGGCATTTACGGCACGACTGAAGTCGTGCCCTGTTACAAAGCAGCGAGTTGAGGTTTATGGGTTCCCACCCATCGCAAACGACGCGATGGATGGGGCACCCGGCGTAGTGTCTTGATTCAGATTTGGCGGGTTGGCCTCCGCTGTGCGGAGTTGGCGAGTTGGCAAGTTAGCGGAAGAAAGTGAAAGCTACTGGGCGGTCGGGCCCTGCTTCTGCTGCTCGGCTTCGATGCGCTGCACGATCTCGCGCTCGCGCTGTCCATCCTCGGGGCGGTGTAGCTTGTAGTAGAGCGAGGCGAGCTGGATGTGCGGGTCGAGCCAGTCGGGGTCCTGCTTTTCCAACTGTTCGAGGGCTGCCGCGGCTTCGGCATTGTGTCCAGTCATGCCGTTGAGCACAGCCATCTGGTATTGCGTTTGCGGTACTTCGGGATGCAGTTTCAGCGCCAGTTCCAGCATAGGACGGGCGCCTTCGATGTCGCGCTGCTTGAGGCGCATGGTTCCGAGATAGAGATTGGCGGCGAAGTCCTGCGGGTCCTGGCGCAAGGCCACTTCAAAGGCGGCTTTGGCGGATTCGGTTTCGCCAATGGCGTCGCGGGCCTGGCCGGCCAGCGAGTTCAGGCCAGGCATGGAGGGATCGATGGCCAGCGCAGCGTCGAGGTCGGCGCACGCCTCGCGGAATTCGCGGCGGTGCAGGCGGGCGGTGCCGGCGATAACCCAGGCATCGAGGGCGTTGGTGGCCTTGGCGGTCTTCTCCATGCGCGGCAGGCCCTCGGCTTCGCGGCCGGAGGCGATCTGCGCTTCTGCGAGAACAAATTCGAAGTCGAGATTATTTTCATTGCCCGGTTCGAGGGGTGAGAGCAGAGCGGCTGCGGCTGCGGCCTGGTTGAGCTTGATCTCTGAGTAGCCGAGCAGCATGGCGGCTGTGAGGTCTTTGGGGCGTACGGCGAGAACCTTCTTGAACTGGTCAGATGAGTTTTGCCAGTCGCCTTTTTTGTAGTAGGCAAGGGCGAGGTTCATGCGGATGTCGGTCTGGCCGGGGAGCACGGCGAGGACGCGAAGATCTTCTTTGATGGCCTCGTCGAATTGACCGTTGGCAGAGAGCGCGGCGGCCAGATTTGCGCGGGCTTCGACGGATGCGGGGCGGAGAGCCAAGGCCTTGCGATAGTTCTCGATGGCGCCGCGCAGGTTTCCACTGCGCTGGGCGGTGAGGGCCTCGCGCATCAGGTCGTCGGCAGTGGCAGTGGCTGGCGCCTGACCGGATGCGTGGACGAACGAGAAAAGGAGGAGCATGGCGGCCAAGGTGCGCATACGCCTAGGATAGTACAGAAGATTGAGTCCCAGCCGACGGCGCGCACCGGAGATCAATTAGAATCGGCTCGGACGGAATCATCTGAACGATGAAGGCATTTTCTACCGTGTTCATTTCCGGGAGGGCGGTTTTTTATTCATGAAGATGAACGCGCAGGCAATGTGCTGGCTGGCGTTGGCGGCAACTGTTGGGATGGGGCCGGCGAGCCTGTTGGGGCAGAAGCCCGAGTCCCCGATTCGCTTTGAATTGAAGACGCTGCCCTTCCGGCTCGACAGCGACGAGAGCCAGTCGCGCAACGCGCCGGAGACAATGGCCGGCGGTGTGGCCGTCTTTGATTACGACGGCGACGGGCGGCCGGATATTTTCTTTGCCAACGGCGCCGATCTGGCGACGATGAAGAAGGCCGGCGAGAAGCACTGGGACCGGCTCTATCACAACAACGGAGACGGAACTTTTACCGACGTGACGGCGAAGGCCGGCGTGGCGGGCACGGGCTTTGACATCGGCGCGGCGGTGGGCGATTACGACAACGATGGCCGGCCGGATTTATTTGTCACCGGAGTGCGCGGAAATACTCTTTATCACAACAACGGCGATGGCACCTTCACGGACGTGACGCACAAGGCCAGCCTGGATAAATGGAACGATCCGGAGTTTGGTCCGCTCTGGGCTGTAGCCGCAGTCTGGGTGGATGTGAACAACGACGGGCAGCTCGATCTGTTCGTGGCGAATTATCTGAAATGGACCTATGACAAGAAGCCGCTGTGCGTTATCGATCAGACTCCGGAGTATTGCCATCCGCGCTTCTACAAGGGTCTTCCTGACCAGCTCTTCCTGAACCAGGGCGATGGCACATTCAAAGACGTTTCCAAAGAGTGGGGCATCCGAGATCAGGTGGGCAAGGGAATGGGCGTGGGAATGGCGGACTTCGATCTGGATGGCAAACAGGACCTGTTTGTCACCAACGACTCGGAGTATAACTTTCTCTTTCACAACCTGGGGAACAAGTTTGAAGAGATCGCCTTCCAGACCAATAGCGCACTGGCGGAAGAGGGCGCGTTCATCTCGGGCATGGGGTTGGATTTCCGGGACATCAACAACGACGGCTATCCAGATATTGCCTACGTGGCGCTGAACCGGCAGACCTTTCCGGTGCTGCTGAATACGGGTAAGGGCGACTTCAAGGAAGTGACGTCGACGAGCAAGATGGGCGCTTACAGCATGAATATGTCGGGCTTCGGTCCGGCGATCTACGACTTCGACAACGACGGGTGGAAGGATCTGTTTGTCTCGCGCGGGCATGTCTCTGCAACGCGGCCACCGAGCGCGGCGGTCAAGCAGCCAAACACGGTTTTTCGCAATCTGGGCGCGAGTGGCCAGTGGCAGCCGCTGACCGAAGAGGCGGGCTTTACCGATGCGACGGCGGCGCGGCACCGGGGCTGCGGTCTCGGGGATTTCGATGGGGACGGCCGTATGGATGTTGTGGTCACCTCGATGGACCATCAGGCCGAGTTGTGGATGAACCGGAGCCCGCACGCGGGGCACTGGCTGGGCGTTGCGCTGGAGGGTGTGAAGAGCAACCGGGACGGGATTGGCGCGCTGGTGAAGGTAACGACGAAGTCCGGCGTGCAGTTTAACCACCAGACGTCGAGCGTCTGTTATGCATCTTCGAGTTATGGGCCGGTGCACTTTGGGCTGGGCGCGGATGCGGTGGCCGATGAGATTGAGATTCGCTGGCCGAGCGGCATCGTGCAGAAGCTGGAACACGTGAAGGCCGATCAGACGATCCGCGTGAAAGAGGCTGTTCCGCAGAGCGCCGGAAAGAAATGAAGATACATTTTCAGTAGCTGTACCGCAGCGATAGAGAGCTTGATTTGAGGAGATGCAAGATGAAGATCCCATGCGCCACCGCGAGGCTGATTCTGCTGACGGCGGTGGCTGGTGCGTTGGTCGCCGGCTGCGGGTCGGCCTGGTCGCAGAGCGGCGTACAGGCCCCGGAGCCGGAGTATCTGCACGCGCCTTCGATGTTCGCTTCCTTGACGGCTGCTCCGAATTTTCTGGTCATCGACATGCCGGCCAAAGGCACGATCTATCCGCCGGAGATTATCGCGCCGCAGTTTGCCTGGCGGGACGGCAACGCTGAGTCGAAGGTGTGGCGGATCGAGATTGAGTTTGCCGGGCATGGGCATCCGCTCGAGGTGTGGTCGAACGGCGACAAGATGGTGGTTGGCGAGGTGGACAAGGAGTTGGAGGGCTACGTGGAGCCCACGCTGACGGCCGAGGAACAGGTGATGCACACCTGGCGTCCGGATGAGAAGAGTTGGGCAGAGATAAAAAAACATTCGATGGGTGGTCCGGCGACGGTGACGATCAGCGGCTTTGCCAGCAGGAAGGATTCCAAGCCTCTATCGAGTGCGCGAAGCACCTTCGAGACTTCAAAGGATCCGGTGGGCGCGCCGGTCTTCTATCGCGATGTGCCGCTGATACCGCGTTCGCCCGATGTTAGTCAGAATACGGTTATCAAGCCCTTGCCAGACAATGCGCTTCCCAGTATCAAATGGCAGCTCCGTTCTATCTCCGAACCAAAAAGCAGGACGCTCATGAAGGGGCTGTTCACCTGCGCCAACTGCCACTCCTTTTCGCGCGACGGAAAGACGATGGGCATCGATGTCGATGGTCCGCAAAACGACAAAGGCCTTTATGCACTGCTTCCGCTCAGCAAGGTCAGCAGCATCAAAAACGACTATGTGCTGCAGTGGAGTTCATTTGCCGATGAGCGTGCCGAAAAACGCTTTGGCTTCATGTCGCAGGTCTCGCCCGACGGAAGATATGTGCTGACCTCGATCGATCCGCCTCATCAGCACCAGTCGCGCGTCATGGACCGCGTGTACAACGGCCAGTTCTATTCGAGCTACGGCTTTGGCCAGGTCTTCTATCCCACCCGCGGCGTGCTCGCCTGGTACAGCAAAGAGACCGGCAAACTCACTCCACTGCCCGGTGGCGACGATCCGAAGCTGGTGCAGGCTGGCGCATTCTGGAGTCCCGATGGGAAGTACATCGTCTTCTCGCGCGCCATCGCGAAAGATCCTTATCCGCCGGGACAGCCGCGATCCACGTATGCCAACGACCCCAACGAGACGCAGATTCAGTACGACCTTTACAAAATTCCCTTCAACGAGGGCAAGGGCGGAGTGGCGGAGAGAATCGCAGGCGCCTCAGAGAACGGGATGAGCAATAACTTTCCTAAAGTCTCGCCCGACGGCAGGTGGATCGTGTTTGTGCAATGCAGAAACGGCCTGCTCATGCGTCCTGACAGCAAGCTGTACATTGTGCCTTTCTCGGGCGGGGAGGCGCGGCCGCTGGAGTCGAATCTGCCGGTGATGAACTCCTGGCATAGCTGGTCGCCGAACGGAAGGTGGCTGGTCTTCTCGTCGAAGAGTCCTTCGCTCTACACACGTCTCTACTTGACCCATATCGACGGGGAGGGACATGCCAGCCCGCCGGTGGTGATTGAGAATGCGACGGCGGCAAATCGCGCGGTCAATATTCCAGAGTTCGTCAATGTCGGGCTGGACCAGCTAGACCGCATCGAGACGCCGGCGATCGACTTCTTCAAGGTTTTTGACGATGCCCAGCTACTGGCCGACGATCATCGCTTTGCCGAGGCGATTCCGGTCTGGAAGCACGCACTCGAAATGAATTCTGCCGATTCCAAGGCCTATAACAACCTCGGCGTGGCCCTGGCCGCGACAGGGCAGACCAGCGAGGCCATCGAGGAGTACAAGAAAGCGCTCGCCCTCAACAATGAAAGCTCGCAGACCCATAACAACCTGGGCAGCGCCCTGGCCGAAGCAGGCCGGAACGATGAGGCGATTGTGCAGATTCGGAAGGCCATCGAACTGAATCCGGAGAATGACTCCGCACACGTCAATCTGGGCCACGTCCTGGAGGTCATGGGCGGGCACCGGGATGAAGCCATTGCGGAGTTGAGAAAAGGCATCGAGCTCGGGCCGAAATCCTATGAAGGCTATAACATTCTCGGTGTCATTCTGGCGCGCATGGGCCAGCTTGACGAAGCCATCCTGCAACTGGAGAAGTCGGTTGAGCTGGCACCCCAGTCGGCGGAATGCCGCTACAACCTGGGCCGGGCGCTGGCGGCTGCCGGACGCTTCCCCGAGGCGCTGCCCCAGTTCGAGGCGGCCGTTGGGATCTCCGGGCACAGGGAGCCTGGGAGTATGCAGATGCTGGCGGCGATGTGCTTCGAGACAGGCGACCGGCAGCGGGCGATCGCTACGGCGCGCGAGGCACTGCGGCTGGCCACCGAGCAGAACGACGGCCAGCTAGCGGAGGCGCTGAGCCGGGATCTGGCGCGCTACCAGGCCCAGGGCGGCGAGCCGCGCTAAAACGTTTTCGGAGATAGTGTAGCCCCGAATATTGTTGGTATCCCACCCTTTCCGCAGAAAAAAGCGGAAAGGATGGGGCACGGAAGCCTACAGTAAAAACGAAAATGCGCTGGAGGTTTTTCCTGCGGCGAGGAGATGGGCCGGCCGGCCCCAAGGATCGCCATTTTCTCTTTCCTGGACCGCCAGGATTTCGAGTCGAGCCGAATCGCTGCGCTTTGGAGTCGATTTCCGGGTTGCAAAAGGGCAGCCGGCGCCGAATCCGCAGACCCCAAGCTCTTGAAACGGAAGTGGCCTTTGGGAGGCTTTTTGCCTCCGGCTCGCCAAGGAAAAATTTTCGGGGCCGTCAGAAAGGTAACGTTAACATGAATAATCAGGTTACCCGTCCCAGGCCTTCCGGCGGAGGGCGATTTTGGCGACAAAGTACTTGACAACTCAATATTTACGAAATTATTGTCATCGCTCGTGGAGCTTCCATGATCTCGTGTTGCTGTAAACGTTATCGCAGCTAGTTTTTCTGCGATGTTTTTCGTTTACCAAGACGGCGCCGCAGAGACGGCGTTGCCCGGAAAAAGGCAAGTGAGGATCGACAGGGCATCGGGAATCAGGGGCGGCCACGAATTCCAGTCGGAGGCAGAAAGTGAACGCAAACAAGGGTGCAGCAAAGTGCTGGTACCGTGATCTTCTGTTCAGAACCGGCAGTCTGGCGGTCGTTTTGGCCGTGATTCTGTTTGGTCTTCAGGGGATTCCCGCATCCGCACAGCAACTGACGGGCTCCTTGAGCGGGATCGTCGTCGACCAAACAGGCGCCAGAATTCCAAACGCCAAGGTCGAGCTCAAGAATGAAGCCAGCGGCGACGCACGTGCAACCGTGGGCGACAACGAAGGCTACTTCAACATCACGGCTGTTCAACCAGCTACCTACTCACTCTTTATTTCCGCCCCTGGCTTTACCAAATGGCAGGCCAAAGGCATCGTGATCGGTTTGGGCGACCAGCGGTCGATTCCCAGTATCACGCTGAAGGTTTCCGCCAATTCCGATGAGACAATTACGATTGTTTCCGGCGAAGACGTGGTGGTTCCTCTCGATACGGCCGAAGTGAGCCAGACGCTGAACGAGAAGATGATCAGCGATCTTCCGCTCGGCGGCCGCAACGCCGGCGAACTGCTGAAGATCATGCCAGGCTTTGCCCGTACCAATGGGCTGAGCCAGGGAGCATCCTTCAACTCGAACGGCGCGGTAAGCAGCAACATCGGTCCGGCGGGCGACTACTCGTCCAACGGCACGCAGCCCAACGGCTCGATGGCCTACATGCTCGACGGCTCGAACCTGCTCGATCCGGGCAACATGGGCTCGCAGATCGCCAATATCAACCAGGACATGGTCTCTGAAATCAAGGTCCTGACCTCGTCCTACTCGGCCGAGTATGCCAAGGGCCCGGTGGTCTTCCAGGCTTTCAGCAAGACTGGCGGCTCGCACTTTCACGGCACGGGCTACGTGTATGCCCGCAACAGCGCGCTGAACTCCTGGGACTGGTATACCAAGCAAACGTTCCTGAACGCCGGCGGCGGTTCGGCGCTTGCGGCGAGTCTGCGCCCTGATGAGAAGTATTACTACTATGGCGGCAACGTCGGCGGTCCGCTGACTCTGCCGTTCCTCAACTTCAACAAGAACCACGACAAGCTGTTCTTCTGGGTTGGTTATGAGTACATGAACCAGCACCCGGCTGCAGCTCCGGTGTCGATGAACGTTCCCACGAATGCGCAGATGAACGGTGACTTCAGCAATGCAGACGTCGCAGGCATCATCGGCAGCCTGAACAACAGCAGCAACAGCTACGCCTATCGCGGAGTCGATAACAGCCCGAGCGGCAACAAGCTGTCGATTCCTTCTACCTATTGGGACCCGGTCATCAAGGGCCTGCTGGCCTCGGGCGCATATCCGAAGCCAAACGTGACTCCTAGTGGGACCAACTCCTGGAATAACTACGTATTCGCTGCCGCGAACCCGCAGAACCGCTATGAGGTTACCGGCAAGATCACGTATGCCTTCAGCGATAGCACCAAGCTGAATGCCTCCTATTCGCGCCAGGTGGAGAAGGACTATCACCCGACTGCGATCTGGTGGGCTCCCCAATGGACGGTGCCGTATCCTTCGCCGGTTTCGGCGCAGGCGGTCGGCAACTTTGTCATGGGCAACCTGACCCACGTCTTCAACGCGACGACGACCAACGAATTCGTCTTCAACTATTCGCGCTGGATCAATCCCAGCGTGCTTGACAACCCGAAGAAGGTTGACCGCACGGCTCTCAACTGGAATGTGGGAACCATGTTCAACCACGGCAAAACGATCTCGCAGATCCCGAATATCTGGGGTCCGTGGGGCGGCGCTCTGTCGAACATCTCCGAGCAGTCGTTCGTGGATGGCTTTGGCGGCGGCTCAGCCTTCGGCGGCACCAAACTGGGCTATGCGTTCTACGACAACTTCACCAAGAGCGTCGGCACGCATACTTTGAAGGCCGGTGTCTATTGGGACTATGAAGGCAACCAGCAGTCGAGCGGTTCCCCAGACGGCGGCGAGGCCACCGGCACCTACAACATGGGTTGGGGCGCCAACGGGACGGGCAACCTTGTGGCCGATATGATGCTTGGCCGCATCTCGAACTATACGGAACGCAGCTCGGACCCGGTTTCGCAGATCGGCTTCCATCAGTGGTCGGTCTACGCGCAGGATTCGTGGAAGGTCAACAAGCAGCTCACGCTAAACTACGGCATCCGCGCAGACCACGAAGGTCAGTGGTTTGGCGGTTTGATGGACGGTGACATGTGGCTCGGCGGCGGCGGCAAAAACAATGTCGGCTTCCAGGTCTTCGATCCGGCCAGCTTCGTCAATTCAGACAGCGCACCGGCCAACAGCGGTCTGAAGTGGCACGCCATCGACTCGTCGGTTCCACTCTCCGGCTGGGATTCGAAATTCCTCACCTTTAACCCGCGCATTGGTTTTGCGTATGACATCCTGGGTGACGGCAAGACCGTGGTTCGCGGCGGCTACTCCGTCTTCCAATACCAGGTCAGCACGCAGGTCTCCAGCGCATGGAGCGGACCTCAGGGATCGTTCTCCTACACCGCTTACGGCCCGAACCAGGTGGGTGGCGTGGAGTACGGCTATGCTGGGATCTCGCACATCACACCTCCGTCCAGCACGACGCAGAACGGCAGCAAGATCTACATGATGCAGAAGGGCGACAACAAGAATCCCTACACTGCTGACTGGAACATCACGGTTTCACGCTCATTGCCGTGGCGCTCGGTTGCCGAGGTTTCCTATGTGGCCAACCAGAGCAGAAACCTCATGGAGGACGGTTCCAACGGCGGTCTCGGCGACCTGAACCTGGTCGCGCCCGGTTCGGTCTTCCTGCCCGACCCGACCACCGCGAACGCAGGCCCCGACGGCTTGAGGACTCCCAGCGGGCCGAACTGCAAACTGAGCGACGGAGTCACTCCCGACGCTGATCAGAATTCCGTCTATTGCAAAAACGATCCGGGGCAGACTCACTACTCCAGCCTGCTTCCTACCTGGAACAACCTCGATTGGAGACCGAACCGGACGTACCAGCAAATGTACGTGCTGTCTCACGGCGGCTACGCCAACTACAACTCTCTGCAGGCAAGCTGGCAGAAGCAGACCGGCCAAGTGCTGTGGGTGGCCAACTTCACCTTCAGCAAGGCGATGGGCATCTGGGACTACGTCTCCAGCAACGGCGCGACCAGCGGTCCAAACGTGGACAGCTTCAGCGTCAAGAACAACTACGGTCCGCTGGCGTATGACCATTCCAGAATCCTCAACCTGACCTACATCTGGAACATGCCGAACTTCGTCAAGAACGGCAACCAGATCGTTCGCCAGGCTGTGAACGGATGGCAGATCTCCGGCATCACCAGCTTCCAGAGCGGCCCCCCGCTGCAGCAGAACACGGGCGCGAATTTGAATGCGAGCTATCCGAGCAGTCTGTCGGTGAAGTACAACGATACGCCGAATGCGCCGGATGACAGCATTCTGCTTCCGAATGGATTGCGCTCTGTGGCGATGAACCCTCAAACCTGGTTCGGAACCGGGTCTCAGCGCGTGATTATGCCTGTGGTCACTTGCGATCCTCGCAAGGGACTGCGCAATGGCCAGTACTTCAACCCCAAATGCTTTGCTCCTCCGAAGTACGGCCAGCAGGGCACCTTGGTGTGGCCGTATATTCACGGTCCGGCCTACTTCAACAGCGATCTGGCGCTCTACAAGAGCTTCAAGATCACTGGGAACCAGAGCTTCCAATTGCGTATTTCAGCCTCGAACTTCCTGAACCATCCGCTGAAGGAGTTCAATGCCGCTGGCGGCAACGCCGACGTGAACTTGAACTTCACCCATACGTATACCAGTGCGGAGGTTCCCAGCAACACCGCCAACCACAACCTGCAGTCACTCTCGCAGACCAACACCAACGCCACCACCACCGGTTTCCCGACGGCCAAGGCGGGCAACAGGTCGATACTTTTCTCGGCCAAGTACATCTTCTAAACCGGACTCTCGTCCGGCAGGCGCGAACTCGGTTTTCCGGGTTCGCGCCGAAGATGTACCTCTTCTCCAGTTCACGGAGAAGTCGACACACTCAATCGTGACGGCCGAGCGGCGCCTTTCCGGCGCCGCTTTGCCACGCGCGGCATTCCTGACGGTCGTCGCCCGATCGATGATACTCGGGCCCAGAACAGCCCATGCAGGGAGCGAGGTCGTTCAATATGAATCTTCCATCTTTGATGATCCCTTCATTTCAATGTCGTAATGCGTGCCGCATTGCGCGGCTCATGACGCCTTTTATCGCATTTTTTCTGAGCGGGACACTCCTTGTACTTGCCCAAAGCAAGACTTCGGTGCAGGTCGATCTCTCGAAAGAAAAGGCGACGGTATATTCGACCTCGATCGGCGCCTCGGCGGACCGCTGGGATAACTCGGCCTATAGCCCGGAAGCGTTGAAGAGCCTGCAGGACGCGGGCATCACGCTGCTCCGGCTGCCTGGAAGCCAGGGGATCGACGCGCTCTATCACTGGTCGACCGGCAAACTGGTGAACCCTTATCAGAACGACCGTGTTCCGGCCTTTGCCGACGAGAACAAATTTCCCGCCGTGGTGCCGGCAATCGACAAGCTGGGCACGGCGCTGGTGGCGGTCAACTACGGCACGAACCTGGATGGCTCCGGCGGCGGCGAACCGGCAGAGGCGGCGGCCTGGGTGGCTTATGCCAACGGCCAGCCTTCCAATACGCTGGTGATCGGCAAAGACTCCAAAGGCAACGACTGGAAGACGGTTGGCTTCTGGGCCGGGCTTCGCGCCGCGACACCGCTGGCCACCGACGACGGCTACAACCATCTGCGTATCGGTCACTCTGAGCCGCTAGGCATCATGCTGTGGACGATCGGTACCGATCCGTATAACAACGGTTTTTATGGCCAGGACCGCACAGCCGGAATGGATGCCGACAACTCCGGCAAGTATGGCGAGCCGGGCTCGCCCGAACCGGATCTGCACGCCGGCAAGCCGAACAACTCCAAGGATTGGAGCCGCTTCGAGAGCAACTCCAAGATGGGTCCGCAGGCCTACGGCGCGGCCGTCGTGGACTATGCCAAGGCGATGAAGGCCGTCGATCCCACCGTTCTGGTGGGCGCCTACGTCGTTCAGCCTCCGACTTCGGGAGGCGCACATGCGTTTGGCTCGAAGTGGAATGAAGGCGTACTGAAGGCTGGCTGCGCCAGCATGGACTTCAGCGCCGTGGGCATGTGGTTCGGCCAGGGCGCCGCGCCGAATTGGAAGGACTGGGTGGAAGAGGAAGACCTGCTGCTTCATGCCCGCTTTGCCGGGGATGCGAACAAACACCGTCCGGATATGAACGCGCTGGGGCAGAGCTACGGCCTGGTTGTGGGCGACCTCGCGGAGAAGTACAAGAAGTATTGCCCGGCCGGGCATCAGCCGCCGCTGGCCATTACCGGAATCGGCGCGGATGGCTGGCTGCCGGCCCAGAATCAACCGGCTATTGGCATGTTTGCAGCCGATTCGATCGCCACGCTGCTGGAATCGCAAGTCTATACCGTGATCTGGTCGCCGATCCATGGCTCCAAGGGTCAGAGCAATCCCACACTGCTGGATAGCGAAGGCAAGACGGGCACTGCGTATGAAGGCATCAAGCTGCTGCATACCGCCGCCGGCGTGGGCGATACCTTTGTGCAGGCCAGCTCAAAGCACGAACTGCTCGCCGTCCATGCGGTCAAGCGCCGCGACGGCGGCATGGCTCTGGTCTTCATCAACAAAAATCTGGAACATGCCATCGCGACTTCGGTCTCGATCAGTGGGTATCACTTTGCCAGCAAGGGCATCCGTTACGATTGGAACAAGGAATCGGTAGCGGCAGGCAAGGGTGTAGTCCAGGTTCCGATCGAGAATCTGGGAGCGAACTTCACCATCGATGTGCCTCGCTACGGAATCACCGTCGTGGTGATTCCAGCAAAGTAGGGCAGCCTGCCGCTGGCAAGTTGCCGCTGACGGCCGCGCCGATTCGCCGAGGAGCTTACCACGCAGATGGCCGTGTGCAAGAGATGGTGGATGACAGGGTGCGGAGTGGCGGCTTTGCTGGCTGCTCCGCTGGCGCTCGGCCAGGCGGCGCAGAAGCCCGCGGCCTGCCAGGGCCCGCAGGCCCTCGAAGCCAGGGTGCGTATCCAACATAACGAGCAGTCGTATGTAGAACTGGGCAACTGGTTCGGCGAACATCGTCAATTGGGCTGCGCGGAGCAGGTCTATGGCGACGGGCTGAAACGCTACACGCAGTCGGCTCCATTGAACTATCTGCTGGGGCTGGCTCTTTATTCAGATGGCAAATTCGATGCCGCGCTTGAGCCTCTGCTGCTCGCAGTGAAGCTGGATGGAAAGCAGATCAAGCCTTATCTGCTGCTGGGCGAAGCTCTGAGCCGCATGGGACGGCTTCCGGATGCAGCCCAGGCCTGGCAGGCAGCGCTTCAGATCGATCCGCATTCGACGATTGCGCTGGACGGCATGGCCAAGGCACTGATCTCAATCCATGCCTACGACGAGGTGATTGCGCTGCTTTCCGCAGAGCCGCCGGATGAGAATTTGAGCCTCGATCTAGGCGTCGCCATCGGCGGAACCGGCCAGCAGGATGAGGCTGTGCGCGTGCTGGGCGAGGCCATCAAGAAGTATCCTGACTCGGCCCGTCTGGTCGATGCGCTGGTCACGGTCTATGTGCATCAGCTCCGGTACAACGAGGCTGTGAGGGTCACCGGCGATCTGGCGAAACGCAGGCCCAACGATCTTGAAGCGCAGCGAATCTATCTGCGCGCTCTGCTGCTTGACAGCAATCAGGAGATCTCGATTCCGCTGGCGCACAAGCTGGTCGAGCGCGCTCCGCGCGACTCCGATATTCTCTTCCTTTGCGGCGCGGCAGAACGGCAGGCTGGCGACTTTGTGAATGCGCGCAAGCACCTGGAACTGGCTGCCGCCATCAATCCCAAGCACTTCAACACGCACTTCGATCTGGGCGCGGTGCTGGCCGAGATGCACCTGTACGCTGAGGCCGAGAAACAATTCAAGCTGGCAATCGAACTGGGAGACACGGAACCCGAGGTGCGTTTTCAGCTATCCCAGGCGCTGCGCAAGCAAGGCAAGACCGACGAGGCTGCAGAGCAGTTGAAGGTCTATCAGGCTCTGGTCAAGCAGAAGTCGGACAACACGCAGGCCGCGCAGAAGTCGACGCAGGCCGCCGAAGCCGCAGCCAAGGGCGACAAGAAGCAGGCCGCGGCGCTCTATCGCGAGGCCAGCGACACGCTGCCCAAGGAAGCCAAGCTCGCCTATCGCTGGGCGCTGGTTCTGAACGATCTTGAAGACTATGCGACTGAGCGGCTCGCGCTCGAACGCGCTGTACAAGACGATCCAGCCTATGCAGTGGCCCACAATCAGCTTGGCTACGTCTATTCCAAGTTGGGCGAAACCGCGCTCGCCGAAGAGCAGTTCAGGCAGGCGGTCAAAACGGCTCCTCGATATGTGTCGGCGTGGATTTCGCTGGCCGCAAGCCTGGCCATGCAGTCAAAGTTTCCCGAGGCGCGCGAGGCAATCGAGAACGCTCTGAAGATTGACCCGGAGAACAAGAGCGCGCAGGAGTTACGAAACAGCCTTCCTGCGCCGGCACAATAATCACCACAGCCGTTCGTATTCAAAACTGAATGTGAAGATTCGCACGCGGCACCGGGTGTGTCACACTACTTTTGTCAGGTTCAATTTGTGAAGCCAGAGAAGAAAGACGATCAGCCAAGGCTCCCTTTGCGCCGCGATCTGCTGCGCACCATCCCGGCTGCGGTTCTTTGCTCGCTGCTGCCAAGACATGTGCAAGCGGCTATGGCGCCGAAGGCCGCGCCTACGCCGTTTTCGCGCTTTGTCGATGTAGGTAAAATTGCGGGGCTCACCGAGCCCACCATCTATGGAGAAACAGATGGCTTCACTTACATCATCGAATCGATGGCCTGCGGCGTAGCCTTTATCGATTACGACAGCGACGGCTGGCTCGACATCTTTATTCCGAGCGGACGCCGGCTGACTGACACTCCAGCTTCAGCGACCAATCGCCTCTACAAGAACAACCGCGACGGCACATTCACCGACGTGACTGCAAAGGCAGGTCTGCTGCATACCGGCTGGGCGCAGGGCGTCTGTGTGGGCGACTACAACAACGACGGCTGGGAAGACCTCTTCATCACCTACTACGGCCAGAACCAGCTCTACCGCAACAACGGCGACGGCACCTTCACCGATGTCACCGAGAAGGCGGGTCTGCTGCATCCGAAGACGCGCTACAGCAGCGGATGCACTTTCGTGGACTACAACTGCGACGGCCTGCTGGATCTGTTTGTGGCCAACTACGTCGATATCGACCTGGCCACCGCGCCCAAGCCCTCGCTTTCAGTGGTGAACTGCAACTATGAAGGCGTGCCGGTGAACTGCGGACCCAACGGGCTGGCGAAGGCCAAGAACTATCTCTACCGCAACAATGGCGACGGCACTTTCACAGATGTCTCCGGTCCATCGGGCATCGACAAGGCGACCGGATCGTATGGCCTGACTGCCGTTGCCTTCGATGCGGACGAAGATGGCTGGCCGGATATCTTCATCGCCTGCGACTCGACGCCGTCGCTGCTGCTGATGAATAACCACGACGGCACTTTCCGCGAGGAGGCGTTGATCCGCGGTGTTGCCTTGAGCAGCGACGGGCGGCAGATGGGCGGCATGGGAGTCGGCCTGGGCGATTACGATCTGGACGGCCACCTGGACATTGTGAAGACCCACTTCGTCCACCAGCCGCCGGGAATCTATAAGAACGACGGCAAGGGAAACTTCGACGATCTCACGAACGAGAGCGGCCTGAGTGCCGAGTCGCGCTTCATCGACTTTGGCGCGGGCCTTTATGACTTTGACAACGACGGATATCCGGACATCATGATCACCACCGGCACTGTCTATCCTGAGCTGGCGCGATACGTCCCCGGCTATACGGTGCGTTCACCGCGGCTGCTCTTCCGCAATCTGCGCAATGGGAAATTCTCATTGGTCACCAGCGAGTCTGGCCCTGACATCAATGCCCAGCATTTAAGCCGCGGATTGGCCTTTGGCGACTTTGACAACGACGGCGACATCGACGTGCTGATCATGAACGTCAATGAGCCGCCGACGCTGCTGCGCAACGATGCTCCCAAGGAAAACCACTGGATCAAGCTGCGACTGGTGGGTGTGAAGAGCAATCGAAGCGCCATCGGCGCGCGGGTGATTGCGCGTTACGGCGGAAAGGTGCAGGCGCAGGAGGTGCTCAGCCAGTCGAGCTTTCTTTCGGCTTGCGATCTCAGGGTTCACTTCGGGCTGGGCGCTGCGAAGACCGTCGATCTTGAAATTCGCTGGCCCTCGGGCATCGTGCAAAAGATGACCGCGGTTGCCGCCGATCAGATTCTCACCGTCCGCGAGAATGTCGAGAGTCCGGCGCACTGAGCAGAAGAGGATTCGGCCGATGCGGCGGGGACAGAGGGCTGGAGACTCAGTGTCCTGTCTTTGAAATTGATAACAGAATTCAGAGCGTGAAAATGCAGATTCTTCGACTCACCACCCCCAAACTCCACCCCACGAACCAAGATCCGTTCGTGGGGACCCCGGCTGAAAAACGTTTGGAGCCCCGTTCGCTCAGGATGACAACTACATCGTAAATAAATATAAATAATCAACATAGCATTTTGCTATTATCTATACGAGTCCTGCACAGATACGCAGGGTCAATGACTTGCCAGAAATATCTGCACGGAATCTGCACAGAACGAGTCAAATGATGGAGGCGAATATGGCATTCGTCACCGACAAAGCGGAACTCAAACCGGGACTGATTATCTTCCGGCGCGGCGACGTGGAGCATCGGATGTGGTATTGCCGCATGAAGATACCCAAAGCCGACCGCTACAAGACGGTTTCGCTCAAGACGACCGACATCGAGGTGGCGCGGGAACGCGCCTTCGACCAGGACGCAGACATCCGGTTTCGATTGAAGCATGACGTTCCTGTGTTCAACCATCCCTTCCGCGAGGTCGGTAGAGAGTATCTGCTGATCCAGGAGGCGCGGGCGAAACGCGGAGAGATCAGCGCGGCGCGACCCAAAAAGGTTCGCGCCATTATCGAAGGCGCTTTAGACAGATATGTAGGCTCAACGCAGGTCCATCTTATCGGTGACGAGCTTTGGGGCGGCTATCCGGCATGGCGGCGAGAGAACGGCGCGGGACGCAACAGGCGCAACGGCGTTCGGGAAGTCACTGCCGACATGGCGCAAGCCTTCGCGGATAAGGAAGCCAAGCGCCGCACCAAGGTTCAGCAAACCCTGGGCATCAGAGTTTTGAAGCCGATTGAAGTCAATCCTTCGGAAGAACGGACGGTTCCTTTTATTAGCGATTCCACCATCCGCTTAGAGATGTCCATCTTTGGTGCGGTGATGAATTACGCCATCAAGAAACGTTACGTTGCGGCCAGCCAGCGTTTCGACGAGCGCCCCAAGCTCAAGACGATGAGGCGCGATGAGTTTACGCTGGAGGAATACCGCAAACTTCATACTGTCGGAAGGAAGTGGATTGCCGGGACGAAAAAACCTTCAAGCGTCTGGTATCGTACCGTCACCTACAACATGATACTGATTGCCTGCAATACAGGCATGAGGCCGACGGAGATGAAGAATCTCCGCTGGCGCGACATTATGCCGGCAAAAGACCGCGAGGGGCATGAGATCGTTGTGCTTTTTGTCCAGGGCAAAGGCAAGTCGCGCAAGCTGGTAGCTCCCAAGAGCGTTGGAGATTATCTAGAACGTATCCGCGTTATTTCCAAAGCCACGGAACCGGACGACAGAGTCTTTACCAACGTCACGGGCAAGCCTGAAAAAACTCTCTACAGCAAGCTGATTGCCGACCTACTGGACGAGGCGGATTTGCGCGAAGGCACGCAGGGTGTTCCGCGCTCGACCTATTGCTTCCGGCACACCTACGCCACGCTCCGATTGCAGGAGGGCGTGGACGTGTATTTCCTTGCCGAGCAGATGGGAACTTCCGTCCACATGATTGAAACCCACTATGGACACGTGAACACGATCAAGCACGCGGACCGCGTGTTACAGGGCATGGCGGGATGGGAGCTGCCGCAACCGGACGACGCCAAGGCCAAGGCGTCGAAAGCGGCAGAGACCCACGATAAATCCAAAAGAGGTCAGCGCAACAAGCCACGTTGACCGTGAACCTCCCGAAGCCGTTTTTGCCGGAGCCGCTGGCGGAGGCTGGCGCAGGGAAGCGTCATCCCATCGTCCGGCCCGGACGCTCTTAACCGGGATTGTCCAGATTTGCCGCTGCCCCGCCGGGGCGTTCTTAGCGGCAAATCTCTCTGCACGTGCTGCCGCTGGCGGCTGTACTCAGTGCAGCCCCGGACCCTTTGGTGCCGGGAAGGAGTTAGGTAGGCGGCTCTTCGGAGCCGCCTTTACACATTGCCTCAGAAATGCACAACTGGAGCCTCTTCTATAATTGACGCGACCCCAGAACTGCAAAGGAAGAGTTGGGAAAGACGGTCAGCTCCCATGAACATATGCATATGCGGCAACCCAGCCGACGGCAACGGCACAACGTGCAAAAGGTGTGCTGCGCTCCATGAACTTGGGTTAAAGGCGGGCGCGACGGATGCAGAGGTAAAGACTGCTTACCGTTTGAATGTGAAGGCATGGCACCCTGACCGTTTCCCCGGTGACGAAAAGTCAAAAAGTGCCGCGCAAGAAAAACTCAAATGCATCAATTCAGCATACGAGTTTCTCAACTCGCCGTCTTCGCAGAGAGGTCAGCCATACCGGCCAAAAGCAGCTGCTCCACCTGCACAGCCTCAAGATCCGACCCAGCAGAAGCAAACATCAGCAAAGCAGCCGCCGAGGGCAAACGCCACAAGCCAAGCCCCGCCAAGGCCACCAAATCCGGCGCCCACACCTCAGCCGCCCCCTTATTGGCAGCCACGGCGTCTGAATTGGACGCCTTCGCCAGGCCTAAAGAGCTTGCTAAGAGTCGCAGCATTTGCATGCGCGGTGGGCTTCAGTAGGCTTCTCTGGCAAACCTTTGACACAAAGCCGAAAGAAAACGCCTATACAAAAGCATACGATCAGCAACGGGCTAAGGCCTTGGGAGAGATTGATGATCAAAAGCCCAACTCTGGCACGAAGGCAAATCCGCAAAGTGAAAACGCCTACGATAAAGGCAAGTACAGTTACAACCACAAGGATTACGTCAGCGCCAGGTTACTGTTTACCCAAGCCTGCGATACCGGAGAAATGAAGGCTTGTAACTACCTCGGCTATCTCTACGCACGGGGCCTCGGCGGTGATCAAGACAGGGAAAAGGCGCGCGATGTTTACCAGAAGGCATGTGACCAGGGAACCCTGTCTAGTTGCGCAAGCCTCGGGTCTCTATACCAAGATTCTGGAAACAGAGATGATGCACGAAAGTATTTTCAGAAAGCCTGCGACGGCGGAGTAAAAGAAGCCTGCAACCTCCTGCGCAATATCCAGTAAGCCGAAGAGCGGCGTGGGAAAACACGGGAGAACGAGACGAGAAAACGGAAATTTGTTGGATGGGCGCTGGCTACGGCATTAACAATTACGGCGCTTTCAGCCCTGGCGCAACAGGACGAGGGGCCAATCCTGCGCCCGAAGAGCGCAACGGTTAAACCGACCGGAGCAACGCTGACGGTGACGTGCGATCTAGCCTGCATCTGGAAGCTGGACGGCGAGCCGGAGGGCCGCATTGAAGCTGGAAGGTCGGCTAAGGCGAGAGTAGAACTCGGCCAGCACATGGTGGTCGCCGTAACCGAAGACGGCAAAGATCAAGCACAGCAACCAGCGATCAAGGTGAGCAGGCAAGCGGTTGTAAACATCGAACTCAAGCCGGTGCGCGATGCACGCCTAAGGGCTGAGCAGGAGGCGAGGGACAAGGCAAACATGGCGGCGCAAGACAAGACGGCGCAAGAGGCGCGAGACGAGGCATGGCGAGAGGCGCAATTCAAGGCGGCACAAGAGGCGCGAAACGAAGCAGAGCGGGAGGCGGGAGACAAGGCCGCGCTGGCAGCGCTGGTCTGGACCGACCCGGCGACGGGGTTGATGTGGGCGAAGAATGACAACGGCAGCGATGTGAACTGGAAGCAGGCGTCGGATTATTGCTGGCACCTGAAGTTGGCCAGTCACGGGGATTGGAGTTTGCCGACGATTGACGAACTAGAGGGTATCTTCGACAGAAACGCATACGAGGTGGAGCGGGACAATTACGATCTTGGACAGGGATATCACGTAAAGGGAAACCTGCAACTGTCCGGCTGGCAATGGAGCAGCTCGCCGAGGAGCACCTCCTCCGTGGAGGCTTGGAGATTCACCTTCACCGGGGAACGGCACCCCTTCCGGATGAGCGACGGCAAGGCCCTACGCGCATTGTGTGTGCGTCGTTCCGGAGGGTGAAGTGGGTTCCTTGATCCATTGGTCAATTTCCCTCCCTGCCCTGTACTTATTGGGATTCTTTCGAGGTTGCCCGAAACGCATCAGATCATGGTTCCATACTTTGCTTGGGGCGATTATGAATGCCAGGAACGCGAACATTCAGACGGGGAAATGCAAGCTCTGCCTCAAAGAGAAAGACCTTCAGGATAGCCACTATTTGAGTGCCGGACTTTACAGGATAGCCAGGAAACGCGGAGGTCCCAAGGTTAGGACGCCAAAGATCATCCTTGGAAGCGACAGACAGATTCACGAATATTTACTCTGCCGAGATTGCGAGCAACTATTCAGCAGAAATGGCGAAGATTATGTCCTGCGTCTTGTAAAGCAGAGCGATGTCAATTTCCCTTTGTTGACGATGTTGAATCGACATCTACCCATAGCGGAGGGTCCGAACAACGGCTCTGCATTCTCGGGTTCGGAGTTAGGGATTGACTCCGGCAAGTTGGGTTATTATGCCCTGAGCATGTTCTGGCGCGGGGCGGTACATACCTGGAAGACTCTCGGCGGGCAGACGACCTCGGTCCATCTGGCCCCGAAGGACCAGGAAGCGATTCGTAGATTTCTTCTCGGAGAACGTGGTTGGCCACCCGGAATCGTCATGCAGGTGACGGTATGCACTGATCTGATCTCCCAAGACAACGTGCTTGCTCCCGTGAATTGGGACAATCAGGCTTGCGTAGGCTGTTTGATGGTGGTGTTTGGAATTCACTTTGACCTTATTTGCGGAGTTCCACCCGAGTCAAGGGACTGGAATTTATGTTGCGTAAACTCTCCGGCGCGAGTCATCTTTCGGCATACATTTGAAGACTCCACGCGGGAATCTCTTAAACACCTGAGAAGTCAGGCGAAGATCGCTACGAACCTAAAGCGAAAGAAAGAATAGCTTAAAATTGCCTTGTCAGCTTTGATGCGCTCCTCCGCCTCGGTGACACTGAGGATGTGCTCGGCACAAGACGATTCGGCGGGCATCCAGAAAGACGTAAAAGTCTAATTGAGAATTGTAACCAAGCCATTAACTCTTATCACTTTACATTTCTAACTTCACACCGCATCAGTGAGGGCTCCTGCCCTACGCTCCAGGCGCACCGCAGTGAAAAACGGCGCGTCTTGCGCTACCCCTCTAGCGGACCTGTGTCCTGTCCGCAACGCCTACCCCGACGAGCCAAAGCAATTCGGAAGTGTTCCTAAATTTCTTCTTTTATCGAGCGCCCCCGCTTCATGCGGCTTTATGGCAGAGGCGGTCGGAACCTGTCAATGCTCTCCGCTTCGCTTCGATGAACGCGCAGGAGAACGCGCGGCATTGACAGAACCCTCCGCGCCTCTGCCGTGCCACAAGAGCCATGAAGCGGGGGCACTCAACAAAAGAAATTTGGTTTGATTGAGAGCCTTTCGCTCATGGACGCCAATCGGCCCTTTGGGGCTACGCAGGAGCATCGTTATGGAACACAGCAACAGCGTTACCAGCATCGCAGCCACCACCGCCAGCAACGGCACAACCCGCAGCCAAGCTGCACCGCACAGGAAAAATGCGGCGCAGCAAAACCGCAGCGATTCGCCCTATCAAGGCCGGACAGCGCAGAGAGACAATCCAACTCAACTCATCATCAAGCAGGCTGTGGATTTTCTAATCCGGCAGGTAGAAGCGGGCAAGAGCGAAACACTCGCCGCCTATCTCGGAGCAATGGCCCACTTCCACAACTACTCTTTCGGCAACATCCTTTCCATCGCCCATCAGAGAGCAGTGACATAGTGCTACACCTCGCTGGAGTCAGTAAACATGCGGGTTTGCGCGTCGCTGGATACGCACGATGGAGTGCGGCGGCCGGTGTGAACCAGGCGAACCGCTCTGTGGACAGCCGGAAGATCGAGATGCTCGCGTTCGATCATCCATGGAGCATACTTGACGATCTGCTTTGCCGGAAGCGTCTTCTGTGCGACCAGTCGGCGCACGACCGCATCGCTGACCTTCAACATGACCGCGGCTTGCTGCATGGTGATCCAGCGGCGCTGCTCCGGCGGCGGGCACGCCGGGAAGCCCTTGGTGTGGCGGACGTGTTGTACACGCTTTTCTGTCCATGTGTTGCCGATGCCGGTGCGATAACCAAGTCTATTCAGGATAGAGACGATTGCGCTATCTTCACAGACCAGAGCGAGCTCACGAATCAACTCCGTTACTTCTTCCGAGTTGACGTGATCGTGATGGCCGGTACGATTCTTGCGTACGGTAAACTCCGTGTGAATACCGCCAACCCAGTGTAGCTTCAGATGCACCGTGGGAGGATCGTCCGTGGTGTCCGCCACGATTTCTTCAAGTACAGTGCGGAGGATGCGCTTCTTCAGAGATGCTGGCGAACTTGGATGATCCCATAGTTTCTCCAGATCCTCGCCAAGCGCGAGCAGTTGCTCCTGTTGTTCAGAAGTCAACTGCGGCGCAGCGATGGCGGCTTCCTCCAAGCGACGCTCCATGTCGGCAACTTGCGCCCGAGATTGGTTCCAGCGCTTCTCCAACTCGGCCGCAACAAGCCGGTTCTCCGGCTCAGTGGCTTGATACTGCCGTTCGATGCGACTCGCTTCATAACGAGCTTTCTGAACCGCGAGTTCCAGCGCGCGTCGTTTTTCATCCGTCTGCGTCTGGCTCTTTTCCAGAGCATCAAACGCCGATTGTATGCCGACAGGCCGCAGCGCATCGAGGACCTCCGCGGCCACTTCCTGATCTACGCGCGTTCCCGCGAAGGTAATGCAGGTGCGTACCAGTTGCCGGCTGCGGTCACCGCTACACCAGTAGCGCGGCAGGGGACCGTGCAACTTGCTGTTGGTATAGGTCACCTGCAAGGTGCGCCCGCAGCGGCCACATCGCAACAGGCCCGCCAGGAGTGCAGGGCCGTTGCGCGCTGCGCCCTGGTTCTGTCCCATGCGAGCGTTCCATCCTGCATTTGACCGGATCTGTTCCTGGTTGCGCATAAACTCTTCCCACGTAATATAACCTTCATGGTGGTCAGGAATCACTACTTCCCACTTTTCCTGCGGACGAGCGTGGCCGCGAGTCTTGTATGCGCGGCCTTCGACGATGGCAGTGCGGGTCTGCTTTCTGCCCCAGACGAAGACCCCGGCATAGGTGGGATTCTTGAGGATGCCGATGATGGTTGGGTAAATCGGTTCTGACCAGACCACCTTGCGGTAGCCGGACTCGCGTGATAACACCGGAATCAGCAGCTTCTCATCCCGATACCAGAGCATGACCTGGCGTACGCTTCCCAGTTCGCGGAACTTGCGGAAGATGCCAGTGATGGCTTCCTGTATTTGGCGATCCGGTGTCTTCTCGATGCCTTCGTTTTCCGTGCGGATATAGCCAGCAGGCACTTGCGTCAACACAAGACCGCGCCGCACTTTATCTCTGTGAGCTTCCATCGCTCGCTGCCTGAGCAAGCTCATTTCGAACTCGCTCATAGTGCCCTTCAGCCCAAGAAGAAGCCGGTCGTTTAATATGCCGGGATCGTATACGCCATCGTGATCGATGACCAGCGTGCCCGCCATGGCACAGAGATCGATCAGATGATGCCAGTCGCGATTGTTCCTTGCCAAACGTGACGCTTCGAGTGCCAGCACCGCTCCAACCTTGCCAGAGCATACTGCAGTCAACAGTCGCCCAAACCCCGGGCGCTCCACTGATCCGGTGCCGGAGCGGCCCAAATCTTCGTCGATCACGGTAACACGCTGGAAGCCGAGCGTATGAGCGCGTTCGCGTAGATCATACTGGCGCCGTTGACCTTCCAGCCGTGTGCGCACCTGCTGCATCGACGACTGGCGGACATATACATAGGCTTCACGTTCGGTGTGGATCGGCTGAATCTTCTCGCTCATCACTCTCCTCCTTGGTTGTTCCACGTACGGCTGCAAGCAGCATGTGGCTGAGTAACTCCCGGCAGCGTGTCTGCACTGCCTCCGGAAGCTCCGGCGTGTTGGGGAACTCCCACAGAAAGACTCCCTGGCGTGGTGGACTCATGAGCACCTCCAGACGAAGATGCTTCTGAAGCTACCGGACCGGGAGCAGAAGAGGCAGGCGATTGTGCATCAAGGAGCGAGCGAAGTGCCGTGAGCGCTGACAACGCCACGGTTGGATGTGCGACAACATCCATTCCACGGCATCGTTCTTCATCCAGCATCCAATCAGGAATCACAAGCTGATAGCCGCTCGTAAGAGCTACCTGCACCTGATGGGGGCCGAACGAAACGGACTTGCGCACCACAGTTACAGTTTGTCCATAGAACGGGTGATGAGGATAGTGAACCGTCAACGAAACATGGGTAGTGTGTGAGTGCTTTGCAGCGGCCCACGGCTACGCGCGTCGCGGGATTCGGCACATGGAAAGAGATGGGCCGGTTCGTGAAGCGCGGCGAGAGGGGCATCCAGATTCTCGCTCCCATCGTAGGCCACCGGCGCAGGAAGGACGAGCAGGACGCAAACGCCAATCAAGAAGCAAAGCCAGCCTCTGTGCTGATCGGCTTCCGCGCCGTCTATGTCTTCGACCACTCGCAGACCGAAGGCGCAGAGCTTCCTGAGTTCGAGCACAGCATTACCGGCGAAGTGACCGAGCAGCGCGAACGGCTGATTGCTTTTCTCGACGAGCAGAACATCAAGCTCGAATACAACGAGAAGATTGCCCCGGCGCTTGGCGTGAGCTACGGCGGACGAATCGCCTTGCTGCCCGGCCAATCAAAGGCCGAGGAATTCACCACGCTGGTACACGAGACCGCACACTTATGTTGCGCTGAAAAATATGTTGCGTAGCAGCTTCGAGGGTGGAAACCATGCGGCTGTTTGGCGCAGCTGACGCAACATAAGTATTCAGATGGAACGAAGGAAGGCCATCGTAGAAGGGCTGTTCTTCCATGACCGCATTGGCACGGTGGGCGTGGAAAGTGCGTTGGTGTGAGTTAGCATCTGAGCCTTGCGTTCCAGATCGACTTCAGCATAGATGTTGGTGGTGTCAATAGAAACGTGTCCAAGCCATGCGCGGATCGTGTTGATGTCCACGCCGGCGCGGAGTAGATGCGTGGCAGTCGTGTGTCGAATGACGTGGGGACTGATGCGTTTCCGTGCGAGCGACGGACAATGTGTAGTTGCCTTGTGTGCATATCTGGAGACGAGACGATGAATGCCGTGGCGGGTGATAGCTTGTCCGCGATGGTTCAGGAATACAGGCTCATCAGGTGATCGATTACGCGTGAGCGCAAGTAACTCTGTGGCCGTGGCAGGCCACAAAGGACAACGACGTGTCTTGCGTCCCTTTCCGCATATCTCAGCGTCACTCATGGCGTTGGTTCGCAGATGCAGGCTTTCAATCCGCAGAGATGCTGCTTCCGAAGCGCGGGCTCCGGAGTTGTACAGAAACTGGAGCAGCGCATGATCACGTCGGCCCAGTGCAGTGTGGCAGTCGGGCGCGGCGAGCAGGGCATCCATCTCCGGCTTTTCCAGGTAGGTGAGTTCATTACGTTGGAAGCGTTTGAACGGCACGGCGCGAATCGAAGCGCACCATGCAACGTGCTCCGGGCTATGTTCGGCAAGGAAATGGGCCAGTGCATGGATAGCGGCTAGTCGCTGGTTGCGGGAGCGGATCGAGCACTTGCGCTCGCGTTCCAAGTGATCGAGAAAGTGCTTGAGGGTATCGTTGGAAAAATCGGCTACACACAGGCGGTCGATGGGTTTCCTTTTGCGGGTGCTGACAAACGGCAGCAGGATCGCGAACGTGTCACGATAGCTGCGCTGAGTGTTCCGGGAGAGGTTGCGTTCCGCCACCACGTGTTCCAGGAGAAACCGCCGCACCCAAACGCCGAGCAATCGATGGTCAGACATGGGGCACCTCCGGGCGGGCATAGCGTTCGAAACACAGGCTGGCTTGCTGGAGCAGTTCTGTTGTCATCGAGAGATAGCGCGCGGTGTCTTGAATCCTGGCGTGCCCAAGATAGGTGGTCAAGTGCGGCAGCAAACGTTGCACGTTCTTGCCTTCGCGATACCAGGTGACAAGCCGGACCACGGCAAAGGTATGACGGAAATCATGCAGCCGCGGCTGAAATCGTGCCGATGTAGAGCGATGGACACCGGCTTCTTCACGCAGCCGCTTGTGAACCAGTTCTGCGGTCTGGCGCAGAATGCGCTCATTCTTGATAGTCCCCAGCAGTGGTGTAGTCTCCGCGCGCATAGCTGGCGGCCACTGTTGATCGATGTACGCTTCCAGGACGCGGCGCAGGTCGGGACCAATGGGAACCAGTCGGCTCTTGAAGAACTTGGTCTCGCGAATGGTGAATACAGCGGTGTCGTGATCGAAGTCTCCAAGGTTCAGGCTCAATGCTTCACTGATCCTGAGACCTGTGCCGTACAGAAGTAACAGGAGTGTGCGGACGGTATCAGGCGTCAGAAGCCAGACGAAACGGTGGCGCGAATCGGCGGCGTCTATGAGCTTCCGCATATCCTCGTTACTATAGATGTAAGGTTGAGACTTCTCGGGTACCTGTGGCTTGCTGCGCGGCAAAGGGCTTTTCTGGACATAATGGCGGGCAACAGCGTAACGGTAGAAGGCTGTCAGAGTGTGATACTTCGCAAACCAGAACGAAGTCACACGCCCCTTTCCGTCCAAATACTGGCGGACGGCCTGCGGACGAACCTTCCGTAAATCGCCGTCGCCCACGTTCTTGATGAAGGCGTGCAAGATGACGGCCTCGCTGCGGAAGCCCATGCCGAGAGAACGCTTGTATGCGATGTACACTTCAATGGCCTGGGAAAGCTTCATAGCAGACCTCCAAGACTGATCGCGGCGACAGCCTGAAGTGCTTCCATACTGCCTCTGGGATAGATCGGAGTGGCGAGATGTGCGCTGCGCTCGGCATAGGCGGCCAGATTGCTCAAATCGAGTTGACCCACTTCGCGCAGTGCGGTGATGTCTACCTTGGCGTACATCTGTGTGGCCGCCAGGGAGACGTGGCCGAGATGGTCGGCAATATCCTTCATCGAAAAACCTTCGGCCAGCAGATGAGTGGCGCAGGCATGCCGAAGCCCATGAGGGCCATAACAAGGTGGCACTATCCCCAACCTCACAAACCGCTTCCGTAGCTTCGCACCGAAGCCCGCCCCCGTGAGTGGCCGGAATGGCTGAACCTGGGTGAGAAAAACTTCGCGGCGTGGGCATCGCGGGCGCACTTCGCGCAGATAGCGCAGAATAGCTTCTCCCACGGCTGCCACCAAGGGATAGCGCTGGGTCTTGCGCTGCTTGGAGCGGTGAACACGGATCACCTCCTGTTCCCAGTCGATGTCGTCCAGACGGAGCTGCCGCACTTCACCGCTGCGAAGCCCATAGACGGTAATGAGCAAGAACATGGCGTAGTCACGAATGTCTCCTGGACTGTCGCCGGAGGATGCCTCCAGAAGGCGTTTCACATCACCCCACGGCGGTCCTTGCGGCAGGCCTTCCAGCTTGTAAATGCGCGGCGCATCGATGGTGTCAACCAGCCCCGCTGCGCACCAGCGCCTGGTCTGCGCAAAGCGTATAAAGTTGCGCAATACTGAGACATGCGCCACGATGCTGGTCCGCTTCCAGCGGTGTTGTCCTGACATCGTGGAGATAAAGGAGGAGATGTCTTCTGGCGTAATCGCGCGCAGAGTCTTGTGCCTACCGGCAATCCAACTCAGGAACATGATCAAAGAATGCTTCGCGCGCACGATGGTCGCGGGGGCGAACCCGCGCTCTTGTTCCTCGAAACGCAAGAAGGCGTCCAGTTCGGTGGCAAAGACCTGCTTGATCAGAGGTGTCTGCAAGCGGCCCAAGAATCGCATCCAGTTGGTCGCATGGAAGACAAACCATCTCTCCATGTTGTGCCGGTAGCTCTGGCATCCGCCGAGCGTGGTGCTCCACTGCTTGGCAGCAGCTTCAATCTGCGTTGGCGTGACGGTAGCTTGATCCAGTGGAAGGCGCTCTGCCATGCAATAGAGCAGGCCTGTAACAGCCTTCAAAATAGAACGGGAACGGCCCTCTGCGACCAGAAATGACAGATAGCGGTCCCGTTCTGCGGCATACGGTCCGTTACAGTGGCGGTTGACATGGAAACGTCGGGAAAGAGTCCGTTCAAACAATGGTGGATCTCCCTTATGTGAAGTTGATCCGCCAAGTATCCGCTATATGTTATGTTGCGCACAAAGTGCGTTCCGTCCAGTAAATACCCATCTGAATCGCGCCAACGCAACATAATTTATGACGCAACATAAGTGTGATTATGTTGTGCGCAGCATAATCGCACGAACTCTTGCACAAGACCGAGCGCCGCACCATGACCACCGCCACAGTGCGCGAGACCGAAGCCGAGGCCGTGGCCTTCATTGTTGGACAGGCCATCGGTCTTGAGATGGGAACCGCTTCGAGCGACTACATCCAGATGTACAACAGCAACGCAACTCTTCTGGCTGAGAGCCTTGAGGTCATCCAGCGTACATCCGCTGTGATTCTTGCCGCCATCCGCGATGAAGAAATCGCGGAAACGGCCACCGCGCCGGAGCAGTTCGCGGCGGCCTAATGCACACATCCTGAGCGGGTGCGCTTGGGAGTGTGCCCGCTTGCGCACTCAAGCAAGATTCAACCGGAATAGGAGATTCCCCATGAATACCACTGTTATCAATGCCACCGAGTACCGCGATGTTCCGCTCGCGGCCCTCTTCGAGTCCATCACCAATCCACGCCACCATTTCGACGAGGCGTTCCTGAAAGGGCTCGCAGCCAGCATCCGCGCCAATGGTGTGCTTTCGCCACTGCTTGTGCGACCCAAGAACGAACGCCTTGAGATTGTATTCGGAGCGCAGCGTTACCGCGCTGCGCAGATTGCCGATGCCGCCACGGTTCCGGTCAGCATCCGAGAGATGACCGACGCGCAGGTGTTGGAGGCGCAGCTAGTCGAAAACCTCCAGCGCCGTGATGTTCACCCGATGGAAGAGGCGCAGGGTTTGCGCGCGCTGCTCGATCTGGAAGTACCCAAGTACAGCATCGAGCAGATTGCTGCCAAGACGGGCAAGACATGCAAGTACACCACCGAGGCTATCGTTGCGGACGGAACGGACAAGGGCGAAATCCGCAAGGTGTGCGCCAATCCCGATTGTCCTGTGCATCACCCGAAGAAACGGCAGCGGCGGACGAACACCGATGCCGCGATGAAGGCCGCTCAGGAAAAGCAGCGCCGGGAGGAAGCGCAGGCCCAGGCCAACGGGTTGCGCGTTCTGAGAGCCGTCGGCGACGCGGTTCCTGTGCGCCTGATGAAACGCGACCTGCTGTTTGTTGTGTCGCGGCTCTCCGCGATGCTGGACGAGCGCAAACTTGCCGTCCTCATCCGGCTGCATGGCGTGCGCAAGCCCAAGGACCGCGAGGCCCCCGCGAAACTGCTGGCGGCTTTTCTGCCCAAGGCCGAGGAAAGCAAACTAGGCCGCATTCTTGTGGAGTCAGTCATTCTCCTGACCATGCACAATCAGGCCGACGCCGCGAAGATTCTCCGCGATGCCGCGCACGTCTACAAGGTGGACGTTGACGCAATCTCCGCGACCGTCAAGCAGGAGTTCGCTGCGAAGGAGAGAGGAAAGGCCAGCAAAAAGGCTGCGTCCAGGTCGGCATCGAAGCCCGCGAAGAAAGCAGCGGCCTAACCTGCCAGTAACAAGAAACTCTCGCGGAGCCAGCAGGATCGGCTTCGCATTTTCATGCCCGCTGCTCGTCTGCCCGCCCTCATGCGATGCCCCGGACGAGCGCCTGGGCGACATTCTGGCCCTCCCGACGAGCAGCCCAGCCCGCGCATAGCGGCCTACCGTGACTGCCATAAATCCTGCGAGGATGGATTGCGATGGTATCGGAATGGTTGCAGACCGAAGTGTTCCATCACACAGCCGGATATTGCAGGGAGGCGACTGGGGGAATTTGGGTTGGGAACCAGAAACAAAAGTCCCTCCTTCAGATTCCGCTCCGCGCGGGCAGCACAGGAGAGCAGAGAGTCGTGGCACACCGCAACCATCGCAATGCAGCCAGCAGGCCAAGCATCTACCGGACCCATCGAATACCGCGCTTCCTACCGCCCCTCTATCTATTCCGTCTACATGCCCGCACGGAGCTGTTTTGAGGATGCGCCGCACTTTTACAGCACGCTCTTTAACGAGCTGGTACACGGCTCCGGCCACGAAAATGCCAAATCAAGAACTTGCAGTCTGACGCACAGCTACGAATTCGCACATTATCGATGGCCTGACTGCTGAGCATTTTGGACTTTGATTGTCCAGTGAGCAACTAACTGTCTTGATCGGAGACTAAAACTGTGACGCAATTCACAATTTCTGTGAAAATAGGCCTCCAAAATCGGAATTCAGAATAATTCCTTGACACATGACGGAGTTATTGGTAACACACTTATGGGTGGCTTTTTGCTCTCTTGATGATTACGTAATCTTTCAATAGCAATTACACGTGTTATCACAGTAACCACCTCCTCCTAGGGACGCATTGCACGTTTGTTTTTGTTGCCGCCGTGAAGCGAGCAATCTGGAGAGCATTGATCGGCAGGAGCACCAGCGCTTTGAATATGGAACATCTTCTTTAAGGCATTTTCCTCGCTAAATGATGGGGTTATCTAAGGTGGCAACCAGGCCGCTCCAGGTGACGTGTGTTTGCCATTGTGTCTAAGAACAGTGCGCAGTGAGTTTCCTGCGCAGAAGGGGTTAGTGTATGAATCGCACGTCGCGCGCCGTCTCCTTGCTGCTCCAGGTACTGGTTCCTCTTGCGGTGGTCTGCATGCCGTCGGTGGGGCGTGCTACCACAACGGCGACGCCGACTTTTTCCCTGGCTACGGGCACCTACTCCGGCCCGCAGACAGTAACTATCTCGGATGTGACAAGCGGTTCAACCATTTACTACACGACCGATGGAACCACTCCGACGACTGCCTCGGCGCAGTATAGTGGTTCAATCACGGTCAGTTCGAGCGAGACGATCGAGGCGATAGCAACTGCTGCGGGCGACGCCCAGTCGGCGGTGGCCACGGCAACTTACACGATTGCAGGTACGTTGACTGTCTATCTCTCTGCTCCGGGAGTTCAGTCGAGTACAGTGACAGGTGCAGCCACAGAGACTTTTGATGCGCTCTCCACCGGGACTCATACGAGTGCTTATGTTTCGACCGCTGGAATAGGCACTTACACCGGAAGCTCAACAGGTCTATTCGCGATTGTGGCTCATGACGAATATGGCGGAGCGACCGATAGCAATCATACGACTCCAACCAACTACTTCGCTCTAGGCTCTCAGTCCGGAAGTACAAGTGCTGTTTATCTCACGCTCACCCAACCGGCATCTTACGTTGGCTTTTGGTGGTCGGCGGGCGACCAATACAATCGGGTTGCTTTGTACTCCGGGAGCACGTTGTACGGAACATTCAGCACAGCAGACCTGCTGAGATTCCTAAACAACGGATCCGGGACGATCAATGCCATCAACGGTACCGCTTACCAAACTAGTGCGTACTTCGGCAACCCGAATATGGCCTCGGGAAGCAATGATAGCGGAGAACCTTTCGCTTATGTCAGTTTTACTATCACTGGCGCGACGATCGATAAAATTGCTTTTTACAACACCAGCTCGGGCACCGGCTTCGAGAGCGATAACCATAGCGTTATCTTTGCGGGCAATACCGTCACGATTCCCACGACATTCGTGCCAGTCGAAAATCTGTCACTGGCATCTCAAGCAGTACAGCCCGCGTTTTCTCCTTCGGGAGGCACGTATGCGACACCGCAGACGGTTACTATTTCCAGTCCCACCGCAGGCGCGTCGATAAACTACACGACAAACGGAACGAATCCGACCGCAACGACGGGGACACTCTACACAGGGCCCATAGCTGTAGGTACGTCCGAAACGATCAAGGCGATCGCCTACGAAACGGGAGTGACAAGCAGTACAGTGGCATCTGCGACGTACACAATACCTGTGTCCGTTACGATTTCGCCAGCCAGAGCTACGGTATACGCAAACGGCACTCAACAATTCGCAGCAACTGTAGCCGGGACCGTGAATCCGGCGGTATCATGGTCGCTGAACCCAGCTACCGGAGCTGGAAGGATCAACACATCGGGTCTGTACACGGGGCCCGCGGCGCTAACCACCCAACAGACGGTGACGGTCATGGCAACCAGTCAGGCTGCGCTATCTGTTTATTCGACGGCGACGGTGACGCTGCCTGCGAAGCAGACGCCAACGATAACATGGACGGCCCCGGCGTCGATAACGTACGGTACGGCCCTCGACGCAACGCAGCTTAATGCTGCAGCAAATGTGGCGGGAACATTCACTTATGCTCCTACTGCTGGAACTGTGCTTGCTGCTGGATCGCAGACACTCTCGGTGACTTTTACACCCACCGACACGGGCAACTACAGCACTTCTACAAGCACGGTCTCCTTAACGGTGATCAAGGCGACGCCCGCGCTCACCGTTACAACATCCAACTCACCGTTGAGCTACGGCGGATCGGTGACTTTTACAGCGACGATCTCCAGCGGCGTGACCGGATCGGTCATCTTCTACGACACCGGAAGTTCTATTGGAACGAGCGTGATCGACGGACCTGGCGCCGCACTTACGACCACCTCGCTAACAGCCGGTTCTCACGTCATCACCGCAAGCTGGGCCGGAGACAGCAACTATAACGCCGTGACATCCAGCGCGATAACGCAAACAGTCACCGCAGCTTCACAGAGCATCAACTTCCCAGCGCCGTCTTCACCGGTTATTTACGGGGTTTCGCCGATCTCGCTTGCAGCAACCGCTAGTTCCGGACTGCCAGTGAGCTTCAGCGTGGTCTCGGGACCGGGCACAGTGAGCGGCAGCGCGTTGACGATCAACGGAGTGGGAACGGTGTTGGTTGCCGCCGATCAGGGAGGCAACACCAATTATTCGTCGGCTGCACAAGTTACGCACAGCCTCGTTGTCACCGGCCTACCCGTGTCGGTTACCGTGACTCCAGCTAGCGCCACGCTTGGTAGCGCGCAGAGCCAGCAATTTACGGCCAACGTAAACAACACAGATAACTCAGCCGTGGTATGGACGATCAACCCCTCGGATGCCGGCCAAATAAGTTCTTCCGGTGTGTATACAGCACCAACCACTATTTCGACCCAGCAAACGGTGGTCCTCACAGCAACCAGCCGGGCTGACACGACCAAATCGTCGTCGGCGACGATTACTCTTTTTCCAACGCAATGTGACAACAGCGGATACAAATATCAACACACAATCATCATCGACCACACGAAGGTCCCAAATACCGATCAGGCCAACTTCCCATTCCTGTTCAGCACAACCGACTCTACCTTCGCAGCGACAGCCAATGGTGGTCATGTCACGAACTCCAGCGGTTATGACATTGTCTTCAGCACCGACCCAAATGGTGTAAGCAAACTGGATCACGAGCTTGAGAAGTACGATCCTTCGACGGGGCAGGTGATCGCCTGGGTGCGCATTCCAACTCTTTCGCATACCACGGATACCGTTCTTTACGTGCTCTATGGGAACTCCAGCATCACCACTTCGCAACAGAATCCAACCGGAGTTTGGGATAGCAACTATGTGGGTGTCTGGCACGTTGCGAATGGTTCTCAGCTTTCTCTTGCGGACAGTACAATCCATGGCAACAATGCCACGAACAATGGAGCGACTGCCATAACCGGTCAAATCGATGGAGGTATGCAAACAAATGGCGCTACCTATGCAACCATCGGCACGCCGACCAGCCTGGCGAATCTGGCTTTAGGCAATGCAACGTTCTCTGCCTGGGTCAAAAACGTCTCTGGCACGTCCGGCATCATCATGGGCAAAGACGACTCCAATGGCAATAAAGGATGGGCACTCAGCCTGACCGGGAACAATACGGTTCACTTCGTGGTTGTATATGGCGGAGGCAACCTACGGGTCAATAGTTCAACCCAAGTTGGTAATGGGACATGGACCTATGTGACAGTAGCCTTGGCGGGAAATCCAACCTCCAATGGTCAGGCCACAATATACGTCAATGGGGCATCGAGCGGATCTGGTTCAGGAGGTTCTGGACAAACAGTAGATGATACAAGCCAGCCTGCATATCTGGGCGAAGCAACCTTTGGCGATGGAACATCTTCGTCACTGAATGGAGCGGTAGACGAGTTTAGAATCTCGAAGACCATTCGATCTGCCGACTGGATTGCAGCGGAGTACAACAATCAAAGCTCGCCCTCGACATTTTATGTGCTCGGTTCAGAAGAGGACATGGTGACTCCTGCGGAGGTGACGCTTTACGCATCGCAGAGCCAGCAATTCACGGTTCCCGGGTGGGGTACGTGCGGATCCTCTGCTACGAGTTGGGCGATCAGTCCGACAGGAACGGGCTCAATCAGCACATCAGGATTGTACGAGGCACCGGCCAGTGTTACTTCACAGCAGACGGTCACTGTGACAGCGACCAATTCGGGAAACTCAAGCCTCACGGAATCGGCTACTGTAGTCCTGATGCCGTCTGTATCAGTGAGCGTGAGCCCGGCCAGTGCAAGCCTCTATGGCGGCCAGACTCAGCAGTTCACGGCCAGCGTTGCCAACACCAGTAACACCTCGGTCGCGTGGACAGTCAGCCCGGCAGGGACCGGCACAGTCAGCTCAACAGGTCTCTATTCGGCTCCCGCGACGCTCTCGGCCCAGGAAACGGTGACCATTACAGCAACCAGCCAGGCCGACACGACTCAGTCGGCATCAACTACAGTCACACTCTTAGCACCACAATGCGGAGCAAACGGGTACAGCTATCAGCGCACAATCGTCATCAACCATACCAAGGTTGCCAATGCCGATCAGACTAACTTCCCCTTCTTGTTCAACACTACCGACTCTGTCTTCGCCACGACAGCCAATGGTGGCCATGTTACGAATTCGAACGGTTACGACATTATTTTTAGCCTCGATCCATACGGAATGACGAAATTGGATCACGAAATTGAGAAATACAATCCCACCACAGGTCAGGTGATCGCCTGGATTCGCATCCCAACTCTCTCGCACTCATCAGATACTGTTTTGTATGTGTTCGCAGGAAACGCTAATGTCACGACATCTCAGCAGAATCCGACTGGCGTGTGGGACTCCAATTTCATGGGCGTGTGGCACTTGCCGAACGGTACGACATTATCGGCAAATGATTCGACGATTAACGGAAACAATGGAACCATAGTTGGCGCTACAGCGACAACGGGAGAAATCGGCGAAGGGCTCAATAATCCCAGCACGAATTCAAGTTATGTCAACCTTTCGTCCACTTCGCTGGCGACGGCAACGCCCAGCGTCTTTAGCGTCGAGGCATGGATCAATCTATCGGGCGTTGGCGGCTATCCGGCGGTTGTCGACTTTGATGCTAGCAGCGCAAACAACTGGGGTCTCTACGTCGAGGCGGGAAGAGGAATTGGCCTAGTCGTTGCCAATCACATGCCGTGGGTGGTTTCATCTGCAAGCTTCTCCGCAGGCTGGAATCACATTGTTGCAACGTGGAACGGTCAAAACCCAACGATGTACCTGAATGGTGTGCAGGGAGGCTACTCATGGAGTGACTCCAATTACTGGAATGACATTGCTTCGGCCGCGATTGGAATGGGATATAGTGAGTACTTTAATGGATTGATCGATGAGGTAAGGGTATCCTCTACTGTCCGTTCCTCCGACTGGATCATCACAGGATATAACAATCAAAGCTCTCCTTCAACTTTCTATGCACTCAATCCAGAAGATGCAGTAGGGGTCTTGCCGCTCACGGCAAGTCTCTACGCATCACAAAGCCGCCAGTTCATGGCCACAGGCGTCTGCAATTCTGAGGTGACCTGGTCGATGCCTTCGGAGGCGCCGGGTGAACTCACGGCGGTCGGACTCTACACCGCACCATCCAGCATCACCGCGCAACAGACGATAACCATCACCGCAACCAACACGACAAGCAATATGCAGATCGGGTCTGTAACGGTCACGCTGCTTCCCACTCCGGTTAGCGGACCGGCAGGGACTGTGTATACGATCGCAGGAACAGGATTCGGAAGCGCCGAAGGAAGCAGCAGTGTGACGGTCGGCGGAATCCCAGCGGTAACTCTGTCCTGGAGCGATACGCAGATTCAGGTGCAGATTCCGAGCGGCACGGGACTTGGCAATAAGGATGTTGTAGTCACAGTTGGAGGTCAAGCGAGAGCCGCGGTCACCTTCCAGGTGACTTCTGGGCTTACCGGCATCACGCTCTCGGCTGCCGGGACACCAGCATCGGTTGCCATCGATTCTCCTGGGCAACAAGCGCGGTTGATTTTCAACGGCACCGCAGGCCAATTGGTCTTTGTTCAAATCTCAAACTCCACTTTCCCCAATGAATATTGGGGGGAAACAGCCAATGTCAGCATTCTCAATCCCGATGGATCAGTTCTGAACACAAACGTCATGCTTGTCGGCTCCGGAGTGCTCAATGCCGTGGCGTTGCCGACGACGGGAATTTATACCTTCTTGTTCGAGCCCATTAGCCCAGGAACCGGCAGCACCGACTTCGAAATATGGGAGTTTCAGAATCTGTCGGACACAATCACATCCGGGATTCCGAAGACCGTGACCATCAATACGCCTGGGCAGAGTGAACAACTGACTTTTAGCGGCGTAGCAGGACAGGTGGCCTTCGTGCAACTCTCGAACGTCACATTCCCAGGCTGTCTTCAGGAATACATTTATCTCCTTAACCCAGATGGTTCAACATTGACATACGACGCTGGGTGTTGGGGTTCCGTTAGCATCGGCCCCATCACCTTGCCGGCAACCGGAACGTATACCATACGGGTCGTTCCTCAAAACGGAGGCACAGGTAGCGCAACGGCTGCTCTGACGCTGTTTCAAAACCAAACAGGCACGATTGCGTCCGGGACTCCTCAAGCTGTAACCATCAATACTTCTGGACAGAATGCGCAGTTTACCTTCAACGGCACCGCGGGCCAGTTGGCCAGTGTGCAGCTTAGTAATTTCAATTTCACCGGCATCGGCGGGATAACGGTGAACGTAAGCATCCTCAATCCAAACAGCACAACGCTGGTTTCGACCTCCATGTGCGGATCCTTGATTCAAGGCTGCAGCCTCTTTCAAAATCCAGTCACTCTGCCAACGACAGGAACCTACACTCTGGTAGTAGCACCTCAGAATGGAGCGACCGGCAGTGCCACCGTTTCGTTGTGGCTGTTCCACAACCTATCAGGCACGATTACGTCAGGGATTCCGGTGCCTGTGACCATCAACATTCCCGGTCAAGTCGAGGAACTGACATTCAGTGGCGTAAGCAGCCAGTTGGCCAGTGTGCAGCTTAGCAACTTCAATTTCACTGGCACCGGTTTTGTGACAGTGAATACTGCCCTGCGCAATCCTGACAGCACAACGCTTATTTCCACTTCGATGTGCGGGGCCTTGAATGAAGGTTGCAAGCTCTCGCAGAATCCAGTCTCCCTGCCAGCAACCGGAGTCTATACCCTGGTGGTCGCTCCCACGAATGGAAGCATCGGTAACGCCACTGTCTCACTGACTGTGACAACCCCTAGCGTTACGATAAACGCCAATCTTGTACCTGTTGAGTCGATAGTTGGCACTCCTGTAACCGCCAATGTCTCACTTAAAGCAAAGAACGGAGCTGTGCCCACTGGTACGGTGAGTTGTTCCGGACCAGGTGTGACTTCATCACCTGTCATTGCCGATGCGAGAGGCAACGCAATTGTGCAAGTGAATGGACTGCCGCTCGGGAAGGACTCTGTCGTCTGTTCTTTCACCAGTAATGACGTAGGCCGTTTTTCAAACGCCGTATCCCCGACGATGACCGAGACCGTGGTTGCTGTGCCGTCAACCGGTTCGGTAACCGTCGATCCGCCCAGCGCCACGATCAATGGAGGGCAGACTCAGCAATTCCGCGCAAGTGTGTTCAACACGACCAACCAAGCTGTAACTTGGACCATCAGCCCATCGAGTGCTGGCACGATCAGCGCTTCAGGAATGTACTCAGCGCCGGCGACCATCACAAGCCAGCAAACAGTTGCGATTACAGCGACCAGCCAGGCTGCTGTAACGCAATCGGCTGCAGCGGTGGTAATGCTTGCACCACCCCAATGTGCAGCTATCGGATACGGTTATCAGCGATCAATCGTGATTGACCACACCAAAGTTCCAAATACCGATCAGGCCAACTTCCCATTCTTGTTTAATAGCACGGACCCGACATTTGCCACGACAGCCAATGGCGGCCACGTTACAAATTCAAGCGGCTACGACATTATTTTCAGCACTGATCCAGGCGGCCTCACCAGGCTCGATCACGAGTTGGAGAAGTACAACCCTGCCACCGGCCAAGTCGTCTCGTGGGTGCGGATTCCAACGCTTTCACACGATTCAGATACAATCCTTTATGTCTTCTACGGAAATCCCAACGTAGACACTCCTCAACAGAATCCAACCGGAGTTTGGGGCACCGATCATACGGCTGTCTATCACTTAACCGATGCTGGGACCAGCACAGCGTCGGACTCGACCGCGTACGCCAACAGCGGCACACTCACGTCTGTATCTGCCGCAATTGGCGAAGCGGGTGGGGCCGGGAGCTTCGATGGAGCCTCAAGCTACCTCCAAGTCCCTTCGGCGGCTTTCGCATCCTATCCGACCTCCGGATCAACAGGAACTGGCTTTTCTGCCTCCTTCGGTGTGTGGTTCAAGACATCTTCAGCGGGTGTCATTTTAGGCCAGGACGATGGAACCGCTCCTGGCAACTATGCCAACGGCAAAGTGCCTGCACTTTACCTCGACACGGCAGGTCGCCTAAGAGCCTCCCTTTTCTGGCATGGCAGTTCTTCCAGCCAGATTGCCACGACGGCAGCATATAACGATAACAATTGGCATTTTGTCGTTGACACATACGCCAACGGGACAGAGCAGTTGTATGTCGATGGACAGTTCGCCGGTTCGCAGCAGGTAACTGAGACCGGTTTCAACTCGGCTTATGCGTACACAGTCGGAACCGGCGACGAGTTCAATTGGCCATCGGCGAATGGGGTATGGCTCTACTTCAATGGCGCGCTCGACGAAGTTAGCATATCGAAGATTGCCCGATCCGGCGATTGGGTGCAAACGGAGTATAGCAATCAAAGTTCGCCATCTACCTTCTACACCTTGCATGCTGAGAACGCAGAAGAGGTAATTCCCAGCGCTGTCAATCTCTATGCATCGCAGAGCCAGCAGTTCACGGTTTTGGGATCGGTAGCAGGTTCCTGCAGTGCTCCTTCCGTTATGTGGTTCTCACCGTCGGATTCGCCAGGTACTTTGACTGCGAGCGGGCTCTACACCGCACCAGATAGTATCACTTCCCAGCAGGCAGTGACGATTTCGGCCATTCCACTTGGAGTCTCGGCACAGCCGATCACGGCGACGGCAACACTGATGCCTCCAGTAATGGTCAGCGTAACTCCAAACAATGTGTTACTGACCGGTGGCCAGACGCAGCAGTTTACTGCCAATGTGAACCATACGAGCAACACTGGAGTGGTGTGGACGATTAGCCCGGCCGGCGCGGGAACCATCAGTTCGACAGGACTGTTCACGGCGGCGGCCAGCGTGGCCACGCAGTTGACCATGAACATCACCGCAACCAGTCAAGCCGACCCAACCCAGTCGGCCTCGGCGTCGGTCACAATCTCTCCAGTTCCGATCACTCCAATTCCGCCCTCTTCGACCGAATGCGGATCGAGTGGATACAGTTCGCAGCGCACGATCGTCATCGACCACACAAAAGTTCGGAATACCGATCAAACCAACTTCCCATTCTTGTTCGACACGACTGATCGGAATCTCGCCACGATCCAAAACGGCGGCCAGGTAGTCAGCCCCAACGGATACGACATTATTTTCAGCACTGACCCAGGCGGCCTGACGAAGTTGGACCACGAACTGGAAGCATATGACCCGGTTTCGGGCCATGTAGTCGCGTGGATACGCATCCCGACGCTTTCGCATTCTGCCGATACCATCCTTTACGTTTTCTATGGAAATCCAAACATCGCCGGTTCGCAGCAGAACCCGAATGGCGTCTGGGACAGCAACTATTCGGCTGTCTATCACTTGGCAAACACGGGTGGCGCACTCACAGCAGACTCCACGGCGAATGGCAATAACGGAACACTCACGGCCGTGTCGACCGCTCTCGGCCAGATCAACATGGCAGGGAGCTTCAATGGATTATCCAGCTTCATACAGATTCCCGAGGCGGATTTCCCGAACTTCCCGACAACAAACAGTTTGGGTGGAACCCCAACATCTGGGCAAGACCCTTTCTCTGCCTCCTTTGGGCTTTGGTTCAAAACATCAGCCGCAGGCGGAATCCTGGCTCAGTCGCCCAACCCAGAATGTGACTATCTCTTTGTCTGTCTCCCAATCGGTGGCGATCCTCAACCCGGCGACGATGATCCGCCTTCCAACCCAATGCTCTATGTCGATGACAACGGCCACCTGGAGGCAGGAAATGTTGTCACAACAACGGCGTATAACGATGGGAACTGGCATTATGCTGTCTTCAATTTCTCGAATGACGGGACTGCCACGCTCTACGTTGACGGACAGAACTCTGGTTCCGAGCAGCAATCATCCATACCCGGATACACCGGGTATAGCCCAAATTACGCGTACTTTGTCGGTACCTCATATACCTACTTAAGCGAATTGGGGAATTCGGACTGGCTCTATTTCAATGGAGTTATCGATGAAGTCACGATATCGACCATTCCTCGGTCCAGCGATTGGATTCAAACAGAGTACAACAATCAAGTATCGCCTTCGACATTCTATACATTCACTCCTGCCAATACAGCGCAGGTCGTTCCCTCAGCAGTGAATCTTTACGGATTGCAGAGCCAGCAGTTCGCGACTACGGATTCCTGCAACACCGCCGTGACCTGGTCAATGCCTTCCGGTGCTCCGGGTACCCTCAGTTCGAATGGGATCTACACTGCTCCGGTTAACATCTCGACGCAGCAGACTGTCACGATCTCAGCGACCAATCAGGCCAACGCTGCGACGATTGGCTCAGCTGTTGTGACGTTGCTGCCACCACCCCCGCCAATTGCTCTTGTTGCTGTTGTCCAACCCCCATACTTTATGGGCACATTCCAGATGTTTACGGCGACCGTGAAGGACGAATACGGAACGCCAGAGCCAGACGTGCCTGTGACCTTCTTTGTTACAGGCACAAACAACAATCTCGGCAGCCGCACCACTGATGCCAGTGGCGTCGCCTCTTATTCCTACAATGGGGCCAACAGTGGAAGCGATACGATTCAGGCGACAGCGGCCGTTAATGGTCAACTCTCAGAGTCAAATAGCCTTTCGGTTTCTTGGGTCATTCCGGCACCTAATACGGCGGAAAGCGTTGCGCTGATTGTGCCGCCTTCACTTGGACAGGCGGGATTAGTTGGGGCATTCACGGACGACACGGGAGCGGTGATTGAACCCATAGCTATTGGCGCCTCTTCCAGAGAGTTTAAGGTTCCTCTCGGAGCAACTCAGCTTCAACTCGGAATTAATGATGTCCATTACGCTGACAACGGCGGTTCGGGGTTTGTAGTGTCGGTCAATGGAACTTCTGTGACGGTTCCTCCTACAGCAATGCCTTGGAACTGGGTCACTGGAGGTCTGAACAACAACTATCAATACGGTATGAATGATGGTACCAACCCAGTTGTGGCGACGGCAGGCCTCACGCAGGGTGAAGGCATCAATGTTGCCTATCAGAGTGGAACTGTCTCGGCCAAATTCCCTGCTAGTCCGCTTGTTGATGCGGACGGGGATCCAACGTTTATTACCGGTGTGAGGGTGTGGCAAGGTACGTACTTCCCGATACTGTACGCAACAGCATCGGCTTATCCGGTTGGCCAGCCCATTCAGTTCAACGCGCGTGTGACGGACGGAACTGGAACACCGATGGCGAACGTTTCGGTGACACTCAATGTCACTGGCGCGAATGTGGGGCAATACCAGACAACAACCGACTCCACGGGAACTGCTGTGTTTGTCTACAAAGGGACCTATGCCGGAACGGACTCCTTGCAGGTCGAAGCGCTTCCGTCCGGAGGGGGAGATCTTGTTTCCGGTCAATCTAGTGTAACGTGGGTCAACTATCCTACACCGCCGCCCGTTGGCTCCTTGACGCTGGCTCCCAACGTCATTCTCGGCTTGGGCGGTGGCCAAGGGCAGGTCTACTTGATTGATGCCAGAGATGCTTCTGGATCCCCAGTGTTCAATACAAGCGTCGGGTTCTATGTGTGGGGTGCCAACAACCTTTCTCAAGGCGGGACGACCGATGTAAACGGTCAAGTGCCGTTCGGCTTTACTCACAACCCTGGCACGTACAACATCGTGGCCGTCGATTCGGTCGACAGAAACGTTGTCGTTACCAATCCCATCAGTGGTAATTGGCAGCCGCCCTCTTCAACGACAAGCCCATCCGGCAATGTGATCACGGTTGGCATATCGGCGCCAACTTCCGTCATCATGCCGAACTCGCTTCAACTTAACGGGACCGTCACTCAGAGCCTTGGATTTGCGACGATCGTTACGTGGAGTAAGGTGAGCGGCCCGGGTTCGGTTACCTTCGCCGATCCTCAACAACTTGCTACAACCGCTTCTTTCAATCTTCCCGGGACCTATGTGTTGCAACTGAGCGCCAGCGATGCCTTTGGCGACAGTAGCTCTGTGCAGTTCTCGGTCGCGGTGAGCCTTTCCTCCGCAACGGAGGGATGGATTGGAAGCCCTGCGTACGGTTCTGAGGTTTCCGGAGTGGTTCCAATCACGCTCTCTTCCGGAGTTGCGCTCCAGAGCGGAGTATTGACTTACTATCCGGCAAACAATCGCGACAACATCTCGGTTCTGAATTCAAACACGACGGGATCGGGGCAAATCGGCACACTGGACACCACAATACTGGTGAACGGTTCTTACTGGATTGAACTCCAAGCCACCGACACAAACGGGGATCAGCAGTACAGCCTTGCACTGGTCACGGTTGCCGGCAACTACAAGCCAGGTCGCGTCACGGCGACCGTGACCGACCTGGTTGTTCCAGCCACCGGACTTGCCATCAATATCCAGCGCACCTACGACAGCCTCAATGCAGCTACCAGCAGCGACTTCGGCTATGGATGGTCGCTCGGCATCAACACTAGCCTCGTTGTAGACCCTGCGGGCAATGTGACCTTCACGCTAGGCGGGCAACGCAAAACCTTCAATCTGACGCCACAGATGTCCGGCTGTTCAGCGCTCGTTGGCTGCCTCTTCCCGTACTACTGGCCGGCCTATACCCCCGAACCGGGGATGCACGGAACACTCACGGATTCCGGCCTGGGCTGCCCTGTGCTTGACATGCTGGTGCCTGATGGCTCCATGTGGGATTGTCAGGGAGGAGGCCAGTACAACCCGCAGGCATACATCTATACAGATCCCAGCGGAACCTCGTACACCATCAGTGCCACCGGCGCGCTGCAATCCATCAAGGATTTGCACGGCAACGGGCTGACCGTCACGCCGAATGGCATTACCAGTACGACGGGTCTGTCGGTTCCCTTCGTGCGCGACGCCAGCAAACGAATTACACAGATTACCGACCCTAAGGGCAACGTCTATCGGTACGGATACGACAGTAACGGCAACCTGGCCACAGTCACGTATCCCGCAACACCGCAATCAACCACGTGCCCGAACACGACCGCGCCGAACACCTCTACGTATACCTACGGCGCGAATCATCTGTATACCGGAGGCACGGACGGTCGCTGCTACGCGCTGCCTACATCGGCCTATTACACCAGTTCCGATACCGATCCAAGCGGGCTCCCATTGAATGGCCGCTTGCATAGCGTGACCGACGCCTTGAACAACACCACGAGCTACGCCTACGACCTGGCAACCGACACGACGACCATCACCTATCCGGACAATGGCACGGCTACGTTGGTCTATAACAGCCACGGCGATCTGCTCAGCTCAACCGACCCGCTCGGCCACACCACCACCAATGTCTACGATGCAAACCACAATCTGACATCTGTGACCGATCCGCTGGGCCACACCACCACCTACACCTACGACGCTAACGGGAACAAGACCACCACGACCTATCCCGCGACTGCAACCAGCACCAACACGACTAGCACCACGGTCTACAACCAATACAACGAACCGACGTTTACGTCCGACGAACTAGGGCACACGAGCACTATTCAATATGACGCCTCATTCAACTTATCGAGTGTCTCCGATGAGATTGGAACGCGGGCGAGTTATTTATTCTCGCCAAATGGCCTGCTAGCTGCGCTTGCGAAGGGGTATGACATACAGCAGAATCCATCAAAAGCATCACAAATGGCATATGACGCAAACGGAAACCTTGCAGATGTAACGGATGCTATCGGCCGTACGGTCCTCTTTACGCACAACGCGCTCGGACAGAAAACTGCGATAAGTATTCCTGCTGCTGCCGCGAGGGCGTCAACGGTATTACCCAACCTTAAAATGCTTTCTGCCCATAGTGCAAGCATGTCCTCTACGATCACGCGCGAGGATGCTCCCTCTTCTTCATTACCCTCGTCCGGCAGCGCGATCACCACTTTCGTTTACGATGAAATGGGAAATTTAGTATCAAATAGGACTACCTATGACGCATACGGACGGACCTCCGAGTGGCAGTATGATGCAAATGGGAATGTAGTCTCATCCACCGATGGACGCGGTGTCGCTACTACATACGTGTATGATGCCCTTAATCGCTTGACTCAAATAAACCTGCCGACCAGCCCAGCTACCGCCATAAGCTATACTTACGATTTTAGGTCCAACGTAATTGATGAAACCTGGCCAGGCGGTCATGTTAAGCGCCACGTTTACGATGCAGCCGGGCGCTTGCTCTCAGTTACATATGATTTTGGCGGTTCTCATCCGAGCACAATAACCTACACGTACGACGATGCAGGGCACAAGACTGCCGAGAGCGACACGCTTGGTCACAGCACAACCTATACTTACGATGCCGCAGGGCGGCTCATCGCAGTAGCTGGAACCGAGGGGAACTACCAATATGGGTACGATGACGCCAACAATCTGACATCGGTGACTGACGCAAACAACAACAAGACACAATACCAGTATGATGCGCGTAAGCGCCTCATCGAAACGCTGTACCCAGATTCCACAAGCAGAACATACTCATACGACGGTCCTGGCAACTTGATTTCCATTACCGACCAGGCGGGAAACATTGTTCAATACAACTATGATGCCGCCAATCAGTTGACGAGTGTTGTCCAGACCAATCACCCGAATTCATCGAGTAATACGAATACCTACTCGTACGATGAGAGCGGCAATATCGCCAGCCTTTCGGATGAGAACGGTCACAACACTCTGAAGTCTTTTGATCCATTCGGCGATCCGGTTTCGCGGACCTTGCCGGATGCTGCAAATACTGAGACGAAAAGCTACGACGCGGTCGGCAATCTGATTTCGAAGACTAACTTCGGCGGAAAGACGACGACATACACTTACGACACTCTTAACCGGTTGCTATCACAAACACCCGACTCCAGTCTCAACGAGCCAACGGTCAGTGTCGCTTACAACACATCCGGAGAATTTGCCAGTTCAACAGATGGAAGTGGAACCACAACTTATACATACGGTGCGCTAGGCCGTCTTATGTCCAAGGCCACTCCTGAAGGCACGATCAACTACACCTACGACGCTGCCGGCCATGTGACCTCAATTGCGTCCTCTAACCCGAATGGCGCCTCCTTTAGCTATGGGTACGACGAACTGAACCGGCTCAGCAATGTGGTGGATAACCGCCTGCCGGTTGGCGCCAACACAACCACCTACACGTATGACCCAGCCAGCAACGTAACCGCCGTCACGTATCCCAACGGATTCCAATCCACTTTTACCTATGATTCCAATAGCCGCTTGTCCGGGGTATCTACTCCAGTCTCCAGTTACAGCTACCAATTTGGCCCGACAGGCAACCGCAGCGGCGCAACGGAAGGCAATGGTCGCACACTGAGCTGGAACTATGACGGTATCTACCGTCTCACCAACGAATCGATCACCAACGATCCTGGCAGCCACAATGGAAGCGTAAGTTACGGCCTTGATCCTGTGGGGAACAGGCTGTCCGCCACTTCGAACCTGCCAGGGGTCAACTCTAGTAGCGCGAGCTTTAACGTAGACGATCAGCCGCTGGGCGAGAGTTACGACCAAAACGGCAATGAACGGTTTGTGGCGGGCAAGGCGTTTGGCTTCGACTCCCAGAACAAGCTGACCTCGATGACGAGCGGCGATTCCAGCTTGTCGATTATCTATGATGCATTTGGCAACCGCGTGAGCAAGACCGTCAACGGCGTCACCACAAAGTATCTGGTCGAGGACGATGTGAACCCAACCGGGCTGCCGCAGGTCTTAGACGAAATTGTCAACGGCACCGTGCAGCGCACTTACACTTACGGCCTGCAAAGGATCAGCGAGAACCAGTTGGTTAGCAATACCTGGACGCCGAGCTTCTACGGTTACGACGGCGGAGGCACGGTTCGCCAGCTCATCAATTCCGCCGGAGCGGTGACCGACACCTACGACTATGACGCCTTCGGCAACCTGGTCGGCCAAAACGGAACAACTCCGAACAACTATCTTTATCGAGGTGAGGAGTGGGACCCGGATCTGGGCCTCTACTATCTGCGCGCCCGCTATTACAACCCGGTGACAGACCGATTTG